>JAABUV010005054.1_pt1 | contig 15277 bp, 9 predicted proteins | sample 5559971 | NCBI WGS metagenome assembly JAABUV01 (sample SAMN10711881, study PRJNA513362) | rock metagenome | isolation source: Antarctica rocks | place: Antarctica: Victoria Land, Knobhead nord | collected 2015-12-19
CTTGGAACTCGCGGAGGGTTTTGGCAATCCGTTCAGTAGTCGGTCGTTTTCGCATGAATCGCTCCCTGGCTCTCTGCCAGTTGTACGATTCCCATTAAGACTGGACCAGCTTTTGGGGGGCAGGCCAGCCAAGCATTCCTCGGAGGGTGGTGGCGGCATCGTCATGGTAAAAACACTACCATCCCCGAAACGGTAGCGGAAGGCCGTGAACGGTTACAAATCGGGAATGAGACAGTCCCACTCAAGGTGGCCGAGGCCGAGGTCGCGAGCAAGAAGGCCGAACTGGTCGAGGTCGATTTAACCCTCGACCGGGCAGGGCGTCGCCCCGGCCCTGGCCCGGATCCGATCCCCGCCGCGCCCTCGACGCTGGCCGATTTCCGCGACGCCGTCGAGCTGATGGAGGTCCAGCTCCAGGGCAAGCAGGCCGATCTTCGGCAGGCCGAATCGAAGGTCGGCTTCGCCAGGCGGCAATTCGAACGGATCAAAGCGCTGGCGGATCGGGGGGCGGTGGAAGCGAGGCTGCCCGACGAGGCGGGCGCCAACCTCCGGATCGCGGAAGGCGAAGCCGACCGGAAGAAGGCGGATGTCCTCGAATTCGAAGTCCGGCTCAAGCAGTCGAGGCGCCGGGCCGAGGCCGAGGAGGCCCGGCTCCGGCGGGAGGTCGACCGGGCGAAGGCCGACCTCGACCGCACCGAGCAAATGCACAAAATGATGATTATCGGAGAGCGGCCGCTCCAGGCCGCCCGCGACCGCTACGACGACCTGATGTTCCAACTCGACCCGAAGCACGCCCCGGCGCATCCCGCCGCGTCGCAGAAGGCCGGGGCCGTCACCGGGCCTGGGCTGGCCGTCAAGCTCGCCGGGCCGGGCACCCGACAGGCCGGCGAGACCAACGAGTACAAGCTCTCGGTCGGCAACCTCGGGACGGCGCCGGCCGAGAAGGTCCAGGTGGCCGTCACCCTGCCGCCGGAGGGCGGCCGGCTCGTCGCGCTGCCCGACCGCGCCAGCTTCATCAAGGAGTCGCGCAAGCTCCTCTGGACCCTCGACCGGATCGAGCCCGGCCAGACCGTCGACCTCGCGTTCGCCTACCTGACCGGCACGCCCGGCCTGTACCGGGCGACCGCCGAGGCCACCTCGGGCGACCTCCGGGCCGACGACGCGATGACGACCGAGGTCACGCCGACGCCCTGATGGGGCGCGGGGACCGCCCGGCCGGGGCGGTCCCCAGCGGCTTGCTCAGAGCAGCCCGAGGATCGGCTGGCCGTCGGCCAGGGGGAACGGGCGGTCCTGCTGGTCGAGGATCGGGGCGTGGGGGTCGACGCCCAGGCAGTGGTAGAGGGTGGCGAGCAGGTCCTCGGGCGAGACGGGGTCGTCGGCGGGGTAGGCCCCGATCCGGTCGGAGGCCCCGTGGACCCGGCCGCCCTGGATCCCGCCGCCGGCCATCACCACGCTGAAGCAGTGCGGCCAGTGGTCGCGGCCGGCGGCGCCGTTGAACCGGGGGGTCCGGCCGAACTCGCCCATCATCACGACCAGGGTCTCGTCGAGCAGCCCCCGGGCGTCCAGATCCTCGACCAGCGAGGAGAACGCGGCGTCGGTCGGCGGCAGGAGGTCGTCCTTGGCCAGCGCCAGGTGGTTGCCGTGGGTGTCGTACCCCTGGCCGCCCTTGGCGTTGTCGTGGCGGACCCAGTTGACGTGGACCAGGCGGACCCCGGCCTCGACCATCCGCCGGGCCAGCAGGGTCGACTGGCCGAAGACGTGGCGGCCGTAGCGGTCGCGGGTCGCGGCGGGCTCGGCGGCGATGTCGAAGGCGTGCTGCGCGGCGTTCGAGGAGAGGAGGTCGAAGGCCCGGGCCTGGAACTCGTCCATCCCCGGGTCGGCCGCGTGGTCGAGGTGCCCGAGCACGGCCGGGCCCCCGGTCGCCTCGGGGTGCTCGAACCGGTCCAGCAGCGCCTGGCGGCACCGGAGCCGCGTGGCGGAGAGCTCCACGGGCGGGACCAGGACGCCCGGCGAGTAGTCGGGGAGGTTGGGGTCGCTGTTGATCCGGTAGGGGTCGAACGACGCGCCGAGGAACCCGGCGTGTTGCCCGGCGCGCTCGGGGCCGTTGGGGGCCATCGCCTCGGGGACCATCACGAAGGGCGGCATCGCGGGGACCGCCGGGCCGAGGACCTTGGCCAGCGCCGAGCCGAAGTGCGGGCGGTCGACCCGGCTCAGGAACGAGGCCTCGGGAGCGGGCCGGGCGATCGGGCTGCCGGCCATCATCCAGTAGGCCGCCGCCGGGTGGGCCGACTGCGAGTGGGCGACCGACCGGACGATCGCGTACTTGTCGGCCAGCCGGGCCATCCGGGGCAGGTGCTCGCAGATCCGGACCCCGGGGACGACCGTGTCGATCGGCCGGAACGTCCCCCGGATCTCCTCGGGGGCGTCGGGCTTCATGTCCCACATGTCGAGCTGCGAGGGCCCGCCGGAGAGGAACAGGAGGATCACCGACTTCGCCCGGGGGGCCGCCTTGACCCCTTCAGCCAGGCCCCGGAGCCGGAACAGGTCGGGCAAGCTCAGCCCGCCCAGGCCGATCGCCCCGATCTTCACGCAATCGCGCCGGGTCATCCTCGACCCGGCTCCCCACCCCGAGCAACCGGTCATAGGAATCTCCATTCGTCGGCAATAGTCGCCGGCAGAGGCGGAGTCGTCAGTCGCCGGTCGCCAGGATCCAGTCGGGGCAAGAACCGGCCGATCCCAGAGTTTTTCTATGAGACCGGCGATCGGATGCTGACGACCGGCGACGGACGACTCTTCACGCCAGGATACCCTTCACGACTTCTCCATGCACGTCGGTCAGGCGGAAATCGCGTCCGCGAGCTTCCCCCCCTTGGGGGGCATCTGGAGGTCGGCCGGGTGGTTGACCGCCTCGATCCGCCGGCCCCGAGTCGTCCCCCCGGACGAAAGCCTCGCGGGAGTCGAGCTGGAGCCCGGCCCCTGCTCCGGGCGGAGGCCAACCCGGGTTGTCAGCGGGCGACCAGGCCGCGCGGGGTGAGGGTGCCGGCGGGTTGGCCGTCGAGGGTGATCCGATAGCTCCGCCTCGGGTCGATCCGCCGCGAGGTCGCCAGGGCCACCGAACGGGTCGCCGGGTCGTAGGAGGCCGAGGCCACCGCCACGGCCCGGCCGTCGGGCCCGACGATCCCGTAGCGGCTCGGGCCCGAGGGAGTCGGCCCGCCGAAGTCCAGGACGATGGCCGTCGGCGCGTGCGGCGCGGTCCGGAAGTGGGCCGCCACGACAACCGGCCGGGAGGGGGCCAGCACGCCCTGGGCGACGTAGTTCGAGAGCGCCGGGGCGTCCGAGGTGTCGCCGAGGTAGGCTGCGGCGATCACGTGCGGCCCCGGGGCCAGGGTCGAGGTGACGAAGCTGGCGTGCCCCGAGGCATCCAGCGGGACGATGGCCAGGACCACGCCGGCCTCGGCGAAGATCACGAAGCCCGTCGGCGTGACGCCCCCGGCGGGGACCACGGCGGCGACGAAGGGGAGGACCTGGCCGAAGGCCGAGACGTTGGAGGGGCCCATCAGTACCAGGGCCGGCGTCGCCTGGGCGGCGGTCACCGCGAGGGCGGTCGAGGAGCCCGAGGCGAAGGTCGCCGAGCCGGAGTAGGCCGCCGAGAGCGTCGTGGTGCCGGCGGGCGCGGCGATCACGATCGAGGCGTGCCCGGAGGCGTCCAGCGGCGCCGAGCCGATCGCCTGGCCGCCAGCATAGAAGGTGACCGGACCGTCGGTAGCGGTTCCCGGGGGCCCGGTGACGGTGGCGGTGAGGGTCAGGGGCTGGCCGGCGACCGGGGCGGCGGGGGAGGCGCCGAAGGTGGTGGTGGTCGTCGTCGTCAGGAACGTTGGGACGGGATCGATCGATATGTCGCCGGGCGGCGTGGTGGAGGGCGTCACGGTGATGGTCACCGGGGCCGATTCGCTGCCGAGCAAGTCGGGCGAGCCACTATACTCGACCACGAAGGTATGGACGCCGGCCGAAATCCCGTCCACGAAAACGTGAAAGATGTCGCTGCCGAACGTGACATCGAAGGGCGAGTTGGCCACCGGCGTGCCGTCCTCGAGGATCGTGATGGTGCCGGGGGTGGAGGAGAAGGTCACCACGTCCGCGTTGACCGTGCCGACGAAGAGGACCGGGTCGCTCACGGTCGCCCCGGACTCCGGGCCGCCCAGGTGCGTCGTTGTGGCGGCCGGGACGTGAAAGCTGTGGGAGAACTCGGAGGTGTCGCCCATCGGGTCGGTCGCCGTGGCGGTGAGGTCGCGGTTGATGAGAGGCCCGTTGATGCTGAAGAGATCTCCGACGGGGATGCTCGGGGCGAGGAAGGTGAACGCGGCGTGGCCCGCGGCGTCGGTGGTGGCGGTGGTCGAGCCGAGGAAGGAGTATCCCTGGAAAAATTCCTGACCGAAGATGGGGGGGGGAGGCCGGGGTTGAGGAAAAACTCGATGGTGTAGGCGGTCGAGGGGGCGGCGTCGAGCGTCGCCGCGACCCTCAACCCGCCGGCCTCCGGGGTGGCCGCCACGATCACCGGGTAGGGCTGGAGGCGGTTGGGGCCGGTGTCCGACCCGCCGGGGACGTTGGTGGTGACGCCGTCGCCGCCGAGGTCGATCCCCAGGCCGCTGTTGCCGAAAATCGAGTTGCCGGAGATCGTGTCGCCGTTGCTGGCGACGGGGCCCGAAGAGCCGGCGGCCGAGGAGGACTGGATGGCGACGCCGGCTTTGCGGTTCACGCGGATCAGGTTCCCTGCCCCGGCGGCCGTCCCGCCGATCGTGACGGAATCGCCGCCGACGATCGAGATCCCATCCCCGCCATTCGGGATGTAGATCACGCCGGTCGCGACGGTCGCGGCGTCGCCGATCGAGTTCCCCTCGACCTTGACGCCGGTGGAGATCGCGGGCACGGTCGAGCCCGGCGTCGATATCGAGAGGATCTGGATCCCATCACCAAGATTGCCCGAGATGACGTTGCCCGCGCCCGTCGCCGTCCCGCCGATCGTGTCGAAGCTGGAGCCGGAGATCCGGATGCCGACGTCGTTGGGGACGGCCTTGCCCCCGGTCGCGTCGATTCCGAGGAAATTGCCCTGAATCAGATCGCCGCCAGGACCAGCGGAAAGGGCGATCGCGGCCCCGGACGCGAACCCGCCGATCGCCAGTCCCCGGACCGTGACGCCGGCGGCGTCGAGACTCAGGCCGTCCTGGGGAGATCCGCCGTGGACGGCCGAGCCATTCAGCGCGATCTGGATGACCGCGTTGTCGGCCAACGCGGAGATGTCGGTGTCCGGGTGGGCGCCGGGCTCTGAGTAGCCGTCGATCGTCACCGGGCTCGTGATCGCCGGCAACGCCGAGGTCGGGGCGATCGTGAATGGCCCGGTTCCCGGGATGGCGAAGTCGATCGTGCTGGGGGAAGCCGGCGACCCCGTCACCAGCGCCGCCTGGGCCGGCGAGAGCGACCCGACGGCCAGCGTCCCGTTGGAAATCTCGATGGCCTGGCGGAGCGAGAGCGTGGCCCCGCCATCGGCCCCGTCGGCGTCGCTGGCGGAGTCGACGACAATCGTCGAGAGCAGGCAACGGGCCTCCAGGGCCTCGGCCCGAGGTCGGCGCGGCCGGGTGGGGGTGCGATGATTCGTCGGTCGCCGGAGGTCTGGCATGGGCATCGTCTCCCGATCCGGTGGGGGGGCGGTCCCCTCGCCGGTATCATCGATCCGGGGGTGCAGGTTCTCGCTGTCTCGAAAGGTGGACGGCGTGCAGGATATTAGCGATGCGATGGGGCGATTGTCAAAGCAAACCTGCGTGGATGAAATCAGCCGATCGTGGCCGGAGTTGCCACCCATGCCGATCGGGGGTCCGGGGAGATCCCGGGTCCGATCGGCCGTCACGCTTCGGCGTCGGGGCGGGTCAGTTCCCCGGGGGCTCGATGGCCTCGCCCTGGAGGAGGTAGTTCCAGAGGGCGTTGATCTGCTGGTCGGCCTTGCCGTCGAGGATGGTGGGGAGGACCGAGTTCTCGCCGTTGAAGTAGGTGGGCATCTTGGTCTCGGGCTCGACCCGGATCGGCGAGCGGACCCAGCGCTCGACGTAGTCGCGGCGGATCCGCTCCTTGGTCCGCATGAAGTTGATCCCGGGGGCCTCGAAGACGCCCACGGCGGCCACCTTGCCGATGTTGTGGCAGCTCACGCAGTTCAGCCCGGTGTTCTTGACGAGCTGCTTGGCCACGGGGATCAGGGCGGGGTCCGAGGCGGGGTCGGGGGGGCTGGTCGCCGGGTAGCCGTGCCCCAGCGAGAGCCCGACGGCCAGGCCCTCGGCCCGGGTCGGGAAGGCGGGCATCCGGGCCCGGAGGTAGGGCCGAGGCTTATACGGGACCTTGCCGGCGATGAAGGCGGCGGCCCACTCGGGCTTGAGCTTCTCGCCGATCCAGGTCAGCGAGGGCCGGACCTGGTCGGCCGGGTACGGGAGGCCGTCGGGGTCCTTCTCCTCGGCCGGGGCGCCAGCCAGGAGCGGGTCGGTCTCGACCTTCAGATCGGTCCACTCGTCGTCGGAGCCGTCGCGCTTGTGGCAGGCGAGGCAGTTCAGGGCCTTGACCTGGCGCTCGGCGAACTCGGGGGCGCAGTCGCGGCCAAGCGAGTCGAGCCCCGCCCCGGCGAAGGTTTGTAGGGCCCGGATCGGGCCTTCGAGGAGGCCGAAGTCGGGGGCCTTCCGGTCGGCCGCGTCGCCCGGGGCGAGGCAGCCGGTCGACCAGCCTCCGGGCGGGATCGCGGCGAAGGGGGTCGCCTGGTGCCCCTCGGCCCCTGGGAGGGCGTGGCAGCTCGCGCAGCCGGCGGAGGCGAACAGGGCCTTGCCCCGGGCGGGATCGGCGGCGGGCCCGCCTCCGGGCTTGTCGTCCAGCGAATCGAGCGACGACCTGGAGACGTAGGCCGCCAGTTGCGCGGCCTCGACGGCCGAGAGGTGGAAGTCGGGCATCTTGATCCAGGCGTAATGGCGGTCGGGCTGGCGGAGGAAGGCGACGAGGGCCTGGGGCTGCCACTTGGCCCCGACGAACCGGAGCGGGACCCGCTTCGGGTCGGCCGCCCAGTCCCGGCGGTCGGGCAAGGTGTGGCAGCCGACGCAGCCGAGGTTGGCGAAGAGCCGACGGCCGATGGCCGGGTCCTCCAGATCATGCGCCGAGGGCTGGCCGGACGGGTCGGGGGCCGTCGGCTCGCCGAGGGTCGCCAGGTAGGCGGCGATGTCGCGGGCCTGTCCTTTGCCCTGGCCGTGAAGCATCCTCGGCATGGTGGCCGAGGGCCGGAGCGACCGGGGGTCCTCGATCCATCGGGCCATCCAGCCGAGCCGGAGCCGGGCCCCGGCGTCGGCGAGGTTGGGGGCGTCGGTGGCCAGCTCGGGCATGCTCCCGGCGGCTCCGAGCGGGGCCCCGGGGGCGGCGTGGCACTTCAGGCACCGGAGCCCGGCCAGGAGGGAGCGGCCGTCGCGGAGTCGGGCCCCGGCGGCGAGGGGCTCGATGGCGGCGTCGCGGGCCAGCGCGGTCGGCGGGATCGGCTCGCGGGGGAAGTCCTCCGACGACCACGAGAGCCGGACGAAGGCGTCGCCCGAAGCCGGGCTGTCGTAGGTCACGACCAGCGTGTTAGCCCCCTTCCGGAGCCTGGTCGGCTCGCCCTGCGCCCGCGCGAGGTCGTCGCCGGAGCCTGCCAGGACGACCTTGCCGTTGACCTCGACCCGGATCGAGCCCCGGCCGGCGGCCGAGAAGGCGAAGTCGCTCCGGAACGGGACGGCGAGGTCGCCCTCCCAGGTCGCCCGGAACGGGCCGGGCCGCAGGAACGGCGAGGGGGGCGTCCCGCTCGGGACCCCGAGCGCCACCAGCCGGGCGGCCCGGGTGTCGCGGATCTCGCCCCGGCTCAGCGTCAGGGCCAGGCCCAGCTCCTTGCCGGGCGCCAGCCGGGGGCCCTTCTGGGGCTTCTCGTCGTCCTCATCGGGCGGCGAGTGCCGTGCCAGGGGGAGGGGCGGGGCGGCGGCCGATCGGTGCCCGGCGGCGGCGAAGATCAGCGCGGCCAGGGCCGGGAGCCCGAGGGCGGCGACGATGGGACCTCGCATGGGGTTTCCGGCTCCTTCGGGATGGAGGAAAAGGGCCGGGGGGCGAGGTCGCCGCGTCCGAAGCGCCGATGCCTCTGATCCGGCGTCCCTCACCCCCGGCCCCCTCCTTCGGGGACGGGGGAAGAAATCGGTCGAATTAGGGGATGTGATTGATGGTGCTATAAACATCCAGCGGAATCCGCTTGCCGTCGGCGGACTTGAGCTTGCCGCGGATCCTCATCTGCATGACGGGCTTGAGGTCCTTGATCGCCAGGGTGACGGTCTTGCCGTCGGCCGAGAGCCGGGCCGACTCGACGGTCACCTCGTCGCGGCCCTTCTTGAGCGACTTGGTCAGCTCCTGGATCGCCTTGCCGTTCTTGCCGGGGTCGAGGCGGAGCCGGTTCAGCTCGCGGACCTTGCCCTGGAAGTCGGGCGTCCGGGCGGAGTAGTCGTCCGAGCCGTATTCGCCGCACCAGAGGTAGTTCCACCGGGCGATCTCATAGCTGTCGGGGTCGGTGGCGTCCTCGGGGTCGATCGGGTCGGTGAAGCTCAGCTCCAGGCCGGACCGGGTGACCTTCAGGCCGGTGACCATCCGGGCCGGCTTGCCGGTGTAGCGGACCCGCTGGAAGCAGGCGTCCTGCGCGGCGCTGGACTGCCAGCCCCGGAGCCCGGCGATGTAGAGCTGGCCGTCGACCGGGTTGAACCGGGGCCGCATGATCCCGCTGAGGAAGTTCACCGGGAACCGGACCACGCCGCCCTGGATGTGGTCGCCCTGCTGGTCCACCAGGGCCAGGTAGAGCGAGCAGGTCCCGTACGAGGTGTGCAGGAGCCGGCCGGCGAAGGGGCCCCATTTCTTGCTGGTGACCCAGGCCTGGCCGCCCCCGGAGTTGTCGACGTCCTTGGGAAGCCAGCAGATCGGCTCGTCGTACCTGGTCGGCTTGTCGTCGCGGTGGGCGGTGTCGACGACCCCGTAGAAGCCGCCGGGCTTGATCCAGTTCAGGCGGCACTTGGGCATCCAGGTTCCCTCGTTGTCGCCGCTGGTGACCTGGCCCTCGGGCCCGACGCCGATCCCGTTGGGGGCCCGGAATCCGGTGGCGTAGTTGACCAGGGTCTTGCCGTCCTTGTAGACCTTCATCACCGTCCCGCTGTTGGCGGCGATGGTGTCGAAGCCCTTGCCGCCCCCCTTCACCGGCCCGGCCTTGGAGAAGTAGAAATTCCCCTCGGGGTCGGTCTGGAGGTCGAAGGCGAACTCGTGGAAGCCGGTGGTCACGGCCATGTCGTGGTTGAACGCCTCGTAGAAGTCGGCCTCGCCGTCGCCATCAAGGTCGACCAGCCGGGTGATCCCGTCGCGGCCCAGGGTATACACCTTGTCGGCCACGATCTTCAGGCCCAGCGGCTGATAGAGCCCGGTGGCGAACCGCTTCCAGGTCAGCTTCTCCAGCGATCCGTCGATCCCGGTGACGACCCAGACGTCGCCGCTCCAGGTCGACAGCGCGGCGGACTTGCCGTCGGCGAAGAAGTCCATCCCGCCGAACCGGATCCAGGAGTGGTACGGGTTCTCGTCGGGGGCGGTCAGGGTGTCGACGACGTAGGCGCCGTCGCCCGAGCCGAGCTTGCCCCGGGTCTCGACCTTCTGGACCCATCGCGACGGGCCGCCCCGGGTGAAGCGGGCCAGGTCAAGCGACTCCTTGGGCGGGATCAGGTGGCCGGCGAACTTCGCCAGGTCGGCCCTGGGGCCTCGGCCGATCCGGAGCTGGAACGCGGCCGGGGCGGACGAGGCGGGCAGAGTCAGGAGGACCCGGCTCTTGGCGTCGACCACCTTCCAGGTCGCCCCGGCGGGGGCTCCGATCAGGCCGGCGACGGTCAGCTTGTCGCCCTGGGTCAGCAAGGCGACGTGCCCGCCGGCCGGGCCTTCGGTGGCTTTCGGGTCGGCCTGGTTGGCCTCGCCGACCCCGCCGCCGTCGGCCCCTTCGAGGTCGAAAACAACCAGGGTCATCGGCCGGGCCCTCGGGCCGACGTTGAAGGTCCGGGTGATCGCCGGCATCCCCGCGTCTTCGCCGTTGATCCCGGGCAGCTCCAGGACCGGGACGTCGCCGACGGTGTACGAGACGACCACGTCCTCGCCGCTCCGGTAGAGCCCCTTGTACTTGGCCCAGGGGGCCGGGATCGGGCCGAACGGCTCGGGGCGGGGGTCCTTGAAGTGGCCATCCTTGTCGGCCCAGCCGGGGCCCTGCCTGGTCCCGAAGACCTGCTCCCCCTGGGCCTCCGGCCACGTGCCATGCGAGCCGTCGAAGGCCGTCCCGAGGAGCTTCAGGAAGCCCCCGGTCCAGCCCGCCGAAACCCGGAGCAGGTCGCTATCGAAGCAGACCGCCCCCCCCTTCCCCCCGTCCGGACCGACCCGGATCGCGATCCCCTTCATCGCGTTGTTGTCGCGAGGGGCCGGGGCCTTGATCGTGGCCGAGAGGAACCGGCCGTAGTCCATCCGCTCGGAGGCGGGGACGTCCTTCTTCTCGGCCTTCTTCGGCTCCTGGGCCGTCGCCGGCGCGATCAGCAGCGCAACCAGGCCCCAGGCCGACGCCAGCGGGGACGACCACCGGGGCGACCCGGTGATTCCAGGATAACGACTCATCGAGGCAACCTCGTGCAGGGCTGGGATAGGAGGGAAGGCCAGCGGGATTCGATCCGGGCGGGGGAGGGCCTCGGCGATCCGATCCGTCGGCGGGCTCCGGACGGCCGGCGGCGTCTCGCGGGCCGGCGATCCGGGCGACCGACCGGCGATTCCGGGGACCCAAAGGGGCGTCGGGCGAGGCGGATCGATCGCCGACTTCACCCGGGCCGAGCCGGGCCGGGCCGGGGCCACCACCCCGAGTATAAGGCAGTCCCGCCGATCCGGCCAAGGGGGCTCCAAATCCGGGGGTCTCGAAGAATTCACCGTGACTTCCGATCGCGATCCGGTCAAGTCCGCGAACTCCCTTCCAGCGAGAACCAGGGCCGCCCGATGACCATAACCCATTGCCGCGACCCGGAAGAATTGCCGGATCGCCACTGAGTCCCGGCATCAGGCCAGCGGGTGGAGCCCGCGACCGGCCCGGCCCCGGTTGACCCCGGCGAACGCCCGGGGCTCGATCTTGAGCAGCTTGATCAGTTGCGACGGCGTGCAGCCCAGGAAGGTGGCGGCGTCCTTCATGTCGAGGTCGCGGGCTTCGAGGATGTCGAGGGCCTCGGCGAGCAGGGCGGGGACGTCCTCGTGGTCGGGGTTCAGCGCGATCCGGCCGCCCCGGCACCGCGACCGCCAGAGCGGGCTGGGCGGCTCGCGCGGGTCGACCGGCCGGCGGACCGCCAGGGCCAGGGCGAACCGGAGCCGTCGGAGGGCCTCGCGGCGGTTCTCGGACTGGCTCCGGCGCTCGTTGGCCTCGGCGGACATCCCGGTCGGCCGGTGGCGGAGGATGACCGCCGTCTCGACCTTGTTCCGGTTCTGCCCCCCCGGCCCCGACCGCCGGAGGAACTCCTGCTCGGACTCGGCCAGGAGCCGGTCGTCGTCGAGTGCCGCCGGGTGGTCGTGGGGCCGCGGCCGGTCCATCCGAGCCCTGCCGATCCTCGGAGAAGCCGGCCGATCCGCCGGGGATACCCGGCTAAGCCGGGGGAACAAATCACGATAGTAACCGAAAGGGGCCGCGCGTCGTGGCCCGAACCGCCCGGAACATCCCCGATGATCGCCGACGATCCGACCACCCGCCCCGGCCTCGCCCCCACCTTCTTCGCCTCGGGTTCGTTCCGCCGGGGGATTGGTCCGGGAACCTTGACCGTCGCTTTGGGTTCGTTCCGTCAGACTCCAGCACGGGGATGGCCGGGTCGTTGGGTTCATTCTTCCGGACCCTCGCGCGGCGTCCTGGGTTCGTTCCGCCAGGCTGCTCGGTCGTTGGGTTCGTTCCGTCGGCCGCGAGGCGAACGGCGTGGGCTGGGATCCGAAATCGCGTCAACTCGATGGCCGATATCGGTTTGGGCGGCGTCGGGTTCGTTCCGCCGGGACCGGCTGGGCCGTCATTGGCTTCGTTTTTCCCCGCCGGTCAACGCGGGATCGAGCCCGATGGCCGGTCCGAGAGGCGTTGCGAACGGGGCGGGCGGGGCCCGACCGGGAGGGGGACCAGCTCGGCCAGGGGGTCGTCGGCCCGATAGTCGTGGGCGACCCAGCCGTGGAATCGGTCGGGGGTGTGGGCAAGCTGGTGGGACCTGAGCCAATCCGCGTATTCTCGGAAGGGCTCGTGGAGGTGGCGGGTCCCGAGGATCGGGACGTGTCCGTAATAGAGGGAAAATGCGTCCTCTGCCTGCTCCGGGGGGACATTCCGGCGCGACATCAGATAGAGGGCGCTGACGAGGCCCGTCCGGTCGGATCCCGATTTGCAGTGGATCAAAAGGGGATACTTGCAGCGTCCGAGGACGTCGAGGACGGTGAGGAGTTGCTTGCGGGTGGGCCGGGCGGTGGCGACCAGGGGGAGGTCGTAGAAGTCGACCCCGAGGCGGCGGGTGGCGGCGACCTCGGCGGCGTACCAGGGGTCGGCGTCGGAGCCCCCCCGGAGGTTGAGGACGGTGGCCAGGTGCTTCGAGGCGATCAGGGCGGGGAGGGCCCCGGTGGGCTGGGCGCTCCGGTAGGCCCGACCCTCGTCGACGACGCCGAGGTTCTCGCCGAACCAGGGGTTGCGGAAGGTGAAGGGCACCAGGCCCGCGAGTCCCAGGGCCAGGGCGATCCGCCGGAGGAGTCGGGCCCGGGGACGCGGGGCCCGGTCGGTCGAGGGGTTCGAGGCCAAGGTCGGTCGTCCTTTCCCGCGGGCACTCCGGCGGATCCGGGCCGTACTCTATCCGGTCGCCGGAGGGGGTCAACCCCGGGGTCGCCGGGGCCTCGGCAATCGCCGCCGGCGGGGCCGGTTTCGCTGGACTTCGCCGCGGTCGGCATCTATAAGGCAAGGGAGTGCCGCGCCGGGCGACCGATCGCACAAGATGGGGTCCGGCGTCGTATTGTCAGTCATTCGGGCGGGTTGTCTCGCCGGATCGATCCCATTTTCCGGACCCGGCCTGCCGGGGCGGACAGTCGAAGGGCCCCGCTCATGAGCCTGCGCATCCTGGCCTCATCCCTGGGAATCGCCGCCGTCCTCGGCCTGGCGGGCGCCGCCTCGGCCCAGGAGCCGTCGCCGGGCCCCGTTCAACCCAAGTCGAAGGCCGCCGAGGACGCCAAGAAGGGCGACGGGCCCGAGAGCAAGGCGGACGCACCCCAGGTCAAGTCCATCGACGCCACCCAGCCCGAGCCGAAGATCGAGACCGCGACCTTCGCCGGCGGCTGCTTCTGGTGCCTGGAGGCGTTCTTCGAGCGGGTCAAGGGCGTCAAGTCGGTGACCTCGGGCTATTCCGGTGGGAGCGTCGCCCGGCCGTCGTATGACATGGTCTGCACCGGCCTGACTGGCCACGCCGAGGCCGTCCGGATCGAGTATGACGCCAGCGTCGTCTCCTACGACGACCTCCTCGACATCTTCTGGATCTGCCACGACCCGACCACCCTGAATCGCCAGGGGCCCGACGAGGGGACTCAGTACCGCTCGGTGATCTTCTACGAGAACGAGGCCCAGAAGCTCGCCGCCGAGAAGTCGTTCCAGAAGGTCACCGCCGCCCACCTCTATCGCAACCCCATCGTCACCCAGCTCGTCCCCCTGACCAAGTTCTACCCGGCTGAGAAGTACCACCAGGGCTACTACCGCCGGAACAAGAACAAGAACCCCTACTGCGCGACCGTGATCGCCCCCAAGCTCGAAGAACTCCGGATGAAGCTGAACAGCAAGGCCCCGGCCGCGAAGTGACCGGCCGCCTCGCGCGATCGGTCGGGATTTCCCGGAAAACAGGGTCCGAAGGGCATTGCCCACGCAAAGCGATTTCGTGAGCCTCGACTGTTGGGAGGCTCTGAGGTCTCATTTCGCGAGAAAAAACCGCTGGTTCATGAGAAGACCGACCCGACGTAACAACAAGCCGGAGACCAAGAGGACGGCCGCCGAATAAGAACGAGGAGGGGCTCGGTGAAACATGCCTGATATCTACCTTTGCCAGGCCGGATGCGGCGGCCCTCGATCTCGACGCCGATGGCGGCGCGACGCCCCCTCTCCCCAACCCTCCCCCACGAAGGGGGAGGGAGCAAGATGTTAGCATGTCTTGAGGGGTGCGGTTGCTTTCGCGGTCGCGTTCACTTCCCCACGACCGCCTGAGCCCGGGCCGACGAGCCCGGGGCGTCCCGCAGCTCGACCCGGAGGCCGGGGGCCTTGGGGTCGGCGGCCCGGGCGAAGCTCAGGATGTGGGGCCCGACGGAGAGGACGAGGTCGACCTCGGGCTTGGGCTCGAACCGGAGGCCGTCGACCCAGGCGGCGACGATCCCGGGGACCGGAGCCAGGCGGAGCCGGACCGCGCCGGGCGAGGTCACCTCGACCTCGGCCCGGGCCAGGCCGACCCGGGCGGCGGAGGCCCGGTCCGGGGACCTCGCCAGGGCATCGGCGGGCAACTCGCCGGAGACCCGGGAGTAGGCCGGGGTCCAGGACAGGGACGGGTCAGTCGCCAGGGCTCCGAGCGGGTCGGCGCCTCGGGGGGCAACGGCGGAGGGCTCCAGAACCTGCCAGCGGCGGACCAGCCGGGCCTGGGGCGAGACGGCGTAGGGGCCGAGCTTGCCTAGCTCGGAGAGGAACCGGACCAGGTCGACCAGCTCGGCCCGGGTCATGGCGTCGGTCAGGCCGGCGGGCATCAGCGAGCCGCCCGGCTTCTGCTCCTCGATCGCATCGAGGGGGAGGGCGAGCTCGCGGTCCTCGGCGTCGCGGAGGACCAGTTCGGTAGGGGTCTGGCGGACCTTCAGGCCGGCCAGGACCCGGCCGTCGGTGGTGGCCACGACGGTGGCATGATACCCCTCCTTGACGGCCTTGGCCGGCTCCAGGAGCGAGTCGAGCAGGTAGTCGACCGGGGCACTGGCGCCGACGCTCTCCAGCCCGGGGCCGACCCGCCCGCCCGCCCCGGCGACGGCGTGGCACTTCAGGCACTGCGAGGCCGACCGGCGGAAGACCGCCTCGCCCCGCGCCGGGTCGCCCACCCGGGCGACGTCGGCCAGCAGGGCGGAACGCTCGGCGGGGGTCCAGGCCCGGGGGCCGGAGGCTCGGCCACCCGACCGGTTCAGG
>JAABUV010005055.1_pt1 | contig 15275 bp, 30 predicted proteins | sample 5559971 | NCBI WGS metagenome assembly JAABUV01 (sample SAMN10711881, study PRJNA513362) | rock metagenome | isolation source: Antarctica rocks | place: Antarctica: Victoria Land, Knobhead nord | collected 2015-12-19
GTGTTAACTCAGCGCACCTGCGCGCCGTCTGCTGCGACCACGCCCCCTGTCTCGGCCGCGGCCTTGGTCCCTGCCCCGACCGCGGCCGCGGCCGCGCCCTCGAAAGGTGTTGCTGAAGGTGTGGACAGCCAGAGGCATCGGCGTCACATGTTATGAGCGCGCCAGCTGCTGCCTACACCTGGGAGCTGTCAGCAGAACCTTCCAGCGCTTTTGCAGGGCCTGCAAACGGCTACAGTGGCCCCTGTCACAGCGAGAGTTCTTGCCAGCGAGAGTGTAGAAAACAGACTTGTGTACACACATGGAATGAATGAATCATCACATTCTTGCCCAGCAGCAGAAAGTGCAGGCAAAACCCTCTGCTGGGGCTGCTGGATGGCCAAGTCTGGTCCCCAGAATAGCTGGACGGAGGCGTGAGCGATGGCCAGCTGATGCAGCTGCTGCCCCTGGTGAAGAGACTTCGACCTGCGGTGAAACGCCTGCTGCAGCCGGCCTTGTTTACGACCGTGCCAGAGGCGTGGGAGGGCGTTCCGCGTGCGCTCGGGGCTGAGATGGCAGCGACTTTGGTGTGCGAGCCGGCGCTGGCCAATGGGGCAAGTGGGGCAGCGGGCAAAGACAGAACGCCTAAGCAGGTGCGCACCATGGACCCATACACTGTATGTCACTGCATCAAACAGTAGCAGTGCCTGTACCAATGGCTCACATTGCCTCACTCCTATATGCAACTTACTAAAGGCGCTTGCAGTCTGCGGCACCGAAGCGATCTGTGGCAATGTAAGCAGTGTAGCCAACAGCGTGCGCCTGCTGGCCGCAGGAGTTTATGCACGTCTATGACACGCTGCGGGACGAGCTCGTGGCGGACCCTCTGACTGAAGGGCAGCCTCAGTTCGCCGCCGAACACTTGAAACGGGTAGGGCAGGACGCGCTTGGGCCGGTCTCTGGCAGTTTGCTTATCAAGTCCTCACACTGGGCTGACGGGTGCTCGGCTGGCAGATGCTGGACTACAACGTGCCTGGCGGCAAGCTGAACCGCGGCATGGCAGTTGCAGACATACTGAAGGTGTTTAAGAAGGGAGAGGTGCGCCCCTGGGACGCAAGCCTGCCCGGCTAGAGACCGCTGTTTTTGCTACGCTGTGCAGCAACGTCTGCGTGACGTGGTCTGTGCAGGTCACGCCCGACGAGGTGTTCCGCGCCAACGCGCTAGGCTGGTGCATCGAGTGGGTGCGGCCCCTGCCAACCCCCCGCTGCATACGTCGCATGCCTCAAGGCAGGTTTGGATATAATGGCGTCTGCAATATGCCTTGGCGCAGCATGCGCTTATACGGGCAGCGAGGCACCACCGCCCTCACACCATCATACACGGCTCGCGCAGTTGCAAGCATTCTTCCTGGTGGCGGACGACATCATGGACAACTCCATCACGCGGAGGGGGCAGCCCTGCTGGTACCGCGTGCCCGGGGTGCCTCCCTTGCTAAGCGCTCCCAGGCTTGCCGCGCTGCATGGCGTCCAGCATGCACCTGCAGAGTCGTTGAGCAGGCTGCAGCCGCCATGGCCAGTCCCCCACTGTACTTTGTGGCGACGTTGGCGGGCAGCCGCCCTGCGCATGCATGCAGGGTGCTGGCCACAAGGTCACGTGCAGGGCGCTGACATCTCCTTGTTTATTTGTGCAGGTGGGCATGGTGGCATGCAACGACTACATCCTGCTGGAGTCGTGCATATACCGCATCATGCAGCGCCACTTCGCGGCAGCGCCCTACTATGCGCAGCTGCTGGAGCTGTTTCACGAGGTGCCGGCCTTGCGCTATGCAGGATCCTGGTGGGCTTCACCATGCAGGGCGCATGATGCAATGCTGGCATAGATGCGGGTACGTCCATGGAGCTGTGCTCAGCAGCCGCATCGGTGTGCGCCAGTGCAATTGTTCCTCGCATGCCGCATATCCATGCGCGCTCTGCACACAGTGCAGCGGTACTCCCTTGAGCTCACAGACACCACGGCGGCTCACCCGCGACGCGCGCGCCGCGGCGCAGACCACGCACCAGACCGCGCACGGCCAGCTGCTGGACATCGCGACCGCGCCAATCGGCACGGTGGACCTAAGCCGCTACACGCTGCCGACCTACATGCGCATCGTCACCTTCAAGACGGCCTTCTACTCGTTCTACCTGCCCGTCGCGTGCGGGCTGCTGGTCGGCGGCGTGGCCGCGCCGCCCGCGCTCGCGCTCGCCCGGGACGTCTGCGTCCAGATGGGGCAGTACTTCCAGGCGCGCGCGGCGCCCGGCGGTCTTTGTCCGACGCTCGTTGGCTGCGCTGCACAGGCGGGGGACGGCGCGCGTACCGCAGGCTGTGCATGTGGCTGCTGGATGCTTGGCTCGCTGCAGGTGCAACGACTGCGTGGCACGCTAGCGCGCAGCCCTGGCCTGACCGCGGGGCGCCGCCAGCACGCGCGCAGATCCAGGACGACTACCTGGACTGCTTCGGCGACCCGGCGGTGATCGGCAAGATCGGCACCGACATCCAGGACAACAAGTGCTCGTGGCTGGTGGTGCAGGCGCTGCAGCGCGCGCAGGCGCCGCAGCTGGCCGTGCTCAAGGCGCGCGCCCGCCCCCCTGCCCGCTCACACGCGCTGCCATGCATGCTGCTGCGGCTGCCAGCCCCACCCGCAGTCAGAGATTGAATGGTGTGGTTGCAGCAGGAAGCTGCCCCTCAAGTCTGTGCTGCCAAAGGCTGGATCATCCTGTGATTGATTGCAGCAGCAGAGCATCAGTGCATCGGACGTGCAATTCGGAGACACAATATGCCCCACAGAGCATCAGTGCAGCGGACGTGCAACTCGGAGACACAATATGCCGCACAAGAACAGCATGGGTAGGCTTTGACAAGCATGTCTTGCAGGCCAACTACGGCAAGGACGACGAGGACGCCGTGGCGGCGGTGAAGGCGCTCTATGAGCAGCTGGGCCTCGAGGCGGCCTTCAGGGAGTACGAGGCGGAGAGCTACGAGCGGCTCAAGGCCATGATCCATGACCAGACGGTGGTACCGCCCGAGGTCTTCACGCACCTGCTCGACAAGATCTACAAGCGGCAGAAGTGACTGCCGCCAGCTGCTTGTTTTGCTGCTGCTGTTGAAGAATTTGTTCTGGGTTGCATTACTAAATTAAGTGAGAGGACCTCTGCGTGACTCGCACGTGCTGTGAGCTTTCACAGCGTATTTGCTGTCTGCAGGGCACAAGTTGCTCGCGGTATGTGCATTGATGCCCGTCAGAAAATGTGTGTGCGGTTGAGGGTGTCGAGAGCTGCGAGTCACGAGTGTGTTGAGGAGTGATGTGAGCTGAATAATGCATCTCCTAGACAAATGAATATGCACTTCTACACTTCACGCATGCAACACACTTTTTGGTCGTCTATGCTCGTCAGCTTGTTTGCAGGGCTTTGCATGTCTTTATGCATTTGGAAGGAATAAAAGCTGCATACTCCTGTATTGGGTGTCTACCGTAAGCCACGTTGTGCTGCAGTGAGTCTGCATGCATGAAAGTCCTGCTCTTTAAATACCGTGCTAGTAGGCCTCTTGTGCACTTGAGTCAGGGCTTGCCGGTCACCGGCAAGCCACCGGGTACCCCCCCTGAAGCTCTTGGTTTGCATGCTGGAGCACTTTATTTTGAGGCCTTTCCGTGTAAACCACTTACAACCAGCAGTGCTCAAGCAACTCCTGTTGGTGCGTCTGTTGTAAAGAGAGCTAGCTAGCAAAAGTGGAAATCAAGATCAAAGTGTAACTGCGTTGGGGGCCTGGCCATCTGGCAGGCCGTAGGCCCTGACAGTCAGAGCACAGTGAACAGGTTCCTCTCCTGTAAGCGGGGAGCGTTCACCGCGTTGCCCAGCTTTGGCACTTGGCGCGGTGCCGCGGTGCGGAGCGGAGGGGTCAGATGGCTAAGCCAACCTCTGACCCCTTCTACCTGGTCAAGGATGACATACAGAGCTCGGTGCGGCGCTCACTGGCTGGCATACCGGCTGGACCCTGGGCTTCGCTTGCTCCGCGCTCGAGCTCCAATTGACTGACCGCTGCTGGCCTCCTCCAGCTGGAGAAGGCGCAGGGCCAGCACGCGCGCTGGCAGCAGCTCAGCAGGACCAACCCGGACCGCAGGCGCTTGGAGGGCGAAATCGACGACGAGTGCAAAAGTATAGCATGGCAGGTGCGTGCCTGGAGCAGTGCTGCAAAGCCACATGAGCAGCCAAGCACTGTTGCACACACGGGCTGCCTGACGCGCAGGTGGACGAGATGGAGAAGGCAGTGGATGTTGCGGAGAAGAATATGAGCCGGTTTGGCCTGACGCAGCAGGAGATCGGCAGCCGCAGGCAATGGGTGCTACAGACGCGGCGGCAGGTCCGCAGCGGCGGCAGCCCCGCGGCTGTACCACGCAAGTCCTGCCTGCAACGCGCACCAGGATGCCACAGAAGCCATGACTCAGCTGAGCCGCTTGGCTGGTAGCGCCAGCCTGGCGGTGCCCACGTTAAAAGCCGTGGAGCTTGCTAAGAAGTGAGGCAGCACCTGGAGGGAGCGCCACGGCTGGGCGCTCGGCTCATAGCCTCGCAAGCTGGCCTTGTGCACGCCGCCACCGCTGGCTGTCCCTGTGCGAGCGGAAGGCGCTTTGCAGGAACACTGCAGTCCACTGGTAGGTAACAGTATAAGTTTTCACCGCGCAGTGCGAGAGCGTGATGGCAGCGCTGGAGGCGGCGCAGCGGCCGGGGGCGCGCGTGGCCGAGCCGGCGACGCCCGCGTCAAAGCTGCATGCCGCTGCGCTGCAGGACAACGACCGCTTCCTCACGAGCGAGGGCGATCAGCAGCAGCTGCTCATGCGGTGCGCGCATCCCTGCACGTCTTTGCCATGCAGAGCGTTGGCAATACAAAGGCGCTGCTGGCCGCCCAGCGCAGCGCCAGGCGGCAGACAGCAGCTGCTGCTGGTCACGTGGCAGGCCCTGTTGCCAAGCCATGCTGAATGCCTGTGGTGATACGCCCTGGCTGCTGGTTGCCAGGAGCGGACTGGTGAGCGAAGTCAGGAGCGGACTGGTAAGCGCAGTTAGGCGCCACCGCGTCGGACGGCTGTCGTTTCCGGCTGGCTCGTCCGTGTCGTCGTGGGGGACCGCCGGCGCCCAGCCAGCGCGCTGGCGCAAGCGGGCGCGGGCGCGCGACGCGGGTGTGGCCAACTCCAACTCTAGCGAGCGCGCAGGCGCCAGGACGACGAGGTGGACCAGCTGGGCCGGCACGTGGAGCGCATCGTCCAGGTCAGCCTGCAGATCTATGAGGAGCTGGAGGCGCATGACGCGGCCTGTTTGCGCGCGCAGGCGGCAGGACAATGAGCTGGACCAGCTGGGGCGGCACGTGGAGCGCATCGGCCAGGTGGGCCTGCAGATCCATGAAGAGCTGGAGGTGCAGGACGCGATGCTGACCGAGCTGGGCGAGGACGTGGAGGGCGCGCAGAGCCGGCTGGCCGCCGCGCAGAAGAAGATGGCCGGCGTGCTCAAGCGCATGGGCATGCGCGGGCAGCTGTGCATCCTGGGCGCGCTGCTGCTGCTGCTCGTCATCCTCGTAGCCATCCTGTTCAGCTAGGCCGGCGTGCTCGGCCGCATGGCCATGTGCGGGCGGCTGTTCATGTTGGGCGCGCTGCTGCTGCTGCTCGTCGTCCTGGTCGCCTTTCTGTTCAGCTAGGCCGGCGGCGGGCCGGGGCATGCGGCCGCAAGGCGGGGCGCGCAGGTGAGCACGCGCGGGCGGCCGGGCGCCATGAGCGAAACGCAGCAACTGCGGGCTGCTTGTGTTGGTGTCCTGGTGAGCTTGGCGCCGAGCTGGGCCCAGCCGGTGCCTTGCTGCGGCAGCACAGCAGCGTGGACGTCGTGCTCTCTAGCTATGCGGAGGTGCAGGTGGGACATGCCGCGTGTGTCTGTGATATATTGTTTTCATCGCCTAAGTGGCCTGTCGCGCACGACCTGAGGCGGATGGGCTTGTACCTGCTCACGGCAGTAACAGGGCCCGCTCTTAAATGGTTGCCCCCGCTGTATATCTCAAGGCGCCTTGTGGTGTCATTGCTTTGCACTGTGGTGTCAGAGCACTGTTGCAAGAGTGCTTTTGATCTGCCTACACGGTGACATTGGCTCTCAGACGTCATGCATGGCAGCCATCATGGGGCCATGATATGGCCCCATGCCTGTGACATGTCTTATGACATGCAGGTGCACTGCTTTGGATGAGGGGGCTAAACAGGCGCTGTTACCAAATAGCTTGATTGCAGCCCCGTGGCCACCACACTAACTGGGCCCCCTGTTGACGAAGAGGTTGCGAGCCTGACGCAGAGTAGCATACCTGAGTTGCACCATGTTGGCTCTGCCTAACCTGCCATGCAGCGCGCGCTCGCGTGCAGTGGCGACCCATCCGTCCAACGCCAGGACGCACTGCAGGCAGGTGTGCCGGGCTGCTGCGCAGGCGCCGCCAGTCTCCGCGGCCGCAAAGCAGCGGAGGCTGGGCGACAGTGACCTGAACATCAGCGGTGCGCCTGTGCCACAGCCCAGGCAGCCACGCTGCCACTGCGCGCTATCCAGCCGTATGCACTACAGCACTGTGGCTTATCACATTGCCTCTCTGGCTCCTCTGGCTGACGTGCTTGTGGTGGGACCACAGTGCGCCTGCATGTCCGTAATCACAATCTGGATGCTCTCCCTCGCTGTCATGTGCCTGACCATGTCTTGCGGCTGGCGCGCAGAGGTCACTCTTGGCACGATGACCTTCGGAGTGCAGGCGAGCTGATCATCTTGTTTGCTAAGCATGCTTTCCGCCCATATACGCCTGGCTGAACTGCCTGGTCGGCCCGGCGCAGAACACAGAGCAGGAGGCGCATGAGCAGCTGAGCTATGCGTTCGACCTGGGCGTCAACGCCCTGGACACCGCGGAGATCTACCCGGTGCGCCCAACGCTGCCAGAGGGCTTGCGCGCCGCGGTGGTTTGCCTTATTGCTGAGTGCACTACCGTCACTCACAGCTGCTTCTTGTGCGCAGATACCGCCATCTGCAGGTGCGAGGCTGGAGCCTCTGCAAGCGTCACCATGCCCTGCCTGCCGCCTCGTCTCCAGCTTGGCTTGAAGCCGCGCCTGCTGGCTGAGGGCAGTGCGCCTGCTCTGCAGAGACGCAGGGCCGCACAGACAGGTATATAAGCTCCTGGCTCAAGGAGCGCAAGCGAGAGGACGTCATCGTCTGCACCAAGGTCTGCGCTGGCAAGTCTGCTAGACTGTCAGGCGTGCTGCTGTCGCCACACGAGCCGCAGTTGTTGCATGTTTGAGGACCGATGGCCATTATTCGTACCAGACATGCCGTACTATTTTACCAAGGTGCAGTCCTGCAGGTGGCGGGATACGGCAACAAGTACCTGAGGAAAGACGGGGAGACGCGCGTCACGCCCGCGCACATCCAGAACGCCGTGGACGGCAATCTGGAGCGCCTGGGCGTGGACCACATCGACCTGCTCCAGGCGCGCCCGCGCTGCGCCGCTCCCACCAGCAGCAGCGGGTGCTGCTTGCGTTGGTGGCGGGCGGTCGCCGCTGCGAGCGTGCCGAGGCATGCGTGTGGGGGGTGGGAGTCATGTGGCTACCAAATGCGACCCTGTTCCTGCTCAGCTGCTTCAGCTGCTCCAGCTGCTCGATCGCTGGATCCCATGTTGGGACTGGTCTGACGTGCGCCACCCGGCGCCCAGATCCACTGGCCCGACCGCTACGTGGGCGGCCTGTTCGGGGCGTCCTCGTACGACGTGGCGCTGGAGCGCGAGGGCGACATCCCGTTCGAGGAGCAGCTGCGCGGGCTGGACGCCGTCGTGAAGGCCGGCAAGGTGCGGCGCTGCCCCGGCCCTGGTCCGGCGAGGGCGCATGCGCAGCAGCGGGCCCCGCAGGCACCTGCATCAGTGTAGCCGGAAGCTGCGGACCTGCAAACAGGGAGCGGGTGGAAGCGCGGTGAGGAAGCGAGAAGCGTCTCCGACCACCCTAACCCAAAACTTTAACCCTTGTGCTGGCTGGCAAGGCTGCGCAAGGCGCGCAGGTGCGCCACGTGGGCGTCAGCAACGAGACCAGTTACGGCGTCATGCGCTTCTGCCAGCTGGCCGAGCAGCACGGGCTGCCCAAGATCGTGAGCATCCAGAACTCCTACTCGCTGCTGGCGCGCCCCGGCCTGCTGCGCCGTTCGCCCGCGCCAGCGCAACTCTTTGCATGCCGGTGTGCTGCATGTGCATTTGCGCTCCCTGAGTGGCAGTGCAGCGCCTTCACATGCGCGCGGGTGGCGTTGAACCCTACCTAAACCCTGTGCAAAGGCGCACGCAGGTGCGCTCGGCGTTCGAGACGGACCTGTCCGAGGTGTGCGCGCCGCGGCAGTGCAACGTGGGCCTGCTCGCGTACAGCCCGCTGGCCGGCGGCGCGCTGTCGGGCAAGTACCTGCAGGGCGGCCAGGGGCACGAGAAGGCCCGCTTCAACATCTTCCCCGGCTACATGGAGCGGTGCGCGCGCGTGCGCCGGCGCCCGCCCGGCAGGCCTGCCGTGCCAGCGCTCTGCCGACGCCTGTGCGGCGCCCCGGCCGCGTGGAGCGGCGCGCGCAGGCCCGGGCGCCCGCCCGGCGCGCTTGCAGCCTCACGCGCGCAAGCCTCATGCCCGCAGCGGCGCGGGGTGCATGCAGGCATGCAGCGCCCGGCAGGCCGTGCCTGCCCCGCGCACCGCCGCGAGCGCCGCCCTGCCGCGGGCCTCACCCTTACCTGCCGGCCGTGTGGCGCCAGGTACAACAAGTCGCTGGCGCGCGAGGCTGTCGCGCAGTACGCCAAGGTCGCAGAGAAGCATGGGCTGACGCCCACGCAGCTCGCGCTCGCCTGGTGCAAGAGCCGGTGGAACGTGGCGAGCACGATCATCGGCGCAACCAGCATGGAGCAGCTGAAGGTGCGCTGTCCGCAAACCCTGACTCTACAAACCCTGATCCCCTTGCATGCACAGGTGACGCTGGAGCTTTGCGCCTGCGCTCAAGCGAGTACCAGGCCCTGCCGTGCAACACTGCCTGTTCCTGTGAGCCGGGGCGCGACAGGCGCTGTGCACCGCAGGCGGACCTCGCGGCGTTTGACGTCGACCTCACGGAGGACGCCCTGGCGGATATTGACCGGGTGTACAAGCGCTTCCGGGACCCTACCACAAAGCCCATCGACGACTGAGGCGGCGCGCGGGGGGCAGCGCGCGCTGCTGCTGCGCGGCCGCTTGTGAGCACGGTCTGACGCCAAGCCTCGTGCACGATAGCCTCTGGCCGCTTTATGCAAGGAGCTCGCCTGCACACCGGCCATGGAGTGTGGTCATGCAATAAACAGTTCCAACAGTTCCATAGCTCTATATGATTAAACAGGAATTTACTTAAACCCTAGGACCGAGACCTAGAGATGTGTCGAAGCTGGCCAAGGCGTGGCTCACCTCCCAGAACTTGCGTAAGAGCGCACTATCGAGCCGGGACCGCGTCCGCTGCACCTAGCTGTTGGTTGCCATCAGCGGTTGCCCGGGAGGCTGAGGCAGCGCAGCGCCTGAACACCAGAGTACACTCAGCAATGCGGCGCCAGGCCCTGCGCCTGCAGGCGTGCCTGGGCGATGCAGCCACAACGGCTGGAGCGCTGCTGTCTGAGCGCTTGGCATCCAGCAGCCTGGCGAGCGTGTCCGGCTGCGTCGCGAGCGCGTGCGCCGCACAGGGCCTGCCGCGCGGGGATGTGCGCGCGCTGCGTGCGGCAGCGCGCGCGTACACGACCCTCGTGCGGCAGCAGGGCAGCCAGGCGGGAGCGGCAGCCAGCTCGGGGTCGGGCGTCGCCGCTGTTCGGCGCGCGCTGCAGGTGCCCACACGGCCCCACGCGCCTGTGCTGGTTGCAGGAAGATCTTGTTGAGGCGATGCGTATGCTGCGCACCTTGTGCAACACCGTACTGCAACACCGTACCTGTGAGTGCGGCCACCTCGGACGATGAAATGCAGCTGCGTCGCGCAGGCCGAGGCGGGGCTCCTGTCGAGGCGAGGCTTCTGTGCAGAGCAGCCTCAGAAAGGTGCGCGGGCGTGCTCCGGTGTGGCGCTTGTGCTGCTGGCTGTGATAACCTGGTTTGAGAGCTCGGTGCGCGTGCTGTGCTGGTGAGGGCGGTAGCGCAAGCTCCTTGGCAGACGCACGTGTGCGGCGTGCGGCGACAGGGTGGGGAAAGTTCCGCGTAAAGGATGGGAAGGCAAAGCCGGAGCCTGGTCGTGCGCCGCCTAAGGGTGCGGCGCGCGCTCACAAGCGCGCGGCACGTGTTTACTAGCTGCCAGTCTGTTTGTCGAGGCGCTTTGTGCGGCAGCATGCACAGCTGTTTAGTGGCAGCGCGGTCCTTCGCGTGGCTGCGTTGTCCTGTAAACTCCTGGAACTAAAGTATGCCTGCTGAGCTGTGTCGCCGCAATACTGCACCTGCTCACCTGCCTGTGCTGCTCGGCGCAGATGGCGCAAAGGCGGAGGGCGAGGCTGCGGACAAAGCGCGGGGTACGCTGGGCGGCGGCAACCGCGCCATCGAGACTGTGCGCCACCTGTCCTGCTGTCCTGTGTCAGTATGCAGTCTGATTGCAGTCAGACACATGAAAAATTAGCTTCGAAAAAGTGAGAGCAGAGTGCGAAGCTGCATCACTGAATAATGTGGCCTTCAAGGGTGTTGACTCTGGGTGGCGACTTACGACCTCGGGGGGGTGGTGCGCCGCGCGCAGCAGATGAATGGCGTGCAGCAGGGCATGCTGCTGGTTGGCGTGCTGGGCTCCGCGCTGCTGCTGGCCAGCATGGGCCGCCCCGACGTGCAGGAGGTCAGCTTCCAGCACTTCCGCACGCACCTGCTCGCCAACGGCGTCGTGGACCACATCGAGGTGTCCAACAAGGCCGCCGCCAAGGTCTTCGTGCGGCCCGGCTCGCAGCGGTGCGCCGCCCGAGCGCGCACTGCTGTGTTTCTGGGTCAGCGCTTAATGGTAAGGCTGCGTCTTGAAGATTTTGCCTTGAAGCGTTTGAGTCTGGACGTTGCGCAGGGCTGCTTTAGCAAGATCATGTGGTGCAGTTCGCACCGTGTGCAGTGGCAAGAGGGACGCTGCGTTTGAATGCACGGCCTGAGCTCCACTCTGTTCTGTGTTAGCGATGCAGGTGGTGTGGGGCTGACAACGCTCCAGGCAGTGCATGCAAGTGCTGTCTCTGTGCAGGGCAAACACACCTGTGTGCGCGGGCAGGGCGGACACCGACGGCATGCAGATCGGCGGCGGGCTGCCGGCGCCGGCCGGCGGCGCGCCCGCGGCCGCGTACCGCTACTACTTCAACATCGGCTCCGTGGACAGCTTCGAGCGCAAGATGGAGGAGGCGCAGGAGGACATGGGCCTGCCGCCCTCCGCCTGGGTGCGCGCCGGGGCCGCGCCGCGCACGCCCGTGCCCAGACCTGGCGGTGGGTTCAGGATCAGGGGTCATGTCACGTCACGCACTGCGCGCCTGGCTCTGGCGGATGCGCTCTCGGTGAAGACGAGAATGCGCTTTCACATGAAAAAGGAGAGAAGCTTGTTCAAGGCAGCACCTTGCACCTGGGCGGCATGTCGGGAGGCGGCGCGGAGGGGTGCAGAACGGTGTCGCTGGGTCGCCGGCCTGCCGGTGGCGAGGGCGGGGGCGCGCGCCGCGCCAGGTGCCGATCACCTACACCAACGAGATGGGCTGGACGACCGAGCTGCTGCGCCTGCTGCCGACGATCGGGCTCATCGGCCTGTACATCTGGTTCACGCGCCGCCAGCTGGGCGGCTTTGGCGGCGGCGGCGGCGGCATGGGCGGTCGCGGCATCTTCAACGTGGGCAAGGCGCAGGCGCGTCGCTGCTTCGTGCTATATGCTGATCGCGCCCGCTGGCGCTGAGGCTTCATGCAATGTGCGTGACGTGGCTGCTCTTGACGTGCTGGAGTGACAGTGGAGTGACAGTGGGGGCAGCACTATCATCACAAGCCCGTCTTGGTTTGCGTCACCAGCCCTGCAGGTCCAGCGTCCAGGGCCCGTGGTCCATTTAGGGCACTGCGGGAGCGGCGCCGCTTGTTTTGGCGCACAGGCGCAGGCGTGCGGGCCGTCAATGTTGTCACGCCAGTGTCTGGCACAGGGAAGGGAGGACCTTGTGATGTGAGGGAGAGAGCCTGCGCGCGCGCAGGTGACGGTGCTGGACAAGAACGCGAAGAACAAGATCATGTTCAAGGACGTGGCCGGCTGCGACGAGGCCAAGCAGGAGGTGATGGAGTTTGTCAACTTCCTCAAGGCGCCCGCCAAGTACAAGGACCTGGGCGCGAGCATCCCCAAGGGCGCCCTGCTCGTGGGGCCGCCGGGCACAGGCGCGCGCCCGCCCCCTCCCTGGCACCCCCGCGGCGCGGCGAGCTGTGGTGTGCTGCGAGCAAGCTGACATGCTCCCTTGTTTTCACCGTGAGCGCCAGTGCTGGGTGGAGATGGAGAGGCCAGTTGCTAGGCTTGCACGGCGAGCGCATGATGGCAGCGGCCACGCGCCAGCAGTGGCAGACGCGCGCGCGTGCGGGCGCCGCGCGCGCGCTGTACCAGGCGGGGCGCCTGACCAACGCCGTGCGCGCGCGCTGCAGGCAAGACGCTTCTAGCCAAGGCGACCGCGGGCGAGGCCAACGTGCCGTTCCTGTCCATCAGCGGCTCCGACTTCATGGAGATGTTTGTCGGCGTGGGGCCCGCGCGCGTGCGCGACCTGTTCGCGCAGGCCCGCGCGCAGGCGCCCTCCATCATCTTCATTGGTGCGGCCGCCGCGCAAACGCTGTAGGGTGTATCCTAGCCCTGGTCGTCATGTGATGCTCTGCGCCGGGCTATGTAGCACTTGCTGTGAGGCAGGGCGCACCTGCTGCAAGGCCTGGCCCCAAGCGAACTGTGCAGCGTCTGGGCATGGTGTTGCATGTGCGCTGGCCTGCTGAGACCGCCGGCGTGTGACAAAGTCCGTCGAGCGGGTGGACTTGCAGCCCCGCGCTCAGCCTGCCCGCGCCCGGCGCAGACGAGATCGATGCAATTGGGCGCGCGCGCGGGCGCGGCGGCTTTGCGGGCGGCAACGACGAGCGCGAGAACACGCTGAACCAGCTGCTGGTGGAGATGGACGGCTTTGCGACCACGGCCGGCGTGGTCGTCCTGGCCGGCACCAACCGGCCCGACATCCTGGACCAGGCCCTGCTGCGGCCGGGCCGGTGCGCGCCCGGGGCGCGCGTCCGGCCCGGCGCGTGTTGCCTCTGTTTGTGCTGCGTGTGTTTGCCTGCGGCGCGCTGCTTGCCACTGTTGATCAGCAGGGTTCTGTTGACCTTTTGTCCTTTTCCTGCAAAACACAATGCGTATCAAAAATTGGCTGTGCCTGCTTGTAAGAGCAGGTTCGCAGCGCCCTGACGCGCGGCGGCGCCGCCCAGGTTCGACCGCCAGATCTCTATCGACCGGCCGGACATCACCGGCCGCAACGACATCTTCCGCATCCACCTTGCCAAGCTCAAGCTGGACCAGCCGGTGGAGTTCTACTCGGAGCGCCTGGCCGCGCTCACGCCCGGTTTCGCTGGCGCCGACATCGCCAACGTGGCGAACGAGGCCGCGCTGATCGCCGCGCGCTCCGGCAAGCTGTGCGTGTCCATGGTCGACTTCGAGGCGGCGGTCGACCGCGTCATCGGCGGCCTGGAGAAGCGCAACAAGGCGCGCACGCGCGCCCGCGCCCGCCCGGGGCGCGGCTCCGTCCGCAGAAAGAGTGCGGCTTGTGTGCCTGTTGTCAGGGTTGACCGTGCTGCACGGCAATATGCCGATATAGGTTTTTAAGAATACATTTCTAGAGCCAAATTAACACTACGGGTGACTGTCTCATGTGTGGCTCTCAGCATAAGCGATGTAAGCTTGGACAGCTGCGGCGGCGCTGTCATGTCTGTGCGGCGCGCGCTGCCACGCCAGGCGCCCGGCCCTGGCATGCCAGCCTGTGCGCACGGCAACAAGCCCTACGCGCCGCCGCAGCTGTTTGTGTCCCGTGTTTGTATTAATCAGTGAGCATGCGCGGCCTGGCGGCGCAGGTGATCAGCGTGGAGGAGCGGCGCACGGTGGCGTTCCACGAGGCCGGCCACGCGGTCGCCGCCTGGTTTCTGGAGCACGCCGAGCCGCTGCTGAAGGCGCGCTCGGATCAGTGGCGCTGTGTCTTTGAGGGCTTGGGGGGCTGGAAGCACGTGAGCTGGCAAGCGCGCATCCCCGCGGGCTGCTGTCTGCCTGGGCTGCGCGGGAGGATGCACAGCGGAGCCTTGTGGCAGCCGGGCATGCTGCTGCATGCTGGTGCATTGCTAGCCCTGTGTCGTCGGCTACATACTTTCTTGCTGTGCATTTGGCCGTGATGATAAAGTTTTCTGCGCAGCGTGGATCGGACAGTGGCATTGCATACTAAAAGATGGTGGCCTCTGTCACAAGTATGCAGAAAATTTGCATTTTTTTAGCAGGCGCTCCAACGTAGTCCTGGGTGGGCGCAGGTCAGCATCGTGCCGCGCGGCAGCGCGGCGCTGGGCTTCGCGCAGTACCTGCCGAGCGAGAACCTGCTGATGACGACGGCGCAGATGGCGGACATGACGTGCATGGCGCTCGGCGGGCGCGCCGCGGAGCAGGTCCTGCTGGGCAAGATCTCCACTGGTGCGCCCTGCGGCTGGGCGCGCGGCGGCCGCTGCGGCATGCGCGCGCGCAGCAGCCCCGCTGGGCGGGGCCTGCTGGGCCTCAGCGCTTGCCGCCGCCGCACAGCTCATGCGGTCAGCATGGCAGACCTGAGAGCTGGGCGTGGGCGTCGGCGTGGACACCGCGGTGACCGCACCTTGCACTGCGACGCCTCGCGGTCTGCTTGCCCTCATCTCTCTAGTGAACTGCCTGTCACGGGACCATCCCAACCGTGAGCGGTGGCGTGGCAGGCGCGCAAAACGACCTAGAGCGCGTCACGAAGATGGCGTACGCGCAGGTCGCGGTGTATGGCATGAACGACAAGGTGTGCCCCCCGGCATGTGCAAGTTGAGCATGGGTTGAATAGACTCGCGGTCTGAATGAGTGCGCCTGCTGTTATGAATGCCTGTGGTCGGGGCTAATTGTTGGTGGTTGGTGCGTAGGTGGGCCTGCTGTCATTCCCGGCCAAGGAGGGCGAGTTCAACAAGCCCTACTCCGACGCGACCGCGCAGCTCATTGACACCGAGGTGCGCGCGCCGGCGCCGCCGCCCCGACGATACCTGGTGGC
>JAABUV010005057.1_pt1 | contig 15266 bp, 13 predicted proteins | sample 5559971 | NCBI WGS metagenome assembly JAABUV01 (sample SAMN10711881, study PRJNA513362) | rock metagenome | isolation source: Antarctica rocks | place: Antarctica: Victoria Land, Knobhead nord | collected 2015-12-19
GTTCTGACACACAGAGAGCTGGGGCTGAGGCGCCCCTCGCCCATGCATGACTGCATTGAGCGGAATGAACCAGCTTGCGGCTGGCACGGGCGACGAGTCAACCATAGCTGCATGCATGACGGAAGTGGCTGTCCTGGCGCTCCTTATGTAAAAAACCACTGTGTGTCGTGGCCACCCATGTTGAAGCTTCCCTCAGTTGGTGACCGGCGCTTGACCCATGCAGGGAGTTTGCGCGTTTAGGAGAGTGGTACCAAAACTATACTTGCAAAGGAGTGGCACCAAATCCATAATTGCAAAGAAAAGTGCAACCAGAGACTCATTGCAACACAGTCGTGCTGCCAGACCATTACAAGCCCTACAGGGCTGTGCTTGTGCATGCATTCTGGCATGCCCCCACATGTGAATGCGCTCATATGCATCATCGTTGTCATCATGACACGCAAAAAAATTGACTTACACTCCCACTCTCTCCAAAAGCAGACCGAGGCAAGCTTGTAAGTACGCCGAAGGGTGCGACCAACGATCGGACAGACTGGCGCCAGCACAGGCAGAATCTTTCTACAAAGCTGTGACGCCTAGTACAACACGGCGCTGAAAACCCCACAACGACTGCCGTGCAGCAAAGCAAATCAGCTGCTGCATGGCTGTGCTCCCATCTCGGCTGTTGTCCCCGCGTCTTGACGCTGGGGAAAGGCACTCGGACGATGTGTAAGCCGTACAAACAACTAAGCTGGACACTACCTGGGAAGCACAGCAGCCCCCTGCCACTCAGCAGTGCGCTCCGACAAGGTCTCTCAGCTCTGCAGGATGCTCATGTCAGGAGGCGACGGCGGCAGCTGCATCCTCGTCTTGTGGATTATCCGCATCATGTGCATGCCTGCACGAGCGCAAGCAAGGTCAATGCTGAGTCACCTGAAGTGCTGGGGAGTATTCACACCAACGGCACCCGTACAGCGCTGTGAAATAGACAGTCAGGTGCCACACTATGCTGCGTCGCAGTGGCGCAGCACCAGTGCGCACCGGACAGGTCGGGCAGGTGACCAGACTCGGTGCGCGTCTGCGGCCGCTCAGGCGCTCCGTTGCTGCCCTTGTCCTGGCCTTCCTTGGCGCTGGGCCGCCGCGCTGACACAAGAGCAGGCGAGCAGATCCCCGAGTTCATCTTCTCGAGCAGCTGCGTGCGCTGCGCGCGGTTGAGCGCCGTGGGGTGCGCCATAGGTACGACCTGTTCCTGCAGTGCGGCAAACACGTAAGCAAGTAGAGGCGAAATATGCTACCCACAGCAGACTGCCGTGTGACAGCAAAGTGCCTGTTCAGATGGTGGACACCTGCGCATATGCACCAACGCGCCACATTGGAGCTGTGCAGGACCGCGCGGCAACCCATGCTCCCTCTCAGGCCACAAACAGCGAGAACAGCAACCCCCACCCCAGAAGCTGCACACGCGAGACCACATCGGCAGCGCCAACGCTCAGCAAGCCAGTTATGCTGCCAACCAAGCTAACGGTCCACCTTCTACTTTTGCGACGTCTAGTGCAGAACAGCTTGCAGCAGCCGGGCGTGCTTCGAACACAGAGTCCCTGGCGCTCGCTAGTCTAGCTGCTGAGCAAGCTTTTTGCGAGGAAAGTCACGTGTTGCTCAGCAGTGTAGCTCTGAGGTTCAGGGTCCTAGCAAGGGTCTTCTCGACGAACGCAGTCTGAGACTGCCAGTCTCCCAGTCTCCCAGTCTCACGCACACGCTGTGCGTGTATGTCGAGTACGTGATTAAGGTCTGTGCAACCAGTGCAGCAGTTTGAGCTGGCGCTGATCATGTAGTGTACATTGAGTTGTCTGGTGTGCCGCAGCAGCGTGTCCTCCCCCTATAGCTTAATGCGCAGCGGGCAGCTCTTCGGGCTTTTGCATCCCTGTCCTGCGTGCTCTCAACGCACACAGAGGTGCAGGCAACGGCTTGTACCGTGCGCTTCCGGAGCAGACGGCCTGCCCATAGTCCTCGCCGGGACGCCTGTGCTGCGGAAGGTGCGTGTAGAGAGCAGTGCAGAACTATGTGCGAGAACTGGTATTACAACAGGCATCTTTCTTTACACTGGCTGACAACGTGGTCACGCCAGGTTGCCCGACCCGTGCAGCAGTCAATGTATGGGACAAAGGAGCTGAAGGAACTGGTAACGCTTATGATGGAGACGATGCGCGACGCCCCTGGAGTGGGCCTTGCTGCTCCTCAGATTGGTATCCCCTTAAGGGTGCGCCGAAAGCCCGACAGCTCAAGCCGCGCACTAGCTCTGCTGTCTTGTGCTGAGTCTGTGGCGCGTCGTGCCTGTGCCACAGGTGATAGTTTTGGAGGACAGAGCGGAGTACATCGCGCGCTCCTCGCCAGAGCGTGCAGCGGCGATGCGGCGGGCTCCCTTCCCTGCGTTCGCTGTCTGCAACCCCTCCCTAAAGGTCTGAGCCCGCGGCGCACGGAGCAGGGCTCGGTCACTGCGTTCCCGTCCCCGCTCGTGCACAGCTGCTCTCGCGGCGTGAGATGCTCATGGCGCGCGCCGCGTCTGTGTGCAGCGTGTGGGCTCCGACGGCGCGCGGTTCTTCGAGGGCTGTTTGAGCATCCCGGGCTACCAGGCGCGCGCCCCGCTGCTTTGCGCACCCGCTCAATGCCCGGAGGCACCAGTGCCTGCCGCCCCAAGCCTGCCCACGCACTGCGCATCACCATCACCTGTGCTGAGGGTGTGCAGCGGTTAAGAGAGCAGCAGCGTGCCGCCAGAGCCGGAAGGGTGGCGAGGGTGCGAGCACTGAAGAGGTGTGCGCAGGCGATGGTGGGCCGCTACCTGAGCGTGGAGTGCAGCGGCTACAAGCCCGATGGCACGCCGCTGCGCTTCAAGGCGTCCGGCTGGCAGGCGCGCATCCTGCAGCACGAGGTGCGCGGCCCGCGCCCGCCATTGATTGCGGCCAATGTCCTGGGCAGGGGCTCCTGGCGCAAGACTCCGCTGGCTGCAAAGTGCCTCGCTTCAGGGCCCCTTGACTGGCTGGTGCACCCCGCAGCACAACGTGTGCTGCTTGCCCGACACACTGCGTGCACTGCCGCGCGGCAGCTAAGCGGCCCCCTGACAGCTGCGCCACGTGCGGGCCTGCTGTGTAATGAGCCACAAGACACGTGCAGCGCTTTTGTTCTTGTGCATGTTCACTTCTCAGTCCCAGCGTGCAGCGAGCTCCACACGCTCGGCGCCGCTCGCGGCCGACACGCGTTCTGCTCATCGAGCAGTGCTTGGCTGGCTGGCATGGCTGAGCAGTGCTCAGCAGTGCCGCGCCACATCCCTGGATGCGCGAGCAGCCCTGCTGCAGCCGGCGTCAGGGCCCTGTGCTCCGCCGGGGCACAGGTGGACTGCCTGCAGGGCCGGTGTTCGTGGACCCTAGGCTCAGCGCTGGGGCGCAGGTAAACCGTTTGCATGGCCGGCTGTTTGTGACCCCTGACCCTGGCACAGGCATGCAGGTGGACCACCTGCAGGGCCGGCTTTTTGTGGACCGCATGGAGGCCGCCACCTTCATCGCGTCCACCGTGCTCCGGGGCGCGCCGCCCGGCGGCCTGCCCATGCCGCTGGCCACCGGCGCCTGCGCCTGCACGCACGCGCTCTGAAAACATGTGTGTGAACCGGGGCTGTGAGAGCTAGGGCAGGCACTGCTTTTGCGCAGGGGGTGTATCACAATAAACTGCGGTGGCAGATTGACACACCCGTCACCCCACAGCCAGGCTCCACGTCATGAGTGGATGTGCCCACTTTGGGTGTATAAAAGTGTGCACCTGACACCGCATCTTGTGTGTCCATTATTGAACGTATGCGCGAAGTATTTTCTGTACTGGATCAGAGCAAATGAGAGGCGTGAATAATGTACAAGGTGGGTGTCTATTTTTTTCATGTAGAACTGCTTTGCTGGGCATCAATGACAGGTCATCCTTGGTCATCCTGGAGACATACGCATGCGAACTATGCGAGTCTGCCAGCTTTTTTGAGACGTGTGAGAAACTTTGTCCCGCCCAGTGGGACGTGTTGCACACGGAATGGGCTGCAGACGCATACCCCAAATGTATGGACTGCACGCCCGAGGGCCGCGCTGCTATGCGGCTGCGCTGCTGTATTGTGGTGAGCTTTATACGGCTTGTATGCTGAAATGGACGTGCAGGAAAGGGTTTGCTGCAGTGCGCTGCACAGCTGAGCCCAGTGCCAGCGTATCAGTGTGGGCTGTAGCTATAAACTTGAGAGAAGCAGGCTGCTTCAAGCAGGAACACTGCTTCAAGCAAGAGCACGCATGTGGCCAGCCAGGCCATCTCCATGCTTTCCTGACAGTGCTTACAGGGCAAATGGGCGGCCCATGCATGCGATGCACGTGGTGGTGAAGTGGTCCTGGGGTGCAGCATGCTCTCCTTTCACTTTACCAGCCAGCAGCCGTAACAGTACTGCCGCGTTGCAATGGCATGGTGGAGGGAGGTGTCAAAACGCCACACCATATGCTGGGGTGGGGAAATGTGCACATACATGTCAAGGGTACCTGCTTGCACAAGCACCAGAACAGCACTCTATATCTGTACATCGGCGCCTCCGTATTGATAAGCCTGCGCACTGTCAGGGACACGAGAAAACTAAAAACACAGACCATGTCATAGAAGCCACATGTCAGCCTTCTTGACACCCTTGTAACCGGACAGGCCAGGAGCCATGGCAACGTGACGCAAACGGCGGGCCAGCACCAGTCCCTTCTCTGAACAACCTGACGCATACACCCACAACACAAACCTGCTACACCCACAACAGCTCTATCACGCACGCTCTGCGCCGACCCCGCTGCCGCGCTCGGCGCGCAGTATGCGCGCGATGCGCTCGGTCTCTGTGTCGCCATACCAGCGCGGTCGCAGCCGCCGGCCAACCCCGGCGCCGCCCATTACCGCACTGCCCTGCGGCTGCTTCGGCGCTGCCGCCGGGCCTGGCGGGAAGCCCCCGCGGCCGCCCTCTGCACCCGGCGGCTCCGCCGAACCCTCGCGGGGCTCCTTAGGCTCGGGGCCGCTCCGGGCCTCAAGCCGTGCGAGCAGCCGCGCGACGGAGCCCGCGGTGATGCCGCCGCGCAGCGGCACGTGCCCGTCTGCGCGCACGGGTGACGGCGGCGGCGCGGCCAGCCCATTCGGCGCCGCGCGCGTGCTGCCGCAGCCCCAGCGCCGAGTCAGAGTGACATAGAGCACCTTCTAACCGCCTCACCAGTGCCGAATTGGGCCGTGATTGCCGTGAACACAACCACCTACTGTGCATGCCATTCGCCTGCATGATGCATGTCCTGTGCATGTCTGGCGCTCTCACTTCTTGCAGCAAATAATTGCATGGCGCCGCCACCTCAGCCGCCTCGGCCCCGGGACGCACCTCCAGAACGCGGCGAGCGCGGTCGACCTGTACGGCTGCGGCGTGGGCCTGGGCACCACGTCGCGCAGGCGCCCGCCGGGGAAGCCGGGCAGCGCCGCGGGCGACGCGGCCGGCCCCAAGCTCGGCCCCCCGGCGCCTGCCACGGGGCCGCCGCGCGGCGCGCCAGCCGCCTCCACAGGCCCCGGGCTCCGCAGCGGGCTGGCGGCGGTTGGCGGCGCGTGAGCGCTCGATGCAGCGTCCCGCCCCGCCTCCAGCGCTGGGCCGAAGGCGTACATCCCCGCGCGCGACGCCGGCGGGCCCAGGCCGCCGAGGTAGGCGGGCCGGACGTCCCAGGCGCGGGCGGGCCCCGCCGGCCCGCCGCCGCCGCCGTCGCGGTCAGGGCTTGCGTCAGGGTCCGGCTCGGGGTGCGCGGACGGCGGCGCCCGCGCCGGCGTGAACGCGACGGGCGCGGGCGTTCTCCCGGGCGCCCGCGTGGCCCACTCCCTGCCCGCCGAGCCCTGCGGGCGCTGCAGGTCCTCCGCGGCAGCCGGCGCGCCGGCGCGCGCCCCAGGGGTGCGGCACACGCTGGCGGCGGCGCCCCCCGCGCCGCAGAGAGCCGCGGGCGTAGCGCCGGGGCTCTCAGCGGGCCTGGTGTCGCGCCCGCTGCCACCGGCGGCGGCCGAGGCTACGGACGCAGGCGAGGCCGGCGCGGAGGAAGACGACGAGGAAGATAATGCTGTCCCCCGCTGTGACCGACCGCGACCAGCGCCACAGCACGGCGTCCCAGCCGTCCCGTCGCCGCGCGGGACCGCGGCCACCGCGCTGGCCGCAGACCCTGACATACCCCGTTCGTCATCGAGGGCGCGCGCAGCGGCGGCCTCCGCCAGGCCGCCCGGCGAGCGCTGCGGGCTCGGCACAGCAGAGCTTGGGTTCCTGCCAGAGGTCGCCAGGGCGGCCGGGGCGCACGCGGGCGGCGCGGGGTCGTCAAAGCGCAGCCCGCGGCGTGCACCCTGCGCTGCTGTGCGCCCCAAGCCTGTACCCTTTGCGGCCGTCCCGGCGCTGCTGAACGCTGCGCCGCCCCACCCCGCCTGCCCCTCACCTCCAGAGGCCGCGTGGTCCGCTGACCCCTCACCCGCGCCAACGCCGGCGGCAGGCGGCAGGGCGGGCGCGAGGAGCGCTGCTGCCGACTGCCGCTCTGCCCGCGGCTTATCCCCTGCGCTGCCGCCGCCGCCGACGGGCGGCAGGGCGTTCGCGAAGAGTGACTCACTCGCTCGCCGCGCTGCCCGCACGTCGGTGTCCGCGCGCACAGCATCGGCTGCAACAGCAGCTGCACCACGCGCGCTGTCTGCAGCGGTGGGACCAGGCGCATCCTGCCGCGAGCCGCTTTCGGTCACGCCCCTCGCAGCGGCGGGCGCCACGGGCAGCAGCACGTTGGCAAAGACCGCCGGCGCGGCGGGCATTGCCCCGCGCGCAGACCCCGCTTGACCCTGCAAACCTGGCCTCAGCTCCGCAGCCGAAACAGGCGACGGCAGGCGCCCGGCGGGCCGCGCGCTGAAGAGCCACGCGTCCGCGGCCTGCGGCAGCAGCGATGCCGGCAGCGCGGCCGCCGCGCCCGGCTCTGAGCAACGCCTGCGACCGGCTCAGCACTGTGGATACTTGACAAACATGTTAAGCAGCACAGCTGCCGCGCGGCTTTCGGCGCTGCCTGCCTAGCAGCGCAGCAGTGTGGCTGCGTCGGGCTTCAGCCATGCCGTGCAGCAGGCGCTGTACTGAGCTGCACATAGCACCAGCCGCACATCTGTGTCAATGTAAGGCTGAGCAGGTGTGAGTGCGCACGGCCCACAAGCAGTCTAATGGATGACAGCCTACCACTGGCGCAACCATACCGTGTTGCCAACAAGAGACGGCACGCCCTGGGAGTATAGGCGCGCCCTGGGGACGGGCACGACCGCGGCTGTCAGCTTGCTGGGGGCTGCCCAAGCCAGCAGCCTAGGGCGCCTGTAAACTGCGCCGCACCTGCGGTCGGCAGCGAGCGCGGCCTGGCCGCGCCGGCAGTCCAGCACGCCGACGCCACCCGCGTCGGAGCTCCCGCTGTCGGACGCGCTACCGCCGCCCAGGTCCAGGACCTGCTGGCACCATACAGAGTAGTGACCCTTCACCGTGCTGTTTAATGTTAGGTCACAAACCCTACCATACCCTATCACTCGATTCTACCCACAGCAGACTTTGCAGTGCCTTAATTCATAATTGCTGCCTGTCACAGACCGCTTGGCAGCAGAGGCGCACGCGGTCGGCGTGACTGGGCTGCGGCATGCACGCCGAGCCCAGAGCGGCCAGCGGCCACTGCGGCCGGCGCGCGCGCTTGCCACGAGGCGTGCTTGTTGCGCGCGCTGGCGAACCTAAATGTGGGGTTAGGCGCGCTCCGCTCACCTCCAGGTCCTCGTCGTCAGAGCACGTGCGCAGGCGGCAGGCGCCGACGGGGCTCACGGGCGCGGGCGCTGCGGCGCCCGCGTCGGCCGCGCAGCCGGCGGCGGCGCCGGCGGCGTTGACGCGGCGCCCTCCAGGGCCCTGGAGCCCGCCGTCCGCGCCCAGGACCCACGGCAGCCGCGAGGCGGTGCGCGCGCCAGCGCGGGCTGCATCCGAGCCTGGGGCCGCGGCGCCCGGGCTGCCGGGCCGCAGCGCGAGCAGCAGGGCGGGCGCGGGCGCGCCGGGCGCGGGCGCGGGGCCGGGCGAGACCGCGGCGCAGAAGCGCGACGCGAGGCCGTCCAGGTCCTGCGCGCAGGGACCCGCCGCAGCTGTGTAAACATTACTTGCGCCTCACAGGCGCGTGCGCGCCGCAGTGGCGTGTGCCTCCTGAGGGCCCAGGCTGGCGCCAAGGGTACTGCTTTAGCAACGCAGTCGGCTCGCGGCAGGCGTTTGCGCCGCTCCCGGATCACATATCACCAGCGCGCAGCTGTAAGGCTAGGCGTCGGGTATTTCTGGTTTGCGAGTTCATCGAATGGGGTTAGGGCCTTGGCCCTGACCCTATTGCGCAAATAGACATAGCCTGAATAGACATCCTGAGACGGCTTGGTAGGGCGCGAGCGGGCGCGCCTGCAGGCTGGTCCGCAGCGCGGCCTTGAGCTGGCGGCTGTCCCGGCCGCCGTCGCCGGCGGCCGCCATGGTGTCGGCCGGCGCATGCTGGGCGCCCTCTGGCGGGTCCCCATCAGCATCCTCCGCCGCGCTCGCCACTGCGCGCTGCGCCGCGGGCGAGCGGGCTTCCGCGACGCCAGCGTCTGCTGGCGCCGGCTGCTCCGGCACGATCGCCAGGTTCAGCTGGCCGCACAGGTCGCCCCTGCGGGGGCATGGAAGGCCTCACGGTGCGCACGCTGGCAGGTGTGGGATAGGGTAGGGCCTACCTCCTCTACAGGTGCATCCGCAGCTGCCCGGCCGGCCGGCCAGCAGGCAGCCCTGGACACGTCTGCCAGGCTGCCGGCGTCACAGCAGGCAGCGCACGGCCGCTCGTAAGCACAGCTCCGCACGCTGCTGCATCAGACGCATCACACAAGACACGCGGCACGTCACAGCATGTCGCCTCCCCAGAGACGCGCACGCAAGCGCTGCATGCGGCGCGCTCGGAGCCGGCGCCGGCGCACCCGGGCCCGACCACGTTGTACCACCCGCGCAGCTGCCCCAGCGCGCCGACGAGCGCCAGGTCGACGCGCGCGGCGCCCAGCAGCGTGGCGCCGCCCAGGCCCTCCCCGGACCCCGGCCGCGGCTCGCCGCCCACCGCCTCGGTCAGGCCTGGCTCGGCCAACTCACGCCTGCGCCCGCCGTCGGCCGCGCCGGCCGCAGGGGACACGCCGCGCTTGCCCTCCTCTTGCCTCTCCGAGCTTTCCAGTGCTGTGGGCGGCCGGCCTGCGTGCCCCTGCTGCAGCCAGACGCGCAGCTCCAGCGCACCGTGCAGGCGCGCGCCCGCCGCGGGCGCCGGCAGGCTGTGCGCAAAGCCCCAACGCGCCGCGCCGCGCGCCGGGCCAGGCTCGCCCGCAAACCCTGCTAGGGCCTCGGCGCCGGCATCCAGGCTGGCCCGCAGCGCGAGCGGCGCCGCCGGCGTCGCCACCCGCTTGCCGCTCGGCGGCCACACGAAGTCGCAGGTGGCGTAGCCGCCGGCGTCGGCTGCGGGGCGCGGCGTGGCGCGCGCAGGCGGCAGCCGCAGGTTCAGCGCGCACTCGACCGCCACGCAAAAGCCCGCTCGGGCCGCTCGTGCGGCGCCCGCGGCGCCCGCTGCCTGCCCAGGCGCCGCTGCCTGGCCAGGCGCCACTGCCTGGCTGGGCAGCGGGGCTGACGCCGCGCCAGAAGGGCGCGGCGGGAGCCGGGGAGGGCTGGCCAGGGCTGCGTCCGCATGCGGCGCCCCGAGACCTGACGCACCACCTGGCGAGCCAGTCGCGCCAGGCGAGCCGCCCTCCGCCTGGCCCGGCTCACCAAGCTGGGAAGCAGCAGAGCTAGAGTCAGGGCTGGCGCCGTCCAGAAGGGCGGCGGACGGGACGCCTCCGCCCGCCGCCGCAGGGGCCGCGCCGCGGACCGCAGCGTGCAGGTCAGCGCCCAGGAGCCTGTCCAGCTGCGCTGCGGCGGCGGCGGGCAGCGGGCCGCCGAGCGCGGGGCCAGGCGATGCCACGGGGGCCAGCCCGTGCAGGCCGCCTGGCGGCCGCGCTGCGTAGCTGCCTGCTCCGCCACGCGCGCACTCGCTCGCCGCGCCGTCCAGGACCTCGCCGAGGGCAGGGTGGAGCTCGGAACCGCCGTTTACAGCCGTGGGCGAAGGCGGCCGCCCCTCAGGAGCCAGCTCCAGGCACACCTGCAAGCGCATGCACGAGGTATAGCGCTGTTCCAGCTACATGCACATATCGTCATCATCCCTACTGAGCCTTGTTCGGTGCTATGACATGCTCAGAAAGCAATCTGCAACATACCACCGCACCGACCACCTCGAGCGTGAGCGTCAACAGGCTAGGACGCGGCGGCGCACCTTCAGCCGCACGCTCGCCGCGCCCAGGTCGGCGGTCTCCGGATGGATCAGCGGGTAGCCGCCGCCCACCCAGCGCGCATCGGCCACCATGCTGCCGGACCTGTGCGGCGCTCTGCCGATCATCAGGACATTGCCTGTTATGCGCATGAAAATGCTGTTCAAAGGACTGTAAAAAGCTCCAACGCATGTCCATTCTATGTCGCCATGAGCGTGCTCCCAAGCAGACCGCGGCGAGGCGGACATGCGGCTCTACACCTGACGAGTCAACTGAAAGGGGAGGGGCAGGGCGAGCTGCGCCGCCCAGGGTGCAGCAGCGGCGCTTGATGAAGCAATACTCAGAAAGGTGCATGTGGCCGGTGGCATGCCGCCACGACACACCGGTCCCGTGAGCAGCAAAGCCTGGGCCGAGGCGCGCCCACCTGGGGTGCAGCAGCGGCGCCAGGTCGACCTCGGCGCTGCCGAGCGCGCGCGGCGGGCGCGCCGTCGCGCCCGGGCCGTCGCCAGCCAGCAGCGTCACGACCAGCGGCCGGCTGCGCAGCGCGGCCGCCAGCGCCGCGTCCGCCACCACCTGGCCGCGGGCGCGCCTTGCGCGACACGAGGCACCGGCAGATGGGCGTGACCGAACAGGTATGAGCAGTGTCATCGCAACCAGCAATGCATTGTAGAGGCGGGCGCATATCTGCCGGACGGGCATGGGCGGATGCTTCCTTGCTAAATGCGATGGCGCATTACGAGTGGAGCGGCTTGACCAAAACTAACCGAGTGCATGCGGCGGTGTGCGCGGCAGGACAATTCCACCTCCCCTGCTTGGTACGAAAGCCCAGAAGCACAGGCCCATCAGTGGTCCCAGAGTGCCGTCACGATAGCTCCTGCACACCCCGACGCTGTTTCCCCTATCGACTGCCCAGGTGGTTTGGATACAGCGCGACTGCACCGCGCGCCACATGCAGGGCTGCTGTGGAGCGCGCGGCGCGCACCCAGTGCGTGCCGCGGTGCTGCAGGCCGATGCTGAGCGCCGGCGCGCCCGCGCTCGCCGCGGCGGCGGCCGCGACAGCGGCCGTGCCCTCGGCGCCGGCGCGGCCGGGCAGCTGGTACGCGGCCCAGAAGCGCGCGCGGGCGGCGCCTGGGGCGGGCCCAGGATGGCCGGCCTTTGGGTTCCCAGCCGGCGGCGGCCCGGCGCGCGCCCAGCCGGCGGCCACGAGCGCGCACTCCACCGCGACGCTCAGGCGCGCGGCACCGCCGGCAAACCCGGCCGCAGGGTTGGGGGCCAGCAGCGGCGGGGTCGGAGCCGGCAGCGCGTGCGCCAGCAGCTGTGCCAGCTCCGGCGCGCTCTCCAGCGGCGAGCTGCCGCTCCAGATGCGCCAGCCTCAGCTCATAGGGTAGGGACAGGGTATATAATTCACCCACGCCTCCAGGCGCTGCAGCATCATACGCGCCAGAGGGTGCGGGCCTTGGCGGTCGTGCACATGCGGCATGTGGTACAAGCAACATACATTCAGACGAGTGAAACGATGCTGAGCGCCTTGCGCAATGCCATGACCGTCCCGACTAATAAGCAGACGCACTGGACAGCCCTAAACCAGGCCACAGTCGGCCACAAAGGCAGCAGACATGGCAGCTGCACATTCTGGCGGGCCGCCGCCGCCGCCGCCGGGCGCGCCTGAAGGCGGGCGCCGAGGGCCAGGGCCGGCCGCCCAGGGCGGTGAAGTAGATGGCGACCTGCACGGCGCCCGCCGGCTGCCCGCGCCGCGAGCGCAGCGCCAGCCACGCGCGCAGCCCCTGCAGCAAGCAGGCCGGATGTGGGCCTGCGCACGGTGCCGCGGGCTGCGCGCCCTGGCCGCTGCACGCATGGCAGCGATGCATGCCCGCCACAGGCACTTGCTGAGGGCAACGCGGATGCAGACCGGCAGGACACAGCGCACGCCCTGCAGGAAAATGGAGGAGCCACCAGCAGGTACCCATTTCAGCACGCTCATGGTGAGTGCGCGCCTGAGGCCGCGCGAGCAGCGCCGCCAGCGGCGCCGACGCGCTGCCCAGGAACACATCGGCGCGGTCGTCCAAAGCTCCAGCTCGCAGGCCGGACCCCGCGCTGGCCGGCGCCCGCTCGCTCTGGTGCCACACCTCCAGCACCAGCTCCTGTGCGCAGCACATTTCAAGAATTGATAACGGCAGTACGGACAGCCTCTGTGGTCGACAAATAGACGGCCTGCAACCAGTGAGCAACTGAGGGGCACGCTTCCGGGCGCGCCCACATTGGCTGTTTCATTACACTCACAATGGGACAGGGTATTGTGCACCCTACTGAACGTCCCGAATAAGGCCAGGCACACCCGCGCGGAGAGTGCACGCACGCAGCGCGCGTCCAGCCGCAGCGGCAGCTCCCGCCGCGCGGCGAACTCCGGGCAGGCGCCCGCCGGCTGCGTCGGCGTGCGCAGCGCGGGCGCGGCCGTCGCCAGCGCGCCGTCGCCCGGGAAGAGCGCGAGGCGCGCGTACGTGCGCGGCCCCGCCGACGCTGCGCGGCCCAGGCGCCCCGCGCCTGCGCGCACACGACCTTACTGCGTACCTTTTGGCTTGTGGGGCCCTACAGGTTGCACTTGTGGGGTTGCAGGCTCCATATCGAGGAGTGCTTGCATGCAGGGTTGGGGCAAAAGTGACAGGCGCGCGGGAACAGCGCATGGTAACCACTGCCGCTCGCGTGCGAGCGCGCGGGCCGCCAATGAGCGGCCCGGCGCCCTGGGACCGACGCCCGGCGCCGAGCGCGCGCGCACGGCGCGCGCGGCTTCGAGCGTGAGCGCGCGGGCAGGGTGCGCACCGCCGCCCAGCCAGGCCGCGGCCTCGCGCACGCCGGCCGCCAGCCCGCACGCGCGCAGTACCTCCACGCACAGCACGGCGCCAACCGCGCGCGGCTGCGCCGCTGGCGCCGGCAGGCCCTCTGCGCCCATGCCCAGGATCCTCCTCAACTCGGGCTCCAGGGGCATGGCAACAAGCCCCTCTGGCTTGATGGAGGCCTACATGCATGCCCTAAGACGCATCACATTCAGTCACTGACCTGGCAGCCGGCGAGTAGTCCACATGAGAGCAGACAGCTGACAGACCCACCCCCGCATCCTGCCCACCCTGCCGCTCGCGGAACACGGCTCTTATGCAGACAAGTGCTGCTGCTGTGCAAGCGCAAGCGCCGGGCTGCGCAGGCCTACCTCCGTCGGGATCGCCGAGGCTGGCGCCGTCGCTGCCGGACCCGTCGCTCTGCTGCCAGTCGCTGCCATTGCCAGAAACCTCTTGCGCTCCTCGATCATCCGCTGCGAGCGCCGCCGCGCGCGCACCGTCCGCGCCCGCGCCAAGCGCCACCGCGCTGTACTCCACGCAGACCCTGAGCCGCGCGTTCCGCCACAGCGCGCCCCCGCCGCCCGCGCCCGCGTGGGCCAGCGGCAGTAGCAGCGTGCGGCGCGCGGTCGCCGGCGCCGGAGCAGGCGCCGCGCTACTGCCTGTGGCCCCGCACTTGCCCGGCGCCGCGGCTGCAGCGCCGCCGTCAGGCAGCGCTGCAGCCAGTGCCGCCGTGCATGCTCCGTCGGGCGGCGGGCCGGCGCCTGCTCCCGGCGGCCCGCCCGGCGAGGACTCTCCGCGCGGGTCTGGCGGAGGCTGTGCGCTCGCGCCTGGCTGACCGCCGCGGCCCGGCCCGCCCGCCCGCTCCGGCGCTGCTGCGAGGCCCTCTGGACCGGGCTCAGGCTGGGCACCGGCCGGCCGGCCAGCCTCTGCAGGCGCAGCCGGTCCGTGCTCAGCCGGGCCGAGCTCGGCCGCCGGCGCTGAGCGAGGCCCGGCCGGGCCCGGCTGCTCACGCTGAGCCTGCCAGTTTGCGAGCTTGGCGGGCTCCGGAGGCGCGCCCGGGGCAGCCCCGGCGCTGGCAGCATCCGGGCCGGGCTCGGGCGCGGCGAGGACCGAGTCAGGGTCGGCGGCCGCGGCCGTGCCTGTCTCAGCATAAGCAGCGGCCGACTCGGACGCTGCCGCTGCAGCCGAGCCGGGCTCGGCGCCCACACTGTCCCGGCCGGGCTCAGACGAAGCGCCGGCCGCGGTGGCCACCGCCGCAGTGCCCGGCTCGGGCTCGGGCCCTAACCCTAGCCCCGCGGCAGCTGCAAGCGCCAGCAGCTCGTCCAGCGGCAGCTCGGCCGCCGCCAGCAGCACCTCCACGCCGGACGCGCGCCGCTCGAACAGCTGCGCGCGCGCCCGCCAGGCAGGGTGTCGCCGGGCCTCTGTCGTAGGCGCGACGAGCACGACGAGCTACAATTCCTCACGCATCACATGCCTCTTGCAATAATTCTGGACAACATTGATCTTGTCACAAGACAGACCCTGTCTTTCAGCGGCGGCGCCGCGGCCGCCGGCGCCCCGCGCACCTCAAAGCGCAGGCACTCGGCGCCGCAGCGGCTGCGTGGCGCCAGCACGGAGCGCAGCCGCTCGCCGGGCAGCAGCGCGATGGCGTGGCAGGCGCTGGCGTGGAAAGCAGCCGCGGCGCCGGCTGGCGCGTCGCGCGTAAACAGCGCCTCCTCTTCCCCTGCCCCGCGCCGGCCGCGCTATCGCGTTTCCGCAGACAAAAGTTTTGCAAAAGTCGTATCAACGAGAGAGCGCATGCCCGTGCTTGCTTAAAACCTGTTTAAGCCAGCTAGGGCTGCTCAGGCGCGGCCCAGCGGCATGTACACTGTCCCTGCAGGGCCCAATGCGCCTGCCACCTGCATGAATGTCTTCAGTGCCAAACCCTGTTGAGATAGGGCTGGGGCCTCAGCCGCACCCGGGAACAGGTAGCGGATGAAGCGCGCAGCAGCGCCCGCGTCGCCGGCCGGGAGCCCACTCGCAGCCTCCACCGTCACATCAAATGCGTGCCGCACTGCGCAGCCGTGC
>JAABUV010005058.1_pt1 | contig 15266 bp, 18 predicted proteins | sample 5559971 | NCBI WGS metagenome assembly JAABUV01 (sample SAMN10711881, study PRJNA513362) | rock metagenome | isolation source: Antarctica rocks | place: Antarctica: Victoria Land, Knobhead nord | collected 2015-12-19
GCGGTCGTGACCACTCACCACCCCGCGGGGTGACATGGCCACAGTCGTTCACGCGGCTCCGACCTCAGGCGAACATGGGGTCGTCGATCACGACCTTCCATGTGCCGTCGGGCTGACGGCGGGAGAGCTCGGCGGTGATGCCATGCGCCATGGTGGTCGTGCCGTTGGGCAGGGCCACCTCGTTGGACCACGCTGAGGATGTCAGAGCGAGGTCGTCGTTGATGAGCACCTTGCGGACGGCGCCCTGCATGTCTGCGCCCGAGGCGATGAGCCCGGACACCATGGCGCGCATCGCTTCCTCGCCGGCGACCCGCCCTCCGTCGGGCTGAACGGTGAAGGCGCCGGGCTCGTAGATGTCGAGGAGGCGCTCAGGGTCCTTCGCTCGGAGGGCGTTCGCGAACTCTTCGTGCAGGTGTTCGGGCTTGTCGATGGTCATCGTTCGGCCTTTCTTGAGCGGTTCGGTCGGGAGTAGGAGGCGGTGTCGGGACGGGGGGTGGTCGCCGACGGTGGTGCTCAACCGAAGATCGTGTTCTCAGTTGTGTAGAGGAATCGGGTCTGGGCGCGGTCGAGGAAGTTCTCTTCGTCCGCGGCGATGGTCGTGGTGTAGGTGTCGGAGGTGAACCAGGTGGCGGCGTCGGCGATGGTGTCGACCCACACCTCGGCGACGCCGTCGTAGACGGCGGTGCCGACGCCCGGGATCTCGTCGCCGGTGGGTAGGAGTTGGACGTAGCGCCGGACCGGGACCTCGCCGCCGGGCAGGCTCGCGAGAAGCGGCGTGTGCTTGTTCGTCCAGTAGTCCACGAACTCCTCGTGGGTGATGTTCGCCCGCCGGGTCAGGAAGATGCTGAGCTTGATCATGAGGACTCCTCGAGAGCGAGATTGACTTGCCTGGGCAACTCACAAGATAGCCCGCATGAGTTGCCTAAGCAAGTGCCATCTGTTGCCTGGGCAAGTATCATGGGTCACATGAACGCACCGTCGCCATGGCTCGATGCCGGACAGCAGAAGCTCTGGCAGGACCTGCTCACCGTCGTGATCGCGATGCCCGCGATCCTGGACCGCCAGTTGCGGCGCGACGCGGGCATGTCGAACTTCGAGTACAGCGTGCTCGCGCGGCTGTCGATGGCCGACGAAGCCACCATGCGGCTCGGCCAGCTGGCCCGCGGCTGCGACAGCACTCTCCCGCGGCTGTCGAAGCTGATGGATCGCTTCGAGGCGCGGGAGTGGCTCGTTCGTCGAGCCGACCCCAGCGACGGTCGCTACACCCTGGCCACACTGACCGACAGTGGTCGGCAGGTCGTGGTCGACAGCGCGCCGGGACACGTCGCGCAGGTGCGCCATCTCGTGTTCGACCCCCTGACCACCGTGCAGCTCCGCCACCTCGGCGCGGCACTTTCCAGCGTCGCCGAGACCGTGCGACGGGAGACCGCCGGAGGTTCCGCCGGGTAGGCGCTGCGGATCACCGCCGGCTCGACAGGCGGCCGTCGCTCAGCGCCGCGCGGTCGCCCGGTGGGGGTTCTGGCAGCGGTAGGCGACTGGGTCGAGCGGCCGGCGGAAAAGGGCACTTACCGGTGACACCCCTCGCTGGGTCACGTTTCCCTATTCCGGGTCGCTCGGTCCGCCGCGCCATCATCGTCTCGATGCCCGGGCTCGGGCGGTTCTCGGCGCGTCGCTGCTCGACTTCGGCGAAGGCACCAACCGCTGGCCCGCGGTCCACCACTCCGATGCTGCGCGCCTGGTGCGCCTGGGGATCGAGAGTGCACCAGCCGGCTCGGTGCTTCATGCGGTCGGCGAGGAAGGCGTCACCATCCGCGAGGTCGCCGTTGCGATCGGGCGGGGACTGGACTTGCCGGTCGCCTCTATCACGGCCGAGCAGGCTCAGGACCGCTTCGGGTTCCTGGCCGGCTTCCTAGCGATGGACAGACCCGTCTCCAGTGCGGTCACCTGAGAGCTGCTCGCCTGGGAGCCGACCGGGTCGACCCTGATCGCCGATCTGGAGCAGGGTCACTACTTCACCGCCACAGCGGGCTGATCACCGCTCGGCACCGCAGGCGCCGACCTACCTGCCGGTGCGCCTTGGTCGGCCTGCCGGGTAACGATGGCGCACGGTGCTTCCGGCGCCTCTCAGCTGCAGCAGCGGCGCCGCTTCGTGCGGGGGGGGGCCGAAGCGCCTACCCGGGCAATGAACGACCGGGATGGCGCTGGGCTCCTCTGACTTCCAGTTCCCGTCGATGCTCGCCGCGTCGCCGGCGCGCGGTAACCGTAGGCAGCAGAGAACCTCGCAGAAGATCAGCTATCAACTCCTGGTCGCGCTGAGTCGCCGTAGGCTTGCCACCGAGGGTGCGTCTGGCGGGCGTGCCCTGGCCGCCCTCAGCGAGGGCGGGTATCGAAGAGGGACTGAGCGGTCTGGACGTGGTCTGCGTGTTCGCCGAACCAGTGGATCAGGGTGCACAGCGGTCCGGCGAGGCCAACCCCGAGACCTGCTCATCGGCCTGGGCACCGCCGCCGCCGAAGCCGGCTACCGGGTGAAATACACCCTGGCCACAAAGCGCGTCCGCACACGTGATCACTGTGAACGGAAAGTCTTCGCGGCATCGGAACGAGGCCGCATACGTTGCGAGCGTTGCTGGAATCGACTCCCCTCAGTCGGGGTGAGGCCCTCAGGCGACGCTGGACGGTTCACTGCGGTCGCCGGGGATCGGTCTGGTTCCGTCTCAGCTCTGGTGAGCGATCTCGGCGCTGGGTGGGTTTGATCAGCGTGCGCATGAGGATCGGTATCGCTCTACGAGTGCCCGGGCGCCGGACCCCAGGATGGTGGTGTCGTTGCTGACCATGACGAACGCGAAGCCCTGAGCGGTCAGCGCGGCTGCCCGGTCCGGATCGGCCCCGATCGCAGTCCCGCACGGGACGCCGGCGGAGCGGCAGTGCTCGACCACCTGGTCGATCCTGGATGTCAGCTCGGAACTGTTGGGCCCGAGTCCGAGTGAGACTGCGAGGTCGACCGGGCCGACGAACAGGGCATCTACTATCCCGCGGCGAGCACGTCGGGCACGTTCCGCACCGCGAGGTCGCTCTCGACCTGGGTCATGACCGTGGTGTCGATGCCGCTGGCCAGATAGTCATCTAGCGGCCGCAGCCCCCAGTCGCCTGCCCGGCTGGTGGGGCCGACACCGCGGGTGCCGGCAGGCTCGAATCGGGCCGATCGCGCGACGGACCGCGCCTGATCGACGGTGTCGACGTGCGGAGCGAGGATCCCGGACGCGCCCGCGTCAAGACAATGCTGGATCCATGCGGGGGAGTGGTCAGGCACCCGCACCAGGGGGCAAGTGCCGCGGCCGCGTGCGACGGCAATGAGCGTCGCGGCGGATTCCAGGGTCATAGGTGAGTGCTCGAGGTCGATGACGACGAAGTCGAACCCCGCGAGCGCCATCAGCTCGACAGACTCCACGGTGGGCAACTTGACCCAGGTGCCCAGCGGTGCCTGCTCCCGGTCGAGCAGATCCCGAAAGCCGATCACACGGTGCCCTCGGGTGCAGGGTAGTCCGAGGCGTTGAGGACCCAGCCGGGCTTGGCGGAGAAGTCGGCGCGGGGCGGAGAAAAAATGTCGACCAGCCAGTTTCGGTCGGCACCTGAAGCCTCGGTGGTGTGCACGGTCGGCGGGGGGATGATGGCGACCGACGGGCTGCCCACGGCCTGGTGCTGGTCGGGTACCCACTGTGCCCGGTCGGCGCCCCACGGCGTGCGGATGTGGTGGACGAACTCGCCAGTGACCGCGTACGAGATCTGCTCGAAGTCGTCGTGGGTGTGCGGGGACAGCTTGGTGGGATCGCGGGGCCCGTCGTTGGGGAGCAAGAAGTTCACCATGAATGACCGGGTGCGGAAGATGCGGCCGAAGCGGGTGGGGTCGGCAGGTACCTCGTCAAGGGGGTAGACCCGCACCTGCTCGGGCCCAGGCGGTTCGGGCCAGCGGTGCAGAGGGGATACTCGGGGGTGCGGGCGGGTGTAGTCGGCGGCGTTGGACGCGCGTTCGGCCCAGCCGATCTCGGTGGCCTCAAGCAACCGGGTGACCTCGCCGTCGGTGAGGGCCGTCACCTCGCTCCGCCCGGGCGGGGCGACGACGAGGGCGGGTCCTGTCACCTCGCGGTGGCCGTGACGGGAGTCGACGCGGACGCGACAGGACGCGTCGGACAGGACGATGACCATCTCTCCAGCGAGGTCAGCAGCTCCGAGGGAATCACCGGCCACCGCGGTGGTGCGGACAAGGACCAGGTTACACGGACAGTTGGCCCGATCTTCGGTACGCAGTCAAGCGGTGATGCCGTGATGAAAAGGTCGTTCAGGACTTATGCGGGCAGCGACGGCCGTCCCGATGCGTTGCAAGGTGGCCAGATCGGAGGGCCGGGCAGCGTCCAGGAGAAGATCGCGCACAGCTGTCACGTGACCAGGGGCGGCCGAAACTACCTTGGCGTATCCGAGCTCGGTGAGCTTGGCGTTGGTCCGTCGCCCTGACCCGGCCACTCGGGTGCGGCACAAGAGCCCTCGTTCTTCCAATCTTGTGGCGACGTGCGACAGGCGCGACAGCGACGCCGAGACGCCAGCCGCGATGTGCGTCATCCGCATTGTCCGATCGGCTCGCTCGGACAGCACCGACAACACCATGTACTCGAAGAACGTCAGTCCGGCCTCCTGCTGCAGTCGCGCGTCCAGTGCCGCAGGCAGAGTGATCATGAGGGCCGCCGTAGCCAACCACGCCGCCCGCTCCTCGTCGGTCAGCCAGCGAGGCCCCTCTGCGCACTCAGTCGACATCGCTGCGGGGCTGTTCGACCGGCCGCAAGCTCTATCAGCTTCTTCGTCTCCCACCAGGAACAGCATACGAGGCGACGTGCTGGCCTCCTGGTTCGTGGGGTGGGTAACGCGACGCGGTTGGCGAGACCGCCACCGACGAGGACCAAGCGGAGGGCCCCTTGTTGTCACTTCAACTTAAAGGTAGTGTTGAACCGTCAAGTTTCCCCGATGGACTGGAGTCTCCTCATGCGCGCGCTGCACCTCCCTGCCTCTGGCGAACAGGCCATCCTGGCCGAGCTGCCAACTCCGACGCCAGGCGCGAACGAAGTACTGCTTCGTGTTCGCGCCGCCGCTCTAAATCCTTTGGACAACCACATCGCCCTGGGGATGCTCGAAGAGATGATGGAGCACCGCTACCCGCTGGTGTTGGGTCGCGACGTCTCGGGAGTTGTCGAAGCCTTAGGTGACGCTGTGACCGGCTTCGCGAAGGGTGACGAGGTAGTCGCACACGTACCGTTCACGCCTCCGTTCCAGGCTGGCACGGTCGCAGAATTCGCGGTCGTTCCCGTGACGATGGTGGTCGCCAAGCCGGAAGGCCTCAACCACGTGACAGCGGCCGCCCTACCACTGGCTGGCAGCGCGGCACAGAAGGCCATAGACGCCCTCGACCCGCAACCGGGTCATGTTGTGCTCGTCAACGGAGCGTCGGGCGGTGTCGGGCGATTCGTCGTGCAACTGCTCACCCAGCGCGGCGTTACCGTCGTAGCCACCAGCACCCCGCCAGACGCTGGTCGTCTGAGTGAGCTCGGCGCGGCTCAGATCATCGACTTCACGGCAGGCGACACTGCGGACCGCGTTCGAGATTTGTACCCCGACGGGGTCGACGCGCTCATCAACCTCACCGGCGATGCTCTTGATGAGGTGCCGCTCGACGCTGTGCGGCCCGGTGGCGCGGTGTGCACTACCCGGCCGGTGCCCGACGCCGAGACCCTTGCCGAGCGTGGCCTCAGCGGCGGGGGAATTATGACCTCCCCGACTCGTGAAGACATTGGCCCCCTGCTCGATCAGGCCGCGAACGGCGGCCTCGACGTCGACATTTGCCGCGTGCTGCCACTGGACAGTGCACTGGAGGGACTAACTGAACTTGCTGCCGGCCGCGCTCGCGGCAAGATTGTCATCGACCTGTCCCTCTGACCGACCACGGCTCACCCATGCCCCTGGGTGCGGTCAGGCCCGTGGGGAACAACGGAACGAGATCCATCGGTACGCTGGCGAACATAGTCGGGTGCCGTTGTCACGCTTGGTCTTCAGGGATTGGGATGGGGTCGTCGGGCACTATCGGTGATGCGCTACGGACGCGGTCGAGCTCCTCACAATGCGCATGCTGGCGGTGTAGGACTGCCCGTCGGATCCACCCTGCTGACGAGCTGGGACCGGCGCATCTTCCAGGTCGTAACACGACCGAAGCCTGAACGAGCCGAACCTCGGTACCCCACACGACGGGGATTCACTGCAGCGCTGAGCATGAGACAGCCACTACCGATGGATTCGGTTCCGTTGCTCCTGGTGGGCCAGGTAGTCGCGGTACGCGCGTTCCTGCGGGGTTTCCCGCTGGAACATTCTCATCGCCAACTGCACCGCACGCGGCCCGTGCGCCCCGTAGTCGGGGTTGTCGGTCTGGATTTTCTCCCACACCGCCAGCTGACTGGAGGCGGTGACCGCGGTCTGCGCCCAGTGGTCTCGTTGAGCGAGTTGGTCCCCGTGTCGGGCGTGCAGGACGTCGTCGCGGATTGCGGCGTAGCTGCGTTGGCGCCCATCGGCCCCGGTGACTGGGACCCCCAACCGTTCGCTGTGGGTGGCGGCGAGGCGGTCGAAGCGGTGCTGGGCGCGGCCCCTGCCCAACCGGCCGGCGCTGCTGACCGCCCGTTGGGCAGCGAACAGCTCGGAGGCCGCCGCACCGACCTGCTCCACCGGCGGGTACCCGGTTTCAGCCCATTGGGCGCTCATCCGGGACACCCGCGCCTCCCGGGCGGTGCGTTCCAGTTCGACGTCATGTTGGCGGGTGAACTCCCGCTCACCCCGCACCTGCGGTAACGGTTCCAACACCCGGGACAGTTGGCGCCAGGCCAGTTTCTTGTCCAACTGCGACGCTTTGAACCACACCGGCTCACCGGCATCGTCGGTGTGCGCGGCGAACCGGTACCCGGACACCGTCCCCGTCGCGGCCACTGTGGTGGGGCGGTCCTCCAGGCCCAGTGTAGGCGAGGAACGAGACGAACAGCGACCAGCCCGACCCGCCACCTCCCGACGCGCCCAGCGCGGCGGGTAAGCGGGCGCCCCAGCGCCCGTGCCCGACCCCTCAGCGCAGGCCCCCGCACGCCCGTGGGCTCAGCCGCCGTAACGAACCTGCGCGGTCTGCTTCGACACACCCAACATGGCCGCGATGCCCGCCCAGGAGTAACCAGCAGCGCGGGCCGCCCCCACCGCCTCGGCCAACTCCGCATCGGCGGACACCGAACGACCGAAACCGACCCGCGGCGTCATTTTGTCGAGTCGGACAAGATCGAGGGCCACGCCTGCGACGTCAACCCGTCTGCCCGGCAAAACCGTGAAGAGCCGTCGCCGACGCGTGACGTTCGTGTCAGCCGCGCCATGGGCCGATCATGTCCGGTGAGCGCGGCCTGCAGCAACGGACCGTAGGTGATGCGCCCGACGCCGAGGCGAGCGAAGCGGGCCAGGTCGTGCGTGACCGGGTGCGCCGTGCAGTTGACCGGCACAGGCACTGCGGCCACGACCGCGCTGATCAGCCGCGCCCCGCGAGTCGGCCAGCGGATGACTACCGATCGTCAACGCCTCGAACCCGGCCTCGGCAGCCGTCTTGGCCACTCCACCCTAGAACCGGCGTCAGGCAGGAAGAGAGCGGTCAGCGACGTGGCGAGCCGCCCACCCGCACCGCCGTCGTGTCACCCGGGAAGCGACCTGGTTGCCCGCGTGCAACGCGCAATGAGACGGCTCGCCTCTGCGCGAACGATCGAAGCCGGGCGCGACTTCGTGCAGAACCGCTCGCCGTGAAGTGCTCGGTCTAGCGTCACCGGTGTGCGAACCACCTTCCACGAGCAGCTCGACGCGCTGCTCGCGCAGCTCTCGGCACTGTGCCGACTCACCGAAGTCGCCCTCGCCCAAGCAACCCACGCACTGCCCGACGCCGACCTGCGCACCGCCGAGCAGGTCATCACCGACCACGACCTCACCCAGGCACTAGTGGGCACGCCCGTAAGTTCGTCGGGGGGTCATGCCGCGGTGTCGTGATGGTTCGGGTGATCGCGTTCTCCGAGTCGTCGTAGGAAGTTGTTGAGGTCGTCTCGGGTGTAGGTCCAGTCGAAGGGTTCCGCGGCGGTGTTGTAGCGCTCTTGGAAGGCCAGGACGCGTTCGGCGAGATGGTCGAGGTCGGTGAAGTCGGCTGGGCTGATTGCCTTGCGCTGCAGGATGGAGAAGTAGATCTCGACTTGGTTCAGCCAGGATGCGTGGACGGGGGTGTGCACCATGACGGCGTTCGGGAACTGGGTGGTGAGCCGGTCGATGGCCTTGGAGCCGCGGTGGGAGGAACCGTTGTCCACGACCCAGAACACGCGTTTCGCCGACGCGTAGGGCTCGGTGGTCATCACCTGGGCGACCAGGTCGGTGAAGGGTTCGATACCGGTCTTGGGTGCGATCCGTCCGAGCACCTGGGCGCGGTGGACGTCGTAGGCGGCGAAATAGGCCACGGTGCCGCCGCGGCGGTACTCGACTCCACCCGGCGGGTGCGTCCGGGACCTGGCGGCAGGCCCCGGTGGAGGCGGCGCAGGGCTTGGAGCTGGGACTTCTCATCGGCACTGATCACATAGTCGTCGGGTCCCAACGGTTCGCCTTGCCAGCAACGCTCGTACAGATCAAGGACCCTGGCGGCCCTGGCCGCGAAGTCGGGGTCGCGGGGAAAGATCCAGGACCGGTGCTGCCATGGCTTGATCGCATCGGCGTTCAGCCAGCGTCGCACCGTGGACGCGGAGATCGTCTGAGCGACACCGCGGGCCCTTACCTCGGCGGCCAGCTCGGTGCCCGACCACCGAGACAACGGGAGACCGGTCTCGGCGGGCAGCGTGCAGGCCAGCGCCTTGACCTGGGCCACCTGCACCGGGGTGAACCGGCGTGGGCGTCCAGACCGGGGCAGGTCCTCCAACCCCGAGATGCCGTCCGTGGCGAACCGTCTGCGCCACTTACGCACCGTGTCCACGCTGATCCCCAGATCGGTGGCGGTCGCTGCGTTCGGGCGCCCGGCGGCCGCGGCCAGCACGATCCGAGCCCGGATCACGTCGCGGTGGGGACCACGCCCGGACCGGGCACGGGCGGTCAACACCGAGATCTCCAGCTGGGAAAGCACAATCACGAAAGGGCTGTTGATCCTCATGCCTCCCTTTCTCAGCCAACGCCGCCGCCCGAGGAAGGCGACACGCCGATGGCCCCACGTCTGTCGGCTCGGAGATGATGAGGTGCATGGCCAAGATCCCCGACTCGACCAAGACATCGCTGGCCCAGCGCCTCAACGCCCACGCCCGCGCCCAGTGGCCCGCCCTGTCCGAGGTGCGAGTGCGTTACCGCGCCGGCTTCGCCTACGTCGACGGCATCCTGGCCAACCACGACGAGCTCCGACTCTGCCGACTGCGATACGCCGGAACAGCACACATGTGGGGCTTCGCGATCTACCGCGCCAGCCACGACGACTACGAAGACTCATTCCTCCCCACCGGGTCGATGGGTGGTACCGCCGAAGACGCCCTAGACACCGCCTGCGGCCTCTACCTGTCCGACCCCACCACCTGGACCTGAACCCCCGACGAACTTACGAGCGTGCCCACTAGCGCAGCGCTGCGAAGAACGCGCCGTGAGCCTGCTCGCGCTACAAGCCCCGGTCGCCCGTGACCTCCGCACCATTGTGGCCACCTTGCACCTGGTGGACGACCTGTTCCGCATGGGCGCCCTCGCCCAGCACAGGTCCCGCCGAGTTGACGCCTGGACAGCCCTTCACGCGGACGCGGTTCCGCTCGGGGTACCCCATGACGACGTGCGGCTCGTCCATCAGTGAGAGCGGGGCTCCGTCAGTGATGCGAGCGGACCGGAGCCGTTGTAGTCCCGGCGATGAAGGTTCCGGTGACGAACCGCTTCCGTCTGGGGGCGGCCGGCTGCGACAGTCGTTCGATGATCAGATCGACTGCGCCGTGGCCGAGCTCCTCCTGCGCCTGGAGGACTCCGGTGATGCCGAGTTGGGCGATGCCACCGAGCAACGGGTCGTTGAAGCAGGCGACGGACACCTCGTCGGGGACCTGCAGACCGAAGGACTGCAGGGCCGTCATGGCACCGAGCGCGGCGAAGCTCGTCATCCCGACCACGGCTGTCATCTCGGGGTGGGCGTCGATCAGTCGGGCGGTGGCGGCGACGCAGGGCTCGTAGTCGTTGGCCGCGTTCTCCGGGAGCAGAGTGATGCCGTGTGCTGCGGCCGCAGTCCGAACAGCTCGGGTTTTCCCGACGGCTCCCCGGTTGTATTGCGTCGGCGGCGCCAGGAAGCCGACGTTTCGGTGCCCGAGTCCCCGCAGGTGGTCGAACAGCTGCGCCGCGGTCGCTGCCTCGTCGTGGTCGACGACGTCGACGCCCGGGACATCGCGGCCGAGCATCACGGCGCAGGTCTGGGCCGCGACGTCCAGGACCGCCTTGTTGGACAGACGCCCGCTGCCGATCACGACGCCGTCCACCTGAAGGGACAGCAGCGTCTGCAGTCCCTTCCGTTCCGAGGCAGTGTCGAGGTTCCCGGTGACCGTCAGGACGCGGTAGTCGTGCTCCGTCGCCCTCTGCTGCAGCCCGGCGATCACGTAGGCGTACCAGGGATCGGTGATCTTTCGGGCCAACGCGCCGATGATGCGGCTGCGCCCGGTGACCAAGGTCCGCGCCGAGGTGTTCGGCTGGTACCTGAGCTCGGCTGCCGCGGCCAGCACGCGCTCGCGGGCGTGTGAACTTACCGATCCGGTACCGGTCAGGGCTCGTGAGACGACCGATCGCGTGACGCCCGCAGCCACGGCGACATCGTTGATGGTGGGACGACCGGCGCTGACCGGCATGCACTGCCTCCTACCGACTCGGTCCCACCGCGCGAGGGCAGGAAGTGGGACGTCCCACTGTAGGTGTCTCCCGCTCGCGTGCCTACCTCCGTTCATCGCTCCACGTTCCAGCGGTGGGCTGCGTGAACTGCGGGCGAACAGTGGATGACCGCTGAGCCCAGTGCTTGCCCAGGCAAGGATGGCCCGCCACAGTGGGAACGTGCCCAAGTTGGGAACGTACCCACCAGTGCGGAGATGGCCGCTGCAACGCCTGCGGGCCGGTGTCACCCGGACCCGCTCGGCTGGCCTCGGACCGTGGCTGGTCCTGCCGGCACTCGCGCTGCTGGTCGTCTTTGTGGCTCGACCCGTGGTGCGGACGGTGCAGCTGAGCGGGTACGCCAGTGACCTGATCGGCAACCCCACCCGGTACGTAGGGCTCGGGAACTACCGCGAACTGCTCGGGGATCCGACGTTCGCCCGCACGGTCTTCGTGTCCCTGGCGATCGCGCTGCTCGGGATGGCGCTGGCCACCTCGGTCGCTCTGCTCGCGGCCCTGCTGCTGCGGTCCAGACTCCCGGGCGGGGGACTTTTCGCGGTGGTCCTCTCACTACCCTTCGCCTACTCGGCGGCCTCCGCCTCCGCCGTCTTCGCCGGACTGTTCGCCCCCTCGGTGGGCGTCCTGAACCTGCTCCTCGGCAGGGTTGGGGTCAACGGACCCGCCTGGCTCGCCAACCCGGTCGCCGCGGTGTGGGCCATCGCCGTGTCCACGGCGTGGTATGAGTTCGGCTTCGCCTTCCTCGTGCTGACCGCCGCCGTCGGGGACGTTGCCCCCGAGATCGTCGAGGCGGCGCGGCTGGACGGTGCCGGGGAAACCCGCCTCGCGACGACGGTCATCGTGCCGATCATCCGCCCGAGCATCTTGTTCCTCACCGTCACCCAGACCATCTCGGGGCTGCAGACCTTCGCCCAGATCCAGGTCCTGACCCGGGGCGGCCCGGCCGGGGCGACGACCAACTTCGTCTACCGCCTCTACCAGCTGGCCTTCGGTAACGCGACCGCCGACTTCGGTCGGGCGTCGGTGATCGCGGTCGTGCTCATCGTCCTGATCGCCGCGATCACCTTCATGCAGTTCCGGGTCTTCGGCCGGGACCGGACCGCGTGACCGCCATGTTCTCCCTGGGCGGAGCCCGCATTCGACGCAGGGCGCGGCCAATCGCCGCCCTCGGGTCCGCGGTCCGGTTTCTCGCCGTCCTCGTCCTGGCCGCGGTCGTGTTCCTTCCGGTCTACGTCTCCGTGGTCAGCGCCTTCACCTTCAACGGCTCGATCGCGCGCGACGGACTCGTTCCCGCCGCCGCGCAGGTGACCCTGGATAACTTCCGGGCGGCCGCGACGGCCGTCCCGCTCGTCCGCGAGTACTTGGTCAGCCTCGCGGTGGTCAGCCTGCAGACCCTCGGCGAGATCGTGACCGGCGCGCTCGCCGCCTACGCCCTGGTCTTCCCCCGCTGGCGCGGACGGACCCTTGCGTTCGGACTGGTGCTGACCACCCTGGCCGTCCCCGGGGAGAGCCTGGTCATCCCCAACTACGAACTCGTCAGCCACCTCGGTCTGCGCGACACCGTCCTGGGCGTCGTCCTGCCCTACCTGGCTGCGGGGTACCCGATCTTCCTGCTCCGCCAGGCCTTCGCCAACGTCCCCCGCGAGGTGTGGGAGGCCGCCCGCCTGGACGGCGCCGGCGACGTCCGGACCCTGTTCGCCGTCATCCTCCCGGTCTGCCGCCCCCAGTTGACGACAGCCGTCATCTGGGCCGCCCTCAGCGCCTGGAACGGCTTCTTCTGGCCCCTTCTCATCACCGATTCCGCTGCCTCCCGAACCATCCAGGTCGGCATATCCCAGCTGGCGGCGGCGGAATCGGGCAGTCCCGCCGTCATCTTCGCCGGCGCCGTCCTCGTCGTCATCCCCACCACCGTCCTGGTCATCACCGCCCAGCGATTCCTGATCAACGGCCTCGCCCGGGGAGCACTGCGATGACCGAACCCCGCAGATCACCAACCACCTCCCCGAAAGGAACGACCATGCACTCGACCCGACCGACCATGCGGACACGAGTTCTTCCCGCCGCCTTCGCCGCGACACTGGCCGTCGCGCTCGCAGCCTGCGGCCAGTCCTCAACCAGCAGCAGCGGAGGCGGCGCAACGCCGTCAGCGCCGAGCGCATCAGCACTGACCGAGGCGACCGGCACCACCGACATCACCGTCTGGCACGGCCTCGGAGCCGCGAACGGCGTCGCCTTCACCAAGCTGATCGACCAGTTCAATCAGACCAACACCGACCGCATCCACGTGACCGCCACCTACCAGGGTGTCTACGCGGACCTGCTCGCCAAGTACACCGCTACCCTGCGGGACAACTCGGCCCCGACCGTCATGCTCGCCGGCGACATCGCGACCGCCTACATGATCGACGTCCACCACAGCCTCCCGGCCGCGCAGATGGCCAAAGCCAACCCCGGCGACGTCCCACTGGCAGACCTCGCGCCGGCCGCCCTGAACTATTACAGCGTCAACGGGGTCCAGCAGGCGGTGCCCATGAACGTCTCCACCCCGATGCTGTGGGTCAACCGCGACCTGTTGGGCCAGGCCGGCGTCGACCCGGCCTCCCTGCGCACCCTGGATGGCGTCCTCGCCGCGGCCACCACGGTGAAGCAGAAGACCGGAACCGCCGGGTTCACCATGCAGGATGACGACTGGTACATCGAACAACTCGTCGCCACCGCCGGCCAGCAGTTCTGCACCCCCGGCAACGGGCGTACCGGCCAGCCCGCCACCGCCATCACCATCAACAACGGCTTGGCCAAGGAGAACATCACGAAGGTCGCCGACCTCTACCGCTCCGGCGTTGCCGTCGACGGCGCCCCGGACGGGTCTGCCGCCATCGCCGCGTTCCAGGCCGGCAAGGTCGCCATGATGCTCTACAGCTCCGGTATCGCCGGCACCCTGAAGACCGGGACCCCATTCGCCTATCAGTCGCTGCCGTTCCCGACCTCCGGGCCGGCCGGCAGCTCCGGGCCCGTCATCGGCGGCTCCGCCCTCTGGCTCAGCAGCACCGCCACCCCCGCCCAGCAGGTCGCCGGCTGGAAACTCGAGGCCTACCTGACCTCAGCAGCCGCCCAGGAGCAATTCAGCCACGCCACCGGGTACATCCCGATCAACAAGAAAACCGCCGACTCCCCCACCCAGAAGACCTTCCTCGCCGACAACCCCAACGCGAAGGCGTTCGCCGAGCAGTTGGCCGACACCCCCGTCACTACCGCGACGTCCGGCTGCGTCAGCGGCGCCATGACCAAGATTAAGGCAGCCGACATCAGCGAGCTGCAGGCCGCCTTCGCCGGGCAGAAGACGGTCGATGCGGCCCTGGACACCGCCACGACCCAGGCAGCCGAGGCGATGAAGCAGTACCAGGCGCAGGTCGGCCATTGACCTCCCCCGACCGCACGCACGAGTTTGCGGCTGAACAGGGGCGCCGGTCGCTGAGCACGCACCCATCATCGGAATTCACTGGCCAGACGTCGGGGCGGACGAGACCTGTCCGCTATGGCATGTTCCTGCGACCCGACCCTCGGACCTGCTGGCACATCACGCAGGCCACCTCCGCGTTGCGCGCCCAGTTCGGTCTCATCTCAGCCGGCGCGTTCCCGCCGCACGCGACCCTCATCGGCAATCTGTGCACAGAACACGGCGAGTCCGACCTGACCGCGGTGATCGACCCCGTACTCAGTTCCCTGACGGCCTTCCCCGTCTACAACAGCGGCCTGGCCCGAGGGACGAACAACGGTCACACAACGTATGAGTACAACATCAACCTCGACCCGACGACAACCCTCCCGAACGTAGACCTCAACCGGGTGGCAAAAGCCGTGAAGGCCGCCGTACTACCGCTCTCCAAGCCGGTCCGCGACCGGTTCTCCACCCCTGTCGCCGACTACGAGTTCGCCGGCCACCTGGGGATCGCCAGTCACGAACTGATGATCGACGGACACCTGTCTGAAGAGGTCGGGGAGTACCTGCACCAGCTACCCATCGACCCACCTCCGGCAATGTTCATGGCCCGGTGGTTCACCCTGTACGCCATCACCTCCGCAGACTGGGGCGGCAACTGGTGGGAGAGCCTGGCCTGGCGAGTCGTCCGGTCCTGGCGGGCGACAGAGCCGCCCAAGGCAGCGAGCACGCTCCCTGAATGACGAGCACACGCAGGGCCGGTTGTTCGAAGATCCAGCGGCACGCGGCCAGTGAGGCTTGCCGAGCACGGTCGGCTCTCGCTCGCTGAGGGGCCGGCCTTGTTCCGCCGCGAGAACGCACA
>JAABUV010005059.1_pt1 | contig 15265 bp, 17 predicted proteins | sample 5559971 | NCBI WGS metagenome assembly JAABUV01 (sample SAMN10711881, study PRJNA513362) | rock metagenome | isolation source: Antarctica rocks | place: Antarctica: Victoria Land, Knobhead nord | collected 2015-12-19
CTCCGCTCACTCCCACTACTATCCCTCCTCCTCTCCACAACCGCATTCCCGCTGCCACCCCTGCCGACATGGTACACCGGCACCGCCTCGCTGTTCCCCCTCTGCCGTTCCAGCTCCTCATCGAAGTGGAACATGCATCGCTCGTCCATGGAGCCGGAGTGGAAGTTTCCTTGGCCGCCGCGGCCGGTGGAGAAGCGGGCGGGGTTGTGGGAGGATTGCTGAGAGGCGAGGGGGGTGTTGAGGGAGGAAGGGGGAGCTGGGTAGGTGGGTTTGGTTTTGTTGCCTGCGCCGCCTCGGCCAACGCGGATGGTGGCGGGGTAGGAGGGGTGGGGTTCGCTAATGTGGAGGGAGGTGGAGAAGGTCATTGTTGTCGGTGGTAGTTTGGTTTGGCGGTTGCGGGGATTGGCACCTCTGCGAGTTGTATGTAGGCCGCCCGGCAGTGCGGTAGAGTAGTAAGTGGTACTCTCGGTTTCTGGAAGGGTGGGAGGTAGCTGTAGGTCGCTAGCTTTGTGAATGTGGTATCTATTTATCTGGTTATATTATTAGGGAGGAAAGAGCAGTCTCCTCATATATATTATTCTCTTGAAGCGGTGAATCGTCCCGCCCCCCTGACTCAGATTGTTAAATGAAATCATTCTTCACTTCGTAATGCGGGAATAACAATAATAACAATAATGGAAAGTGAATGAAAACTCTTCAGTCACGCAGCGTTAGTAGCTTCGCCTTCGCCTGACGAGCGCGCTTTCCAGTTAACGGCACGCGCTTTGCAGTTAACGGCAACCGAAGCTAGCGTGTTTCCAGGTTATATCCGAACGCATAAAGCAGCATGCCGCGGGATCCTGACTAATCACTACGTGCAGGGATGTTTCAGGGGATGGAGGCGAGAAGAATTCGTCTATGACGGAGAGGAAGTCCAACCCCGCCGCTTTGTCCGTCATGTGGTCTCCGCTGGGCCCCGCCAAAAACGTAACGAGTACGTGGTATTTCGTGCCATCCAGTCAAATGCTTGCTCTGGACCACAGGCGTCACGGCCAAAGTCCATACTAATTACCTTACTACGACGTGATGTTGGAACTTGCACTCTGGCTCGGTGTGCGCCTCAGCTCGGCCTTGAGGGGGGGCAGTTTCCTGGGGGTAATAGCAACCTAAATGGGAGTTTCCTGGGGGTAACAACAACGCAATTGCTAGTTTTCTGGGGGTAATAGCAACGGAGGAAATCAAGGGATATTGCCCGGGAGTGGAACGTGATGAAGTAACTGGATGTCATGATCATAGAAGCTTTGCAACAGCACAGCGTCTGCAGCACGGTGCATAGATGCCATGTCTCAGATATCGCCTCACTGCTTGTCTGCGGTACTGGGAAGATTTTGATGGAATGAGCTGGCTGTGAAGCCCATACCTGCATTGAAGGGGCTTTCAGAAGAGCCAGCTGCGAAAATGTCCTACCTTGCTGGCATCCTGAACTCTGGGGGTCATTCAGCCCCAATTTAGTGCCTTCCCCGCATTCTCAACCGACAGGTACCATGGCACGCATGCATCCGTTACACGATCTCGGGGGTGCTGCGCCAGAGGAGGCGGTCTGGGCCTAACCGGATCCCTCCGGCGTAAAGTAAGGTAGATACATCCTAAGATCGACGATGGGAAGGGAACATTGTTCTAGCGCTGAACGGGTATATCCTTCCTTGATGCATCGTGCTCGACGTCGCAACAATGAGGCGCAGTATTCTCTCAAGTAGTCGTCAATGGCAGAATCTTCCATGTGGACAAAAACCTAGAAAGGTGGGAAACTTCGAGGTAAGCAACCAGCTTCAGGCTGCAATGAATGTAGCTGGATATAGCGAGTTGAGTGTCTGACGGCCCAACGTGCTGAGCTGGTTGGACTTCATTATGCGAACTTTGTGTGTATAATATCTGGATTCTCATGCCAGTCATCAATATTGACCCACATCTGGCGAGCCGTGTCAGCATGAAAGACATTGGTCGACAGCTCGGATGTAGACTAACCTTTCGAAATGTACTGAGGCCGGCGAGAATACTTCCTCCAATCCATGTGCTGTATTTTCGTTCGGGAGGAGCAAATATCTTAATCCGCATATCTTTGACAGCCAGTCGTTGCACCTCGTGTAACAATCTGTCGCCAAAACCTTTGCATACAGTTGACCCGCCTGACAGCACAATGTTGCCAAACAGAGACTTTCGGAGGTCCATATCGGCACGATTGATCGCATCAACCACCATCTGGTGAATGCCAGGATATTCTAAACCTATTATCTCAGGGTCGAATAATATCTCAGGCGCTCGGTATCGCTCGGGCCCAACCTGTAATAGTTAACGTACACTATCGTCACCAACAGAACGCAAGAATACCTTCATCTTTTTACCGTCGGGTAAGGTATACTCCACCACCTTCGCATCGAGTGAACCTGGTCGGCCCCATTCCCTCTCCTCCTTTTTAAAATCCGCGGCCACATATCCCGTCTTCTCTTTAATCATTCGTACCACTTCCTTCTCCGCACTTGTGTGAAAGACATATCCGCTCTTTCTAAAGAGAAGCTGCATGTGTTCTGTGACGTCCCTGCCTGCAACGTCTATCCTCCGGATACTGTTTGGCATTGCAAAGCCTTCGTAGACCGGAACGGCATGTGAGACGCCATCGCCTGCATCCATGACCACCCCAGTTGTCCGCCCGGAAGCGTACAGTGATAGAACAGCTTGGATTGAGGTGTAGAGGGCCGGCACATTGAATGTTTCAAAGAGGATCTGGGCTGCTGTGTCTCGGTTTGTTCGTGGATTCAGTGGAGGTTCCGTGAGTAACACTGGATGCTGTCAGATCAACCCAATACCGTCAGTCAACTTCGATCATGGCAAGCAAGGTTCGACAGAGAAGATGCCATCCTAAAATTCCTTACGACGTACCTCCTCACTCAACGTCTTCAACTCTTCGGTATACACAAATTGCCATATCCTCTCCATATCATCCCAGTCTGTAACTATTCCGTGTTCCAATGGGTATCGTATCTTGAGCAGTCCCCGTAGTTCTTGTGCCCTCTGCCCTATAAAGACGTCTCCCTCTAAAGCTCCAGCTAGGACCCTTAGATGCTTCGGCCTCCCAACAAATGAAGGAAATGTGCATTTGGGCAAGTCTTCGCCCGCAAAGCCAGCTCTTATAGTTCCGCTGCCATTGTCCAGGACGATTGGAGCGTTGTGAAGTGTTTCGGTCATTGTTGCGGACGGTCTCCACAAGCAGCTCCGGTCAGGAACAATTCTCTTATAGCTGATTCAAAGCGTAGATACCCCTCAAGCTCTTGATTTCCATGCCTCAATGTTGCTTTTGAGCGCGGCCCAGGTAAAGTTACGCTGCTGTTAATCAAGTTAAGCAAACGGGAGACGTGAAGCGCGATTCCAGGTTCACGACAGGGGTTTTCTAAGCGAGTGCAACGGCAGAACATATGTAACATGCCTTTCATGGATTTACACTTTATATGCTGTACTGCAATTGACCCTTATACTAGGTACCTACAAGATTACTCACTATCTTCAGTCTAACCGATAAGAGTATCTAGCTATTGAGAAGGTGATCGATGAGTGCTGACCCTCTACGTCACAATCTCTTCCGCTGAACAGTTGGTATCAGATCGGTTGACAACCGAGAACAAGGAAATCAAGCAGGTAGTGCAGCCCCGTCACCCCTAGGATCACTGCCAGCGCTGTATACGTGTCTCCCATCCTCCATATGACATCTGATTACTTGACCGCGGCCGAAGAGCCCTCGTTGGTAGCCTTTGACCATCTCCACCTGGTGCCCTAAATTTCTCAACTCGCTCGCTACTTCTTCGCTGATACCGTCCTCGACGTAAACCGTAGGGTCAAGAACTTTGCCCATCTCTGGCGTGCCTGCACCGATGCATATTCTCGGCGCGTCGAGAGCCGCTTGCGGATTGTATTTGAAAGTCAGCATATTAAGGAGGACTTGAACGTGCCCTTGCGGCTGCATAAAGCCGCCCATTACACCGTATACTGAGTGTAGGCTCTGGTCGCTTGGGTTCGTAATCATAGCAGGGATGATGGTGTGATACGGCCTCTTCTTTGGAGCAATCACATTTGGATGACCTTCCTGAAGCGAGAAGTTTGCGCCGCGGTTTTGTAAGGTGAAGCCACAGCCTTTGGGAATGATACAAGTACCGAACCCGCCGTAATTGCTGTTTATAAAGGAGATGCCGTTACCATGTTTGTCTGTTACAGCAAAGTAGACCGTGTCTGAATGGTTATGAGCTGGTGAACCGTGGTCTAATACACCACATGCTTTTTTTGGGTCAAAGAGCTTGGCACGTTCAGCAAGGTAAGATCGTGAGATTAATTCCTGAGTGGGGACTTTCTCGACGTGTGGATCAGTCACCCACCAACTTGCATCTGCAAAGGCTATCCGAAGTGCCTCAATTACCGCATGTAAATATTCGGCACAGTTATGCTCCTTTTCCTCAAAAGTCCTTAGCTTTCCTGTCTTCTCCAATTCTTCTAATATGCCAAGAGCCATTAGTGCGACAATACCTTGGCCATTAGGAGGGTGCTCCCAAACGTCAACACCCTGGTCATCGGCGCTTTGGCCAGGCTGTCCATCAGCGGCCTTACTTTGGACTTTGCCAATATTCTGGCCGTTGAATCGGAGTCTAATGGCCTCTACCTCTTCATCTCCAGATTCGCAATGGCTTTTTAGATCATGAATGTCCAGGCGGCCCCCTAGGTCATGCACCACTTTTATCAAGGCTTCCGCTACTTGGCCTTCGTAAAAGCCTTTCTTCCCATGTTTTGCTAACAGTCTAAAGGTATTGGCCAAAGTAGGGTTTTCGAAAATTTCACCAGGTCCAGGAGCTCGTTTACCATCTTGTGCTGAGCTGTCTGATTTCAGCATCTCGCCAAAGTTTGGAGAAGCATCTCGAATGAGCTCCTCGCTAGCTCTCCACTACACACGATCAGTCACACCATTGACCTTAAAATCTTCAATATTCTTACGAATGTCGATGCCAGCTCCGAAACAGGAAAGCCTTCCTCTCCGAGTTCAATGGCCGGTGTTAAGATCTGCTCCAGCGAGAGGTTCCCACTGCCAAACTTCTCCACAGTATCTACCCAGCCAGCTGCTGCACCAGGTGTAGTGACAGAATGTACACTCGACATGGGTATGACGCCAGGTTGTCCAGCCTCCAGACCTAGGTCAGACCGCGTCCCCACTAAGGTCGTATTGTGGGATGACCGGCCAGATCCATTTAATGCGTGGACCTTCTTAGTATTTGCATTGTAGAACAGGCAGAACATATCACCTCCGATACCAGTCGAGGATGGCTCTGTCATATTCAATGCTGCTGCGACAGCAACGGCTGCATCTGCAGCATTTCCACCGGACCATAGGATTCTTTGACCTGCTTGCGCAGCCAAAGGCTGCGTACACGTTACTATGCCATTAGTACTGTGGACAACACTCCGGCGACTCGGAAAGGAGATGAACTCGGGGTCCGAAGAAGGAAAGATGGCGTTGGCGTTGAGCGGCATGATGTGGCTGAGATGCTCTGCACTCAATTCTTATGAAATTCAACTGCTGTCCTCAGCTGTGAGCATGGAGAGAGGTGTAAAAGGTACGGACGAGGGGGAGCAGGGTTCAAAGGGAAGCGTGAACTTGGTCGTGGTGGGGTTAGTCAAAATCACACGTCATGCCTCAATGAGTATGAGAGTCTGGAATGGAAGGAGTTGTAGACGGTACTGGTCTGATCATGCTTTCATTGAGTTCAATTAGATAAACATGCAAGAACTCTACCGTTCGATAAGCATTCAACATAAGTATGTTCAAAGGTCTCCTCGGTTGCTCAAGATTCAGCGATTTAGTTTGACAAGCCAGACAGAGGTTTGCTAGCGTAATTAAAGTCACGCTAATGCAGGGTCCGGAATAAAATACCACAGTACGTTTTCGAAACTTCGAAGTCGGCATGAAAGTTGACATGAAAGTAGGCCCGTAGGGCGATTCAATCATCCCGCAAGAGGTTCATTGTTGTAAGTAGTATGATTAGGACGAGGTTTACATACAAGATCTTTCATAGAATCAAGTCATTAAGCAAGCTGAATCGCTACCAAAGCACCGGTAATACTTCGTTCCTTGCTTGAAGACATAACGAGTGGAATTAATTGATTCTTATAGAAGCTACACCTCTCCGAACTATCCCGCCCGCTCTACTTGGAAGGGCCAAATCTCTCGCCGCTGAGCATGACCAGCTGGTCAAGCAGCTTGCAAATGGATATGACCCGCAGATAGCAAGGAAGGTCGGCGAACTTTCTCCAACCGCAAAAGCGCTAAATGCCTGGAACTCGGCCAGCAATGTATGTTTCAGCCTCTGGAAGCTTCTATGTACCATTGTTTACTGCTACAGTCTCTCACGGAACTTCAAAATTTACTGCAAGACCCTTTTACCGATCCAGAGTTACGCTCGCTCGCAGTAGAGGAGCTTAAGACTACATCCGATGACCTGACCTCTCTATCGGACCGCCTCCGGACAAGCTTAACTCCCACACATCCGTTCGCGAATCTTCCATGCCTCCTCGAACTCCGTCCCGGGGCTGGCGGGTCGGAGGCTGCGCTTTTCGCCGGTGAGCTTTTACGTATGTACCAAGCTTTCTGCAAACGTCATGGGTTGCATGCAAAAGTCATAAAGCTTGATGAAGTAGCGGTCGGAAGTGGATCCGATAGTGAGCTACAAGAAGCGGTCTTGGAATTTGAAGGAGAGGGCACATACGAGTTGCTGAGGTGTGAGGCAGGTGTGCACAGGGTACAGAGGGTGCCTGCTACAGAAAATAAAGGGAGAACCCATACAAGTGCTGTAGCCGTCGTAGTACTACCTAATGTTCCCGAATTGGGTGAAGAGCTAGGAGAGAGTAACTTTGAGAACCCAGAAAGCGATTACTACGTCAATCCAAGCGATGTTAGAATAGACGTCTATCGTTCAAGGGGCGCAGGTGGTCAACATGTAAACACGACAGACTCTGCGGTCCGACTCACACACATACCGACCAATACTGTTGTTGCGATGCAAGACTCCCGGTCTCAACAACAGAACCGGAGGAAAGCATGGCAAGTCTTACGAGCAAGGCTCGCGCAGGCAAGACGTGAAGCTAGAGAAGAGGAAAAGGCGGCGCTGAGACTCAGTGTGGCCGGTGTTGGGAAAACTGGCCGCGGCGACAAGGTACGGACTTACAATTGGAGCCAGCAAAGAGTCACCGATCATCGAAGCGGGATTACATTACACCACCTTGATGATATCCTCGAGGGCGGAGACAGTCTTGATAAAATAATGGAAAGTGTGCGGGTCTGGCTCAGAGAACGAGATGTCGAGTCTTTAATTGCCGATGAAGAGGCAGAAGCATCCAAATCCGCTCATCCGTCTCGGAAAGTGGCGTCGACTAGATAAATTCGCAAAAGCCGCCCTTTATTTCTGACAGGGAGTTGTCATATTGAATCCGAGTCACCGTACATTATCTATGATAGCGTCAAAGCCTATCATAAATAAACAGCCAAAATGGAGTAGTGCGAAAGCTCGAGAATCATTTAGAAATCAAATGCCTAGTGGCACATGCATCTGAAGCTTGTCCTATCTGTCCCCCTCAATCAGCAAAATATTAAGAGCTTCATTGATGAGCGGGTCAGGTCAGAAATTTAAGGACTTGGCGTAGTCCCCGTACTGGGTCCAAGTCCTCCTACGGATATTCAGGATTTGCTGAGGCAGTATCGCTGATAGCTATGGCGACGGGAAAAGTTGGACTGACAATATGGCGCCGAGCGCCTTCAGTAACTGCTCCAACATCCCCTACGAGTTTTTGGCGGTGATCTCTTCGCTTGATAGCATATTTGCTCAAAAGCTGTCACTCCGGCAAATACTGGGCCGCAAAGTGGCAGTTTTCGAATCGATCTTTTTTCTCATGCTTGATTGACTCAGATTCTGGTCGAGTGTTGGTGCACACAGCGTCGCGACATTCTCCTTCTTGAGGCTACACCGTTGCCTAATGGAGCTCATTTCATCAAACTCTCCTTTGGGGTTTGTGGATGAGCAATATACAAACCGCTGAAGGCGCATCGCAACACTTTGAAAACCATTGTACAACCTTCTTGGCGACCCAAAGGCCTTGTGGCGGCTTTCTATTACCCCTAGTGTACGAGAATGAGACAACGAATATGAGAGTAGCTAACTTCTTCTTTAAAGAACTCCAAATCTGCATCGTGACTACCTCATTAACCCTAACAATCTACCGAACATCCACCCATTTATGTCACGCCATTCGCCTCACTTTCCGTAGCCCATCCAGATCATTTTCCAATATAAATACCCTACTCAAAATTTCCAACCCCCTGGCCTCTTGTTCATCAAGCGCAAATATATTCAAATCCTTCGATTTCTTATTACTTAAAGCGGATTTAGGATTATCATTCAAACCACGGCTTTGTATATCTCTTAAGACTCTTGATCAGAAAACGTTCAGTGAACGAAGAAGCATCGTGTCATTCTCTTTTCAAACCCGTCGTCATTGCTAGATAGACACAGAAAGCCTCCCAACCGTCCATCCTGACAATGTCGGAATTATTGAGTACCAAAGTCCTTTCCTCCCACTCCAACCAAAGACCACACTGCTATATACACAAAACACCATCACATCGAACACGAAAGCATGGAAGATGATGAATAAGATAGCACATCATGAAAAAGAATTCCATGAACCATAACAAGAGATCACTCACGAATGATTATCTTTATGGGAAAACACACTCAGAGAAGACATAACCCCCAAAGCCTACAATCCAAAGTAGCCAGCACCCGACCAGGCCTTGACAGATAAGAAATACCCTATACAAGAGAACAATGTAACTCACAACCAACCCAAACCCCTATGAAAAAGCCACTACAAACCACCCTTAAGGTCCCCCCCCATCAAAATAATGAAGACAATATCCCATGAAACAACACCAAAAATACTTACCAAGCACTACATACAAAGAAAGACCCAAACCTCCAAGGACAGAATAAAGCGGGAACAGACGGCGAGGAAACGATCCTTATATACCCCATCTGCACGGAAGAGGGAACGGGGCGGAAAAAGTTTGCTGGTGCTGGAAGTGAATGGCGAAGGTCAGGTTGCGGATTGAAAAGCTTGGTTCTGCTGTTCGGGTATGGGAAAGAGCTTGTGTGGAGTATCTTCCCCTGTTGGCTTGAATATAGGGCTAGAGGTATATTGGTGAGGGATTCGCACAAAGTCGAACGTGAAATCGCGCAGGATCTCAAAATGCAGGTGTGAGTCAATTGGGTTTACCGAATATATTCGAGTCCAAGCAAGTGCAAATCAGTAAACGCGCATTGGCCGTTGTATTGGGCTTAAGAAAAATGAACGATGACAGTCGTTGATAACGCGCACCTCGAAGTTACTCGTTTCTTAATTCTCGTCATTGCTAATGCATCTCGGGGATCAGTGCTGTTGTCCATGTTGATGAGCCAAATTGAAATGAACAAGCTTGGGGTTTTTGGCGTTGCGGAAGTTCTGAACGTTGGAGGTTGGAGCATTCTGCGACACAGCAGGGACCAACCCCTTGAGTCTTTCCTGATACCATGGGAATGGTATCCGGGCAGCCGTTCGCAATCGCGTTTGGCACCGTTGTCTTCTGTTCGACGTAATTCTTGACAGTAATTACCATAAGAAACCGTTTGCTTTGGTCTTCGGGATCTTCATCATTTCACATGAATGTCTTGATTGTCCCTACATCTCGCTCTTGTCATGGAGGCGAAGAGACACTGGGTACGTAGCGCAGGCAGTAAGGACCGCTTCCTGCTGTTTAAGCCAACAACTAGCGGTGATCGTGGCACCCACTATGCGACGCGATAGGGTCCTCACGTTGCAAAGTGAGTGCCACGGTTAGTACGAGAGGGTTCCTTGCTTGTGTATTGTAGTCTCATGTTATCCTTAGGGTATGTGAAGAACACATCAACTTAGCGCATCTCATCGAGAATTTTACCATTTGTTCGAAGACTAGAACCCCATTTGCGGCGCGAGAATACTGCGCATAGGACAAGTCAACAGCTTATGGTCTCGCCATTTCTACCACACCTCTAATCCTCTCAGCACTGGCCCTCAACCACATCCGATTAACCTCGACATCCTGTTTCTTCTTCGTTCCCTTCTTAGCCTTGATTTCCCTGGCTTCAATCCCTGCCTCCATCGCACTCTGCAACCCTTCGCTCCAGACAAGCCCTATATGCTTATCCAACAACCTTAGTAGGGTCTCTACGCATATACTGACTTTGGCATTGTCAGCAATGCTGCCAGTGTTTGCGGCATAAGGCAGATAGCTTCGTTCCAGTATATCTTGCTCGAGGTCATCTTTCGGTGGTAAAGGCGCGGAGGAGGCGATGATGGAGCGCAAGATGAATTGTGTGAGAGAGGACGCGGCGGCAGGTGTGAAGAGACTGAGGCTGGATGGAGACATGATAAGGAAGAATGTTGGTAGGGGTAGGGGGCGGATGTGTTCCAGGTAGATGTCGTACAGGGTGACGAGGTGGGTGAACATATGGGGTAGTATAGCGGAAACGGTCGAAAGAAGGGAAAGTAAACGGAGGCGGAGGATGATGGCGTCCATACCGCCAAGAGGGTTGGCAACGTTAGTGGTCGAGGTGGAGTTTACCAAGGTGAGAAATGAGGGAGTCGGCGGCGAATTGAGATTGTCTTCAAGATCGGAGTCCTCGTCTTCTTCCACGTAATCACCGTAGTTATCTTCTTCGATGTCAATCCTGGCCTCTCTTTTCTTGACCGCACCGTCTTTCTTCAACTCCTTGGTCTCATTGCGCCAGACTTCGGGGAATTCAGCCAATGTCCTCGGGCTAGCATCCGCAAACACTGCTCTTAGGATCTTCTTTTCTCGATTCGTCGTCGCACCTTCAGAACTCAAATACATCACAATCATACTCTGCTCTCTCGGATTATGATCGTCATCCTTATCCTTATCCGAATTCCCTATTTCCTCTCCTCGGATATCCCAGTCCTTTTCTAAGACCTCGATCATATACTCGAGCCACAAACTCCATCTCTCCCACCGGTTTTTATGTAGTATACTGCAATTGAACGCCCAACCGACTACCTGCCAAAAATCCTCTACCCTTGACCAAAGTGCGCCCGTAGTCGCCAACTCACTGTTAATGCTATTCAGCGTATCATTTGTGGGGCTCACATCCTCGCCCGTCCTTCTTCTCCCGCTACCACCGCGACGAGAAGATGTGCCGACCCCCCAAAAGGCGAATGCGTCCTGCAGATCGCCATTGACGGGACCAACGAGCTGGACTACTAATCGGAGATACCGCAAGGCGAGATTTGCAGCCTCGCTATGGTCTTGAGATTTTGCACGGGTTGTAAGATTAGGATGTACGACTAAAGTAGCCGCTAGGGCAAGATGCTGTGCAGGCGGTAGAAAAGCTGGCGTTGGGGAGTTCAGGGTATTTCCGGCCGTCAACAGCGAGATCAGAAAATTTATGGCGGGGATGTCTGACACTGTTAGATTACGTGGAAGTGGTTTTGGTAGAACCAGCATACAGAGTCCTTCTTCGAAATAGATCATGCAATGCTCACGAAGTTCATAAGACAGACGTTTGACTTCACGGTATGAACGGAGCGCAGCATCGGCCCTATTGGGCCCATTGAAGGCCGAGGAGACATCTTTGGTGGAGTGAAAGGATAACGGAGAACTGGTTGGTATTGAAGTCAATGACGATGTCTCCATTGTAGTGGGATAAGACTTGAAGTCTCATCTAATACAGTATTGAATGCGATGTAAAAAGCGCGACGCGTTGAACGCGAACTCTTCGTGAGAACGCATCCAATTTGGGGATGGTCTCAACGCCATACTGCGTGACTTCCTCAACATTAATAGTGTGCATATATGTACTCTCGCTATTTTATTCCAGAAGCAAAAGAGAAATCCCCAAAAATTGATCTTCTCGATGGGGAATCGAATCCCCCTCTCCCATGGTTTGCCATTGTCAGGTATGACAAGCGGAAATCAATCAACATGATTATTCAGGCCAAGGTATAATATATACTACACAACAATGTTTAAGATAGACTTGATTTCCGCATGATGTCTGCTATTAGTATACCATTCAAGCGCTATTACCACACGTTGCAATCTGTATTTTCGAAGCACTGTTTATTGATGAGGTTTACTAACAGTCATACCATGCCGATTACAAAATTGCTGTTTGAGCATGTTGCTTAAATCAACGTCATGATGTCCGCTTCGTAAGAGACTGAACATTTGCTCTTGGTTATATCTATGGACGAAGAGCAACCGTATGTCGTGTAAGCAAATTGCATCACCCGTGATTTTTAGGGAAAGCCTCTCTTGACTCAATCCACCCCAAACATTGTCACAATGTGCATCCTCCGCGCTAGTTTCAGTCATGCTCATGAAGACGCTGATGCTGATCAAGATAAGTGTTTCCAACATTCTGTGCTTTCATGTTCTTGTAAGCGCGAGACATTCGGTGTATGACAGCATCCTCAGGTCTCCGAACGGTCGTAAGGAAGAGCTCGTTAGGGACTGAGTTTTGCTCGACCCAATCAAGGATTGTGTCAAAGTCGCGGCAAACGTGGGTGTCGTCAAAATCCGGGAAAGGCACTTCCTGTATATCGACCCAGTAGTGGAGTATGGGCTCGACACTAGCACTGCACATTAAGTTTTGCAACAGAACCTCCAGTATCTGTCAGTATTTTGTCGCGGCTTTGCCAGTTCGGTATCACACTCACCTCGAGACAATGCGTCACGTGCGCCTTGTGTGACGGCGTCGGAATATCGTTCGGGAATTTGCCTCCATAATAATAAGGGAAGTTCGTGAACATCTCCATCCTCAAAGCATTCTGTGTAATGTCAGACTTGAGCATGAAAATCTACATGAGATGTTTCCATTACCAAGCAGTGAATTTGATGGAAGACATCTATCCTCCCAATATGTGCGTCTGGGCCAAAGCCAAATTGCTCTGGGAACCGAGCTGTTTGAGATGGGTCTGCACCTCGCTTCAAAACATCGGCAGAACTGATCGGTATGGTAGCAATGTTCGACAGCTTTTTCCACGCATGGTCTACTTCAAGGCTTGGATCCTGACGGTAGATAGAGGGCGGATCCCTTGGGCTGAACGAGCCATTTCTCTTGGTAGTTACGAGCGGAATATGGACTTGATCCAGAATTGGTGCTGCTTTGCGTCAATTGACCTGTTGAGGGGCTAACCGAATGGCAAGACCAACAGTATTTTGACGTCCCTCGGATCAGCGTATTATTGAACTGATCCGGAGAGCTTGGCGACTCAAATCTTGAGAACGAGAATAGTATGAGGGAGAAGCAAAAGAGGGTGATATTGAGACAGTACATCAGCTTCTGGGGATGCTGGGGCTTATCATCGTAGCGCGGCGGCGCGTCGGGTGATTCGTTCGAGGTCAAAGGAACGGCGGCTTCATCATGTAGAGCTTTGATTGAATAGTCCTCGTCGAAGGGATCCTGAGACCTTTCTTCGACGAGGCTGTAATTCCTTTGCAAGAAAGACTTATTAAAGTGCTTAGGGAATAGCGACGGCATGATTGCTGTTGCTGAGTATGAGGAAAGCTGTGACGTTCATAAAAACGGGGGGAGGTATCGACTACCTTGTTCAAAACTTCGAGCAGACGAGGTAATCAAGTCTTCGGTACTAGCAAGCATGAGGCAGCTGCACTCACTCCGCTAGCTCTCTACCGTACATCATGCAGGTAGATTTCTGCACTTTAGCTTTATGGTAGGCGCTGACTATTACTCTGGATCCGAATAATACCCCTCAATGCCGAGACGATTTGGTGATCTTGAGGTGCCTAATTGAATGACTTTCGAGTTCGAAAATATCCCATTTTGTAGCCTACCTTGATCCGTCTCTAATCCGCTAGCATGCAGAATCTGTTCGCCTAAGGTACCACCAACAGCCGCAAAGTGTTTGGATTACAGCCTTTGCTGGTCCCTTAACAAAACTTACTGGCTTCTCGTGTTCCGCAAAGCAATCGATAACGTTAGCCAGAGAACTGCAATGCTTGCTAAGTCAAAGAGAGCTTCCCTGTACAGGTTTTTATGCTTCGGCTTGTGCTATAGGCCTGTTCGAGGATTAACGAGTGATACCCCTTGTGGTCATATTAACCACTACATCTTTCTCTTCAGCATCAGTGGAAGTGCTATTACTTGCTTGTACAGAACGATACTGCCTTCTGGCGTAATGCGTCGTGCTCTCATTGTGGACGAGAGCTGAAGTTTATGGGCCGATCCGTTAGAAGCCACGATAATTTCTTGAATACTCCTACCTTTGCTAGAACACATCTCCACTTCAATGTTAGTGACTCGAAATCTCGCCTCTTTTGTCCTGTTGTATCTTCCCCCGTGTTGTCCCTTGGCTTAAAAACATGCCTCCGTCTTTCTGTCTGCAGTCGCTTCTGTAAATGCGGATTCCTCTGTCAACCAATCTGATGTATCCTTTAGACCTTTGTTACCTCCCACGGCATCATCCAGTGTGACATCCCTTGCATGACTGGCTCACTTGTTCGGTAGAATACAGCATACCACTGGTTCTTTTTCAGAAGCACATCGGAAGATAGGTCCACAAAGCAGGATTTCCTCCATCATGCACGCGAGCGAAGTATTTATTGTCTAGGTCAGTTGATCAAAGTTCGTCTCGCGGGAGTTGCATTCCCACACTCAAGCTGCACGCTCAGATATCAACCTGCAAGAATATTGCCGAACTAAACGAAACGGCTTCGCTGTATGTTTGCAATGCATGATGCATAGAATACTTCGTGAAAGCAGAAACCTCAGGCTAGCATCATGCCAGGACAGCTTTCAAGAGACTTTTAGGGTCATTTTAGGGTCATTTTAGGGAAGTTACATGGCAGTAAAGGTCAAATTGCGGATTGTGCCAAGCACGGCCCAGAGCATGCTTTATCGTGAGATATAAAGCCATCATTTTGCTCTTACTTTCCACTTTTTCGTCAGCCAGTTTCAAAACAAGAGATTTCACATTACAGACCTTCTCCAGAACCGCAACCAAATTGTTCATACAGAAGTCACCATGCAGACAAAGCTGATCCTGGCTTTTGCAGCCATGCTTCTCCCCTTTCTTCAAGCCGCTCCGTTACGAGTAGCAGAAGGTCTGCGCATCCAATTGTATTACTCCTTGATGAGCTTAGAGA
>JAABUV010005060.1_pt1 | contig 15257 bp, 11 predicted proteins | sample 5559971 | NCBI WGS metagenome assembly JAABUV01 (sample SAMN10711881, study PRJNA513362) | rock metagenome | isolation source: Antarctica rocks | place: Antarctica: Victoria Land, Knobhead nord | collected 2015-12-19
AGGGCCTGAGGGATGTGTGATTCTATTGGGGATGATTGTAAGAAAGAAGTAAACATATTTCAGGGTTCAACTTAGAATATCTCCTCATAATTGTGCCATGCCGAGAAGTGCCCGGTGACCCCGTGAGTGAACAGTGAGGGACAAAGGAGCAGAGCGTGATGTTCGTTGGCCCTCGTGATGAAGCTCTTGATGAAGCTCTTGATGAATGAGAGTTACACCATGAGACTCAATACCCGCCGTTGCCGCAACAAGGCTCGGCAAATGGGCTTAGTGCTACGACACAATGAATGGGATATAGAACAACCGTATCTGGGGCTGTGCAAGAAAGATTCACAGACGATGATGTCCCGACTGGACCTCAGCAGATAGCCAGCAAGCATAAATGTTAGGAGCCGGGACGCCCCGATCCGAAGTAACAAAAGAATCATTTACCTATGTATCAATTGCAAATAACTCGTGAGCATGCTGATCGTGATCTAGAGTATGCATCGTCTTTCTTGTCGTCCTTGAGAAGAATTCCGTCCTGGAGAAGGATTCCAGGTTTAAGGTTCTTTAAGATAAAGTATCCTCTCGTTTAGCGGTTCGGTGTGACGCACTGACCTGTAAACTGGATCAAAGCTGAGGCAGGATCTAGATCCACTGCCAGTGGTTGTTGGCAACCCAGGGGAGTGATTAAGTTCCCACTGAGTCTTTAGAGTGCAGGAGGGTCCAGGGCAGTGAATGTCGCACAACGCAATGGTATTTGCCGCGCGAATAAGGCGCCCAAAGGCTCGGTCTGTGGGTGGGATTCCCGGTGAATGGAACGATTGACATCCAATCACGTGGAATAGCTGTCCCCATTCACACTTAAGCACCGCCATCCGTAATTTCATACCGACAAGCCCAAGGACACGGGCTATTAGCTTGCTGCAAGAACATTCGGGGTTTACCCACGCTAAAGACCTTCCAACTAGAGGCTACCTCAGAGATCAACGGACTGGTATTGAATTTCAAAGCACAAATAGAATATTTTGCAAGACTAGAACACACGTCAAGCACACCAGTTGTATCCTGAACTCGCCCACAGGATACTGCTCCTTGGAAAACCAATTCGCTCCGACATCCACCAGGAAACAGATTATGCCTTACTTCAAGATGTTAACGCACGAGATGACCATGGCTTCTGATATTGAGATACTTTCCGAGAAAGAGGATAACCAGGTACGTGGTCTTTGGCAGATGGACATATGCTCTGCTGGTGTCACAGGACAAATGGATGAAGAGCGAAGCTTATATGGCTGACATCCCTCTGAAGGTAGCTCTCGACTCACTAGACTCACGCTCGTTCTCGTACCACCTCTACAGTGTCTGGCTATTTACCTTTAGCGATCTGAAGACTATTGTCTTTCCAAAGATAGCGTTCGGCATTTCCACAGCACTGTCCGGCCCAGTGCTCATGGTGAACCCTTTGCCTAGCAGTCTCATCATCTGCCGTTTACCTCTTGTGGCCTTCTGGATCTGGATAAACTTGCTGCCGTTCGCTATTAACAACCAGCGACAGCCAAAGGCAATCGAAGAAGACAAGTTGAACAAGCCATGGCGGTCAATGCCGTCGAAGCGGCTGACACCCGAAGAAGCCAAGATTCTGATGCTGATAGCTTATCCCGCGGCTCTCATTCTTAGCGTATATCTTGGAGCCACAAAACCTAGTGTGATGTTGATATTCTTTGGCTGGGTGTACAATGAGCTTGGTGGAGCTGATAAGAGCCCCATTATCCGAAACCTCATCAACGGGATTGGGTACCTATCCTTTGCTTCCGGCGCCACGATTGTCGCGAGCGGCCATTTACTTCTCAACGAGATGGCGTATAGCTGGCTTTTGATAATCGGTGCCGTTGTCATCACCACAGTCCAGCTCCAAGACATGTCTGATCAAGAGGGAGACAGTGCCCGTGGCAGACGGACGGTTCCTTTGGTATTGGGCGACGGACCCGCAAGATGGACAATCGCGGTTCCTGTCATGCTTTGGTCCTTCATCTGCCCTTTTTTCTGGTCATTTGCGGCGGTAGGATTTGTACTTCCAGTCGCGTTCGGCACCATCGTCAGCTCTAGGGTCTTGCTCGTCAGGACCTTGCGGGGAGACAAGTTGACGTTCAAAGTATGGAACGTATGGATGATGGTGTTGTACCTAATGCCATTGCTTAAGAGATGGATTGGATGGTAGTCCGAGCATAAGTGGAAACTCCATTAGACCATTACGATACATGACAATGAGGTTTACGATACACGACATAGCGCAGCGCTAAGGTACCTACCGAAGCGGATACAAACACGTGACAAGGTACAGCAACCGGTCGCTTGGGATTTCATCATTTTCCATTTCCCATGTGTTTGTTGCCCGACGCTACCTTAGCTTACATACCTTACTTAGCTTTACCAGATGATACGATGACAATGCTTGATAAGGCACGTCCACTACTAGTACTTACTGCGCTTCGATGGCATGTGAGGCCCCTGTGTAACTTGCCTTAAGCACGAAAGAGCATGCAGCACCGTCTACTGTCTACTGTCTACTGCCTTGTTCTGCACATCCCAATGAGTATGAGCGGATGGTGGAATCATGCAGGGCAGTGCAAGTCGATTCATGTCCATATTTCCTTCTGTTCGCGCCGTAGTATCATTTCCTTCCTGACACATGGCAGTGTGCAACGCTCTGACAACGAACAGACAATAGATGGAAGAAATGATCTGTTCCGGCAAGTGGCGGATGATTACGGCCTCGCCAAGTCAGAACTTGACGGGCTCTATGCACCAGACTGCTAGACTTGACGGTTTCCGTGAGGGGACTTTCTATGACATGGCTAGTGCTACTAACTCTTTTGCTCGACAGCTGCATGACAAGCTTCAAGCCCAGCCATCACATGGGCATAACGTGTTCTCGAAGTGTCTGCTGTGTCATTCTTTAGGCTACAGCAAGGCCATGCACCAACAGTGAACATCGCCGGCGCCCATGAAATCCACAAAGACAAATCGGCCAGTGAAATACCTCATGTGGGAAGCAGCAATACCAGAGTCAAGGCGAATATTGATGTCTGAAATCAATTTCAGCTCATCACATCTGCATAACAACAGGTGGAATGGTAGTGTTCAATGCATTTTCGAGTTTTAGAAGGGCGCATTAGAAGCTGATCTGCATTGGACCTAAGGGCAACCTCAAGACTGCGACGCCGATCATTTGTTATGGCAGCCTGCAGGGAGAACGGTGGGGAAAGAGATCTTCCCATAATTTGACCAACCCAACCTCGTCGGGTCCAGTACCACGTTCTATCGGACAAACTACTGCAAAGTCCTCACATCAGCGATCCTTCTGCTTCAGCAAGGCAGTGGCAAAACTTGCGAGAGATCCTCCGATCCGAGATACCTTTTTGGGAGGTCATGATAAAATTTATGGCCATGTACGTTTCCATTGCTTTATTACGCATGCTCCATATCCATTCCTTCGTAACATTCTGCTACGTAGAATGGTGTGGGAGTAACTGACAAGGGTTGTGCTTTTTGCTCTGATTCGACGACGATTCAACGTCTTCTTACCTTGCATTAGGGCATAGGGAGGACACATCCGCTCCCAGGAAGACTGACACCCCAGCAAGGCCGGCGGCGCTGCTGCGGGCGGGAGATGATGTGTTGCAATGAATAGGGTTTAGCCTAACCACGACCGCGGTACTTCAGCTGCACGAACTCCATAGATCGCCGAACATGCCACAGGGTCTTATCTTCAATGCATCAACATTCTCAGGTCGAACAATTCTTCTGCTGTTGCAGCCAGTTGTTGGTTGATCAGGTCACCTGCCGACTCCATCTTGATCGAACCATTCTTGAACTGGGATCAGATGCAGATGCACAGGTCTTTAGGAGATGCCTTGTGTGGCGTTGGATGGTCAACTGTCATTCGCCCAATAAAGCCAAGGTATATAAGGGGCTTGAGGCACGGTTCGGGCAGAACCAGGCGGAAGTCGTACCTTCCAGCTCTGCGTAGCCTTTGCTCTGCAAAGCCGAGCTTCAGAAACTCCCTCGGAAGAAGAAGCTAGGTTTGTATGATCAAGAACTCTCTCTATCTATATCTCCCTTATAGTACTATATAGTTTCATCTCCATCCCCGAATAGAGATTGACTCGGACTCGTGAAGCCTCAAACACTGGTTACTCATGTATCCAGGAACGGCCAAACTGCACTGTTTTCTCTCTCAAGTCGAACACCGATATCGCGCATAATTTTCCCATCCCATCGAAGCTCTCCCAGGAAATCAATCCATTGGCTGATTCTACATACCTCTTCTTACTGTCACCCATCTCCACAGAAAATGGTCAAAAATGGCAGAAATAGCCTATTATCTCCATCGGGCGATCTCATTACCCCAATGAACTATTGGCGTACGGTACCCCAAAGCGCAAATACTACAGTAGTCACTCTCAGCGCAGCGGGCGTTGCTCCTACAAGAAAATTCAAACATCTCCCATCATCCATGGAGGTCGTGAACCCTCTAAATCCGTTTCCGGTCTCTTTCTGACCATGTCTGATATATATATTTCTACTTGCTGTTTTTTGCTTTTGCTAAAAAGTCGTAACTGCAACGGATTTCTGGTTTGGTTGGCAAATTAGATACTAGTATGGTCTTATTGTTTAAGTCTGCGTATGGACTGCGATCGATCGTTCCGTCCCATGCTCGTGTTTCGTGTTAGGGATTGGTACTTGGAAACTTTTGAAAAACATATCGTGCTTTGCGAGGATTAGCGCCATGGACTTTGGTTTAAGATCTGGTTTCTCGAGAGAATGGGTGTGCACTCCTCCCAATCTGCATCTGACCTGATGGGCCAGGGTTACGGCTAAGATCTCCTGTCCGCCTTGGTTAGAGTTCCCTGGGTGAGGTCTCTGAGGTAGATATTGATTCTTTGAATACCTACCCAATGCGAACTGAAACCTTTATGTATTAGTAGTGGTGGTCCCATTCATGAGAACAATTGATTCATCGATAACAAAACCCTTCCTCAAACTTTGTTCTCAAAGCCTCATTGTCCTTGTTCACCAGCCTCTACACACGTCGTCCTCGCTAGCTATCTTATCCGATCTTCTTGTCTCGTTTGTCAGTGTTTCTGCAGGGTTCAAGCTTGTCGCAGGCAATAGGCATGAACAATGAGAGGAAGACTGTCTCAAACCCCTTTCCCATAGCATGTTGCGAAACGCCTTTCTAAGACAGATTCGTGAGAAGGTCGTTCGGTTCACGGATGCGAGCATTCAATAATACATGGATGCGAGCATATCATTCAAGAACATGTATCTTGATCAACTGCGTGCGATACACGTATGCACTCCGCTTAGCCCAGTCAGACAGTAGTGGTGTGTCTGCTACCTAAGATGTTGAGACTTGAGAGAATCATTAGCTGTGAGGAACCCAATGGCCATTACTGACTGGCACACGCACAGAATGTGGTCAAGTGTCTGTTCCCCAGTTCCATCAGAACTTCCCGCCAACAGACGCAGATTTCGATATTCAAAAACTTGGCTGAGGGCGTCAATTTCTCTACCTACCTTACCACCGTCGTGGTGTCGATATTCTGTCCTCTTACTACTCTGGTCGCTTGACATACAACTGGACTGCGGAAGTAGCGCAAACGCTTCCGAGTTTAAGAGGACACCATTTGATCTTGGAAAAATGTTGGAATATGCTATACATACCTGAATAGGATTGTTCCAAAGTGTGTTCACATTTTGGCCGATTCGTAAACTCAACAAAAAATACGTTGCTCCATCGTGTGAGCTAGGGAAATGCCGAGTAGTGGGTTGAAGGACCTTATACTGGATATTGTGGAGGTACACAGTACTTTCCAATCCTGTGGCGAACTGCCAACCGGCCGTTCTAAGCTACGCGCGAAGTTCAAGGTTCTGCAGCACGACGGGCAGAGTTTCCTTGTTATAAGTGATGGCGTCCGTCTCAAGCTTGAGCGTAATCTAAAGAAGATTGCTTCGAATAGCCAGTCCGAGATAATCCCGGTCGAATTTTTATGCCGGCTACAAGATACCTGCATAGACGCTCTAAAGGTGGTTCTTGCAGTGTCGAGCGCGAAAAGTGTCGAGACGGTAACAGACGCATTTACGTCTGCCAGAATAGCACTCCTGATCATGTGCGGCCAACCAAACCAGCGCAAGATCTGTTCGGACGAGCTGATTAGCATGGTGCTCAGTACATTGCACAAGACTAGGGGCTTCGTGAAATCACTATCGGAGAAGATCGTTGGGCAGGAATCGAAACATCTCGAGGGCCAGACAGAAAAGACGTTGCAGATACTAAGCCAATTTGTGGCGAAGGTAGATGTCAGTCGCTACATTTCTTCGATCCAGTCTCTCGCTATACACATTCTACAACTCGATGTCTGCCGCAAAACCATAGTGAAACTGCCAAAAGTTGCGGCAACAGATTTGATTTTCCGAATATTCTTTCATTACCCAGATGAGCGTGACTGCCTCGTCACGGACGTCCTGAACTCTGTTCCGTCGAACGACGCTATATGTATTACGAGCTGCCATCGAATGGAGGGGCGCGGAGCCTGGTTTCGGTGCATGCTCCAGTGAAGAAGCCCTTGAAAGAGCCCGCGAAGGATCCGGTAAGACAATTTATGGCCAAAGCCATAGACACTGCCGTCAGGTATGCACTGCAAATTGTGCAGAACTGCCTAAAACAAAATTCGCCTTTCTTTGTTCGTACAATTTGCCGAGACCTCCTGACAGTTTTGTGCTTGCCGAAGTGGTCTGCTGCCGAACTACTGTTGAGAGCTCTTCTGCTGGCGATGTTGAACGTTGCGGAAGACAAAAGAGTCTCGACTTCGGCGAGGAAGACTGCACTGGAAATTCTGGGTTTCATGGGAGTTGCAATGTCATGCCTGTACGACGATGTCCAAAAGACAGGCATCGCTGTTAGCGAAGGTCCGCAGCCGCTAATTGACTGTCTTACTGCCAGTTACGTTTGCTGCTGGGATGGTCTTTATCACCTCGCCAGCAACAGTATCGAATGTGCTGGGCCAGACGACCTTCATGCCAAATCAGCCAAAGTTTACCTCGTCATGCAATAGGCGAGATCTGTCTTTGGCGAGAACGATGAGCTCGGAGAAGAGACCGATATGGGCGATCGTTCTCTAAAGGACTTCCTAGCCAGAGCTCGTTCCGTACCCAGCCAGTCCTTCAAGATAGCCGACTCCCTAGGTTGCCTAACGCCATCCACTTGAGGCTGTAGGGCGTACAGTGTAGTTCTAATGGCACAAGGCTTTTGCCGCCAGTTGCCTCGTATCTACACAATAGTTCAAGATGGTCTGAGAGCCGAGGCAGCGTCTGTCCGCGTCCCATTCCTGAATGGATTGATAGAAATACTGAAAAACAATTCCATGCTTCTGACCCGCATGAGAAACATTGAATTTCTTCTGATGAGACTTATCCATTGATCCTTCAGATATAGTACGCGAGGCTGCTTTGACATGCATGCAGAATGCCTCGATCGATATTCATTCACCGTTCAGACAATGAATCTTCGCCATGCTGTGCCATGATTTTGGTTCATCGATAAGGTTACGGAAACGCTCTCTTAGAATGTTGCATGATGTATATCAAAGCTCTGAAGATTGGAATTCCAGAATATCAGCTGCCTTGCGGCTGTTACTGAGAGTCAAAGATTCGAATCAGAGCGTCTTGATGATGGCACGAAAGTTGCTGGAGGGCGTGTGGCTTGAAGACATCCTCGAGGCTGCCACTGCTCGCCGTGATGAGACCAAAGACACGTTAGCTACAACCAAGGCAACCATTCAGCAATGTTCTGATAGAGAGCTTGCTTTTGTTTATTTCGTACGATAAGCGATATCTGAAAGCTTGTAGGAATCTCTGGTTTTATAGAATTGCCAATGCCTTATTGCCGCGGCTTAATGTAGTCATGAGTGTGAGCTTTTTCTGTAATCATGACCAGATCAATTCCGCGATTCGAAGGTTCATGCCGTTTTCTCTGCCAACCTAAGGCCAGATGCATCCGAACTTCATACAATAACTATACGAGCACTGACCGCTTTGTTTGACAATGAGCCGAATGGTTTACCTGCGTCGGACGTGCATGACCGAGACAGAATTGATGCGCTTCTTGTCTCGCGATATTTGCATAGCCTGCGTGATATTGCAACGAGCCAGGGCCCCTCTGCACTGGAAGCTGTAAAGCTTCTTGCAGTCATCTCGACTGAAGGCCTCGTGCCACCTCAGGAACTATACCATACCTGGGTGTCACTCGGGATCTCAACCAACCTGGATGTCCGCTGCATTGCGACGAAACAACAGCAGGAAATGTACAGAAGGTACGGTAGATTTTTGCAACCTTACTGCGTAGGAGCCGTGAGAAGGGCTTTCAATTAACAATTACAGGTACTGGAGGATGATAAAGGGGCAACGTACGAGCACCGTCACCTTACCCCCAAGTTAGATACTCTATTCAAGACAACTAATACGAGCGACGCCGCCTCTCGTAGGGCATTCTTTGAGCACTATTGCGGCGAACTTGTACTCGTGCTTGAATTATGGGATATGGGAGAGCTTCAGTCCATCAACTTATCGTACCCAAAATTCCTCGTCGAAAACCTAGCTTTCTTCGCGTTCGAGCATCTGGAAGATATAATACATACTATCTCCATTCTCCGAGCCTTGACAACTAGAGGACCGATCTATGCTCAGATCATTGACAGCGATCAATTCAGCACGCGCTGCATTGATAGACACTTAGGAGCTCGAGAAGAGCCTTCTACATTCGAGCAAGTGACTTGCGTGTCCATCTTGCTATCAATAATTGGCGAGTTGCTAGATTATTTTGTCACCTTCGTGCAGCTCCGTCAAGCGGAAGAGCGGCAAGAAAGAGTCTCGCCGGCTGGTTGAAGCCATCATGGAAGCGTTGTTTAACTTCCATAATGCTCATGGAAGAGAATTTGTTGAGGCTGTTGCCAGGCGACTTGATTCTCAGACTCATCGTGACACAATGGAACGGCAATGTCATGATTTCGCGACAAATCTAATAGGGAACCTTCCAGCACCTAAGGCAAAAAACCAGAAAGCGGAAGCGGGCTATTGGGAAGGGTTGTTAACGCAAGTAGAAGCTTTACTTGGGTAAACTGTCACAGTATCGGTACCAGAAACTATGAGTATGATTAAAGATATCGACAGTGGTTATAATGTAAGGGAGGTGGGAATCTGATATTGCGTATTTGTTCCACAGTGGAAGCTAGATTTTGTGCGGTACAATCCGAGCTAACCCAGTTAGATTAGTGGACAGTGTAATGCTACTGCTACTAAGGTACCTTATCAGCTCTCACTGTTCCTATTGCTCCTCCAACTTAACATAATCTTAGCGTGGGATCAAGGAGAAACAGTTCTATTCAACATATTCAAAGGCCCAAAAGCCTTACACTCCTCCACTAACCTCCACCCGGCACGCTTTTCCCTCCTTTCGGCAGAAGCAAGTCACCTCCTCCAAGCTTGTACGGACGCTTGTGCAAAAACGCTAAAGCCTCTAATCGCAATCAAGAAGACGGGCTAGCGCTAAAGGTTGGGAGATAACTACACGTCGGATGGCGATGATGAAGTCGGCACATCGTTTCAGCAAGTAGGAAGGTGTGTAGGTAGGTATCCTGACCTCGTCCATGGTTTTCTTCGGGTGGTCGAATGGGGAAAAGGAGCGCGCAAACTGCATAACAAGGATTACGACAGGCTGTACGGCGAACAGGAAGAATGGAAGAAGAGGAATAGCTCTTTACGCCCGATAGCGTTTCTAGTGGTATCGAAGAGGAACAACTCTTAGGTGAGGTTTCTTTTATCTAAGGACATTTCCACTAGCATCATCCGGCCTCGATTAGCGGTATAGACTCGCTCACCCTCGGGGACGGCGGTGAGTTTATCAAGAAGGTGGTACATGTTAGGAGATGGGAAGCCATAGAATGTTTTTCCATGTACAGCAATAGGAGAGTTTTCGTTTCCGAGCTTCGTTCAATGACATAGATGTATCTACGCATGTTTTCAACGTTGATGTCTCATGCTTTGCTACTACTGGTGCTGGACTATATGCCTATATTAAGCTTCCGTCATCTGGCTAGGCTGCTACAACAGATACACTAAACAGAGACAAAGTTGCCAATATTGATCCAACGAGATGTTGTAGACACTATCTACTTGGAAGATTCCTTTCTGTTCGATGAAGTCTGTAACCGATTAGTGTTATTGTATTCGCAAGGTGCGTTGAGTAACTTACTTCACTGAAGAACAATTGCGCAGGTCTCGCTACCAAGTCATCAGATTTCTGGTGCGTACTCTTTCTTAGAAGATAGCTCGGCAATATAGGATATTTCTCCGTGGGACTTGGTGGGCCCTATGGTCAACCAGTCAGTTTATATATTGTTAGAGTGGATCAAATGATGTACCTCTTTATTAGAATATACCACGTCAGGTCCAGGTGTGAAGTCCTTGGGCCGTCGGTTCGGATCCAATTTTTGACTGAGGCCCGGACATGTCCACGGCGGAGTTAGATGCTTGGGACTCGATGAATCCTTTGAGAGATAAATCAGTATCCGGCGCTATATCATATGAGATAGCTCACTTCGTTGGAAAAGACTTCATCAGGTCCAGGTATGAAGTCTAACGACTTCTGGATTGCCATTCTACGGAAAGGTGAAGCAACCAGCAAGGAGAAAAGGTTTTTCGTCGTCCGTAGCAGTTTCTTAAGTCCAAAAATTAGAGAAAAGATGGTACGAGGAATGCACGCAGAGAGGAGATCTACGTTTATACATAACAAAGACGTAGGGAAGGAGTTCGCAGAACCGCTCTACCAGATTCGCCCGTTGGATCTTTGCATGGAACAAACCAGAAGCCTTCATAGGAAGCTTTCATGAAACATACTAATGGGCCAGAAAAACCGTGGTGTACAGGCTGCAGTTATGGCTGCAGTCACATCTTTGCTTGGCTTGCATGGAGCGCTCCTTCAGCACCTTGAGCCATCAAGCAAACGACTTGTACGCACAAGCCTTCCGACTAGTTTCGCACGCTTGCCACGGACAATGAATATCCAAAAACCATGCACTTCCGCCAGAGAACAACAAAGAGATACGATGCGAACACAATCAAGAGGTTCTGTGTTTAAGACCTGGTTCAGCTTAATACCAACTTGGACAAAGACTGAGGCTAACAATGGTAGAAAGAGCTGGCAAACTGCCCTTGGCAATAGCTGTGGCTCTTCCTTGGTCTCTGCAATGCAGGAAGCCGTCAAGTTTCGCTTCTTTCCATGTCTGTCTCCGAAACAATGTTCTTACTCTGTTTTCCACAGATTCCTGAGGCTTAGCAAGACTGGTCGCGGAAACTCTCTTTTCTTGTATCAATAGCATCAACATCGTAGTTCTTATGTTGCGACGGACTGAGCGAACCCTCGCCATCAAATGTCAATAGGTAGGCTTAGGGCTGGTCTCCGGATCCTTGGGTGAGTTTCGGTTACTAAGCCGCAGGCCTGACTCAATGGCTGTTGAGGTATGAAGCTAAGGTGCTATGGCGTAAGCTATGGAGTTGGTATAAAGCTTTCTAGAACCCATTAGAACATTCGGATTCTCATTTCACTCTTGGGCTTGTGTATGCAAATCTAACCAGTTGTGGTGATGCGTGAGGCTTCAAGCCTATATCCACTGGGCGGAGACGGCTTTTGGGTTCTACCTCTCAACTCCACTCTATCCGTTGGGTAGGGCATGGGTAAAATGGGCAGGAGATTTTGCTGTTAACCGGTTCCGACGGCCACGGTCAAGCTGTAGGAAGGGTGCTTAGCGTCGAAAACGTCACGTCGACACTTCTACAGTATTCAAGCCATGACCACGGGTTCGATGCCAGTAGTATTCAACTATTCATTTGTATTGGAGGCGACGGAAACACACTGAGAAACCACTATTTCTACAATATAACAAAGTCAAGCACCAGCCGTCTGTCCCATCTCGTTCCTTTCGACTAGCACTTCTTTCCATTCATTACTTCAATCCCTTCGCCGCTGACGTACATCCGTCACCTGCCTTAATCTATTTGAATGCTATCAGTATTCAAAAACCTTTGATGCTTCTGAGCGCTATCCGTGCGATCCTCCATTCTCTCGATAAACTCAAGTACGTCAAGCGATAAATGATGTGAGGTGGCTACGGCATGAGGGTTTCGTCGTGCAGCATCAGGATTGAAGTTGTGATTCATTCTGCGACGTGAAGGACGCTGAGAAGAGAAACTGGAACTGCTGAGAAAAATTTTCAAACGGAACGGCGCGGTGATCATCCTCTAGCACTGTTAGCCATAATCTCGTGGATAAGACCATATCCCGAACTATACCCATTCACTGATCCCAAGGCAATGCGCGAAGCGTTTTGACCAGTAACGTAAAGTATTCTTGGTGAGCAAATAAGCGACTTGGTCGTTGTTACAGGCCGTCGCCATGGCAGCATTGACGGCATCTCTCATTCATGCTAGAATGACAGCTATCAATTAGATTTTGTGAATTCGCAATATAAGGAATAGCGAAACGAGGGCGAAGACAAATAGGAAGATGACGATTGCGAGGTTGAGCATATTGAAAATGATGTAAAGCTAGATAGCTGAAGTCTTTCAAACTTGTAGTAGAGAGATATAAAGATGATTGAAGAGAATTGTGCAAGTATGAGATAGTTAGTAAGATAGTAGACTTGCACAGTCGCCTTGTGGTTGATTCTTATAAGAATCGTTGAGCGTCTTCTTCTAAATTGTTACGCTGTGTATAAAACGATGCAAGACACTCTGAACTAATGATGTCACAATCATCAACGAAAATAAAGATGCAACTGAAGAAATTTCGCAGTGTCTTGAATGTTTGAATGAACTTTGCGTAGCGAAGAAAGAACATCTATGTTGATTTTCTGAATGATTTCGAATTTCAACAGAGAGAAAAGTTCAAAAGATATATCTAAGCAACAATAAGAAAATTATGAACGAAAGCATAGACGCAAGTGAGACAGAATCAAAAGTCTCGAATGTCTGAAGAACTTGCGAAGATCTTTCTTTCTGTAGCAAGAATACTGATGTTGAATCCGAAACTGCTTCGGAATTCGACAGGTGAGAAATGTCATGTGGCCGTAATCTCTTAGACCAACAGAGCGGTTGAAAAGTTGGTTGACCACGATTGATGAGAGCTCTCGAGTGATGAACGGACACTTAACATAGCAAGCGACAAGACGAGAAACGGGCATATTGAACGTAGATGCCCTTTTTAGACAATGCTATTAACTCCAACACCATGATGGTGAGCATAACAGCAAGCGAGGCCACAAAGCCGCTGCTCGATAGCTGAGATCTAGCCTTGATTCGACCGAGACAGTGGCTATGGAACCACCTGCATGTAGAAAACCCCTCAGCCTCCCGGTTCACGTGTCCACGATTGCGATTGTTTACTATTGTTGAGGTCTAAGACAACGAGGCCTTGAATGTCACAACACGTCGCGAAGTATAGATGAGTAGGGAGAAACTGATTACTGAAGCAGCTATCAGCCAACGCTGAAAACGACGTCAGAGAAGGCATATATTGCTTCGGAATGGCAAAACCAGTAGCGGGTAGAAGCGAAAAGAGCATCATGACACCAAAGGCGAGAAGGGTGGAATCAGCGTGGTGGTTGATCATGCTGGTATGTGTGTTGGAAGGGGTTGATAATCTCCACCTTATAAGGCTGAGCTACGCTAGTAAAGTTTGCCCCTTTTATGTACATGTGAGGCAGCGATCACAGACAATAGTCAAAGACATTGTTACAGACAAGACATTACTGTGATTATGGGTTTCCTCCTCAACTGGGCAATGATCTGGTGAATTACAAGCAGAGTTCTGTTTTTGGGGATTGCTGCACCGTTTGATACGCCTTTCAAAACGTCGGCTTCTAATCAAAAAACCCTGAGCGCTTGAGCAGGCCCTGCCACATTACAGTATCGATATCAGTTTGATTCACTAAGATGCCCGTGTTCGGCGTTAGTAGCTCAATTCGAACGCACGAACATATGATTTCTCAATGTATGTCTGCTATCAAAGGGACCTCCACGTCCCTGAAAGAGGCATCATGGCACACTCCTCCTTCACTTCATAACCTTCTTCTACCACAAAAGCTTTCAGCACAACACCGCCAACGCCATTCGGTAGATCATCCAGCTAGACCCAGACCATGCCGAGCTACCCGCGTCGATCACGCATTTCGCGGCTTCCAAGCCTGAAGAGAACAAATGTCTTCAAGTTTGTCGTACGTACGAGCCACTCTTTCACTGTGCCCATCTCCTGCATGGTTGCCAGCGGCCAGTTAAGCAACTATCCTCGTCACCGCCGTTCTTTCTTCAAGCAACATCGACGGCGTCCCCCCTGGAGCGCCTTCGCCTGCCTCTAATCCTCCATCGTCATCGCGCTCGTGGCGATCGTGCTTGGTGCATAGCAGTAGTGGGTCCTCCCGATGCCGATGAGCAAGAGCATGGTGTCCAACGCGAAGCAGATCCGGAAGCGGTGGATAGAAGACGGGAGAAACCGCGAGAACGGGAGCAGATACGGGACTGCGGAACAGTTCAAAGAGAACAGAACTATTCTTTTCGCGCTGTAGTGTCCCATGATGCTGTTCATGTTGAGCGTCATGACGTTTTCGGCGGGGATTGTGGGCAATTGCGTTTTCGTCTCTCGCGAGCAGAGACAAGGCGGAAGGGATCATGCTAGGATTGCGGTCTTCTGTGGTACTGTGAATTTGTTGGTACTCGTGTTGTTTAATGGGTGCTCAGTTGTGGTTGCATCAGCTGAATGAGCAGGAGGAAGAGGGGTTCTAGAGATGAGAGTCCTGAAGGTGCCAATGAAAGTATTAGCTCTAAAAAGGCATGAGAGTTGATATTGGTTTCTAGGATAATTGTTGGGTAATGAAAAGTGGCCCCGATTTGAGATTGATTCTTGGTTAGTAGTGGTCTGCCACGGATTCTATTCAGCACCAAGCTTTCTGCTTTTGAGTTTGGGGGGGCTTTTAATTGGGGGTGGTCTTTGAATATCAGTCAGTGTAAAAAGTATTGGATGAGGACTGGCTTGGGTGAAAAAGAGCGCGTAGAAATCTATGATGGAGAAAAGTCTTCTTGAAAGATTTTTTTACTTCACTGAAATGGTCTTCACCAATTTATTTCCCGTTAACACACCAGCCCCAGTCCTTTTGAAGTCA
>JAABUV010005061.1_pt1 | contig 15256 bp, 28 predicted proteins | sample 5559971 | NCBI WGS metagenome assembly JAABUV01 (sample SAMN10711881, study PRJNA513362) | rock metagenome | isolation source: Antarctica rocks | place: Antarctica: Victoria Land, Knobhead nord | collected 2015-12-19
TGAACGGTCAAACCCACCCTGGCCAACTGGGCGAGGCGGGTGAGCACATGGCGGGGCGCGCTGTGGGCGCGCTGCGGAGACGTAGTTGCTTGCAATGTGCCTGGTGGTCTGGGCGACCAGTGAAAGAGTGAACTGCACGAGGAGGGACATGCTTGACGCTTCACTTGGCGACAGGTATCGGTTGTGAGACATGCTGTTCTGAATCAGCAGCGATGCATCTACTTCTGAGATTGCAAGCCACATGTAATCGTGTGGTCCTTGTCCTTTCGACAAAGGTCCCTGCACCATGTTGGGAGGCAAAGGTCTCGCATAAAGAGGCAGAGCACGCCTACAACACGGCAGCTCACTACGTATGCCACACACTGCACCAGCTGCAATTGACAACTTACAAGCATGCGCGAGCCGGCCTGCCAGCCGCCGGCGCCTCAGCAGCCCTGAAACACCGGGGGCCGCTTCTCCGCAAACGCGGCCAGCGCCTCCCGCCGGTCGGCGCTGCCGAACAGGCTGCTGTAGTGCGCGCGCTCGGCGGCCAGCCCGGCCGCGAGCGACACGTCCGCGCCCTCGTCCACCGCCGCCTTGGCCGCCGTCTGCGCGAGCGGCGCGCGCGCACCCGCCTCGCCCAGCAGCTCGGCCGCCGCCTGCGCCCGCAGCCCGGCGCGCTACCGTCTTCAATCTTGCGCCCTCGCCTCACCTGAGCCACAGGCTGCCTGCACTCCCCCTCCCAGCCCACGGCCGCCGCTGTGCAGGCGCATCAATGGGCACAGATGTACCTGCAAGGCCGCCCTACAAGGCCTGCGTGGTTCTTTACGCAGGCCGTCTACGCAGGCCCTCTGTGCGGAATGGACAGCAGCCGACTGCCCCTCCGCGTCGCAGACGCAAGCACAGGCGTACGCCTGCCTGCCGTGGAGCGTGCGCCTCGGCGCGCGCGCGCCTGCACGGGGTCGTCGGCGAGCAGCTCGGCGAGGCCCCACGCAACGGCCTGCTCGCCCTCCAGGCGCCGCCCGGTGAACAGCAGCAGCTTGGTGCGCGCGGGCCCGATCAGCCGCAGCGCGCGCTGCGTGCCTACGCGCGCCGGCCGGCTGCGCGTTTGAGGGCACTGCGGTGGACTCTGTAGCGCACGCCGAACGCGCGCGCCAGCAAGGCGCCCGGGCCCGCTGCGCACGGACCCGGCGGCGGGGAACTCGCGTGCACCGCATGCAGAGCAAGCGCGCACGTGCTCGACAGGGAGCAGGTGGCGGGACAGCGCTTGCGGAGCAGGCTGCGCCCACGGTGACAGACACTCGCAGGCCTCAGTGCCCAGGGCCATGCCCCCAGAAAGCTCAGGCACGCTCGGGGGGCCAGCACCGCACACACCCGCCCCAGCATGCCCTCCAGGCGGCCGGCAAACATCATGGATTGCGACAAAATGTGACAGTGGCAAGCACCACAGCGATGCTCTGCAGGCAGCCGGTGCAGCCGTACGACGGCGCTCTCTCGACGTCTAAATAGCCGTTCCGTGCGATAGCCGTGCAGGCACCGGGGTCGCAGGCGGAGGCGGGCGCGCCGCCGACGCCACGGCGGCGGCCACCCACATGGTCCGCCCTGCAGGCAGCGGGCGCGGCGGGCCGACGCACCGCCGACGCCGGGGATGATGCCCAGGCCGGTCTCGGGGAAGCCCAGGCGCGCGCGGCGCGACACCACGCGCACGTCCGCGCCGAGCGCCAGCTCCAGGCCGCCGCCGAGCGCCGCGCCGTCCACGGCGGCCACGACCGGCACCGGCAGCGCGGCCAGGGCGGCGATGACGCCGCGCACCGCGTCGCTGAAGCGCAGGATGTCGGCCGGCGTCTGCGCGGCGCGCTCCTTCAGGTCGGCGCCCGCGCAAAAGGTACCTGCGCGGCTGCGGCACGCGCTGAGCAGCTCAGTCGCTCCCCCACGGCCCCCACTTGACAACATCGCCCACCGCTTGCAACGGTGCAGTGGCGCACAGCTCTGCGCACCGAGGCCACCAGCGCAGGCACGCAAGCGGTGGCAGCGGTGGGAGCCAAGGCAAGGCTAGGTCAGGCGCTGGAAGCGGGGCGCTTGCCGGGCACGTCGCTGCGTAGGAGCACCCCGTGACACTCTCTGGCCTCAGCCTGAGCCTGCAGCTGCGCCACGCAGTCACGGAGCGCCTCCACCATCCTGCTGCTCATGGCGTTCCTCCGCTCGGGAGAGTTGAGCACTAGCGCCGCGATGCGGCCGCCCAGCGCCTGTAGTGTGGCTGGCGGAGGGGCTGCAACCATGCTGCTTTGCAGGCGGAGGCACCTGAGCGCCTGAGCCACAAGACTGTGCGCAGGCAGAGCGTGCCCTGACAACGGCAAGCGCCCGTCAAGTGCTTACCGGGCAAGATATAGATGTCTTGTAAGCAATGCTCAGGCCGCTTCTGTCACAGAGGTGCTGTGCTCAAGGAATTCTGCTGCTTGCAGAACAAAGAAGCATGCCAAAAACAATCACTATCCTCCAAGATCATGCTCAGTAGACTACAGGGATTGTTTACTCGAGTAGTCATCTGACATGCATGCAAACGCCATGCAATGAGAATGATGATGCATGCATGCTGTGCACTCAGTGCTGGAGTGCTGAAAGAACTGCAAACCGTCAGCTGAAGCAAGATAGGCACATGGGTTCTGTTGGCGCAGGGCATTGCACATCCAGCTCGCTATTAAGCATGTGCCACAACGCAGTCAGAGAGAGGGCGTTTGCAATGTGCAATGCCCACTTGGCGCCTAGGGACCACGCAACGCCCGTGGTGTTCTCTACCCAAAACGCTCACCGGCTCGGTTGCTCTCCACAACTCACAGGCTCCTGCAGACAAGGTCAGCTCCACATTGAGGGGCTGACAGTGTCACTGCTCAGGCCGCCAGGCGCTGGTGCATTTCACCAGGCCCCCAAGCTGCGGCGCGGCAGTACCCTAGCTCATGCCTTCCAGCAGTCCACGCGCAGGGTCCAGCGCAGCTCTGTACAGCGCTTGGGCGGTCGCGTCAATGGCGCACATCCAATTTAGATAAGGAAGCAAAGATTAAGCAGCGGGAGGGGACAGCAGGCTGCCTGGGGCGCGCGGGGCCCCGCCATGGACCCTAACCACGCACCTGCTTGCGCTCCCAATGCGAGCGCACCCTGCAACACCCTGCCACTCCTGCACCATGGCCGACAACAGTTCTCAATCCTGCCAGGCGCCACACTCACATTGAGGCCCCGCATGCGCCCCCAGGCGCAGCGCCCGCTCGCCCCCGCGCGAACGGCCGGCATCTGCCAGCAGTGTTGGCGGACACCCACACGGGCAAACCCCGGGCGGCAGACAGTCGTTTACTCCAGCACCGTGCATCACCTAGCTACTGCAATCGAACAGACAACTGCGCATCGTCCCCAGCGCGCCCCTCCTATGTCAGTACTATCTACACAATCATAGCTCATGCCCGCGCCCGATATCGACTAAATAAGGAAGAATTGGCATGTCGTCATGCCGAGAGGCAAGTGCCAAGCACTCTGATCCTACCGGAAAGGGAATTGCGAATCTGCATCGACGCGCTCTGCACCGCTGCACCCCCGGGCATGCCGGGAGCGCTGGGAGAGGTGCAAAGTCCACGGCAAAAGCAGGCGAAGCGAAACCGCTGCAAAAGCGCAGGCATCCATGCTTAAGGCATCCATGCTTAACCTCACACACACGCTGGTAGATAGCAAACGGAAGCTTATGTGTAAAGCAGCTGATGCAGTCAGCGGCAGTGCGGCTGCCGCGGCGGCGTACCAGCCGCGGCACGACACACATGCCGCTGACAAGTTGTAGAGCGTTGCAAGGCAGGATCAGCCAAAACTGTGCAGGCTTCACGCACACCCAAAGCCTGCCCGGAGGCGCATGCCACAGGCAGGGGCCGCCTTGAGCACTGGAGGAAGGCCGCTGGTCGCAGGAAGGCGGCCTCACCCCGCAGCCACATGGCTCCTCCCTGACACGCCAGCAGCAGCTGAAGAGGCAGAAAGGGCTCGCCCAAGCAGACCCGGAGCCCTGTCAGGGCCACTCACTGTCGCCCGGACACAGCTTCACCCGCCGCCACCCCGGCGCCTCTCAGAAGGCCCCGGCAGGGGGCTCTGGTGCAGACATGCCGATCAGGCGCTGGCGTGCTTATGATGACACAACCGCGCACGACGCGCCGTTGACCCGGGCGGAGGTGGGCAGGAAGTTCGTGCCCGACGAAGTCAGGACAGAGCCGAATGTGGCGCCGCTCTTGGTGTGCGCCGGCACGGACTCCCAGCTCTGCGCGGGCGGCGCCGCACAGGGTCGCTGAGGCGCCGCGCGACAGGGCGCGCGCGCGTGCGCCATGGCCGCAGGCGCGACAGCAAGGCTGCTGCCGCGCATGGCCTTGCAGTGGCAGAGCTTTCCATACTCCGGCAATAGCAAGGTCGATGCTGCGCACGGCAGAGCAGCGCTGCTGAGCGCACACGGTCCTTGACGACCCCAGCTTACCTTCAGATAGCCGAGGCGGATCAGGCTACACTTTGTCGGAACAGAGTGGGCGCGCCACACCGTGTGCACATCCCATGCTCTAGCGGAATGCCAAAGGGGCTGCGGAGGCCCCGCGGCGGGTGGCAGACATCCGCACCTGGGAAAGCGCGCCGCTGACCGTGCCGGAGCCCTGGTAGGTCGCCTGCCAGTTCCAGGCAGACTGCTGGCCTGTGTAGGCTGCCGAGCTGATCGTGACCGTGAACGGCACGTTGAACGGCGTGCCGCCGCCGTTGGTGACCGCCTGCGCGGCACCGCGACGCGGGCTCACGGCGTGCGCTTGAGCTCGCAAAAGTTGCCTCGTGCGGTGGTGCGGGTTGGCGCCAGCCAGCGGCCTGATGGAGTCCTGCTCGGAAAGCGGCTGGCGCTGCAGGGCGCCACACCTTGCAGAGCAGCTATGCACGACCACGCACAAGCATGGCAGCTGGCAGCCCTGCTGCCAGTCACCACAGAAATGGGTGCATGCGCACGCGCAGGCGCCAGCAGCTATGATGGTCCGCCGCCAAGAGTGCGACACATACGCCGGCCAGACACGCGGCGGAGGCCGGGTGGGCTGCCGCGCAGGGTGGCGCACCAGGTTGACGGTGTTGGCGAAGCCGGACCCAGACACCCACGCGTTGCCCATGGACGCCGTCACCGTGCATGCGCCCGACGGCGGCGGCGGCGGCGGCGGCGAGGCCACAGGCGGGGGCGGCGGCGGCGGCGCCTTCACCGGGGGCGGCGGCGGCGGCGGCGACACCACGGGGGGCGGCGGCGGCGGCGGCGCCTTTACCGGGGGCGGCGGCGGCGGCGGGGACACCACGGGGGGCGGCGGGGGCGGCGGCGTTACCACGGGCGGCGGCGGCGGCGGCGGCGTGGTGGCGACTGCGCTCTTGTACCAGGGCGTCAGGTAGACCGCCGTCTGCATGAAGTCCACCTTGGACCAGATGATCTGGCGGCCCCATGCCACAGGCGTCGACGGAACCCATGATCACACTGTACACTGGGGACATGCTGGAATATGCTCCTCTCCAGACCACAGCCTAGCCTTTTCAGGCTGCCTGGAGCGGCCGGCCCGCCAGCGTGCGCTTGATGCGACTCGTGTCTCAGGGGGCATGACCGTCCTGGGACACCGTTCTGCATTGGGGGCTGCGGCGCAGGCAAGGGCGGGCGCGGGCGGGCGCGCGCACCGTGTACCAGTCATTGTCGACAATGCCGCCTGCGCCAGCACCGGCGCGCTGTTACAGCTCTATTCAATGTTTAAACCTGCTTGCCAGGCTTGTGAAAGAAGCAGAGCGGCAGAGCAGGGCCGCAGCGTGTCAGGCGCGTGGCGCACCGGTGTCGCCCGAGTCCGCATTCCAGTCCCACCTGAGCGAACACAAGGGTGGCGTCAGCACACAGCAGCATGCACGGCTCCTCTCCATAGGAACAGCGCTGCGGCGCAGCGGGGCGCGCGGCGCGGCCGGGGGCGCGCACCACATCAGGCTCAGCAGGTTGGCGTGCTTGCCGTCGTTGGCCGCGCCCTGGTTGTGCATGTAGGCGACCATGTCGTTCAGGAAGGCGACGTCGGCGGCCTGGCGCAGCCCTGGGTGTCAGCAGGGCGCGGTCACTCGCAGGCCGCGCCGGCCCGAGGGGTTTTGCAGCGCAGACGCCCGCCCGCGCCGAGGAGCGCACTGCAGCGCTCGCTCGTCAGGGCATGTCAGGGGAGAAGCTGCAGCTCAGGTTAGGGTATGCAAAACCCTATTAGGTTAGGCATAACCTAATCGTGGCGCTCCAGGCGCGCATGGCTGCCAGGAGGGCGCACGGCGGTCAGGAAGCTGCCCGTCTCGCCGAACACGACCGGGAAGATGTGGCCGCCGTAGCCGTTGCCCTGCGTGAGGTACCCGAAGCTGTTGTACATGCGCGTCCACAGCGCCTGCCCGGCGATGCTGCGCGCGCGCGCGGGCCTCGTCAGCGGTGGGGGCGGCCGCACACCGCGCGCCTTGCCGTTCGCCCAGGCAGCCGTTCACAGACGCTGAAGGTGCAAACCGCAGTGCGCCATGAGCACGCAGCGAGTCTGCGCCAAACGCTATTCCATATGCGTCTCAACTGTCATGCAAGTGGGCAGGTCGCACTGGGACCCAGACAGACGCGCGCGAGCGTCCAGGGCGCGGGCGCGCACTTCTGGGTCTGCTGCGAGATGGACGGCGGGTAGAAGTGCGGCGAGATGACCACATTCTTCAGGTAGGGCTTGGTGAGCAGGGTCTGGAAGAACTGGTTGGGGTCGGCGATGCCGTTGGCCTGGATGATGGCGCTGCGCGCGGCGCGCCACGCCTCCGCACTGGCCTCCATTGGTGTGCTTTGATCCGAACTTGCAGAGGACCACCGCATAGTGCACGTGCTCTGTGACCCCACCGCACGCGCAGCTCTGGGGTCCACAGCCTGGGCAAACCTCAACCACGCAGTATCCGAGTTGAGCTGCACCAGGCCGGCAGCGCGTGCGGCAGACAGGGCCGGCAGCGCACGCACGTGTTGCTAATGAAGCCGTCGCCCCAGCACATGGCGGTGTTGCCCCCAGCCTGGCCGTTTCCCTCGATGAGGAACAGCGTCGTGGAGCTGACCTGCGCGCGACAGCAGCGGCTGAGCCGCCGGGCATCCGCCCGACCTGCTGCGCATTGCGCGGTGCACCTGGGTGTGTGGCCGCCCTTGACGACAGCCAAAGCAGCCGGCAGCTTCCACATGAGTGCGCGCAATAGCCGGGGCAGTGCCTGGGAGATCCCGCCGCATAACCCCTCCTCCATGTACATTTCATAGGCTTGCAACATGCAGGCGGGCAGCTAGGGGCAGCTCCACCCCAACCCTCCCGCCTGCAAAGCCTAGGGGCCTGCCAGGAGAGGTGCCTGGCATGCACGGGCGTGCTGCGCGCCTGGTACATGGCGTCCATCGCGGCCAGGTACAGCGTCGTGGTGCTGGGGCTGCTCCCTGACCACCTGCGCCGCGCCTTGACCCGAGTCGCGCCCAGTGCAAGGCAGGCACTCGGCGGCCACAGACGCACCGCTCTCTCGCTGCAGGGCAGTGCACCTGAGCGGGCGCCCTGGCTGCGACGCATGTCCGGCGCATGCAGGGGCGGGCATGCATGCGCTGCGGGGGGCCGAGCCTGTCAAGCGCTCTCGCCTGGTGACAGCAGGCGCCGCACCCTAGGCCGCGAGCGCGGGGCCTATTCACGACATTAGGCGTGCACTGACCGTGAGCATGGCCCGCACGCCAGGCACACACGCGTGGCGCGCCTGAGGCCGCGCGCGTCCGGCTCGTTCATGATGTCGATCATGACGCGGTTCTTCACGGCCGGATCGGCAATCATGTCCGAGAGCAGCTGCAGCGCGCGGCGGCCCCGCTCAGCGCGAAAGCCGAGAGGGGAGGTTCTGTGAGCGCGGCTCGTGCAGCTTGCGGGCGCGATGAGCAAAGAGCTGCAGGAGTCGCATGTACAAAGGATGGCTGCAGTGTGCGGGACCGCCGGTCAGGCCAACACTACGACCAAGCACGCGGATGCATGTTGGCCTGCGCATGAGTGCGGCTCCTCAGCACACATGGCTTCAGCGTGCCGCCCCTCATCCCCACGACACAGCATGGCCGAGTGACCCACACTCCACTGTGGCCAGGTCCACGCCATGCCGGTCGGGCGCTCGCCCAGCAGGCCATGCGGGCGGGCTGCTGGCATGAGATGGCGGCGCGGCGCGCGCCTGCGCCCACAGCGCGGTCCACTGGCCCTGGTTCTGGTAGGTGGAGTCGTAGGACAGGTGGTTGTCCACGATGACGTAGAAGCCGTTGTTGGCGAGCGCGCTCACCACGTACAGGAAGCGCTTGTAGATGGTGTCGTTGGGCAGCGCGGCGTTGCACGTGCCGTTCGCCGCGCCATTGCTGGTCACCGCCTGCGCGACGCCATGCCTGCAGGCGATCGCGACGCAGCGCGAGGGGCCACCGGCTGGACAGCACGCAGTGGTTTGACGCTCTGGCGCAAAGCAGGCGGGCCGCGCCACCGGTCGCTCGGGGCCGCGGCCGCGCAGCGCCGGCCGCCGGCCGCCCGGCGCCGCCGCTGCCCGTGTGGCGTGCGCTGCGCCGCGCGCGGGCTCGCAGCAAATCTAGCCCGCATGCGGGCGGGGGGTCGCAGGAGCTGCCGCAGCAGTTGGAGACCGGAAGGCGCAGGAGCGTCCGGGGGGAAGACGGGGAGATGGATGGGGCGCGCGCCTGCCCGGGCGGCGTCGCGCCCGAGGGCACCGTGTCGCCCGGCTGCACCACAGTCTGCGCGACGCCGGGCAGCGGCGAGGGCGTGCAGGCGGCCGTGAAGTTGGTCGGCGGGCTGCTGTACAGCACCTGCGCCCATGCAGGCGCTGGGGTCTATAAGGGCTCAACCCTAAATTTACCGTGCTGAGAGACCAAGATGCGCAGGGTGCGGCATCGCTGAATCTTGCGGCCTTGCAGCGGCTCTGCCTGCCATGCAAACGGTCGCCCGTTTGCGCACGGGTGTGCCCTGACACGAGCGTCGGAGGCACGCGCGCCGGGCGGCCAGGGCGCGCGCCTGGAACGACATGGGCAGCCGCACGGCGTTGAAGCCCAGGGCGCGGATGCGGTACATGACGGTCAGGAAGTCCTGCGTGACCGCGTTGGGCGTGACCCACAGGCCGTGCACCATGTTCTCGGACGTCTCAAAGCCGAACCTGCGCGCGCGCAGCGCACGTCAAGGGTAGGGTTAGGGTGTACGCTTATCGCACTGCGCTGCCTCGCGCATGGGCGCCCTGGATGCGCTGGTGTGTGCGCCCTGGATGCCCGAGTCCCTGGCGAGCGGCACGCGCATGGGTGCACAGCAGGCCCCGCATCGCAGGCACAGGCAGGCGTGCTGAGCCTGAGAGGCGCTGCCTGTCCAGCGCAAGGAGCACGCCGTGGCCTTTGAAGAGGCCGATCGTGGGGTCGGGCGCGCACCAGTTGACGCCGCGCAGCGTGAGCGGCTGGCCGTCCACACCGACGAGCGCTGCCCCGGAGATGGACACCGGCTGGTCGGCCTCCGTGGCGGCCCGGCGGCCGCCGGGCAGCTGCGGCGTCACCAGCGCGCTGACCGCCGAGGCCGGCACCGGCGCGCCTGACGCGTTGACGAACGGCGCGTACGTGAACACGGGCTGGCCCGCGGCGGGCGCCGGCGCGGGCGCCGCGACCGGCGCGGGGCGGGCCTCGGCCTCACTGGCGGCGGGCGCCTGCGCGGCCACGGGCGCAGGCGCGGCCGCCGGCGCGGTGCTCACGGCCGTCGGCACCGGGCGCGCCTGCCTGTGCAGCAGCCGGCACTCCGCGCCGTTCAGCGTTGTGCGGCGCGGCGCAAAGTCCTGCGCCCCACAGGCCGCGCTCCTCAGCGCCCACGCAGCCGCAGTCCTGCCACTTGTCACAATGCCGCTCTGCTGCGCCCGACAGCCGACTTGTGCTTGATGGGTGCCTCTGTGTTCTACAAAGCGCTGCTGTCAACAGCGATGTCAACACCGGCCACCAGCAGCAGCCTGCGCCCAGGCGCTTGCTCCCGCCGCTGCACGCGAGGCCGAGACATGGCATGCTAAGGGTAGGCTACCCTAACCCTGCCAGGCGGCGCGCCTGCTCGGCGGCGGTGACGTTGACGACCACGCTGAGCATGGCGCCGGGCTGCAGCGCGCCGTCGACCTGGATCAACGCAATGCCGCGCGCCGGGCGGCCCTGCTCGGCCGCCGACGCCTCCGCCTCCACCGACGCGCTCAGCAGCCGGCCGCCGGCGACGCCCATGAAGTTGGTGTCAGCGGGCGCCTCGATGACCAGGTTGAGCGGCCCCTGCGCGCGGCGCGCAGCCCCTGTTCATTAGCGAGCCGCACTGCATCGCTGCAGTCACCCTGGCGCTCATGGAGGTGACCGCGGGCGCCTCGCTCACCAGGTTGAGCGGCCCCTGCGCGCGGCGCGCAGCACCCACCCGTGGCTTCTCCGCACTGCGCCGCTGCAATCACCCTGGCGCTCATGGTTGAAGATACCACCACTCACTCAAGCTGCTGCCTCAGCCAGCGGCCTGGGGGCTATCATAGCGCCGTGGGTTGGGCTTTAATTCCAGATGCCTGCTGGAAACACCCACGCAACATGCAGTGACACTGCAGGTGACCTGCAGTGCCATGACATCAGCTACTAGCTCGCACGCAGCACCGACGCAAGCATGCGGTCCTTAGATTGTTCACAAGTATGGCTGCTATCCAGCGCATGAGGACGCCATGATATGCCTGCAAAGCAGCGGCGCCCATGCGTGCCGGAGCGTGTTTTTGAGCAGGTCACTTTACATCATGATTTGCAGGGCGGGGCCTGACCTGGCTGGGCTGGCTGGAAGTCGTGGCAGTCATGCTGATGGTCAGACTGCCGTTGAAGGCGGGCGGCTTGGGCGACGTCGTGGGGTCGGAGTTGGAGTAGCGCGGCCCATCGGCGTCCCAAGCCAGCGCAGTGCGCACTTGCACCTGCGGCCAGGGGCAGCCTGTGCGGTCAGAGGCGCGGACGCTGCGCGAGCGAAGGAGGACTGGCTGCTCGGTTCACCGCCTGACAGATGTCTGAAGGTCGCGTCAGTGAGCCCATGCCATGACCAAAACTGCTTCTTCTCTCGGCAGGCGCAGCTGCAGGGGTAGGTAGGTTTAAGGGTAGGGGTAGGGTGACGCGGCGCACACCTCGCACGTGGCGTTTGCGGGGCTGTCCCGGATGGTGTAGTACCCGCTCTCGCTGTCGAACCAGGCCTGCACCTGCGGCAGCGCCGGCACCAGCGGCAGGACCTTCCTGTCCATGGGCGTCCCGCCGACTGCGCGGCCCCGCGCCGCGCCCGCGTTAGGGTACATACAGGGTAGGGTGCATACCCACGCGCGGCGGCTGGACCCACTGCATGCTGGAAGCGGGTACGCGCTCGGCGCGGAGCGGGCCGCAAAAGCAAGCGGGACAGCAGGTGCGTGGAAGAGTGCGGGACAGCAGTGCGCACGCGGCCCCACAGAAGCTACGCGGGCAACAGGGGCTGCTCCGCAGCTGCACGAGGGCGAGCGGGGCCAACCTGCCAGGACAGGCGCGCCAGCCTGCAGGCTGGCGGCCGCGGCCGGGGCAGGCGCAGCAGCGTGCTCTGCTGCTGCGCCTGCAAGGGCGAGCAGCAGAGCTGCAGCTAGCTGCCGCAGCAGCATCTTGCTATGTACTATTCCCGCCAGCAGCGCGCGCCGCGGCTGCACCAGTGGCAGGGTGCAGCTCGGCCTGCCGCATGCGCGTTAGTCTTACGCCGCCGCTCAGGCCTCACGCCCCTCGTGCGGGTTGAAGACCCCGCACGTATCCGCGCCTATGACTGACAGGCGCTTGCACCAAGCCTGTGGCGCGGGCGTGCCTCTCCTCTCTTGACGCAGCAGAGTATCAGGACTGGGTTGCAGGTGACGTGACAGACTACGGGCGCAACTTGCCAGTCCCGCCAGTGGGAAGCAAAGCTTGCCAGATCGAGTCGCTGCGCAGGAACACTCCTGGCTGCGCCGGGTGACCGTCAAGTCAACACGGCGCCCGGTTACAGGTGCTTCGCCGGCTCTCGTGTTGTAACAGCTAAATTCCTTCACACGTGTGCGCGGCCACATGCCGGTACAACACAGCCGGCTGTTGGGACTGCTTGGCTGCCACAGCATGCAACAGGGCCTGAGCGGACACAGCACGGTGTGTACTCTGTGCACCGCACAGGCTATAGCGATAGGCAGCACATGCCCCCCTGCACCGCAGAGGCACAGCGCCGAACAGCAGCCTGCTCATTGTCTGTTTGCAGCGCGTGTGGGCTCACCTTTGCCGCCCTTGGTTGCGCCTTTGGTTGTTGTGCACTGTCAGCTCACGCGCTCCACACGCCGCGAGCACGCCAAGATTACCTGCCCTCCCTGTTGCAGCAGCTGCCCCCTCAGCTTGTGATACACCCGCGTAGAGCAACTTTCCGGTCCCAGAGCTGTCTCATATACGCGCTGCGAACGTCCCTTTGAGTGCGCAGCAGCGAGCTGGTTCAAACTCGGACTTGGCCCTGGCAGGGTGTGACAGGCGTGGCGTCAGACGGGCGAGGATTCCGTGCGTCGTAGCTTGCTCCTGTGTGTCTATCGCCCTAACAAGCAGCTATATGCAGAGCATATGCATGCCATTCATGTTGGGATTCTGTGCAGAGGTTGCTGGAGTACAAGGTTGTCTGCGCGGCCCCGGTTGTCACTGTGCTGCTGACAGTGCGACGCTTGTACTCAATTCACGCACCCCAGCATTGGCTGGTGCGTGGACCCGCATATGACTGCACTGCAATATTTACATGCAGGTGCTCTGTAAAGTAGCACTCTGTGCCCATGTGGGAGGGTTTTTGCATGCAAAGCAGAGTGTCGCGCATGTGGAGATTGTGCCAGACTTGCGTGCCTGTTGTTAAAGACACACAGCGCACCCTTGAGATAGCTGCAAGGCGCCTTTGACAGCCTACGGGTGACACCTCCCTCGTGTGAGGTGACGTGCAAAGACAACCAAAATATTTAGGAAAAAAGCACCAGGCGTTCTGTGAGCAAGTGCGTACAGCGCGCACATGAAGTGCCTGCACAGACCGCCTGGCAGATAAAAATGCTAAGCAAGCCGCAGAAGGGCTCCACACGGTCTCTCAAAAGAATGGCAGGTCACCCCACAGCAGGGCTAGCAACTGGCTGCTCCCCTCAAAATCCGCCTAATCTCCACACAGCAGGGCTGTCACTGGTCTAGATCAACGTCCCCTCTCTACCCGAGCATGTCGTCGCGCAGTGTCCCTACGAAATGCATCTACCTCGCATCTGTTACTGGCAGTCATTTCTAGCCTCAAATGAGTGAATGCCAGCATCCAGGCTGGCCCGGTCCGACCCCGCGTGCATTCTTACAAATCTCAGCCACCGCAGGTCAAGCTACTCATCAGGCATGTGCAGACATGCAGCTATCGTGAGGGCGTGCGCAATGCGCACTCTTGTTTTAGGTCCGCGCAGAGCAGCAGCAGCTACCCAAGCCAAATAAATCACAGGTGCAGCCGCTCACGCCTCACACGCTACCGTCACAGGGCCGCCCCCGCATGACAGGGATGCTTGGACCGCATGAGGGCCCGGGTGATGAGGACCCCTTGCTGCAATGACACCTCCCACCTCACCCACCCAGCGCTTACCCTGACCGGGCTCTGCGCAGGTGTGCACGGCGCTCTGGCGGAGCGTCAGGCGCGGTCATCCGCGTGCTAAAAATGAAGATGGAAACAAAATGGGACCCGGGAAGGATTGCTGGCGTAGATATGCTGACTGCGCAGGGCGGGGCCAACCTCCCATGGACCCAATGCGCCCCATGAAGCCCCATGCATGCGCAATGTCAGCAAACCCTGGAACATCCTGCTAGCACTAGCGTACTGCTCTGTCCGTCCGGACGCGCTGCCAAGCAGCTTCCCCACTCCACGTAACGGCCGCCGCCCAGCCAATGGTGCTCTACGGTGCTTGAACTGCGAGTGTTCAGTACTTGAGCCTCCCCGCCCCACCTGGCTGCAAGTCCTGCGTGCACCGACCCCATGCGCTCATCCCAAGTCTGTACACTACCGTATAAGCTAGTGCACCTCCCCACGCTTGTTCAGAAAGGGCAGAATGTGGCCGCTGAAGATCGTAACCAAAACTGGAACTGTGATACCTACAGCAGAGGGTGATTAGGCTTTGCATCTGCGAGGCATCGCGCCATTGTGCCCAAAGGCACGGCGAGTGCGCTCGAAGAGGTAAAGCAGAGGCCACAGCAAATGCGGGACAGCAAATGCAAGCAATGAGGTATGCGGGCAGCCGGTACTAACTAGTACACTCAACAGAGCATTTTGCAACAGGCATATATTGATTGGGCCATGTACATATGTACATAACTACGGATTGGGGCATGCATCATATGTGCGCGTACATGCCCCAACCCAGAATCGGCAGCCAGTGGCGCGCCTCTGCCTCAATCATAGACACAACAGGCAGAAGCGCGACGTGCGCGTAGCTGAGCCACAGCGCACGTCTACGCACTTTTGTTTGAGGGGGTCGCAATGCACCAGCAGTGAAAACCTGAAAACGGAGGGCGCTTGAGTCGTCCTGCACACGCGCTGTTGCAGCTGCTGACCCGCATGCGCCTGCCTGTACGCAGCGTCGCATGCAGCCCGCTTCTGTCAGCGCCCGGCCGCCCTCTGCGCACCCAGCGCGCCTGCCTGACCCCGCCTGATGATGCGTAACAGACCAGGCGCCTGTGGGCGCTTGGCGCCGGGCGCGCTCAGCCGGACATGACGGCGCAGGACTCGCCGGCGACCTGGACGGATGTCGGCACGAAGTTGGTGTCCGAGGACGTTATGACGGCCCCGAATGTGAAGCCGCCCTGAGAGTTGGCCGGCACAGCCTCCCAGTCCTGCGCGCGCCCGGGGCGCAGAGGTTGCCGTGGACGCAACAAATCCTATAGGAAAATAGAGTCGCCGAATTCAGAAGCGGACGGTGAGCGTCGAGGGGTTGGAGCTACTCAGAGCACCATGTCACTGCTGCAGTGCATGCCCGTGCTGGCATGACCCCCCCCCGGAAGCATGCCGCAGCGAGCATGTTCCCTGATGCATGTCCTTCCCGCCGTGACAAGCCTGCAAAACGGTGTGAGGGTGGAGATGTGCGCGCCTGGCTGAGCGTCCCGGTGATCGTGCCGGAGCCCTGGTAGGACGAGTCCCAGTTCCATCCAGACTCCTGGCCGGTGAAGCCCGCGTAGTTGATGGACACGCTG
>JAABUV010005062.1_pt1 | contig 15255 bp, 23 predicted proteins | sample 5559971 | NCBI WGS metagenome assembly JAABUV01 (sample SAMN10711881, study PRJNA513362) | rock metagenome | isolation source: Antarctica rocks | place: Antarctica: Victoria Land, Knobhead nord | collected 2015-12-19
CGAGACCGACCACCTCGCCATTAGGGAAGAAGTCTGCCCACATGAGCAGACTCCCACCGCTCTTGACTCCGAGTTCCAGTAGCCGTACAGGTTGATCGCGCAGTGAGGCGAACGCTCGCAGGTAGCGGGCGATGTAGGCAGGACTCTTGTCAGTGTCGTAGCTGGCAGCATCGAACGAGATGTTCACGGGCATGCAAGCTCCTCGCAGAGGCGGTGATAGTCGTCTGTTACCATCGCCCAATCGTATCTCCCTGTGATGTCCCGCTGGGATGCTAAGCCGCGTGCAATGGCGTTGCCGGGCTCCCGTTCGGCCTCTTCGATTAGCCTGGCGAGATCTGCAGATCCCGCAAAGTACTTGCCGTTACCTCTAAGGACCTCGCGGTTAAACGGGTTGTCGTGAGCGATGATCGGCGCGCCCGCACCTGCTGCACGTAACAAGGATGGATTGGTTCCACCTACCGAATGCCCGTGCAGGTACGTGTGACTCGCGGCGTACAAGGTATTCAGCAGTCTCTGATTCCAAACGCTACCAAGGAAGCGTATGCGCGAGTCGGTGGTGCTCTGCAACTCAGCGATATAGTCCCCATTGTAGGGTGCGTCGCCGATGATAATAAGGGGGTGCGCTGCGGCCGAGCGGGCAAAGCCCTCAACAATTGTGTGTACGTTGTTCTCCGGCTCCAACCGTGCTACAACGAGATGATATCCATGCAGCCGGAGACTGAGCGAAGCAATCGCCTGGTGATCTAAATCGGCAGGTTCTAGCAATGGTGCCCCATAGGATATTCTGGTGCTCTGCCGATGGTACACATCTTCATAGTAGTCTGCGATACCCTGTGCGTCGGCGATTAGCCGAATATTTGTCTTCGCTGCTAACCTCTCCGCTTGATATAGGTAAGCCTTCGCGCCCCGGCCCCATTTGCTACGCCTCCATTCAACACCGTCAAGATGTAGCGCGGTGTGGCGCAATCTCTGGCCTAGAAGCAGCAGCGTTGGCGAGTTTGCGACATTGAATATGATCAGAGAGTCAAAGCGACGACTCCGCGCATGCGCGACCGAAAGTGCCGTATGCGCGAAGGTTTCTATACCTCTGATGTGAGGAGCTGGTAAGTGGACTAGCTCCATGCCGAGATACTGACGGGGGCGTTGGCTGCGGAAGAGCTGACTGCCGCCGCTTGCGCGGCAGTAGACAGTGACAGACACTCCACGATCAACTAATCGACGGCCGACCTCCTCGACGCAGGTCTCGAAACCGCCGTACCTGGCGGGGACGCCCCGGGTACCGATCATGGCCACGGCCAGTTGGCCCACTCTGCTCATCGAGAGAATTGTAGCATGCGGCTAATCATCTGTATGTCTTTGGGTCCGTTATCCGAACCGACTGCGCGTATCTGCGGAGTGCAATCCGGTACCGGCCAAATTCTGTAGAGTGGGGTCTCCATCGCGGTGCCGTAAGCCCTGAGCACGTTCAGGATTCGTGGTCGCGCCGGGGCAGACCGGCCTCTTGCAGCTCAAGGCTGGGAGGGAGCATGCGCGTACGGACTGGTGGCGGCGGTGCTGGTCGGGTCCGGCCGGCCTTGCGGAGCTCCTTGTAGGTGAGGGCGTCGCCTTCAACGGCTTGCTGGAGCAGTCGCTGGAAGATCAGTCCACGGCTGCGGGAGTTGCGGCGGTTGAAGCGGAACACCCACTCGTCGAAGTACGCCTGGATGTGCTCCGGTGACACCGAGCCGTGCAGTGTGCCCATGACCCAGCCCTTGACGAGGGAGAAGACCAGGTGGACGCCGGGTAGGGCCTCGTGGGCGGGTCGACCGGAGGCTGTCACGTTGGTGGCCTTGAGCGTGTAGGACCCACGCGTGGCCTTCGGATAGGAGGCCCACCCGTCGGTCACGATGGTGCTGCCGGGCTCGACGTTGTCGAGCAGGAACCGCTGCAGGCTCTCGGCCCGAGCGTCTGTGATCACGCCCAGGCGAACGCGGCCAAGTCCCCTGGGGCTGTTGAGTTCCACGGCCGCAGCGAACTGGATCTTGCCCAGCGCTCCACGTCCTGTGATGCCTGGCTCGGGTCCAGCGAGGAACGCCTCATCCATCTCGACGTCACCAGTGAGACGGTCGCGTCCGGGACGCACCATGACCGACCGGTAGCGGTGCAGCATCGCCCAGGCGGTCTGGTAGGAGCCGAGCTGCACCTCGCGTTGCAGCTCCGTCGCCGAGATCCCTGCCTTGCCGCTGGTCAGCTGCCACGCCGCTGAGAGCCAGACCGTCAGAGGCGTCCTGGTGCCGTGAAAAATCGTGCCCGCGGTCGCCGAGACCCGCCGGTCACAACCCGCGCAACGCCAACGACGATCAGGCGCCTGCCAAACCCTGGGCGGAAAGGCACCACGGGCACACGCAGCCGTCAGGCCAGCGCAGCCAGTCGAGGTAGTCCCGGCACTTGCGATCCTCGTCGAACCAGGCCCGCAGCTCGGCATAGGAGCTCGGGTAGTCCCGACCCGCGAGCAGCGCCCACCCCCAGATTCTACGGCACCCAGATGGAGACCCCACTTTCTGTAGATGCCGGGCAGGCTATTTGGTGGCCTGCCGGTGGTGTGTTCGCATTGATCTGTGTGACGACGATTTCGTTTGAGACTGTGGTACGGAGGTTGGTCCCAGCGGATCGAGACTCATGCCGGGGACGGTGCCATCAACTGGATTCGATGGCGATCGCAGATGCGCTGCCGGAGTGCGTCCATCCCAATTGCGCAACGGTCGGCGTCTCAAAATGTTCCGGGCGCTCACCGGTCGGCGTCGACCATGCGCTCCACCAAGGTGTCGAAGTCGACGGTGTGGCCCCAGCCCAGCACCTACTGGGCCGGGATGCTGTCACCGCAGAGCTGGTCGTCTCGACCGGGCGGAGGAACTCTTGGTCCACCTGCACGAGGTGCTCCCATTCGGTGATGCCTACCGCGGTGAACGCGGCGGCGGCGAACTCGCTGAGCCGGTCCAGAGCGGCGGCGACCGACTCGTCGTTCTTCGCCGCCAGGCCGGCGAGGACCCAGCCGCGCACCAGGGCCGAGACGGGCACGCCCAGCAGACTGGCCAATGTCTCGACTGCCTCGGCGTCCTCCGGCAGCAGCCTGGTGGCCACAGTGACGGACTTGTTCGGTTTCGTGGCCACGGCATCGGCCGGCATCGGCTCGTCGCGGGTCGCGTCCGCCTCGGCGGCGACCGCCGCAATGAGGTGCTTGCTGTCCGTGCTCATGACGGCATTCCTTCCCGATAGGTGTGGCGGTCGGTGGTGTTGCCGAGTAGCCCATCACCCGGGCGCTGGCACCGGACCGGCTCTTGGAATCCCCTTGGAACGGCAGCGCATCGGGATCGCTCAGCGCCATAGGACCAATCGACGGCCAGGGCCACTGCGCACGCTCGTGTCGACCAGCCAGGTCCCAGGCCGCATGTGCGCAGCTCGGGCTCAGCCGGTGTGGTGCGATCGAATGGCGCTGTCGGCGACGGCGCACGTTATCCCCAGGCACGTCCAGGGGTACCTCCGCTCAACCGACCGGATCGGCTGGGTTACGTGCGAGACTGGGAGGGTCCGCCACACAGAGGAGGGCAGCGGTGAGCGTTGCCGCGCGTGGTGTCCTCGGCCACCCGGGGCCCTGGATGGTGGCCGACGTCGAGGCGTTGCCCGACGTGGGCGATCACGCGCGCTATGAGCTGCTCAGTCCCGGTGTGCTCACGGTGAGTCCTGCGCCCGGTACGGCCCATCAACGTGCCTCGCGTGTGCTGGCCAACCTTCTCGACGAGGCGGCTCGCCCGCGCCGGGGCTGAGGTGGAGGTCCTCGAAGCGGTCAACGGTGAGATCGCCGGCGAGCGACTGACCACACCCGACATCGCCGTGGTGGAGGGTCGAGTCGCCGACACCGACCCGGTGCGCTACCCGTCCTCGGCAGTACAGCTGGTCGTCGAGATCGTCTCGCCCTGTTCCCGGGCCACCGACCGGGCCATCAAGCCCGAGCTCTCCGCCAAGGCGGGGATTCCGTCGTACTGGGCACTACGTCCCCGTGACCACCCTGTACGCCGGCCAGTTCGGTGAGCTGCTGGCGCCGTTCCCGGTGCGCCTTGACCCAGCCGAACTGACCCGCCGCCGCGCCCCGGGGGGACACTGACCGATCGGACGGCTGGGCCGCCTACCCGGAGGGCGTGCCGGGACCAAGGCGGGGCGCTCCCGGAGCACACGCAGTCCTACCTCGAGGAATTCTGCGTCCGCTTCAACAGGCGCGACTGCGCGCTCGCGGGCTGCTGTTCAACCGGCTCATGCAGTATGCGGCCAGCGTGCCACCGTTAACTTACCGGCAGGTGGTGGCCAACCCACGCCCGAAAGCGATCAAGCCGCCCCGTCCGAGGGGACTCCGTCGCAGACCTGGTTGAGGAGAGCGCTGGCGACGCCCCTGCGCGACTTTCGGGAGCCCAGCGGATCAACTGCAGCGCTATCGCATGGTCTTCGGCGAGGACGTCCTCGGCGCTGTCGCGCGTCGACGTCGGGACGGGCGTCAGCCGTCCGCAAGAACCATGCGCCGGACGAGTTCGTCGAACCCTACCGTCGGCTTCCAGCCCAGCACCGTCTTTGCCCGCGTCGCGTCGCCCCGAGTGTCCTGCGTTTCCACCGGCCGTAGGAATTCAGTGTCGAGTTCCACCAGGTGCTCCCAGTCGGTGATGCCCAGCGCGGCGAAGGCAGCGTCGACGAACTCCCGCACGCTGTGGTTGGTGCCGGTAGCGAGCACGTAGTCACCCGGCTCGGTATGCCGGGCCGCGCGGACCATGCCGTCGACGTAGTCCGGGGCCCAGCCCCAGTCCCGCCGGACGTCCAACGCCCCCAGGGTGAGGAGCTGTTGCTCCCCCCGGGCGATGGCGGCGACCCCGCTGGTGATCTTGCGCGTGACGAAGGTGACGGGCCGGCGGGGCGACTCGTGGTTGTAGAGGATGCACGAGCTGCAGTGCAGGCCCAGCCCGCGGTACACCCCCACCAACTGATGGGCGTAGGCCTTCGCTGCGCCGTAGGGGTTCGTCGGCGCCAGCGGCGTCCGTTCCGTCTGGGGCGACTCGGTGGCGTTGCCGAAGATCTCCGCGCTCGATGCCTGCACCACGCGCACTGGCCCGCCGGCCCGCTGCTGCAACTCCCAGCACGCCTGCAGTAGCACCGCAACGGCCACCGCGTTGATCTCCGCGGTGAGCACCGGCTGTTCCCAGGACTGGGCTACCGAGGACAACCCGGCCAGGTTGTACACCTCGTCTGGGGCGACCTCGGCGACCAGCGCGGCCAGGCCCGCGCTGTTGCGGAGGTCAAGCTGGTGCACCCGCGCTGCTGCCAGCCACGGATGCCCGTCAGCTGCGTCCTCGGCCACCACGGCGTGCAGTTCGGTGCCCTCCGACACCAGGCGCTCGCACAGGTAGCTGCCGTCCTGCCCGGTGGCCCCGGTGACCAGGGCGACCGTCACCTGGTGCTCGGACTCAGTGCGCGTTGTTCGGTGATGTCGTTGTCGACCATCCCGTGCACCAGGTCGGTGAAGGCGACCTGCGGCGTCCAGCCCAGGGTGGTGCGGGCCTTGCTCGGGTCGCCGATGAGGAGGTCGACCTCGGCGGGGCGGTAGAAGGCGGGGTTCTGGGTCACCAGGGGGGCCCAGTCGGTGATGCCGACCCGGGTGAACGCGAGATCAAGGAAGTCGCGGATGGAGTGGGTTTCCCCGGTGGCGATGACGTAGTCGTCGGCGGTGTCTTGTTGCAGCATGAGCCACATGGCGTGCACGTAGTCCCCGGCGTAGCCCCAGTCGCGTTGCGCGTCGAGGTTGCCCAGCACCAGGCCATCCTGCAGCCCAAGGGAGATGCGAGCCACGGCCTGGCTGATCTTGCGGGTGACGAACTCCGGGCCGCGCCGGGGGGATTCGTGGTTGAACAGAATCCCCGAGCTGGCGTGCATGCCGTAGGACTCGCGGTAGTTGATGGTCATGTAATGGCCGAAGACCTTCGCGACCCCGTAGGGGGAGCGGGGCCACAGCAGGGTCGACTCCCGCTGCGGCACATCCTGCACCTTGCCGAACATCTCGCTGCTGGAGGCCTGGTAGAAGCGGGCGGGGCTGCCGGTGGTGTTGGAGTGCAGGCGGAGGGCTTCCAGGATGTTCAGGACACCCTTGGCGGTGACCTCGGTGGTGATGTGCGCGTTCTCCCAGGAGTACGCCACGAAGGAGATGGCCCCGAGGTTGTACACCTCGTCGGGTTGGGCGGTGTGCAGGGCGCGGAGCAGGCTGGAGAAGTCGGTGAGGTCCCCGGTGAGGATCTGCACTCCTGGCACGGTGCGCCGCACCAGCTCGAGCCTGGGGTTGTTCTGCCCCCGGACGAGCCCGAACACCTCATACCCCTTGGCCAGTAGCAGCTCCGACAGGTACAACCCGTCTTGGCCGGTGATACCCGTGATCAACGCGCGGGGCACGAGGGAACCTCCTCTTCGTCGAGCTCGGCGAGATGCAGCAGCGGGCAAACCCTATCGGGTCGGCTCAGCGTGGCCCGGGCCTGCGGTTCGGTGCTGAGCCGGCCGATCGCATCAGGCATTGCTGACCTGCCTCGATCGACACACGGGGACGTGCTGCCATAGTCGCACGCGCGTGCTAAGTTTTTCGCATGCGTACGACCGTGGAGTTCGGCGCCGAGGCGACCCGCGCCATCGAGCAGCTGCGCGGCGAGCGCGGGCTGGGTGTTTCCGAGGCCGTGAACGAGCTCGTCCGCCGAGGACTGCTGCCACGTCCTACCGACCGCCACTTCCGCCAGCGCACCGCGCCGCTGGGCCTGCGGGTCGACGTGTCTAATGTCGCCGAAGCCCTGGATGCCCTCGAGGGCCCGACGTCGCGGTGATGCTCGTCGACGCGAACATCCTGCTCTACGCCGTCGACGAGCAAGCGGCGCAGCATCCCCGCGCCAAGGCCTGGCTGGAGGGGGCGCTGAACGGGCCGTATCGCGTCGGCTTGCCGTGGCAGTCACTGACGGCGTTCGTCCGGATCTCGACGCATTCGCGCGCCCTCGCGCGACCCCTCCGTGCCGCCGAGGCGTGGGGCTACGTGCAGGACTGGCTGGACGCCCCAGTGGTGTGGGTTCCGGCGGCGGGGCCAGGGCACCGGGAGCTGCTGGGTCAGCTGATCTGCGATCTCGACCTGCGCGGAAACCTCGTCAGCGATGCCATCCTCGCTGCGCTGTGCCTCGAGCACGGACTGACGATCGTCAGCGCGGACTCCGACTTCGCCCGCTTCCGGGGCGTTCGGTGGCTCAACCCCGTGCAGGGCTGATTGTGGTGCGTCCGCCGTCGGATGGCTTCGGCGCACCGATCGCACTCACTCTCAAGTACAGAGAACTCCGCCACGCCCAACCGAGAAACCCCTGCTCAAAGCTGCCCCCCTCGCTCAAGATCACGAAACTTCGGTCTAGAGTCGCCACGGTCAGCCCAAGGAGACCGGGAGCACTACACACGAGGGCGAAGGAACTAACTCCGTGGAGATGCAGCATTACATCCGCACGCTGCGCGCCCGCTGGCGGCGGTCGTCGTCAACGTTCGTCCTTAACCGTGCCGGCCGCCTGGGGTGCCTCGCTGCTGACGATGCCGCTGTACGCCGCCTCGACCGAGCTGTTCGTCTCCACCACCGGCACGTGCGATGCGGCCAACGCCTCTCCGAAGGCACGGTGCCCTACCAGTGGAACCCGCCGATCACCGAATCGGACGACCCGGTGAACGTCAACGGTGCCGCCAAACGGCGCCTGAACCGTTGACTCCGGAGGGCTCCGCCCACCCGCCCGGGGTGCGTCGGGTGCGCCGCCGCCGTACCCAGCAGCCGAAACCCCGCAGGCGGGTGCTCCGCCGACAGGTGCTGACCGCCAGCGGGGTGCTCGTCCTGGCGCTGCTGGGGCTCGGGGTGTGGCTGGGCGTCTCCGCCCTGCACGCCGAGTCGGACCTGCGGGCGGCCAGTAGCTACGCCGAGCGGGCCAAGGCCGCCCTGCGCGCCGGTGACGTGGCCACCGCCAAACGCGAGGTCGACGGTGCGACCCTGAGCGCCGCCGCGGCCCGCTCGCGCACCGCGGCGCTGCCCTGGACGGTTGTCGGCGCCGTGCCGCTGCTCGGGCAGCCGGTGGTGGCGGTTCGCAACATCACGGTGGCTGTGGACGACCTGGCCCAGCAGGTGCTGCAGCCCGCCGCCAACGCCGGTGGCGCGTTGACCCCGGGTGTCCTGCTGCCCAAGGGCGGGCAGGTCGACCTGGCTGCCCTTGGCACCGCCCGGGTGCCGCTGCAACAGGCCGCGACGGCGGCGCAGGCGCTCGCCGCCCGGGTGCACAGCCTGCCGTCGGCCGGGTGGGTGCCGACGGTCGACGATGCCCGCGACACCCTGCGCGGACAGGTTGACCAGCTCGCCGGCCTGCTCGGCACCGCGAGCACGGCGGCGACGCTGCTGCCGCCGATGCTCGGGGGTGACGCACCGCGCCACTACTTCGTCGCGTTCCAGACCAACGCCGAGGCCAGGGGCACCGGCGGCCTGGTCGGCGCCTACGGCATCCTCACCGCCGACAAGGGCAAAGTGAGCCTGGACACCCTGGCCAGCAACCGGGAGCTGGAGCGGACCGGATTGAAACCGATCGACCTGGGCGCGGACTTCGCGGCCAGCTACTCCCCGTACCAGGCCGCCAGCTTCTGGCCCAACAGCAACCTCAGCGCCCACTTCCCTTACGCCGCGCAGATCTGGATGTCGCTGTGGCAGCAGCAGAGCGGGCAGCAGCTCGACGGCGCCATCGGCACCGACCCGGTGGCCCTGGGCTACCTCCTCGGTGCCGTGGGCCCCGTCACGCTCGGCGATGGCGAGGTGGTCAACGCGGACAACGTGGTGCAGCTGACCGAATCACAGAACTACGCCCGGTTCACCGACGACAAGCAGCGCAAGGCCTACCTGCAGGCCATCGCCGGGGCAGTCGTGGCCAAAACAACCAGCGGCGGAGGTACCTCCACGACTGGGCTGCTCACCGCGCTGGGCCGCGCCGCGGGAGAGGGCAGGCTCGCGGTGTACAGCGGCGTGCCCGGCGAGCAGCAGGTGCTGGCTGGTACGCCCCTCGGGCGGCTTGTGCCAGACACCCCGGCGCCCTACGCCGGGCTGGTGGTGAACAACGTCGCCGGCAACAAACTCGACTATTATCTTGGCCGCTCGATCAGCTATTCGGCCGGTGACTGCTCCGCTCCAACGCGCACCTCGACCGTCACGGTGACCCTGCATAACGGGGCACCCACCTCCGGCCTACCTGACTACGTCACGACGCGCTTCGACCGTGGCCCGGGCGCGCCGGGCACCTCCCGTTCGAGGGTGTCGCTGTATGCCACGGCGGGGGCCCAGCTGACGTCGGTGACGGTGGACGGCGTGGCCACCACCGCGGCCGCGGCCGCTGAGCTGGGCCACCCGGTGTTCACCGTCGACCTGCTGAGCCCGCCGAGTGGCACTCAGGTGCTGCAGTTCCAGCTGATCGAGCCGACCGCCGCGGGCGCCGCCCAGGTACCCGTGCAGCCGCTGGTGCTTCCGATGGACGTCCGCGTCGACGTGCCCGACTGCGCCGCCTCCCGGCGCACCGGGGCCCGCTGACGAGCGATCCCAGGCCGCGCCGGCCGCAGCTGCTTCACCCGATGGGGAACAAAGTGGTCTACCAGCACAGGGTGATGGCGTGCTACCTTCCTCCTGTCGCCGCCACACGGCTGCGTCATTGTCCTCTCACGAGACCCATGGGGGCCGTCATGGCTGCGCTTCGTCCACTCCGATTGGTGATCACGGCCATCCTCGCCGTCGCTGCGGCCTTCCTGCTCTCTGGTACAGCGTCTGCGCAGTCCTACACACAACCCCAGCCGACGGTCAGTGCGAGCGCGTCCACGGTCGTCGAGGGGAATTCGCTCACGGTCACCGCCTCCGGGCTCACCCCCGGCGACCAGGTGACGGCCACCGTCACCCCGGGCGGAAGATCGCTAGGCACCAAGACCGTGGGTGCCAACGGTGTCGTGTCGTTCACGTTCAGCACCGCCGGTTTCGGGCCCGGTAACTTCACCGTCAAGCTCACCTCGCCCCTGGGCGTGTCACTCTCCGTTCCCTTCACGGTGACCTCGGCCTCGCCGGCCGCCTTCGCCTCCGGGCCGCAGCCCAGCGGAGGGTCGAGTGGCATCGCCACCGGTTCGGGAAGCTCTGGTCTGGCCTTCACCGGTGCCGCCGCCGTGGTCCCGATCTCGATCGCCGGTCTGGCCCTCGTCGGCATCGGCGCCGGGGCGGTCATCGTGTCCCGTCGTCGCCAGTCGGGTGCCGCGAGCTGAGGCTCGGCCCCGCAACTGCTCAGATTCCGCAGATCGGCCCCCACCGCTTCGGCAGTGGGGGCCGATCTGCGTCAGGGTGCGGGACCTGCTCGCCAGCCTTGCAATCTGGCACTGCGCCTCAGCGCGGTCGGATCTTGGTCAAGCATCTTGACCAAGTCTGGCCGGTGCGCGTACCGTCGCCCTCGTGGTGACGGTGGGTGTGGGTGAGGCCAAGACCCAGCTTTCGCGTTTGCTGCGCGCGGTCGAGCAGGGCGACGAGGTGGTCATTCAGCGGGACGGGCACCCGGTCGCGAGGTTGGTGCCTGCCGTGCCCGGCGGCCGGCGGTTCGGCCAGTTCACTGGCGTCCTGCACGTGCCCGAGGATTTCGACGACCCGCTCCCGGATGCGGTACTCGGCTTGTCCGAGTGAGGTTTCTGCTCGACACGCACGTCTGGCTGTGGCTGCTCGGCGACGTCGACCGGCTGCCGGCCGATGTCGTCGCGGCGCTGTTAGACGCCGACGAGCTCGTGTTGTCGGTCGCCTCCGTTTGGGAAGTCGCGATCAAGCACGGGCTGGGCAAGCTCCCGCTCCCTGTCCCCCTCGTCGAACTGGTTTCCACCTCCTACGGCGGCGCCGGCATGCGGCCCTTGCCGGTCGAGGCAAAGCACGCCGTGGCGGTCGGCGACCTGCCGGGCTTGCACCGCGACCCGTTCGACCGGCTGCTGGTCGCGCAGACTCGCGTCGAGGGTCTGACCTTGGTCACCACTGACCCCCAGGTCCAGGCCTACGACGTGTCGGTGCTCGCGGTGTGACTCGGCGCCAAGGCCACGGCAGGCACGGCATGTGACGGCGCTCGCGAGCCCAACAGGACTTGAGGCGCACGCCTTGGGGGGCGATCGACGGGCGGGCGAGCTCGAGCGCAGACTGTGCGGCGTACGCGACAAGCCGGTGTCAGACGGCGACCACGTCGAGCAGACCGTCGGCGCCCTTCAGATCAGCGGCGTTGCGGGTGTAAAGCCGTGCCGAGTGCGCGTGAGCGGTGGCTGCGATGAGGAGGTCCATCGCGCGTGGAAGGGGCTGTCGGCCGGCTGCCACGACCGCTGCGGCCAAGTGGCCGTAGCTGGCGGCGACGGCGTCGTCGACGGGTAGCGCGGTGAAGGTCCGCTGCAGGACCGACAGCCGGCGCAGCCGCTCCGCGCGCACCAGCGGCTCGTTCGTCACGAGCACACCGAAGTGCAGTTCGGCGAGCGTCGCTGCACTGATCGCCAGCTCCCCGTCCAGCGGACCGACGTCGGTGGCGAGGACCACACTCGTGTCGAGCACCGCTCTCATGCCGACGCCCACGGGTCTCGGACGTCCTGATCGAGCTGGTCTCGGTCATGGGGCCAGGTTGGGTCGTTCGGGCCGCTGAAGAGTTCGGTCAGGTCGGTCCACTGTCGCCATACCCGAGGCGTCACGGCGACGAGGCGTGCCGTGGGCCGGCCAGCAACGGTGATGGTGACTTCCTCCCCGGCTTCGACGCGGCGGACTAGTTCCGACGCCTGCTGCCGCAGCTCCCGCAGACCGACGACTGTCATGCCGGTGAAGGTAGCACAAATGCTACTGTCGGGTGGCGGTTGCTTACACCACGAGTTCACGCAGCCGCTGCACGTCGGCGCTGAGCCGGTCCAGAGCGGCGGCGACCGACTCGTCGTTCTTCGCCGCCAGGCCGGCGAGGACCCAGCCGCGCACCAGGGCCGAGACGGGCACGCCCAGCCGGCTGGCCAGTGTCTCGACTGCCTCGGCGTCCTCAGGCAGCAGCCTGGTGGCCACAGTGACGGACTTGTTCGGTTTCGTGGCCACGGCATCGGCCGGCATCGGCTCGTCGCGGGTCGTGTCAGCCTCGGCGGCGACCGCCGCAATGAGGTGCTTGCTGTCCGTGCTCATGACGGCTTTCCTTCCCGGTAGGTGCGGCGGTCGGTGGCGTTGGCTCGCAGCCGTTGGCTCCCCACCACGCTCCCGCTTCGTCCTCGCGCTGGACGAGGATGACCACCAGAACCGCAGTGGCCGTCGGCGAGTAGCCCGAGCATCCGTGCGCTGGCACTGGACCTGCTCTTGGGATTCGGGTGGAACAGCAGTGCATCGGGATCGCTCAGCGCCTCGTTGGCCTCCCCGACCCCAATCTGATGGTGGGCGTGCATGTGCTCAGCGCCGTAGGACCAATCAACGGCCAGGGCCACTTAACAAGTTTACAATCGTAAGCAGTGTACGTCGAGGCCCCGCGTTGACTCACCAGAAGTTCGCGCGTAGGGGTAGTCGTTGACTCACTCAACGCCGCCAAGGCCTACCGGCTGCTCGCCTCGATCTACGCCGACGCTGAACGTATGCGACGTCCTGGGGCTCGCCGACGGCGTCGGTGGCCGGCGTGCGCCGAGAAGTCAGGGGTGGTTGAGCTAATTGACCCGGCCAGGGGCTGAAGACCGACCAGTCGCTCACCGTCGATCGCTGCTGGCTCGTGATAAGAACTTGGAATGCGTTCTGCATCAATTATGAGGTAATCTACATTCATGACGTCACTGCTTCAAATCAGGAACGTGCCGGACGAGGCGCGTCGGGCGCTCAAGGCGCGGGCCGCCGCTCGTGGCGAGTCACTGAACGCCTACCTGTTGAACCTGCTCAACCGCGAGGTCGCCCGGCCAACCCTCGCCGAGGTGCTCGACCGCGCAGCTCTTCGCAGCGAGCGGGCAACTGCTTCTGCCGTCGATGCGCTCGACGAGGCACGAGCACAGCGCGAGCAGCACCTGCATCAGCACTCCTCGACGTGATCGTCGTGGACAGCGCTGCGGTGGTTGACGCGCTCACCGGCGCCGCCGGCACCGACGAGCTGCGCACTCATCTCGCCGCCGAGGACCTGCACGCACCAGGCCTGGTGGACTTCGAGGTCGTCTCAGCGCTGCGGGGGCTCACCCTGCGGGGGCAGCTGAGCCCGACTCGGGCAGAGGACGTCTTGACCGACTTCGAGGCCCTGCCTTTGCAGCGCTGGCCATCGGCCGATGCCTTGCGACGCCGCGCCTTCCAACTCAGAGAGAGCGTCTCGGCCTACGACGCCGCCTACGTCGCCCTGGCCGAGGCACTGGACTGCATCCTCGTGACGCGCGACAGGCGGCTGGCACGCTCGAGCGGGCACGCCGCCCGGATCCAGGTCCGGTGACCGATCGACCCTTTGCGTCCATACTCGGTGACGACCTCCTCGCGCCAGCGCTCGGCGCTGGCGCGTTGACTCAGAAAGTTCCGTCGACGGTGAAGCCGTCGGATACGACGGCGGTGGCCAGCAGGCTTGGCTGCGCGCCCAGGCGCCCGAGCGAGGTGGCGGTCAGCGGCGCATGCTCGAAGAACGCCAGGTTGGCAGAGCACTGCGGCGTCGTCCGTGGGCGGTAGACGATGCCGTGGCAGCGCTGGCCGTACCAGCGGTGGACCAGGTCGGCGAGCTGCTGGCAGGACGTCCAGACATCGGGTGCGCGTGCACTGTTGATCTGGTCGTCGAGGCCAAGCACGTCCAGGGTGCCGTCGGTGCGCAGGTCCAGCACAAGCAGCCGTCCGGTCAGCTGCATCAGCGTCAGGTCCAGCGCGTCCGCCGACACGATGCGGCCTTCGGCGTCGAAGCGCTCGCGCATGGCGACGCGCTGGGCGTTGCCGGCGTAGCGGACCCGGAACGTGGCGGTGGGAGAGTCGAAGCGGTGACGTGGCTGACCGAACGCCGTCCAGTTCCACCGCCGCAAATCCTGACTGTCCAGCCGGTACCAGCTGCCACGAATCGCGCGCAGCCGCGCCGCGCATCTCGGCGAGGCGGTTCGGCGCGTAGGCATCTCGTCACCGAGCGCACTCGCGGCTGCCCGGAGGGGATCGGCCGCGGGACAGCGGTTCGGACGCGCCTACGCACTGGCGAGCGGGTGAATCTCGTCGAGGATGCTGCCGAGCCGGTCACGCTCGACTTCGAGGTCGTAGCGTCCTTGCAGGTTCATCCAGAAGCGCTCGGAGGTTCCGAAGTAGCGGGACAGCCGTAGCGCGGTATCCGCGCTGATGCGCCGCGTGCCGTGCACTATCTCGTTGATTCGCCTCGGCGGTACAGCGATCGCGACCGCGAGCTTGTGCTGAGTGATGCCCAGCGGGCCGAGGTACTCCTCGGCGAGATTCTCGCCGGGATGGATCGGCGCGATAGGTGCGGCAGTCGTCATGTCTCTCCTCCTCTCAGTGGTAGTCGATGATATCGACGTCTTCTGGTCCGGCAGCGGTCCAGCGGAAACAGATCCGCCACTGCTGGTTCACCCTGATGCCATCGAGACCTTCGACATCATGCAGGTAGGCCAGCACACGCCGCTGCACAGCGCGATCCAGCTTCTTGAACTCCCGATCGAACTCCTCGGTGGGCGCAACGCTCCACCGGGCCGTCACCCGTCCGTCTCGGCCTGGAGTTTAGACAGCGAACGGCTACGTCGGCCCTGGGCTTCGAAGACATCGATCGCGGCATCGGCGGCGAAGGCGTCTTCAAGGTCTGTCAGGTACTCATGAAGTGCCGTCCTGATGTAGAAGCTCTTCGAGCGCCCGGTGCGCCGCGCGAGGCTGTCGAGGCGCTCTTCTTCCTCATCGGTCAGTCGGATCGAGATCGTCATCGACTGCCACCATGCCGTCTGTAAGACATGTACACAACCTACCTTATGGACCGTCGAAGCAGAGCCCGCGCCGGCGCACGAGCTCACGCACCTCGGCCTCAACCGGGTCGACAGCGCTCAACCAGCCAGCCCCGCCGTCGCCGCTGTCGCTGTCATGGCCAGCCCATTTCGCACGAGCAGCCGGTCGGCACTCACCAAGGGGCACTGCAATGCCTGGGCGGCGGCGGCCCAGCTCGCGTCGTAGTAGGTCAACCCATGCCGTTCACCGAGGTCGGCCGCCGC
>JAABUV010005063.1_pt1 | contig 15251 bp, 15 predicted proteins | sample 5559971 | NCBI WGS metagenome assembly JAABUV01 (sample SAMN10711881, study PRJNA513362) | rock metagenome | isolation source: Antarctica rocks | place: Antarctica: Victoria Land, Knobhead nord | collected 2015-12-19
CGTCGTGCATGGTGTTGCGTAGGCCGACCTCGAGCAGGTGCAGGGACTCGAAGAAGGCCGCACTCACGCGGGCGTTCCACAAGTACAGGTCGAGCGCCGCGTCGACGTCGCCGCCCGACGATCGCTCATAGCGGGCCAGGCGTGGAGCCGACAGTCGTGATCGGATCTCCAGCTGGTGCGGTTGACCGGACGTAGACATCGGCATGATCATGCCCGATCGTCGTCGTGGCGGCGTCGCCCGCGTGCGGGTAGTATCCCTGCTGAGAGCCCCGGGATCACGGCGTACCAACTTCGGTTAGGGAAACCCCCCGGGGCCTTGTTCTGTTCGCGGCGAGGTCCCGCCCGATTCGGCCCCAGCATCCCTACTGCGACACCGTGCTGCGGCTCTGATCCGCCGCAAATCGTCGTCCGTGGACCCATCGAGGTACACCCTGAGCTGCCAGCAGGGAGCTGTCGTCAGGTCGCTGATCCACGGATTCGTCTGTTCGCCCATGGCAACGGTTGGCACGTTTCACGGACCGATGCATGTCCAAACGTGCTCACGCCGGGTTCATGCTGCCACCGTCGTAGAATCCGGAGGCCATGTAGACCAGCGGAGGGGTCTCTTCACTGCTCGCGCGCAGCACCCGTCCGATGAAGATGGTGTGGGTGGAGGATTGGACCCGCTCGCGGACCTCTGCTTCCAGCGAGGCGCAGGCCCCGGCCAGGATCGGGCAGCCGTGCGCTCCTGCCTGCCAATCGATCTGACTGAACTTTTCCGCGCTCTTGGTAGCGAAGTGCTGGGCGAGGTCTACCTGATTGTGGGCGAGTAGGTTCACGCCGAAGCGGTCCGCGCGGAACAGGGGTTCGTGGGTGGAGGAGGTCTTGGCCACGCAGACCAGGATCAGGGCGGGGGACAGCGAGATGCTGGAGAACGCGTTGACCGCGAGTCCCCGGGGGTGGTCTTCGTCCATGGTCGTCACGATGGTGACGCCGGTGACGAACTTGCGGTGGAAGGCGCGCATCGTGTCCAGGTCCGGACCGCTGGGCTGGCTGTCGGTGTTCACGGGGGTGGTCATTCGATCTCCCGGAGGCTGATGATGCCCAGGCTGCTGAAGAGGTCTACGGGGTCCCAGGTCACCCATTCCTCCACGATGAGTACGCCGTCGAAGCGGGCGGTGGTGACGCCATCGACGGTGACGGTGCGGTGGGTGGCTGGCACGTCTTGAAAGGTACCGAGGTGAGTCCCGGAGCTGTGCCAGCGGATGGCGACCAGGTTGTCCTCGCTGATGAGTCCGTCGATGGTGGTGATCAGATCGGGAAAGGCTTCTCGGCTGCCGGTGATCGCCGCCTTGAGGGCGGCGCAGTTCTGGTCGCCGGAGCGGCCGTGTCGGACATAGTCGGGTCCGAGCAGGGTGTCGAGGGCGTCGACGTCGCCCTCGTCCCAGGCGCTGCGCCAGGCGTCGGCGATGCGTTGCTTTCGATCCGGGTCGGGACTCACAGTTCCTCCTGAACAGGTGGTATGGGAGTTTTGTCTTTCTGGTGGTGGGGAAACGCCGCGGTTCGGCGTCCGGTTTCGGTGGTCGTGGGGCTCATCGCATGACGAAGGGGTCTGCGGCGGGTTCGTCGCTGGTGTTGACCCAGACGCTCTTGGTGCGGGTGTACTCGTGCATCACCGCGAACCCGTTCTCCTTGCCGAGGCCGCTGGCTTTGAACCCGCCGAGCGGGGACATCGGCGACATTGCCCGGTAGGTGTTGATCCAGACTGTCCCCGCGTCCAGACGACCGGCGATACGGTGTGCCCGGGCCACGTCGCGGGTCCACACACCGGCCGCCAGTCCGAAGTCGCTCCGGTTGGCGACCGCCACCGCCTCGTCGTCGTCATCGAAGGGGATGACACCGGCGATGGGCCCGAAGATCTCCTCCCGGGCGATTCGCATGTCGTTGCGGACGCCGCTGAACAGGGTCGGCTCGTAGTACCAGCCATCCATCGCTGAGCCGTCAGGGTGGACGGGGCGGTGGCCACCGGTGATGAGTTCGGCTCCTTCGTCCAGGGCGCTTTGGACATAGGATTCCACGTGCTCGCGGTGCGCGGCGAAGGCCAGTGGGCCGATCTCGGTGGTGGCATCGAGTGGATCGCCGATCTTGATGGTGCGGGCCCGGTCGGCGACCCGGGCCAGCACCTCGTCGTGGATGTCTCTGTGCAGCAGGACACGGGACCCGGCGACACAGGTTTGCCCGGCGGCGGCGAAGATCCCGGCGACGATGCCCATCGCCGCGTTGTGCGGGTCGGCGTCGGCGAAGACGATGTTGGGTGATTTTCCGCCGAGCTCGAGGGTGACGGGGATGAGGCGCTCCCCGGCGATTGCCGCGATGCGCCGCCCGGTTGGGGTGCCACCGGTGAACGCGATCTTGTCGATGCCGGGGTGGCGAACCAGGGCGTCGCCTGCGTCCGCACCGTAGCCGGTGACGACGTTGACAACGCCGGTCGGGAACCCGGCCTGCTCCACCAGAGGCATCAGGTCGAGCAGCGACGCGGAGGTGTGCTCGGACGGTTTGATGACAATGGTGTTGCCGGCGGCGAGTGCCGGTGCGAGCTTCATGGCGGTCAGCAGCAGGGGCGAGTTCCAGGGGCTGATGGCGCCGATCACTCCCACCGGTTCCAGCAGGGTGTAGTTGAGGATGGTCGTGCTCATTGCGGGAATGACGTCGCCGTGGACCTTGTCGGCGATCCCGGCGAAGTAGTAGAAGTACTCGGGCAGCGTGACCAGCTGCGCGCGCATCTCCCGCAGCAGCTTGCCGTTGTCCGAGGACTCCGCCACGGCCAGCTCCTCGGCGTGTTCTGCGATGAGGTCACCGAGTTTGCGCAGCAGCTTGCCGCGCTGCGTTGCGGTCCGACCGCGCCACGCGGGGCCGTCGAAGGCCGCGCGGGCGGCCCGGACCGCCGTGTCGATGTCGTCGTGGGTGCCCCGGGCAGCGAGATAGCTGGGCTGGCCCGTCGCCGGGTTGATGCTGGGCAGCGTCGCGCCGTCGGAGGCGTCGACCCAGCGGCCCCCGATGTAGTGCTGGCGGGTGGGCAACGTCGTGGTGGTCATGGTGTCTCCTGGAGGGCAGTGGGCAGGGAGGAAAGGTGGTCAAGGACCGCGGCGCACAGTTCGGCAGGCTGTTCGAGCGGCAGGAGGTGCCCGGCGTCGGCGATCACCCGGGCGGTGGCGTGGGGGATGGCCGCGGCGAGGGCGACGGTCATCCCTGGTGTTGACCCCCCGTCGTTCGCGCCGGTCACGACGAGCGTGGGGGCGGCGATCTGGCCCAGTTGGGGCCACAGTGTGGCGTCGGCCTCGGCGAAAACCCGGTAGCAGGCGAGGTAGGACTCCAGGTCGTTGGCGAGCAGGGTTTGCAGCACCGTGTCCATGAGCTCGGGGTCGCGGTGGGCGAAGTCGGGGCCGAACCAACGTCGCACCGCCGCGTGTGCGCTGTCAGCCGGCGACCGCTGCGCTGTGGCATAGCGGACCTGCACGGCGGCCCGCTGGGCGGCGTCGCGGCGCGCGACGGCACTGACCAGCACCAGGGAGTGCACCCGGTCGGGGTGGGTCAGCGCGAGTTGCTGGGCCACCAGCGCGCCGAGGGAGAAGCCGACAAGGTGGGCGCCGTCCTCGAGCACATCAGCTACCCCGTTCGCGAGGTCCGCCACGGTGAGTGCCCCGCGGCTGGGTGCTGAGCGGCCGTGACCAGGCAGGTCGGGGGTCAGCACCTGCGCGTGCTCGGCCAACACCGGTGCACAGCGTGACCACATCGACTGGTCCAGGCCGACACCGTGCAGCAGTACCAACCGGGGCGCCGTGGTGGTTCTCACCGCTCGGTGGACAACGCCGCGAGCCGGGCCTTTGGGCGACCGGAGCTGGCGGCGGCCAGGCCGATCACGATTTCCCCGGCCCGCGGGGCGTCGGAGATGCGAACCTCGATGCTCTGATGGTGGGATCGGATCGTCGCGTCGGTGATGTGCTTGAGAGGAATGTCGAAGGACGCCCCGGGGGAGGCCACCTTTTCCACGGCGGGCAGCAGGGTGGTCGCTGCGGTCGCGGTGCGGAAGAAGTCGCCGAACTTCAGGGTGTGGATGAGGGCCGATCCGTGCTCGACCTCGCCGTCCAAGCCCACGATCGCGGCCTTGCCGTAGGCCTCGACGGGGGCGCCGAGGGCCTCGACGACCAGGGGGGCGAGCAAGGCGCCGAGCTGGGGGGCGACATAGTCGATCTCCGGGCCGAGGTCGGCGACGAAACCCTGACCGTGCCAGGGGTTGTCGATGACGGCGAGAACGACCGCGACCCGGACGGCGGGGTTCACCGCTTGCCCTGCCTCGATGTGGGTTTCTTCGACCTGGGTGATGATCTTGCGGAGTTTCATGCGAACACCTTCCGGAGGATGAGTTGGGGGTCGACGGCGGCGTCGGTTTGACGGTCGCCGATCCGGGCGAGCGGGCGTGGGCCACCGGCCGCTCCGAGCGCGACCATGATCTCGTCGGGACGGGGGGCTTCGGCGACGCAGATGTCCATGGCCTGGTAATGCGAGCGGGTTGCTGCTCGGGTCTTGTGCCACATGGGGACGGTCAAGGTGGTACCCGCCGAGGCCCGTGTCTCCCCGAACGCCACGATCGAGTCTCCTTGCACGATGTGGCGGAACAGGTCCCCGAGGTAGGGGGTGTGGATCAGCGCTGAGCCGTGCTCGACTTCGCCGTTGAGTCCGACGAGAACTGCTTTGCCGAAAGCCTCCACCTGGGTGGGGCCGCCGAAGCATTCGGTCAGCCGGGTGGCCAGCGCAGCGGCGAGCCGGGGTGCGAGGGTCTGAACCTCGGGTTCGAGGTCGGCGACGTGTGGGCGGTCGCACCACGGGTTGGACACGATGGCTACGGTGATCGCCCGGCGCCACGGTGTCTGCAGTTGCTCACCGCCCTCGATGTACACGTCCTCGGTGCGGGTGATGATCTTGCGGATGGTGCCGGTCATCATCAGGCCTGGACCAGCTGGTGGTCGAACTGGGGCATGACCTTCTCGGCGAACAGGTCCAGGCTGCGCCGGGCATTGCGGTGCGCCAGGCCCGGGTGGGTGGTCCACAGGAGAAGGTGCTCGAGGTTGAGCTCCGACTGTAGTTCGTGGATTTTCTCGGCCACGAAGTCGGCTGTGCCGACGAGCATGTTTCGCGACAGCAGGAAGTCGAAGTCGAGCTGGTGGGCGTCGGTGAGCTGCTCACCCTCCTCCATCATGTTGCCGAGTCCACGCCAATGGGTGATCCACTTGTAACTGGTCATGACGGCTTCCTCGAACTCTTGGCGCGCCTGCTCCATCGTGTCGGCGATGTACACGTCGCGGACGAGCCCGATGCCCTCTCCGAGGGGCACCTCGTGGCCCTGCGCGGTCGAGGCCGCGTCGCGGTAGAGCTCGAACCGGCCCTTGAGCGCGGACACCGGGGGCAGCCAGAAGATGCCCTGGAATCCGTTCGCGGCCGCCGTCTGGATGGATCGGGGTGAGTCGATGACTTGCCACAGCGGGGGGTGGGGCTTTTGCAGCGGTTGCGGGGTCACCGCCATGGCGGTGATGGTGCCGTTCTCGTCGGTGAACTCCGGCGTGCCCGGGGACATCGGATGGTTCCATTTGACCCCGGGCACGGGGTATTCGTAGAACTCGCCCTTGTGGCTGAAGAACGGCTGCGTCCAAGCTTTCTGCATGATCTCGAGGGTCTCCTCGAACAGGGCGCGGTTGCGTTCCTGGTCGCGCGGGTCCGCCGCGGCGTTGAGGTTGAGCGCTTCGCGACCGTAGAGCCCGCGACCCACGCCGACCTCGAGGCGGCCACCGGAGAGGTGGTCGAGCATGGCGAGGTCCTCGGCCAAACGAAGCGGGTGCCAGAAGGTGGCGATGTTGGCGGCTTGCCCGATCCGGATCCGTGATGTGTGGGCGGCGATGTCGACGCCCATCAGCACGGGGTTCGGGGTGATCTCGAAGCCCTCGTGGCCGAAGTGGTGTTCGGTGTACCAGATGGACCAGAACCCGGCCGCGTCCGCCGCCTGGGCGAAGTCCCGCGCCTCGTTCATGACGGCGTCATACTCACCGAGACGTCCGGGGGCGCCGAGGTTGTGAAATATCGAGAAACGCATGGCGGAGCCTTTCCTTCGACGGGTGGGAGATGACAGTGCGTGGGGGTGTGTTTAGACGTTCAGGCCAGCCATGACCGCGTCGTGGCTGGCGCGGACGTGGTTGCGCATGTGGCGCTCCGCACCGTCCCCGTCCTTGGCCAGGATCAGGTCCACCACGTGCTGGTGTTCGCTCTCGGACTTGCTCGCCCGGCCCGGCTGAGACAGGGAGGTGCGGACCAGCCGGTTGTAGGCCAGCTGGTTCATCAGAGTGCGGTAGTGGGCGGCGAGCTTGCCGTTGTCGCAGCCGCTGATCAGCAGCTCGTGGAACTGGTGGACCAGCTCGGCGTAGCGGTCGGTGTCACCGGCGGCAACGGCCTGGTCCGAGGCCCGCACGTTGGCCTGCAGGGCTCGGAGCTCGGGGACGTCGCCGCGAGCGGCCATCAGTCGGGCAGCCGCACCCTCGAGCAGTTGCTTCATCTCGAACAACTCGTTGATGTCCCGCCGGGACGGCGTCGCGACGAAGGTCCCGACCCGCGGCCGGATCTCCACCAGACCCTCGGTCTGCAACTGCTTGAGGGCCTCCCGGACCGGGGTCCGGCTGATGCCGAACGTCGCCGCCAGCGTCACCTCGGACAGGGCCGCGCCCGGTAGCAGTTCGCCCTCGGTAATCATCCTCCGGAGCTCGTCGGTCACGCGTTCCTGCAGGTTGCTGGTGACGAACTTGCTCGCCGTACTGGTCGCGGTCACGTGCTGAGTCCTCTGCTATCCACTGTGGCATCTGGCATGGCACAGAGCGTATGCGCCAGGTCGCACTCCCGTCAAGCATGCCAAACACGGGCGTCACCGGAGGACGAAGAGCTCTGCAAGCGCTGAGAAAACAAGGAAATTGTGCCAGTCCCTTGACACCGCTGTGTGAAGCACCACACAATCACTACCATGCAACATGGCAACCGACGAGGTGGGACCTAATGACTGCACAGACTTCTGCATCTCCGGCGGATCGGGGCTACCGCGACAAGGTCGCGGTGGTCGAGCCGTACGGGGTCGATCACATCCCCGACGCCGAACGGCACGGCAAGGCCAGCTCCCAGTTCTCCATCTGGTTCGCCGCCGGCATGAACTTCCCGATCATGGTGCTGGGCTTCTCCGCCGTCAGCTTTGGGCTGTCCTTCACGGCCGCTGCCATTGCCATCATCGCGGGCTCGTTCCTCGGCGCGGTGGTCCAAGGCGTGCTCGCTCAGATGGGCGCACGGCTGGGGGTTCCGCAACAGATCCAGGCCCGCGGACCGCTCGGCTTCTTCGGCAACTTCGTGCCTGTCGCCTACATCAACATTTTTGCTGGCATCGGCTGGGCCGCGGTGACCATCATCCTCGGTTCCCAGGCGTTCCACGAACTCGTACCGGTGATTCCCGAATGGCTCTGCTCGCTGGTGTTGGTCTCGCTGCAGCTCGTCGTCGCGGTCTTCGGCTACAACATGATCCACTACCTGCAGAAGATCCTGGCCTGGGTCTTGTTCGTCGGGTTCGCGATGATCACCATCGTGTCCGTCGTCCGCGGCCACGGGACGATGTTCGCGGCGAACCCCCATGCCAGCTCTTTCGTCGGCGCCGTGGGAGGCTGGATCACCTTCGCCGGCTTCTTCCTGTCGTTCCTCATCGCGTGGTGGCCCTTCGCCTCGGACTACTCCCGGTACTTGCCCGACGACCACAAAACCCACCGAAACGCCGGACTGTGGACCTGGGCCGGCAACTTCATCAGCCTGTCCTGGCTGGGGATCGCCGGAGTGCTGCTCGGCGGTGCCGCGGTCAGTGGTGAGGGCCCCATCGCGGCGCTGCACCGGATGACCGGTCCGTTCGCGACCATCGCGCTGCTCGTCGTCCTGCTGTCCTCGTTCTCCCAGAACTTCCTCAACGTGTACGGGGGCGCGATCTCAGTGCAGACCTTGCGGATCCCGGTCAGCCGCCGGGTAGCCGTCACTCTCATCTGTGCCGCGGCATTCCTCATCAGCCTTTACGCCAGCGCAGGCTTCGAGGACAAGTTCAAGACGTTCCTTTTCCTCAGCGCCTACCTCATCGCGCCGTTCGGAGCAATCCTGCTCCTGGACTACTTCGTCGGCGGGCGCAAGGACAAGTCCCGTATTGCCGAGCTGTACGACGAGACGCGTATCGTCAACTGGGGTTTCGTCGCCTGGCTGGGCGGCACGGTTGCATCAATACCTTTCTGGCAGTTGACGTTCTACACGGGCCCGGTCGCCGCCGCCCACCCGGGATGGGGAGATGAGTCCTACTTCGTCGGCTTCGCCGTCGGCGCGATCCTCTATCTGCTCACCTACCGGCTCAAGCCGCTGTGGCGCTCCCGGCACGCCGAACCGCTCTCCCCGGCCACGACGTCTCCGCTACCGGCGGCCCGGGTCGAGCAGGTCGGATGAGCACACCAACCTCCGTGCCCGCACTCCCATGGTTGGTCGTCATCGACATGCAGGCCGCATTCGCCGACCCAGCCAGCGCCGGGGCGGTGCCCGGCTACGCTCCCGCCGAGAAGTGGATCCGGGTCCTGACGCCCGGGTTCGAAGAGCGGGTGGTCTACACCCGGTTCGTGCCCGACCCTGCCGAACACGGGGCGTGGGGCGCCTACTACGACCACTGGCCCACGATGCGCCAGCCCGCGTCGTCGTCGACGTGGGACCTAACCCTCGAGACCACAAGCGCACCGGTCGTGTCCCTGCCCACGTTCTCCAAGTGGGGCCCCGGGCTGGGAGACACCGTCGGTGCCCACACCCCGCTTGTGCTGTGCGGTGTCGCCACCGACTGCTGCGTCCTGTCCACCGGCCCTGGGGCAGTGGATGCGGGGCGCGCGGTGACCGTCGTCGAGGACGCCTGCGCGGGGGTGTCGCGACGTCACCACGAGGAGAGCATTTCCCTGCTCAGCCTCCTCGCCCCGATGGTCACCATCACCAACGCACGGAGCCTGATGTGAGCGCCATCTTACGGTGCGCGCCCGAGCCGGAGACCGCGGAGCCTGAGCCCGGCTATCAGCAGCGGATCGAGCGTGCGCTCCGTGATATCCGCGCCGGCAAGGCCGTTGTCGTCGTCGACGGCGCCGACCGGGAAGACGAAGGCGACCTCATCTTCGCGGCCGAGGCGGCCACCCCTGAACTGCTGGCATTCACCATCCGGCACGGCTCCGGTGTGGTGTGCGTCCCGATGGAGAGCGCCGACCTCGACCGGCTGATGCTGCCCTCGATGTGTCAGCACAACCAAGATCCCAAGGGCACCGCATACACCGTCAGCGTCGACGCTCGGCACGGAGTCAGCACCGGCATCTCCGCCGCAGATAGGGCACGCACCATCCGGCTGCTCGGCGACCCCACGACGCCCGCAAGTGACCTCACCCGGCCTGGACACGTGTTTCCGTTGGAGGCCCGTCCCGGTGGTGTGCTGACGCGCCCCGGGCACACCGAGGCCGCCGTGGACCTGACCCGGCTTGCCGGGCTGCACCCGGTCGGGGCGATCTGCGAAATCGTCAACGACGACGGGACGATGGCCCGGCGACCCGCGCTCGAGGTGTTCTGCCGTCACCACGACCTCACCCTCGTGAGCATCGCCGACCTCATTGCCTACCGGCAACGGGTCGAGGTCCAACTGGTGTCCGTCGAAGTACGGTTGCCCACCGAGCACGGACAGTTTCGCGCCGTCGGCTACCGCGACGCAATCGCCGGCCGCGAGCACCTGGCCCTGGTGGCGGGTGACCTCGGCGACGGGCAGAACGTGCTGGTGCGGGTCCACTCCGAGTGCCTGACCGGGGACGTCTTCGGTTCACGGCGATGTGACTGTGGGGCGCAACTAGATGTCGCCCTCTCCCAGGTGGCGAACGAGGGGCGCGGCGTCGTGCTCTACCTCCGTGGCCATGAAGGCCGCGGGATAGGCCTGCTGCAGAAGCTGCGGACCTACCAGCTCCAAGACGCCGGCTCCGACACCGTCGAGGCCAACCTGGAGCTGGGGTTGCCCGTCGATGCTCGGGACTATGCCATCGGCGCGCAGATCCTCGCCGACCTCGGCGTTCGATCGATGCGGTTGCTGTCCAACAACCCGGCCAAACGCTCAGCATTCGACAGCTACGGACCGGAAGTTACCGCCACGGTACCGCTGGGCACCCCGCCCACCGCCGACAACATCACCTATCTGCGCACCAAGCGCGACCGTATGGGCCACGACCTGCCGCATCTGCACTACACAGCATTCGCGCAAGGTGTCCACGACGACGTGTGTAAGCCCAGCAGCGAATGCTCCGCCGCGCCACAACATACGCTGGCCACATAGCAGTCGGGAGCGTGATGACCAGCGAACGACGAGGTGCTGGGCTGGAGTGAACGGACCGCGAATCCGTCCGAGGTCGCCGCCCGGGTCGCCCGGGTCGCCGGGGTCGCCGACGTGCTCGCCGAGAGCGATCCGCTCGTCCGGTCGATGATGCCGGGCAGCCGATGATCACCGTCCGTGAGTCGGCCACAGATCATCGGGCGAGAATCACCCACCATCTGCACGCCAGCGCGCTACGCAAACGCAAGAGCGGCAACGAGTGGTGGACGACCCGCGACTGGGCCCTTCAGTACCGGCACACCCACCCACCCCCCACCCGGCCAAGAGCAACTGAGCAGCGACACCACTCCCCCACCGGCGCCGCGCTCTCCCACCGAGCCCCTTCCAGACCGCCAGTAATGGGCATTATCGGCGCAGTAACCGGACGCTCAGAAGTGGGTCGCGGCGCCTTTGGGCCGCCGTGATCAAAGACCCTCGGCTTGATCGGCGTCTACCTCACCTGCGTCTGTGGCAGTCCCCGCCCAAACAGTGGGCTGATCGGGATTCTGTACGACTGCTACCCCGACCCCGCTCCGGCGCGGAGCTGACCCCGGTGCCTGGGTCTGTGTTGCGCGCTCACCGTGATCGGTCGCGGTGTCGGATCGGGTCGTTTTCGCGTCCGCGAGCGGCCGGTGTTTCCTGCCCGCCGGGTTTGCGGGTCGCGAGCTGTTCGGCGACGCTGCGCGGATGCGACAAGCCCGCCAGGCGGGCCGCCTCGGCACCGTCGGAGAACATGGTGCGCGGCGGAGCAGGTGCCTGTTCCGCCGCGGGGCGCTCTGCGGTGGTGTCACCCTCGCGGAGCTGCGTGCGTGCGGTGTCGGGGTCGACGCCGTCACGGGCCAATGCCGACAGGTAGTCCTCCGCGAAACCGTCCCTCGAGGAACCGCCGACAGTGTCGCGGTCCCGGTCGGTGCCGGGTCGGTCGGTGCTGGTGCTGTCGCGGTGGGCGGCGGCGTCCTCCCGGACCCGTTGAGGATCAATGTTCTCGGCGCGCAGCGCCTCGTCCCACGCCCGCGCCGCTGCCGGGTGGGTGTCCCGGTGTGCCTCGGCGTCGGCGTAGGACGCCGCCGTGCCCACCGGGTCCTCAGCCAGGGCCCGCAGGACCGACCCCGCATCCCGGTCCCGGGTATCGGCCGACACCGCCGCTGTGCCATTCCCATGGTCTTTCTCGGCGCTGTGGGTGGCCAGACGCCACCGCAGCACCCGGGCGGCGCTGTCCGCGCCGCGCAACGGCCGGCTCGCCGCCACAGCGGCCAGCTCCGCCCGCGGGTCACCACCGTTGTTCTCGATGTGGCGCAACCCCGCGCGCAGGGCGGGCCATGCCGGGTCGGCGAGCACCGCCTCGGCCGTGGCCGGGACCGCCGCGGACACCACGTCCCGCAGCCGGGCGTCGTGCTCACCGCTTCCCGGGGTGGTGGCCATCGTGTCTGCCCGCTGCTGAATGTCGCGGCGACTGAACCCGCCCGGGTCCGGGACCGTGCCGCCTCGTCCAGGATGTTGTGTCGGCTGCTCGGCGCTGGCGTGGTCGCTGGCACGCTCCGGTGCCGGGCCGCTCGTGCGGTCCGCTGCGGGCTCGGTGCGCACCGGCTGCGGCAGTGCCCGCTCCGCTTCGCGGGCGGCCCGCAGTTGTCGTTGCCGGCGCGCGTCGGCCACCGCCAGGCCGGCGGAGAGCATGGCCCGCGCGACGGTGGCCACCTCGTTGTGCATCTCGTGGGTCTCATCGTGGGGTGCGCTCATCGTGGTGGTCCTTCCCTGGTGGCGGGCCCGGTGCCCGCCGAGGTGGGGGTTCAGCGTTCCCGACCCGGTTCCTGCGAAGGGGGCGGTGGCCGGTAGGTCCCCGGCTCCCCGCCGCGGGTGCGGTTGCGGGTCTCGTCCGCGAAACGCTGCGCTCGGGTGCTGCCCAGCATCGCGTCGAGTTGTTCCTGGTTGGGCATGATCACCCGCTTCGGTGGGACCGGGTCCGAGGTGGGTGCCGTCGGGGTGCCGTAGGGCGCCAGCAGCTCGGCGGCTCGGGCGGTGTCCCGGGCCGCGGCGACGCGGCTCTGCACGGCGTGCAGCTCGGCCACGGTCCGCGTCAACCGCGCCACCTGCGCCAGCAACACCGCCGTCGAGGCGGTGCCACCGGACGCCGCCGTGAGGACGGTGACAGCCACCTTGGCGAAGCCCGGGGACAGGGGGCTGCGGGCGCCGCGGGCCTGCCCGTGCTCGACTTGTCCCGCCCGGGCAAAATGCGCCGACGCGGCAGCCAGCCGCCGCCGATCGGCCGGTGGTGCGTGTTCGGCGAGGGCGGCCAGCAGCCCGCCCGTGTCGCGGGCCGCACGCACCACCTCCGCGGTGTCGCCGTCACCGCCCACGAGGCGCGTGGTCATCACCGCGCCGCGCAGGGTGGTGGTGGCGGCGGCAAAGTCCCGGCTGACTTGCTCCGGGGCGGGTCGAGTGCTGGTGGGTTCCACGGCGGCGTCATGGCCTGCCTCGGTGGGCACCGGTGCGGCGGTCGGAGCCCGCCGCCACGCGGTGGCCGGGTCCCCCGCCCGGGTCCAGCCGGCGCGCAGCGCGGGCAGTGTCAGGTCGTGGGCGAGTGTGCCACCGCCGAACCACACCGCTTTGCTTCCGCCCGGCTCGCTCGGTGGGTCGGCGAGGGCGACCCGGTACCCCACGACCCGGTCCCCACCACGCGCCCAACGCGCCTCGACGGCCACCCCCAGCTCACCCAACCGGGCCAGCCACTGCGCCTCGGTGCTCGCGGCCGCGGCCGCGGCCCGTACCGCCCGCTCCAACCGGCGCCGCGGAACCTCCACCGGTGCTACTGACTCGACCACCGCACCAACCGCACCGGTCCGGTCCGGCTGCTGCTCGCCACCTTCGTTGCTCGCCGCCGATACGGTCTCTACCGTCCGCTGCTGCCCCGGGTCCCCGGTGGCGGCCACCACCGGGTCCTGGGAGACGGCCAGTTCCGGGCGGGACAGCCCCCGCGCCCCGGCACCGGGCTCCCGGGTCCGCACCTCCAACCCGAACCGGGCCGCCATCTCCTTCGCGACCTCCCGCAAAGCGAGCTTGTCCTTGTTCAGGTAGATGCCCCGCCCGTCCTCCCGGACCAAGGTGGCCACGAAATGAATGTGGTCCCGGTCCCCGGAAGCGGCCCCGTGGTGCACCGCGAACCACCGGGCCCCCACTCGGGTGTCGGTACCCGACAAGCCCAGCTTGTCGGCGACCGCTCGGGCCACCGTGGCCCACTCCTCGTCGGACAGGTTGCGGTCCTGCCCGTGGTTGCTGATCGACACGTGATACACGTGCTCGGCGGGCTTCGCGGCCTCCGGAAGCTTGTGCACCGGGGCGTCGACCTCCGCGGCAAGCAACGCCCGCTGCACCCCATCAGGGTGGGTGATCCCCCGCCACGCCTCATCCCACGCCGCGACGATCCGCTGGTTGGTGTGCTCCTCCGCCCGACCCGGCCCGAACAAATACTCCACCAAGCCCCGGGTCCGGGTGCCGCGCTGCATCTTGGTGATCACCAGTCGACGTGTTTCACATCGACCCCGGGCAAATACCCGGCCAACTCGGTCAGGAACCCGTCCACCCGGGCCGTCGCCGCCCGGAACTCCGCCACCGACACCCCCGCGTTCCGCTTCAACTCCCCAGTGCCCAACAGCAACCGGGCCACATCGTTGATGTTGCGCCCCGCATTACTCATCCCCCGACGCACCGCGAACAACTCGATCACCATCCCCCGAATGCTCGCCGGGTCCAGCACCCGGTCCTCGGTACCGGTCAACCCCACCACCGCCAACCACGCCGGCACACTCAACCGGGCCGCCGCCGCCGACGCCGACACCACCGCGAACTCATCGTCGGTGAACCGCACCGTCACCTTGTTCGGGCGACCACCCTCCACCCGGGTACGCCGCGAACCCCGCACCACCCTCACCACCCCTCATCTGCCCTTCGCCCAGCGCAGCGTTCCCACACCGGCCTACCACCACCCACAGGCGGACTACGCCTCAGTATGCCCCCCGACCGGCCCCCGGTCCAACCCGAACCGTCAAACAGACGGCCGTTCTAACATCTTGCTCCGCTCTCCGAGGCGCTCGCCCCGACCACGGACAGACGGTAACGCTGCACACCGGTTCGGATAACCCCCATAGGCACGGGATGGCCTCCCCCTCACTCCAGATCCCGCACAGGCCCAGGAATCGGCCTAGATCGGGGAGCGGACACCTAGACTGGGCGCTGCACCCCACCGCCCGCCGGCGGGTCACCACCACGACACCAGGGACGGGCCATGCCGAACTCCGCGACACCATCACCGGGCGACACCGACCCCGTGTCTCCCGACGCAGTCACCGACGCCGTGAAGACCGAGGTCGCCGAGCTGCACCGAACCGGCGTCACCCGCGCGCAAGCGGTGGACAGCCTGCACACCGTCGCGGGCGAGCTCATCGAGCACCTCATCACCCCAACACCCGGACCCGCTCAACGCAACGCACTCGCCTGCGCCGACGCGCTGCGAGCCGCCGCCACCGTGCTCGCCGACCACGACGACGCCCCCACCGGGTGGGCGCCCACCGAACTGCAGCACGACCACCCAACCCCCGCGGTGCCCGCCGATCACCCCACCGCCGCCACCATGCCGATGCCCTCCACCGACACACGACACTCACCCGCGCCGCAGTACCCACCCGGTCTCGACGTGTCGAAATACGTCCGCGCACCCCTCCCCCCGCAACACCCCGACCGCACCTAGCCACCGACCCAGTACCCCCCAGCCGTCGCGCGAACCACCACCAGGAGCACA
>JAABUV010005066.1_pt1 | contig 15246 bp, 24 predicted proteins | sample 5559971 | NCBI WGS metagenome assembly JAABUV01 (sample SAMN10711881, study PRJNA513362) | rock metagenome | isolation source: Antarctica rocks | place: Antarctica: Victoria Land, Knobhead nord | collected 2015-12-19
ACACATTTGAGGAGGCCCGTAAGCCCTGTAGCCCGGCTTTGGGGCGTTCTACCAGCCAATTGTCTCGCCACTCGCCGCAGCCCTGAGCGACGTCAGCGCCCTCATCATCAAAAGTGTGTATGAGCCACCTTACGTGCGATAGACCGCGCATTTTATGTGCGATAGACCGTCGTTCACGCCTGTTTTCCGCGCACTTTATCGGCCCCCTTACACCCTCGTCGCCCCCCGAGTAACCGAGGAAACATACCACATGAGACCCGGCCACCACCTGCGCTGCGATCTCTGCCGCGCCTCCATGCTTACCCGCGCCGCCACCCTCACCCCCTCCTCCATCCTCTGCCCCGCCTGCGCTGCCCTCTTACCCCCACCGGCGGTCTCCCCCTCCGGCACCCTTCCCCCTGCCTCTGCCACCGCGCGTACGGGTGACGACACGACGGGCCGCAGCTCCCCGCCTCGCCTCCCTCAGACGGGCTAACCCACCGCGGGAACGCGCGGTGCCGTGCCTCTTGTCAGCGCGCCCCCACAGCCCTCCCTCACTGGCACAGCCCTTGCTCCGTCACGCCCCCAGTAGCGCCCCACGCCCCGCTCCGAGGTCTCGCCCATGTCTCCGCACGACGCCTATGGACCGGGCCAGATGACACTGGTTCTCCTGCATATAACGTGAATTGGGTTTCATGAGGGTGACGATGGGCGCGCCGACATCGCCCTCTCGGGTGTGATGCATCTTGTTTTGGCCGACTCTCCCGGCAAGCACCTCATGGGCTTCTCCTTTTTCACGTTATATGCGGGAGAGCCAGTGTCATGTGGCCCAGTCCACCACCACTTGAGTCCTCATTGCAGTCCCTCATCTTGAGAAAGGAATCACCATGATCGCTCACACAGTACAGGGCACCGCTGATGACGGCGCGTACGATGTCGTCGTCCTGGGAGCCGGCGCGGGGGGGCAGCGCGCGGCGATAACCGCGGTCAAAGCGGGCCGCACGACGCTCCTTGTCGAAAGCCATCCCTTTATCGGCGGCAGCTGCGTCAATACGGGCACCATCCCGAGTAAAAGCCTCCGGGAGGCGGCGCTCTACCTGTCCGGCTACCGGGAGCAGGCGTACTATGGTCAGCAGTACGCCGTGAAGCAGCACATCACCATGGCCGATCTTCTCCAACGCGCGCAGCACGTCATGGAGGCCGAGCGGACGGCCATGGAGAGCCAGGTCTATCGCAACGGAATCGACCTGGTGTACGGATCCGCGCGCTTCACGGACACGCACACGCTGGTGATCACGCGGTCTGATGGCGCCGGTACGCGCGTCGTCCACGCCACTGCGGTAATTATCGCGACCGGAACCGAGCCGGCCCAGGTTGCGCACGCTGAGGTCGACGATCACGCTATTTTGACCTCCGAGAGCCTGCTCGGGCTGGAGGCTATCCCGAAATCCCTGGCCGTTGTCGGCGCCGGGGTGATCGGGTGCGAGTACGCCTCCATCTTCGCCACCGTCGGAACGCGGGTGACCCTCATCGATGCACGGGCCGCGCTGCTCCCCTTCGTCGACCGGGAAATCATCGAGGATCTCATGTACCACTTACGCGAGCACGACGTGACCCTGCGCCTGGGAGAGACGGTTCAACAGAGCGAGGTGCGACCTGATGGCACCGTCCGCACGACCCTCGCGAGCGGGAAGGAGATTACGACGGACCGGGCGTTGCACAGTATTGGTCGGGTTGGCGCAACCGCACAGCTCAACCTGCCGGCCGTAGGGCTCGCACCGGACAACCGCGGACGGATCGTCGTTAACGCGCACTTCCAGACGACCGTTCTCCATATTTACGCTGTCGGCGATGTGATCGGCTTTCCGTCGCTCGCCTCCACGTCGATGGAGCAGGGCCGCCTGGCCGCCGCGCATGCCTGCGGCCTGCACAGTGGAACCTTTCCGCCCTCCTTCCCCTATGGCATCTACACGATCCCTGAAATATCCATGTGCGGCAAGACCGAGGAGGAGCTGACCAACGAGAACGTGCCGTACGAGATCGGGAAGGCCGCGTACAAGGAGGTGGCGCGCGCGATGATCATCGGCGCTGCGGTGGGCACCCTCAAGCTGCTCTTTGACCAGCACACACACAAGCTCCTGGGGGTGCATATCATCGGCGAGTTGGCCAGCGAACTCGTCCATATCGGGCAGACCGTCATGGCCTTCGGCGGAACGATCGATTTCTTCGTGAACGCGGTCTTTAACTACCCCACGCTCACCGAGCTATACAAGATCGCCGCGCTGAACGGGTTCAATCGCCTGGGCCTCTCGGCGCACGACGCGTTGACCCCTGATGCAGCGCCAACGGTCGTCGATGCGGGGACGGTACCGGCGACCGCTGCGGCTGCATCAATGACCGCCGGGTAGGGGTCTCTACAATATTTCCGGAAAAATCCCCGCTAAGGCGCCGTAGGGGTCTGAGCGTCAGCGTGCGGTCGCGGACTCCTCGTCGCCGCCGGCATCGGCGTACTCTACTCCCGTCCGTAGTAGCCGCCGCTCCTCCAGCGACCGTGCTGCGCCTGGGTGTACATTGTCATAAAGGTTGAGGTCCTTGCCACAAAGATTGAGGCCATGCGTCTGCGGGCTGCCCACCAGCCCTCCTCCCCCGCGCCGCGTCCCTCGTCCACCCTTGCTAAGGGCCACTACGCCGTCACAACGCTCTCCTCATCCTTTGTAACACAACGGCTCAACCTTTGCGGCAAAATGGGGTAGCGCCACGCTCAGCCCCGCTCAACCTTTATGACAACGTACAACGAGATCTACCACGCGTCGGTGCAAAGAGAGAGACGAGAGCGCGTATGCTAGCTAGCACCGTCACGGGCCATGCCTGCGTCAGCTTGAAGACGCCGGCCGTAGGATACTAGGGTCAGCCCAGCCCTCTCCCGTAACATGTAGACAAGGGGACGCGCACCATGCCCGTCGGCGACACAAACCGCCATATCGTCGCCATGGGCGGCGGTGGCTTCTCCATGGAACCTGACAACCTCTTACTCGATCGCTATGTCCTCGCCCTCGCCCCCCAGCCCACCCCGACGGTCTGCTTCATCCCCACCGCCAGCGGCGACTCCGAGGGCTATATCGCCCGCTTCTACGCCGCCTTCGCCGCGTTGCCCTGCACCCCCACCCACCTCTCCCTCTTTAAGCCCCCCGCGGCCGACCTGCGCTCCTTTGTCCTCGCTCACGACGTGCTCTACGTCGGCGGCGGCAACACCCGCAACATGCTCACGCTCTGGCGCGACTGGGGGCTCGACCACATCCTCCGCGAGGCGTGGGAGCGCGGCATCATTCTCGCCGGCCTGAGCGCGGGCGCCATCTGCTGGTTCGCCCAAGGCGTCACTGACTCCCTCACCGGCACCCTCAGCGCCCTCCCCTGCCTCGGCTTCCTCTCCGGCAGCGCCTGCCCCCACTATGACGGCGAGCCCGCCCGCCGCCCCGCCTACCAGCGCCTCCTCGCTGCTGGCGCCCTCGACCCCGGCTATGCCATTGATGATGGCGTCGCGCTGCACTTTACCCCCGCTGACCACCTCGCCGCCATCGTCAGTTCGCGTCCCCACGCCCGCGCCTACCGCCTCCTCCGGCACGCGACAGCCATCGAGGAGATCCCTTTAGACGCGCACTTCCTCGGCTAGCATACCCCCGTCACCGTTCGCGCTGACGACAGCGGACGGCGCCCAAGTGCGTCACCCCTGCGCACAGCCAGCGGATGCGCACGGTGCCCTGCCCACCGCAGGTTCCTCACAGACGATGCGGCCTGCTAAGTCACCCGTGGGCGCGTCAGGCCGCACGTATGACCGGCGTTCGGTTAGCCTATGAGCAGATAATCGCGGAGGGGGACAGGGAGAAGAAATGTCAGCCGACAAAGGTCTATCCAAAAGTGCTGTTGTCTATGCCATCCCAGGGATGGACGGCGCCCGCGTCCGCCGCGACCTGGTCTACACCTCCTCCCGCCCGCCCGCGCCGTTGTAAGGCGTCAAAGTCCCTGCGCCGAACGTCAGAGTGCCTGCGCCAATCCGCATCACACGCCCTCTCGCCGGGGTGATGTGTCCTCTTTCACCCTCACGTGCCCCTCCCTGGGGACGCCGTCGCCCCAAACCACACGCACCCCTTCCGTGTGGATCGGCGCACGCACTGTGACGCTCCAGACGGATCGGCGCAGGCACTTTGACGTCTTACACCCGGTGAGGCCCCCACGCGCACGCGGACCCGCCGACAACTGGCCGCGTTTTACCCCCATTTTCCCCTTGATATTGAACTTATATATGTGCTATAATGAGGGCGTAGGGCAAACAATCCTACGGACGGCGAAGCAGTAAAGGAGCTTCACGACATGACACGGCACGAGAAACGGCGCCAGAGCAAGACCACCGCCCGCGCGGCCACCATCCGCCGGACGGGTAAGTACACCTTCGAGATCGACAGCCGCACCCGCCCCGGCCACACCCACATGATCGACGCGCTACGCCTAACGTGCAACTGTGAGGCCGGCAAAGAGGGGATGCGCTGCTGGGCGCTCGTCCTCGCCCTCATGACGGAGCAGGGCTACCGCGCCATCACCCCCAAGCGCGCGCACCGCGCCGACCCCCGCGCCTGCCTGGCCCGCCGGCGCCACTGCCCTGCTCGAAGCCTTCGGCCTCTAAACAAAAAAGTGGGCGGGGAGTAAAGGCCCCCGCCCACTTTTAACCGGACCACGGAAAGGAAACGCAGAAATGACCGTTCACGCCAAGCCCGCTCTCCACGTCGTAGCCAGCATCCCCAGTATACCGCCCTGCCCCGCCGTCGCGCTCTACGACGGCGACGTATCCGTGACCGCCACTTTTCGTCCCTTTGACCCCCTCGACGCGACGGAGGTTGTCGCCTCCCTCGACCTCCCCGACGCTACCGCCCTCCTCAACCTCCTCGATACGACAATCGCGCGCCTGACCGCCTACCGGGACGCCTACCAGCAGGCCATGACCGCGAACGATCAGCCGGTCATGGACGACGACGCGGACCCCACGCCCGTCCGTGCCCCGCTCCCCCTGCCCGTCCCCTGGTACGCCTGGTAGCACCCCGCGCGCCCGCCGAGGGCTGGCCTCCCCGCCAGCCCTCCCCCCTCATAGTTGATGGAGCCTACACCGATGATTGTGCTGTTCGTAGACCAGTTGGGCCAGATCATCGCCACCCCCGGCGCCCTCGTCGCCCTCGCCGCCGCCGACACCTCCCCCTCCACCCTCCTGCGCCGCCACGCCGCCGGCGATTGGGGCGATCTCGACGCCCACGACCGCGCCGCCAATGACACGGCCCTGCGCGACGGCTCCCGCCTCCTGAGCGCCTACATCATTGCCGAAGGCGTCAAAGTCTGGATCATCACCGAGGCCGCCGACGAGGACGGCCACCGCGCCGCCACCACCCTGCTCCTGTCCGAGGAGTATTAGCACGTCTAGCGAGGGCTGGCGCCCTGCCAGCCCTCCCCCCAGCGAGAGGGATACACACCATGTCCGTGAAGATCGCAGCCCCCACCCCCGCATGGCGCGAGATCACCGTGTCCGAGATCGCCACCGACGGCACAAATCCCCGGACCCTGTTTGACCTTGACGGCGACGCCGGGTTAGCCGACCTCGCCGCCTGTATCAAGGCCCAGGGTCTCTTGCAACCCATCATCGTGCGCGCCAACGCGGACGCCCCGGAGGGCCGGCCCCCCTACCTGCTCGTCGCGGGCGAACGCCGCCTGCGCGCCATTAGGGACGTACTCAAACGCCCCACCATCGCCGCCATCCTGCGTCACGACCTGACGCCCGACATGGCCCTCGAAGCGACGGTCCTCGAAAATCTCCAGCGGCGCGACCTGCACCCCATGGAGGAAGCGCGTGGGCTGGCCGCGCTGCGCGCTCGCCCCGGTTATACGCCTCAACAGATCGCCACGAAGCTCGGGCGCCGCACGGAGTGGGTCAAGGATCGGCTCACGTTGTGCGACCTCCCGGCCACGGCGCAAGACCTCTACCTACGCGACACGACGGGGCGGCTGACCCTGACCAAGATGCTCAGGCTGCACGAGTACACCCATGGCAACCGAGACAACAAGGGCTTCCCGCGCCTGATCGAGGCCATGGCTGGGGACATCGCTAAGGGGATCAACAGCGACGCGCACCCGAGCACCACGGCGAGCCTGCACGCGGGTCTCGTCAAGCGCCTCACCCACTGGCACAACGACCAGGGCGGGCGGTACGGCGGCAACTACTTCGACACCTACAACGTCTGCCGAAAGTGCCCCTTCGCCGCCTACCGCTCGCCCTACGGCGACTACGAAGGCTTCTGCCTCATGCCCGACCACTACGCCACGTTGCAGGCGAAGGGCAAGGCCGCGTATGAGTGAGGCCGAGGCCGCGCGCCAGCGGGACGCGCCCGCCGCCCTGCCCGGCGTCGGCCCCACCGGCACCAGCGGCGACACGCCGCCCGTCGAGAAAATGGCGGCGCAGAAGGGCCAGGAGACCCGTAAGCGCCGCCTTGCGCAGAAGGCCGACTACACCCCCAACCTGCTCGCGGTGCGCCGCGCCGTGGACCTCATCGCCAACGTCGAGGCCCACGACCTGGCGACGCTGGCCGCATACACCCTCGCGCATGTCAGCTTGCCCAAGGAGGACTGGGCCGAGATCGCGCGGCGGCAGGGCGTAGACGCGGGCGCCCTCATGCGCGCGGGCGGCAGTACACGCCCCAGCGCGGACCATATCAAGGGATTGCGGACGCTCGACCCGCTCGGCTTGGTCAAGGCGACGGTGGAGGCGCTGCTGCTCCGGCAGGCGCAATTGGCCCGCGATTACGAGCCCGACAACCACTACAGCACCGGTCCCGATCCCGTCTTCAAGCTCTACACCGGCGATCAGACCAGCGCGCCCCCCACGGTGCCCGCATTGTCCCCGCCGACCGTCGAGGACGTGCCCGCCCTGGCCCACGACGCCGCCTGACCACCACCGCCCCGGCCGGGCTGTCGCCCCACAGCCCGGCCCCCACCCCAAGGAAGGACCACCATGACCACCAGCGGCCACACATCAGACGACGCCGACGCCCGCACTGAGCAGAAGGGACACCCGATGGACACCGTTGACATAACCCCAACCCCCGAGGCGTGCCGCCAGATCGCCCGCCTGTTCCGCGCGCGGCAAGCGGACGCGGAGGCGCTCGCCGCCCGCGCCGCGCGTGCGTTAGACAACCTCGACGGCACCGACGACAACGCCCTGGCCCCCTGGGACCGCGCGCTGCTCGCCGCCGCCTTCGCGGCGCTGTCCGAGGCCGAGGGCGCCCGCGCCTTCACGATGCGGGAGGGCGTGGAGGCGTTGGGTCCCTACGCCGACGCCGACGATGGGGAGGGCTCCAACGATGCGCCCTAACATCCACGACCCAGAGCGCCGCGCGGCGCTCCGGCGGCTCCGGCGCGCGCAGCTTGCCGAGGCCCGCCGCATCAGGCAGGCCGTCGCCGACATGTGCCTGCTAACGCCGGCGCGCCTGCGCGCCCCCTGCCATGTCGCCGCGCTCGCGGAGGCCCGTCAGGTGGCGATGTACCTGATGCGCACGCGCCTGACCTGGCCGTTACCGACGCGCAACGGGGCGTTCCCCGCCACGCGCATCGGCCGGCTGCTTGGCGGCCGGGACCACTCGACTGTGATGCATGGCGTCGCCGTGATCGCCGCGCGCCTGTCCAGCGGCCGGGAGGACGACGCAGCCCTCCGCCACCTGGTCGACGCCGTCGCCGCCACGCTCGACGCCGTCGACGAGGGCGCGGCGACGCCCCGCCGACAGGCCGCGTAGCGAGGAGGTGTAGCGGGAGAGGATGGTAGATCGCCCGTGTGGGCGCGGACGCACCCGCGCTCACCCCCAAGCGCAGAAGTAGATGATGAGGAGGTTGCCATGAGGGCGACGATGACACCCATGATAGCACCCGTATGTGTGCTATCCCTGTCGGGACGCGCCGCCACGCGGTACGCTACACGTATGCCGAAAAAACACGACGATCCCCTCTACACCGTCGCCCGCTACACGACGGCCCAGGCCGCCGAGATGTTGGGCGTGACGCAGATCGCCGTCCAGACCGCGATCAAGCGCGGCCTCATGGAGTCCGAACTGGCTAGCCCCCGCACCCGCCTCGTTTCGCAGGCGGCGCTCGACGCCTACCGCGCGCACCACCTGGGCCAGGTCGGGCAGCCCTCGCGCAAGAGGCAGCGCATGCTCAACAAGGTGGCCGAGGCGCAGGCGCGGAAAGCCGCTACAGGGGATAAAGCGTCCAACGCTCCTACGGACACGGAGGAGACCCATGAGTGATCACGATGCCGCACGGACCGACCTGCACACCTACATGCAGCACACCGTGACTGCGGACCCGCGCCTTACCCCCACGATGCGCTGCCCGCGCTGCGCACGGGACGTGGACCCCGCCGACCTCTCGATGCAGGCGCTCGGCGAGCTGCGCCTGATCGGCCCCCACAGCGCGCGCTACGACCGCCAGCCGCTCCCCGCGCGGGAGGGGATCGCGCTCTGCGATGAGTGCGCACGCCAGATCGATGCCATCGCACAGGAGATGGACGCCCAGCGCCGACGTCTGACCCGGCTCTGGCCGCGCCCGACGTCGCCCCGCGGCTGGCTCATGGACGACCAGCGCCTGAGCCGAACATTCGAGGCGATCAGGGACACGGCTATCGAGGAGGTGCTGGGCTGGGCTATCTGGTACGACGTGCGCGGTCACGACGCGTACCTCGTCGTCTACGAGACCGGTGAGTGGTCCATCCAGCCCGTGCCGCGCGGCCAAGTCTATGACGACCTGGACGAGCGCGGCGGCCTCTTCCTGCCCGTCCCCGTCGCTCCGACTACCGCTGATGACGACGACGCTGACGAGGAGGCCGGCACCGCACGGGCCGGCTCGACCCTCCGGGAGCGGGCCGGCTCGACCCTCCGGGAGATCGACGCGGCCGCGCTCTTCCGCCGCCGCGCCCCCAGCGACGCCGACCGCGAGCCGCTGGAGATGGACCTGACCAAGCAATTTTACCGCACGCTTTATGACGAAGAGGAGCTAGCCCGATGAACGACGCCACCGCGGGCGGCCACAGGCACGCGCGCACCCTCCCGAGCCACGACCTTAAACTCATCGACGACCGCCGCCTTGTCTACGAGGGGGCGCTCGACCTCGGTGGCTTCCGCGGTGTCTCGTTCCGCACCGCGGACGGCATGGGCGTCGTCGTGAGCATCGACCCCGCCATCCCCGCCGGCGAGGGCTTCCACATCAGCATCACCCGCCCCGGCCACCCGCCTAGCGACGACGATATCGCCCTGGTCCGCATCGCCGTGTGCGGCCCCGGCAGCCATGTCCGCATCGTCACCCCCGCCACGAGCATGCTGCGCGGTCAGATCGTCCACCTGGACGAGGAGCCCGACCGCTACGACCCGCCCGACGCCCCCTGGTGGACGCAGGAGGACTTCGCCGCTGTCGCCGCGCAGATGGCCACGGAGACGGGCATCCCGGCCAAACGGGCCCGGGCGAACATGGAGCACCTGCAACGGCTCGGCCTGGCGCGCATCGAGCGCCGCTGGGACCCCGACCACGGCGAATTGGTGCGCCTGGACCTGCGCCCCATCCAGTGGCGTCAGGAACGCCGTCAGCGACGCCAGGACGCGGGCCAGAGTCAGGGTGAGGAGAACAGCGTATGACGCGCCTCCGCCTCACCTCCCTGCACCTGTTAATCGCCGTGGCGATCCTCGCCGCCGTGCTCGCTGTGGGCGCGCATGAGGTGGCGGTTCATAGCCAGCCGTGCTATTGGGGACCATGGCGCGTCCCCCAGTGTCAGGTGTTGCGATGACCCGTGAAGAGCGCAACCCATTCCGTGAACCGACCGACGATGAGCTGGCGACCCTCGACATGCCGGATGACCTGCGCGACGACGATGAACTGACGGCGCTGGATCGTCTCGACACACTGGACCCCGCACTGGACAACGACGAGATCGACGCGCTGCTGCTGGACGTCAACGCCGACGATGAGGAGGACAGGGACTGATGCCGTGGCGCATCCCGCGCGCGCTGTCCGCGCTGCGCCCGCGAGGTCCGACCGGACGACCTGGCAGCCATCCTGGCCGAGTGGGTGCGCGCCGACGAGGACGCCGCGACGTTGTGGCCGCGCGGGTGCGCCGACGTTCCCGCCGGCGTCACGACCGGCGCCGACTGTTGGGAGGAGCTGCGCGGGCTGTACGAGGATCAGTGCCGGTGGGACAGAGAAGTGCGGGCCTATGCTGATAATTGACATAATGGACAGTAATGGATGTTGCCGACATACAGGCGATCGCCTGAGAGAACGAGGAGGATAGATATGGCCGCGATCATCGCCGCCGTCGTGAACGAAAAAGGCGGCGTGGGCAAGACCACGAGTACCTACGCCCTGGGAACCGCCTTTGCCAGGGCTGGCCTACGCACGCTCATGGTAGATATGGACCCCCAACGTGCCTCGCTGACTCTAGCCACGGGTGTTTCCCGCGGGTCCAAGAGCGTCGCCGATGCGATACAGGCCGTCATCGAGGCCGACCGCGATGCAGGCGAGGTGGATACGGCCGCCGCCAGCCTCAATCCCGACGCGCTGGCGCCGCACACCGTCGCCGTCGCGCCCAACCTCGACCTCATCCCGTCGGGTAAGGAACTCACAAGCGCCGAGCATGTGCTGCGCGACGTGCCCGAGCGCGACCGCATCCTCGCCGAGGTGCTGGCCCCGGCGGCGGACGCCTACGACATCATCCTGATCGACTGCCCCCCCAGCCTGGGCGTCCTGGTGGTCAACGCCATGGGCGCGGCGCAGACGCTCATCATCCCCGTGTCCCCCGAATACCTGTCCGCCGGCAGCCTTGAGGACCTGTTCGACACCGTGCGCCGCGTCAAGCGCCGCCGCCTCAACCCGACCCTCTCCATCGCCGGCATCATCCTGACCGACGCCGACCTCCACACCACCCACGCGCGCGAGATCACACAAGAGATCCGCGCGCAGTACGGTGCCGACCTCCCTATCCTGGGCGTGGTCAAACACGCCACCGAAGTCAACAACGCGGCCCAGGCCGGCCGCTCTATCGTGGACTACGCGCCGAAGCACCCCGCCGCCCTGGCCTACACGGAGATTGCCGACGCTCTGCTGCATCGCTGGCAGCGCGCGGCCCCGACCCCTGCGCCGACGACGGCAACGACGGAACCGACCGCCACAGCGGCGGCGCCCACGGCGACGAGGGTGGAGGCGTCGGAGGTGTCCCATGCCTAAGCCGGCCAAGCGATCCCTCTTCCACAACTACGCGGACCCGGAAGGCGTCACGGACCTGCGCGACGCGCGCGAGATCCCCGTTGCGCGCCTCGCCCCCAATCCCTACCAGCCGCGCCAGACCTTCGACCAGGCCGGCCTTGACGAGCTGGCCGCCTCGATCCGGCAGCACGGCGTACTCCAACCTTTGCTCGTGCGTCCCGACCCCGCGCGCGAGGGCTACCACCAGATCGCCGCCGGCGAGCGCCGCTGGCGGGCCGCGCAACTCGCCCTCCTGCAGACCGTGCCCTGCATCGTACGTGAGCTGGACGACGACGCCATGGAGGAGATCGCCCTCGTCGAGAACATCCAGCGCGACGACCTCACCCCGCTCGACGAGGCCCGTGCCTACCGCCGTCTCATGGACCGCCTGGAGTTGTCCATGCGCGCGCTCTCCGAGCGGCTGGGGAAGAGCCACACGTTCGTCGTGGATCGCCTCAAGCTGGTGAGCGATCCACGCATCGAGGCCGCCGTGGAGAGCGGGGTCGTGGGCGCGACCGTCGCCGTCGAGATCGCCGATCTGGAGGATGAGGACGCGCGGGAAACGCTCCTCGTGCGCGCCAGCCAGGGCGAACGCCTCAAAGTGAAGGATGTACAGGTGGCGCGCCCCCACCCCCAACCGGCGTCCATGGAAGATAATCTTCCACGCAGGCCCGTCGGCACCGGTGCGGCGACATCCCTGGAAGATTATCTTCCACCCAGGCCCCCGCGCGTCCCTGGCACTCCGCGCGTCGCTGTCACGCCTCCTGAGCGCGCGGAGTCGCCGCAGGACGGGATGCTTCGCCCTTGGGCTGGTCATGGGATCGCCGAGCAGACCACCGACGACAAGACAATCGTCCGCGACAACCAACGCGTGCCCTCGACGCGACGCCCTCCCGGCCCCAACTGGGTGGCGGCCACGGACATACAGACCGTCACGCTTTTCGAGGTTGGGGAGGGGTATGCGGACCTGGACCAACTGCGGGCCGCGCTGTGGGCAGACCTGGAAGCCCTGGGCGGCTAGATGGCGCACATGGCTGATACACACGGAGACGACACGACGGGACGCGCCGACGCGCCGATGCACGTCACCCTGACCACGGATCATGTCACGTCCGATGCCGCCGGCCCGCTCGCCGACGCCTTGCACGCCGCTGGCGTCGCGGTCGAGCGGCATGCTTTCCTGCCCGTGCGCGGGGAGGAGCAGCACCCCTGGGGCGTGCTCCTGCTGGCCGCGTCCGGCCCGCCCCTGCCCCTGGTCCGGCTCGTCGGCCCCGCGACGGCCCCGGCTGGCGTCGCCCTGGCCCTCGCCGCCGCGCTTGGGGGTGGGGAGCGCCCGGCGACGGCCACGCTCCAACTCAAGGCTGATGGTGTGTTCGTCTCCATTAGGGGCCGGGATCTATCCGACATAACGCACGCGCTCGATGGGCTCCCGGCCCAGCTCGCGCGCCTGGACACGCGCCGTGAGGAACGCCGGCTCGTCTATAGTGAGGGTAGCTGGCATATCGACCCGTGAAGGGAGCACGCGGTGGAACACGACATAATAATGGCGACGGCGGGCATGGACCGGGACAGACCACCGGCGGCCGGCGTGGCTAGGGAGGCTGACGCTGACGTGATACCGGCTGGCGCCTCGTCACATGAGGACGCGGAGGCGCGGGCGCGGCCGTCCCTGGCGTATGTCTCCGTACCCCCGCCGTGTGGGCCTTGGCCCGTGGCATCGCCGCCGTGCTCGGCGAGACCATGCCCCCGCCCGTCCGCACCATCACCCGCGCGGTAGACTGCCTCGGTCCTGAGCAGGCGCGCGCCGTCCTCGGCCAGGCCCTCACCGTCGCGGCACAGGGCGGGCTCACGCTTCCCAACGGCCGCCGCCGCACCCTTGGCGTCTTCTTCTTCCACCTCGTGCGCGCCAGCGAGGCGATCAGCTGGGTTGCCCAACCCCTCAATGGCCCGCAGCGTCGGGGCCACACAGGGCCAGCCTGACGGCCGCGAGACAGTGTTCGCCCTCTTGGTCGAGTAGCTCTGTGGTTTGATTGCCACGCGACGGCTTGACCACCCGCGTCGCTTCGTAGATGGCTGCCTGAATGGTTGGGAGCGCCGCCGATAGGCTCCTGACTGCAGTGTTGGCATCTCTCCATTAGACTATGGAAGGGACGATCGATGACGCGCATGGAGGAGGGGACGCTGTGGATGTGAAGAAAGCCGTGGTCCTCCTGAGCGGCGGGCTTGACTCCGCCACGACGCTCGCTATCGCGCGGCGGGAGAGGTTTGAGCCCTACGCGCTGACCTTCCGCTATGGCCAGCGCCACGAGGTTGAGATCGACGCAGCGCGGCGTGTCGCCGCGGCCATCGGTGTGGCGGAGCACATCATCGTCGACATCGACCTGCGCCAATTCGGTGGCTCCGCCCTCACCGCTGACATCGCCGTGCCGCGCGACCGGCCGCTCGACGAGATGGCCCATGGTATCCCGGTCACCTATGTGCCAGCCCGCAACACGATCTTCCTCTCGTTCGCCCTCGCCTGGGCCGAGGTTCTCGCCGCGAGCGCTATTTATATCGGCGTCAACGCGCGTGACTATAGCGGCTACCCTGACTGTCGTCCTGACTACATCGCGGCGTACCAACACATGGCGAACCTCGCGACGAAAGCAGGCGTGGAGGGCCGGACACAGGTCGTCATCCATACCCCGCTGCTCCAGCTGAACAAAGCTGACATTATCCGCCAGGGGCTTGAGCTCGGGATCGATTTCGGCCTGACGGTGACGTGCTACGACCCTTCGCCAGCGGGGGAGGCCTGCGGCCACTGCGACGCCTGTCTCCTGCGGCGCGAGGGCTTCGCCCAGACTGGCATCGCCGATCCGGCGCGCTATCGTCCCCCGTTAGTACCCGACCGTATACGTAAAAAAGAGGAGGAATAGATGCGGCGATCGACCGGCCCCCGAACGCAGCTCTGGATAGCCGTTGCCCTAGCCGGCGCGCTCGATTTTGTGGCGAACTGGTTGGCCGCGCACCTGCTGGTGCCGGTAGGACCCTTCGTCGTGCCCGGCGGCACATTCGTCTTCGCCCTGGGCTTCACGACGTACGACTTTATCCGGCGCCAGTACGGTCTCAGGCCAACGGTCTACGCCGTCCTGCTGGGCTTCGCGGCCTCGGTCCTGTACGCGACGCTGATCGGCGGTGGCGTGGGACGCATTGCCGTGGCGGGCTTGATCGCGCTGGCCTGCTCCAGCGCCATGGATCTGGCGACCCAGACCGTCACGATCCGCCGCCCCATCTGGCAATACATCGTCGCATCGAACGCCGTCAGCCTGCTGATCGATTCGGTGGTGTTTGCAACGATCGCGTTCGCCGCTTTACCGCTCGGCGTACGGGTGCAGATCATCGAGGGCCAATACATCGTGAAGGTTGCGATGACGGTCGTGTCGATCCCGCTGGTCTACTGGGCGCGCGCCTGGGCGCGCGATGGTCAGGCGGCGTTGTCGGCCGACCGGTTGACCGCCTAGGGATGCGACCGCCGACGCTCAAGGCCCCATCAACCGCAGCCCGCCCACCCCCTGTCCAGGGACGTCCATTCTGCCCACCGCTCGCCTATGTCAAGATCGCTCGTAGAACGCGCATAATAGAAGGTCACGCGGCAGATGACACCAGGGTGTAGGGTGTCCCTGCGACTAGCCACACATGGAGGCCACGCATGACCCTGATCGACCAGACAGACACAGACACCCTGGGAGCAGCCTATCGCGCGTTGGACCGTGTACTGCCCATGCGCGGGGTCGACGCGATCGACGCGGACTGCCTGTTAACGTTCCCCTATCCCGCGGACGGGGCACAGCAGGAGATCGCGATCGACACCGATGAGTTTACCGCGGTGTGTCCCTGGACGGGGTTGCCGGACTATGGCACGCTCGTCGTCCGCTACACGCCGCACGCGCAGTGCCTCGAACTCAAGTCGCT
>JAABUV010005068.1_pt1 | contig 15244 bp, 16 predicted proteins | sample 5559971 | NCBI WGS metagenome assembly JAABUV01 (sample SAMN10711881, study PRJNA513362) | rock metagenome | isolation source: Antarctica rocks | place: Antarctica: Victoria Land, Knobhead nord | collected 2015-12-19
CGGCCTTGCCGCGCAGGGTCGCCGCGTCGAAGAACGCGGCGACCTTCTCGGCCTCCAGCGTGGCCGAGGAGATGAGGACGCGCAGGTCGGGCCGCCGGCGCAGCACCTTCTTCAGCAGCCCGAGCAGCGTGTCGGTGGCCAGGCTGCGCTCGTGCGCCTCGTCGACCATGACCACGCTGCGCGGCAGGACGCGCTTTGGCGTCAGACACCACCTCTCAGACTTCGGCGAGTGCTGGAGCTACAGCTTGCTGCCTGAGCGCCAGGCCCGGCGTCGCTGATGCCCAAGCTGCGCGCCCTCGCAGGCCAAGCCAAATTTGTTGACGTCTTCCTAAGAGCGCTCCCAAAGAGGCGCATGACACCAGCAGTCGCTATACATGTGAGAAGCGCTGCTTTTGCGCAGTGCTTGTGCGCCTGGGCGCGCGGCTGGTCAGGCGCGCCGGCCCTGGCGGGGCCGCCGGCACATCGCCGGCATGCGCACCTGTACCGCGTCAGCAGCGGGTCGTCCAGCATCTCGCGCAGCAGCACGCCGTCGGTGCAGAACCTGATCTTGGTCACGCCCTGGCCGCACACAGGCACAGTAAAAGGGTTAGGGTTACGGTTGCTTGGCCCTACTCAACCTCACGTTGCTCGCCAAGCAGGAGATTGAAACGAGGTCACATGCTTACATTCCTGCTGAAGAGCGCCTGAAGTTGCCTTAATGATCAGCATTTCCTGACCTTTGTCACACCTGTGCAAGGAACTGATTATGTAATACGCCTGCCATGTGCACATCACCCGGGGCGGCGCAAGGGGCGCAGCCGGGCGCGCGCCGGCGTGGACACGTCCTCGAAGCGGATGGAGTACCCAACCTCGCGCCCTAGCGCCCCGCCCGTCTCCTCCGCCACGCGCGCCGCCACGGTCATGGCGGCCACGCGCCGCGGCTGCGTGCAGGCCACCATGCGCTTGCCTGCGCAAGGCGCGGCGTCTGGAGTGCAGGGACGGGCGCGAATGAGCACATACTTGACACACAGATGGACATGGGTTGGCCCAGACACTCAAGTGAAATTGCTACGAAAGCTAGGCTGCCTTATCATAGGTTGGCCTGCAACGCCTTTGACTATTTAGGCAGGGCCTGTCAGCATGTGTGAAAAATGCCCAGGTTAATTAGGGCCGTCAACTGGCCCCTGCTCCAGGCAGTCTGCCTGCATGGGTGATCTTACAACGCTGTTGTGCAACGAGCACCTCATGGCAGTGTATGGCCGACCTGTCCCTGCAGCACTACGTCACGCACACGCCGTCACGTCAGCTGCGCACCTGCACACCAGCCAGCCTCCAGCAGGTACTGCGGTATCTGCGTCGTCTTCCCGCTGCCAGTCTCGCCGACAACGACGGTGACAGCGTGGCGCTCGACCAGGTACAGGAGCTCCCGCCTGCACACCGACCGCAGCAGTCTGCCTCAGCAACCTCCACCTCTGTTTTGCTGTCAGCGGGAGTGCTGCACACTACAGACACACATACAGCCAGCACGCAACAGGTCAGTCGCTGCTGGTTGCATGAGCGTGCATGCACCCATACTGAAATTGACAGCAAGGGGCTGAAAGCCCAGTCTACAGTGTATACTTTGTTACACAAGTCACAAGCACACATGCAGCAGGGCAGGCCTGTGCTTGTAGACAGGCAGCCGGCGGCGCTGGTCGGCAAGCGCCAGGCGTTCATTCGGGTTGTGCACCACAGCCTGCGCATTGTCTGCAGCATCGCTGCGGTCAGCGGCAAAGGACACGCCAAATGCGCCCGCTTGACGCTCGCCAGGCCGCAGAAATGCGGCCATGACACATCAGTGCCTGCCTGCGGCTACATGCCGGAGGCCTGCCAGTGCTGAGTGGACGTGCGCTATCCGACTACAGCTTGGCGTCAACGGTGTACGGAGTTGAGACAAAGCGTCCTGTGCAGGTGTGCGTGCGTATCAGTGGTGGGCTGTTCAACCTTATAGCGCACTGTCAGTAACACTGGGACTGTGTATGGGCTCCAAACTTCCGCAAGACACTTATTTCGAAAGCTGTAAAGGCAATTTTTGTTATATTGCCCTGGGGTAGCAGCTAATGGGCCTGGCCCAAGGTTCTTTTCCATCATTGTGCATGCAGTGCAAATCTTCCACCAGTGCAGGCGCACGCTTGTGGCACTGCTAGCTAGGAAACTGTTGCTGGGCAATCCCGACGGCAGCCTCCCCAGGCTTGTGCCTGGCCGCATGGGCACGTGTATTGCACTCTACGATACAACCTTGTGCATTGTTGAGGCAGGCGCAATGCGCCTGGCGCATCATCATGCGCTGCAAGACATGCTGGGGATTGATTGATCTGATCGACTGCGCCTGTATCCAGACCATGCAGAGGGACATTGCGCAGAGCACGGTTGCAATCCAGGCAATGCTAAGGCGCTCCATGCTGGCCCACACACACCCAAAATATTAGCTCGTGACTGTGAACCTTTTCATGCTCCTCAAATTCAATTTCACATCAATCTCACCACGCCTCGCAACTACAGCTGTCACGCAGCAAGGTGAACAAACTCTGAAGTCCAGGGGAAAGGCATACAATCAGTGACAAATCAGTGACGCTAAGGCATCTGTTTACACCCTCATGGCCTGGGTCAAATGCTCCCATGAACAGAACTCGCTATCAAAGCGCATGCGAGCGCAAACGTGTCAGATCACCGGGCCAAACATGGGTGTGGTGTCCCGCCGTGGTACGCAACGGCCGAGCACCTCATTGTACCTCAACGTGCTCGAATCCAAAAAGCGCCCTTGAAACTGTGTACATTGGGGTGTCCCGCCGTGGTACGCAACAGCCGAGCACCTCATTGTACCTCAACTTGCTCAAATCCAAAAAGCGCCATTGAAACTGTGTACATTGAAACATGCCCGCAATCAAGTCAAGCTGCCCGCCTACGAAAATATGGGCCCAGTAGCGCCGGGCGCCTGGTCACAAACGCTGCTTGCCACATGAGCGACATTGCCTAGCCTGCGCCGCCAGCATGACGGCGGTGACTGCTCTGGCCTCCTCGGCCCGGGCACACGGCGCTGTGCCCCTTATCCCAGGCATCGCGCTGGCACTTCACGCTGCAGTAGCGGACCAAGCGGCAGCCGCTGCACACCTGCGGGCGCGTGCAGCGTGTCACGCACCGCGCTCAAGGCATAGCTTGCTTGCACAAGGGACCTAAGCAACGCGCGGGCTGTGCGGTGAAGACCCGAACGCAGCCAGGAGGCGTGTTGGGGAAGATGCGTAGTTTGCCCAGCTGCAGCGGCACGCGCATGCGCACCACCGTGCTCAGGCAGTGAGCAGATCCAAGGCATTGGTGTGCGCGCAGCAATCACACCTCGCCTGCGAGCACGCCAACCCAGCCCCCTGCCCAATCCAGCATGAGCATGTCACGCTACCCACATAAACCCCTGGCAGACTCTAGTCAACCGATAGCCGCGTGCGCCAGGGCGCGCGCGTGCGCCGCCCGCGCAGCTCATCAGGCACGCTGTGCACCGCTCTAACCAGGCCCAGCGCATACGCACGCATGTCTCCATGATGTGCACGGCGCATGCCGACATGTGAGGCATAGGTTAGGCCTAACCCATAGGTTACGCCTAACCCTAAGCCTATCCTACACTAGCGCACCTTCACAACCGCCGTCCGCGGGTAGTCCTCCCAAGGCAGCTCCTCCCGCGTGCCGCACGCCTCGCAGGCGACGCCCGGGCCGTGCGCCTCTGCGCGGTCGAGCGCGGCTCCTGCCAGGCACCCTGCAATCCTGGCGATCTCGGACGCGCGCGCAGTCTTCGTCGAGTACGTCATGAAGAGCCGCAGCCAGCAGCGCCGCGCCACCGCCATCACAAAGCAGGTATGGCGGAAACAGCCTGCAGGCGCGCAGGAGGGGGGCATGGTCAGCAGGCCTGAGGCAGTGTCAGCGGCACATGCAACAAACAACTGCCTGTGCACGTCTCTTCAAGCAGCCGCACCGCGTTGACAAGATGAGCAGGTGCAGCCGGCCGAGCCCCACAGGACAGAGGCACTGCCGCTGACGGAAAGCGGATGAAATCCGGCGACCAGTGGCTCAGGGAAACAGGCAAGCAGAGTCATGCGACTCCACTGAGCCGGGTTGCGGGCGCGCACGGTCGTCGCGCTCTACAGGCGGCGCCAGGCCCAGCCACTGCTGATCCATCGCCTCGCTGATCCGGCTGCAGGGAGCGATGAGGCAGGAGGACAAGGCCAGCTCGACGCAGCGGCCGGCCACGCTTGACAGCTCGTCGTACTGGCACTGCCGCCGAGCATGCAGAAAGCGTTGGCGGTGCAACCCGTGCCACATGCCTCTGGACGCGCATCGAGCCCGCCGCATGCGTGTGTAAGCATGCCGGACACGGTCGCATCCGGCGCCCGCGCCTTGTCAAGTGCTAGATTGATGATGGGAGAGGCGATGTAGTCGTCCGGCGCGTGGACCGACAGCCGCTCTGTCTTCAGCTTCGCATCGCGGTAGAAGCGCGTCGCCGCCTGCCGGCACCCGCACAGGGCATCATGCGGCAGAAGCCAGCCGTCTCCTCGGACCAACTCCGTGTCAAACACGTTATGACGCTCATTCGCGCCGTTGACCCTGCGAGCCATGCAATAGCACTGCGAGCGCGCCCATGGCCATGCAGCTCCTCGGGGGGTGCGCTGCTTGCCTTGGTCGTGTTGAAGCAGTACACCTCTTCCAGCACCTCCAGCGTCTGCAGGTCGTCTGGACAGCGGTCCTGCGCCTCCTTGCTGCGCTCCCTGGGCAGGAAGGCGGTGGTCCCGCGCCAGATCTCGCCTGCCCGGGGGGAGCCCACGTCGTACTCGGCAGGGTCATACCACACGCCACCGCAGCTCCAGCGCGGCTCGCGCCTGCTCCAAGCCAGAGCGCGCAAGTGAGCGCACGCCGCGCTCCGACCAGACCCGCAACGGCAAATCCGGGCACTCTCGGCTGTCTGGGCAGCCAGGGTCAGATGCAAGCTCTGTGGCTGCACCCGGGCACAGCAACGTGTCTGGGAGTCTGCACAGCAACCAGTGCCTGTCCTGGTTATCTGACCGTTTGCGGCCGGCCGTTGCGCACCAGAACTTTACCTCCGAGACGTCCTCAAAGTGTCCGGCCAGTGCGCGGTAGTCGAAGGGACCGCCCTGCCTGCGGCCCAGCGCGTCGCGCGGCGCGCCGCGCAGGGCGGCCTCATTGGGGATGCACATGAGGGCCACCAGCGGCGTCAGCAGCGCGCGCTCCAGCCCGAAGCTGTCCTTGAAAGTACTCACGCCCGACCACAGCCTCGGCGCCGGCGCGGCGACCAGGTCCCTGCGGAGAGCGGCCGCCTCCAGGGCATCCTCCATCGCGCCTGCGCGCTTGCGGCGCAGGTAGGCCGCGGGCGGAAGCGGGGCGCCTCAGGCCCGACGCCCGCGCCTGCGCAGGCTCCCGTCCGGCAACGGCTGCGCATCAGAACGGGAAGCGAGCACAAGCAGGCAGAGGCGCGCAGGGCAGCGGTGCCGCGCGCACCTGCGCGCCGCGGCGGCCGCGGCGTGTAGTGGAGCGGCGCGGGGCGCGGCTGGTCTCGCCGGCGGCCGGTGTCGCCGTCGGGGCCGGGACAGGCCGGGCTGCGGGCGGCGCAGTCCAAGAACTGCAGGGTCGCCAGCGCGGCCTCCCACTCCTGGCTCTGGTGGGACATGCCCGACCGTGGATTCTGCCAGAACAGGCACAGCCGCCCGCTGGGCAGGCACACGCACTGGGGCTGCCACAGGGAGGACACCCAGCTCGCCGTCTTGCCCTTCGCAATCGCCCCCGATGGCAGAGTATCCTGCGGGCTGGCAGCAGGAACTACCTGCGCGTGCTACAGGTGTGTCATGTCCACGCCTGTCGCAGGTTCGGTGAGGCGGAGCTGCTTGGTGCTGGCAGCGGCGACATGGCAGCTGCGGCGCATGCGTGAGCCAGGCACGGCCATGCCGCGGGGGGCGCGCCTGCTTGAACCAGCTTGCGGAGAAGTCGAACTCAAACATGTCCGTGAGCGGCTCCGTGTCGCCCTTGTCGGGCACGTCGCAGTCGGTGCTGCCCGCCAGCACGATCATGCGCTGCATTGCCTGGTGCGTGACGGCGCCTGCACGGCCAGGCCTGAGGCTCACGCGCGGCCGGCTTGCTCACAGGGGGGGGCTGCTCGACTCCACTACAGAGCGGCTTGATGCATGTGACTCTCGAGAATGGCACGCATGCGGCACAGCGAGTGCTGAAGGCTGTCACAGGGGCCGCGTACACAAGCTCGAGCGTGAGCATGGCGGGTTGCCAGAGTACACAATGCGCTCCCAGCGTAAGGATGTGAGATCAAGCGCCACAGGTCCGCCAGCGTGTGGACGGCGTTCCTGCCGCGCCGAGTGCAGCAGGGGTCGTAGCGGGGTCCTGGATCGATGTCCAGGAGCCTGGCATGCACTCCCTGCTCATCTGCAGCGCTCCCTGCGTCTGCACCGGGGACAGCAAAGCGCCGCTGTGCAGGCTCGAGATGCATGTCAGCACCTGGCCGCCCCGCAACTCCTGACGCAAGACAGGTGGGTCGACACAGAGAAGCAGTCAAAACACCATCTTCCATTCCAGCGCGCGTGACCAGCGCGCCACGCGCACACTTGGATCATGGCGGCATGCGGGCGCGGTCGAGAGAGATACAGGCTTGGCCTCCAGGCGAGGCGAGGCGAGATGCTGCCGCGCAGAACAGGGCACACCCTGCGCTGCCCACGCCGCCAAAGATGTAGAGCCACTCCCCATGCGCGCACATGCCGCATAGCGCACGCGCGTCCGGCGCACAGTCCGCGGGTTCTGCGCCTGTTGTTGCGCAATCGGTCTCAGATAAGCCATCTACCCGGCTGCTGCAGCCACTGCAGGGGGCTGGCTTTGCCGGCAGCGGCCAGCACTCTCGATCAGCACAAGACGCGTGCAGACCAGCACAGACATGCGAGCAGAGACGCGGGCAGCGCACGGCGCGCCTGTGCCAGGCCACAGGACGCGCCAGGTGTCATCAGTGGTGCTGTATGCGAGCAGCTCGTTGGTGTGCTGGCAGCTCGCAGCCAGTCGGCCCCCGAAAACAAACATGTGACCGTCCGCGCCGGCGCACGCCCTGTGGCAGTTGCGCGCGGCCGGGCAGCGCCCATGCTGCACGGGCGCGGCCAGGCATCAGGCCGCGCGCGCTGCCCGGGTGCAGCGGAGAGAGCAGCGGCGCAGCTGGCCGGAGCAAGCGGGAGGTTTGACGTCTGAAGTCAGACCAGAGTCAGGCATGCCGCTGCGCCGGCCGGCGCCGCGCGCAGCAGCATGCCTGTGGCAGAGTGAGGAGGGACTGACCTGCCGGCTGGCCCACGTTTTGTTCAAGGTGTTGTAGACGTACATGCGCGCATACAGGCCAGCGGCAGAGTCAGGGTGCAGGGTGCCGAAGCAGAAGATGCACTCCGCATGCGCGCCGCTTCCCGCCGCCGCGACTCCGGTGAAGACTCCCGTTTCCTGGCCCGTGAGTCGCATCGCTGTCAGGCGACGGGAGCAGCTCCCTTGAGCCTGGCTGGCCTCAGCAGGAGGGGCGCGCACAGGCATTCGGGCGCCGGCGCTGGCATAGAACTTCAGCTCGCCGTCTGCGCCCTCCCTGCAGGCCAGCTGCGCCTCAAGCGCCAGCACAGCCGCACCATGTTCCACTCCCACGCAGCACAGCACGCCACGCTGACTTCAGGCGCATTGCCAGCGGATGCATGCTACAGGAAGAGTCGTGCTGCCAGCGGCCGAGCAAGTCCGGGCTAGCAAGTCCGCACGTGAACGTCAGGTGCTGACTGAAGCTCGTCGCTTTGCACAGCAGCAGGTGCACGAGCGGGGTGTCTCCGTGCTCCGGGCTGCTGCAGACCATCAAGGCCGAAATCGAGCAGTCTCCCGCCTCACGCATGAGGTGCAGTATGCCCTCCTGCGCACGCGACCATGCTCACATGCTGGCGCTGGACACTCGAAGCATACACTGTCATGAGCGTGCTTGAGCCTGCATCGCGCGAGCCGGTGTGGGCAAGGGCGTGGGCCCGCACCAGTGGCGTTCCGCCCGCGCTGACGGCTTTTGCGAGGGAGCCTTCGTGCGCAGTACTCATGCCCGCCTGTCTGACCCGAGCCAGGCATGAGGGAAGAGCGGCCGCATGCACAGCTGGCAGACAAGACAATTGCAAAGGACATGCATGGAGTGCACAGGGAAGCACGACTCAAGCCTAAGCAGGCTACGACAGGCCAGCCGAGCGGCCGTTGGGAGCCTGATGAGCTGTCAGGTTGTGTGACAGGAGCAGGCCGGCTCTCGCGCCTGTCGCGTCAGGCGCGCAACCGACTGCATTCTCGGGTCTATCATGCCGTCCTTGTCTCTCCAGGTCACTCCCGCCGTGAGCTGCAAGAAGGGCGTGTTGACGGTATACTGCTGTAGTTTGTTGAGCACTGCGCGCGCCAGTGACCTGCACACCGTGGCACAAGCTGCGCGCTCAGCCAACCGGGGCTGCGCTTTGCTGCAGACAAGGGCTGCTCAGCAGTGCACCGGGTTTCTGGCTGTGGCTCACTCATAGCCGGCTGCTCCCAGCATCCCGCTGAGGCTCGGGTGGTGCAAGGCACGGGTGAGTTGGTGAATGTGCGCGTGCGCCTGCGTGGCACCCACACATAAGCGGGTCTTGTGTGGGTCCTTCACTGCTGCACATGAGACAAGGAGAGCGATAAGTGTCTTCCAGTCACACCTGCCCATAGTTGCGCAGGGCGTCGAAAGCTGCCGCTGCGCGCAGCCGCGCCTTTGCCAGCAGCGTCTCTACCCCGCTGGCTGCCCCACTCGTCGCCATTCCGTCCAACCCGAGGGGCGCGAGCTGCAACAGGAGCCTGACAGCGCTGTTGGCGGCCTGCGAGGCCAAGCTACCTTGAGCGCGTGTCTCAACTTGCTTCCTGAACAACGTGCCGAACCAGAGAGGCGCTGTACCACAGCGGACAGGACGGAGTTGCCAGCCTGCATCGCGGCAAAGGCGAGGTTGCTGAGCAGCGTAGCACCCAGCAGCTTTGCTTCCGCGCTGTCAAAGCTGATAAGCCAGAGCGCAGCATCACGGTCCGTCAGGCTGCAGCCGGACAGACAGACCAAGCCAGAGAGGTATTCTGCACTAGCGCCAACCGCATCCCCCGCCTGCAGCTTTGCGTTAGCAGCAGACTTGCACTTTAGTGCAAGCCTGTGCCACACTCCAGGAGGGACACCCATCAGCACTTCATACTAAGCTGGCTGCTATGAGGACGCAAACAGTGCAGTTGAACTGCAAACATGTTTCAAACGGGATGCGGTTGAGCCGGCTGCAGGGCTGCGATTGTGTGTCCTGACGGGCAGCAACCGAGCTCGGCCTGCCGAATGAGAAACTGTTGCCTCAAGATACATCGCGATGCCAATCAACCTTGCATGCGCTGCAAATGCACGTGCGGCACGCGGCCCTACCCAGCCAGGTTTCTATCAGGGAAGGCCCTCCTGTTGCAAGGCTGGTACTCCCAGCCATCAGGCGTCTCCACCAGACGTGCAGGTACTGCGATCGATTGCACATCGCCCGCTGCCACGATGTAGCACGGGGACGCGGCAGGCGTTGCGCTATGGGGTGGGGCGCCGTTGCCGCACTCTGCCCCCAGAAGACTCTCGAGCTGGGCGCCGAGCGCAACCGCGCGAGCTTCGCAGAGTACCTGGAGCGCGAGCTGGAGGCGCTCACGCATGCGTTCGCGGCCGGCGCGGGCAGCCATGCGCGACTGTGCGGCGGCGGCGTTGCCGCCGAGGCCGAGGGTCCCTCTCTGGCCATGGAGGGCCGCGACTACGTGGCTGCCTTCTCCGGGTGTGTGTGGCTGCCGTGCAGCGGCCATGTCCACTCAGCATGCCTTCTGGAGTAGTTAGACTGGCAGCCCTCACATGGCTTCACAAGGTCATTCAAGCGTGCTGCCCAACGACCTGCCACCTGCCCTGGAGGCCCGCCTTGCGCTGCTTGCTCGCGACAGCAGCATTCCCGATTGCAAGTCCTGGCCATGCCGCGACAGGGACCTTGTGCCTTGCCGCTGTCGGCAGGTTCGCTCGCTTCCGTCCCCGCTGGTATTCTGCTGAGCAGCTCAGCCTGTGCTGAGCAGCGTGCAGCTGCGCCGCGTCTGACGGGTCTGCCGCAGCTTGCGCCCCAGCCTATGAACTCTTGCGCTGGACAGAGAGCTCTCTCTCCCTCGAGGGACAGAGCTCTCCCATGAAGGCAAGCTGTGGTTGTGAGCCGACCCGCAGCGCGCAGGCGCCTGGAGAACTACGCGTACCTGGTCAAGAAGTACTGCGCGGACGCGGCGGGCAACACGTGCGGCCCGGACGCGGACCTGGAGACCATCCGCGCGCAGGCGCCGCTGCCGGTGAGCGCGCCGGCGGGCCTGCGAGCCATGCGCGGGCCGCCTGAAGCGCCGGGGGGAAACCTGGCGCTGGGTCGAGGTTAAGCGCAGACCGCAAGGGAGCCCCCCTCCCTTTCCCCCTTTAGGGGGGAAGACTCGCTGCCGGGTTAGCAAGTGTTCACGCTGTCAGTCGGCGGTGGCGCTAGCGCCTGGCGCTGGCTGACTGCTTCAAGGTGTCTGCGCTGGGGCGCCATGCGGCGCTACGTCCTGCCGCATGCCCCCGCAGCGCTCCGCTGCCGCCCTGCCGTGCCAGCTCCTGCCAGGCTCAGCAGACCCGCGTCTCGCAGCGCGCTGCGCCCTCGGCTCCTGTGTGTGCCTGCCTTATGGGCGCAGGCTGGGTGCGTGACTGCTGGCTCTCGCAAGCTCCCAAGAAGCGCTGGCAGGGGCGGGCTGCTCTTGCGCAGGCGGCCACCTGGCTCAGCACCCGAGACCGGGTCCCTCGCGGTCGGTCCAGCATGGACTCTGAGGACGAGTCTAGCGCCGCCGCATGGCGCGCAGGAGGGGGCAAAGGGTTTGATAGGGCATTAAGGATTAGATCAGGGTAAGGTATTGTTAGGCGGCCGGCCAAGCATGGGCTCTGCGGGCGAGTCTGGGGCCGCGCGGCGCGCAGGAGGCGGCGGTGCTGTGTCACATGTACGCGCAGCTGGGCACCGACCTGCTCGCCAAGCTCAAGGGCGACTTTGCGTTTGTGCTGTACGACGCCAAGCTGGTGCGCCGCCGCCGCCCGTCCACGCGCGGCGCGCGCGCGACGTGCAAACTCGCCCCACTGCCGATTGCGCTGTGTTGGATCATCAGAGCGCATCGCTGTCATTTGAGTGCCAGTGATTCAACAGCGCTCCGGTCTCCTCACGCGACGCGCGCCGCCTGCGCGCAGGTGCGCGTGTTTGCGGCCTGCGCCGCGGGCGGCTCGCACGCGCTGCTGCAGGCGCGCATGCCCGACGGCAGCCTGATCATTGTGTCCGGGCCGCCGGCGCCCGCCGACGCGCCGGCGGCGGCCGTTGCCCGCGCCACCAAGCCCGCCGATGCTGAGGCGGCAACGGCGGCTGCGGCGCGCCCGGCGTCCGCCGCGCCTGACGCTGTCGAGGGCGGCGCGGGTGCGGTCGCCGGACCGCCGAGCGCTACAGGTGCTGAGGGACCGCATGGCGGCCCCAGGCCGCCAGCCAGCCCGCTGCTGCCGCCCGGGTGCACGGCGGTCCAGGCCATCCCAGCCGGCTGGAGCAAGTACGGCTGGCAGGCGGACCCGCAGCCGTGGGCCCGGCCGCAGGAGGACCTGCAGCGCGGCGCCTCGCAGGCGCGCCCGCCTCGCCGCTGCTGTGAGGAGGTGGCCAGCTTGGCTGTGCGGAACATTTGCACGCTGCACGTTGCACCGCGGGCAGTGCAACAGGCACAGCTTTGTGCCAGGCGCGCAGCGCCATGAATGAGCCATGAAAGAGCTGTGCATAATGCCGAGCCTGCATGGGGTGCGAACTTTGAGGCAGCGGCCATGCAGCGGCTGCCCGCAGGCCCATGCGCTGAGCGCCTGCTGCCGCGGCGCGCGCAGGCGGCCGCGGCGGCGCGCCGCGCGCTGGCTGGCCTGTCGCTGCGCCCGCGCTCGGCGAGCGAGGCTTGCGCGCGCGCGTTGGCGCCGTCGCTGGCCAGCGCCAGCAGCGGCCCGGGCTCGGTGCTGACGCCCAGCAGCACGCCGCGCGGCGCCGCCAGCCCAGGCTCGGCGCACCTGGCGGGCGCCTGCTTTGGCGCCGGCCTGGGCGCGCGGCACTCGGTGGGCTCGCTGCCGGCGGGCGCAGGATTAGGGTTTCTGGGCGGGCCGGGCGGGGCGCGCAGCGAGGCGGCGGCGCGAGAGGCCCTGCTCGCGCGCTCGGCCAGCGAGGCGACCCCGCGCGGCGCGGCCGGCGCGCCGGAGCCGCTGCCCGGCGGCGCGGGCGAGGGCGCCGAAGGGGTGCGCTCCCGCGCTGCGACGGCGGCGCGGGCGCCGCGTCTGCGGATGTGCCGCGACTCACTGCTCCACTCTTCCTCGTGCTGCAAGCGCGTGCTACGAGCGCGCGCAGCGCCGAGCATGTGAGACACAGAGCCGTCACACACGCGCTGTGCAGCGCTGGGCCTGTGCCATCCTGTCGCTGGGCAGGCGGGCGTCCGGCTGGCAGCAGGTCAGCGCCCAGACGCTGGCCGCTCTGCCCTACCGCCGCTCCTGCTGAGCGCTGCGGGGCCGCCTCAGCCGCAGAGGCGCGAGTAAATGGTAGAGAGAGAGAAAAGAGGGAAAATGCGCCGCGCAGGCGAAGAAGACGCGGCGCGGCAAGCGCGGCGGGCGCAACCAGCGCGAGCGCGCGTCGCTGGACGGGCGCCTCAGCCTGGACAGCCGGCCCAGCCTGGACGGCCGACCCAGGTGCCCACCCCACGGCTTTTGCCTGCGGCCGCGCCCCCTGCTCTGCGTTCAGAAACGAGGAGGCTGCGGCAGGCATCCTTACGCATCACTGCAGGGTGTCGTTTGTGCATCCCTGACCCCGGGTGCCGGAACAGGCGTGCCTGGTGCAGTTGGCATTTTTCCGATCCCGGGTGTGCCCCTTTGTTCTGCCCTGTCAGCGGGTCTGCGTGCGTGAGCCTGGGCTAAAACTGCTGGCGCGGCACACGCGCAGCCTGGACGGGCGGCCCAGCCTCGACCTGCAGTCGCGGTCCTCTCTGGACGCCCGCCGCTCCATGGACCAGCCCCGGGTGCGGCCCAGCCGCAATGCGCAGCCGCCGGCCACCGTACAGCAGCGAGGCTGCGCTGAGCTGCACTGTGCTCCCCAGCAGAAAACGAGCGCATGTTGCTGAGTCTCTCGGGGTTGAGTCGGCTGGGAACTCGCGCACTGCGGACAGCGGGCGGCGATGACGCCACCGCCGCTGTGCGCTGCCGCTGTCGTGCAGTGCTGTGCATCGTGCACCTCTGTGCGCGCTGGGCTGACACGCTCTGTGACCTAGCTCAAGCACACGGCAGCGCTCCGTCCTTGCATGTTGGAGCCGCAGACTGCAAGTGTGTCGACCTTTGGCCGAACATGCGCGCAGAGCGCGACCTGCCGCCGTGCGGACGAGCACGAGTGGTGGCGCTCGGGCGGCGCGAGCGCCGACGCCGCCGCCGCCGCCGGCATGGACGCATGCCGCTCGCTGCCGGCCGGCGGCAGCGCCTTTGCATCGGCTGCGCAGCGGCCCGCCGACCCGCCCACACCCACGCACGCTGTGTCGCTCGACCCTGGCGCGGGCGCCCTCGGCGCGTCCGCCGCGCGCGAGCCCTGGGTCCCGCCCGGCCGGCGGCGCAGCGCCGGGGCAGGCGCCAGCGGCGAGGCAGGGCCGGGGCTGGCTGTGAAGCTTGGCGGCGCGGCGGCCGCAGCCGCGGCCGCGGCGGCCGCGCTGCGCGCCGCGCCAGCGCCGCCGCGCTCGGGGCTGCGCGCGAGCGCCACGCCGTTCACGCTGCCGCCGCCGAGCCCGCGCATGGGGCCGGGGTCCGGGGCGGTGCCAGGGTTCGGGTCGGCGCAGGGCCTGCCGCCGCAGAGCCCGCGCGTTGGCCCCACGCATGCGCCTAGCCCGCGCTCTGCAGCTCTCTCGTCCTGGGCTGCTGATGCGCCAACGCCGAGCCCGCCGCCGCCGCCGCCGGCGCTGCAGTTTGAGCTGTCGCCGTTGCCCAGCGTGGCGGTGCTCGCGCTGCCATTAGGCGCATCGGCGACTGCTGCGGGGCTGCTGGTCGCCGCGGAGGGCGGTGCGGGCGGGCGCGCAGACAGCGCATGGGAGGATGAGGACGACGCAGAGGCCGCCGGGCGGCTGCCAGTGCTCGCCGTGCGCGTCCCTGCGGCCGCGCCGTCACCCCCGGCCGCCGTCGCGGCGAAGCAGGCCGCGCTGGGCGCGGCGCTGGGCGAGGCGAGCGCTGCCGTTGCGCAGGGCGCAGGCCTGGAGCCCAGCCAGCGGCATGTGGCTGCAGGCACTGGAGGCGCGGGCAGCATTGCGGAGGACCACCAGGGGTGGTCCCCATCGTCCAGCGCGACCGCTTCGCTGCCCGCCAGCGGCTCTATCCATGGCAGCGATGGCGGCGCGCCAGCGCCCAGAGCAGGGTTTCCGCCAGCCACGCCGGCCGGCGCAAGCCCGGCCGGGCCCGGTGGCGCCGGCGCCGGCGCCGGCGCTGCAGACGCTCAAGCGCAGCCGCCCGGGGCGAGCCCGGGTGATCATCCTGCAGCGGAGCCCGTGGTCCTGCTCGGCTTTGCCGCGGCGCCCGCCGGCGCGCCGCGCCGGCGCGCGGGGCGCTCCGAGTCGCACCACTGCCTGGTCAGCCTGCTGAGCGCGTCGCTGGCGGGCCCGCCGCCGCCGCCGCGCCTGCCGCCGCCGCCGGCCGGCCTGCCGCCGCTGGCGCTCGGCGGCGCAAGCCGCGCGGCCGGCACCGCCTGGGCCGGCAGCCCCGCAGCGAAGCCCGGCAGGGCCCTGCAGGGTTTGCACGGCGCAGCACCCGGCGCCTCCCCGCGCACCCCGCTCCTGGACGGCCCTGCGTCCCCGCGGCTGCGCGGCGGCGCGCTCGGCCCGGGCACCATGCGCGGCGCCGCTGAGGGCGGCCGCGCGCGCGGACGCACCGGCCAGGGCGCCGCTGCCGGGCGCGGCGCGCGGGACCAGGGGCCGAGGCAAGGCGGCGCGGCGCCGTCGCCGGGTCGGGGGCGCACAGACGCAGAGCGTGTGCCTGAGCGCTCTGATGCCGCGCCCGAAGAGGCATGTTCACACGCGGAGACCGCCGGCGGCGCGCGCGAGGGCGCCGCGGGCGGGGCGCCGGCGCCCGACCATCCGGCGCTGCCGGCGCCGCTGG
>JAABUV010005069.1_pt1 | contig 15244 bp, 14 predicted proteins | sample 5559971 | NCBI WGS metagenome assembly JAABUV01 (sample SAMN10711881, study PRJNA513362) | rock metagenome | isolation source: Antarctica rocks | place: Antarctica: Victoria Land, Knobhead nord | collected 2015-12-19
GCACGCCAAGGCAGACTGGCAGTTCACCACCGCCGACGCCCGCATCAAACTGAAGCAACTCTACCCGACGTTATGAATGACTCAGGGTACTAGTCCAAGTCGTTGGAGCTGCCCATGCAACAACGCCGGTGCCGTTGGTAACCGGGGCAAATTCCCGGGCACGCAAATGCAGCAGAACAAGGGCCAGAGTTGGCCTGCCGCTCTACCACGTTGAACCAACTATGCTTTTTTGGTTCACGAGACGATACAGACGGCTCAAGATGCTGAAGCGGACCATGTATGGCCGAGCCGGCTTCCCGCTTCTCCGTGCTCGTGTCCTTCACGCCGCATAATAGCGCAGTGACAGCACGGAAAGTGCGGGAGATCCAGAATGCAGGCGCCACTGACACGCCCAAGCCGCTGTGGCAGAACTGAATGGCCCTGATATGCCCCCAAGTCGCACAGCCTAAGCCCGCAGCCTCCGATTTATGCACCAACGCCGATCCCGCCCTCTATTAGGTGAGTTGGCGTTGAGGCGGTGTTAGCGTAAGAAGTTGGCTGTTGGCTATGGGCACAGTCTATTTGGCGCAGACCTTGGTGCAATACGCCTAGCTGAGGAATTTCCCTGTTGGATCTTTCGTGCCAGCGTTTTACCGCTTATGGTAAACTACTCCGGTTCTCGCCCGCCTGAGGTGCTCTATGACAACCTCGCAAGCCCCCCTCCCTGATACAACGAAAAGTGGTCCGTGGAACCCTGGCGTTCAGTCCCGGCTTCCATCCCGCCTGGCACCTCTCGCGACGATCTTCAGACCGGATAACGTTTTCAAGAACTACGAGGAGGTACACGAGCTGCATGGCTTGTCGGGACTCGAATTTAATGAGCTCGTAGTTTTCCGACCCGAACGCCTGGTGGTGCACGAACTCCTTATTCGCGTGACCGGCGAGCTTTCTGTGCCTGATGGGTCCGAGGTTGATGATCTCGGCGTCAGTTTCCGACAGATGACGCATACGATCCTAACGAGGCACATAGCCCCGCACATGCCAAAAATTGTGAGCGCGCATCAGGAAGCCGAACGGAAGTTGTCGGCCTTGATCAACGCCGAGTTTGAGGACGTGCTCGGTGCCACGCGGCTCAGCACCATCCCGGTTCCCGCGCAAGAAGCTCGGCGAAGTGGGCGGTTCGGTTTCCTGCACTGGCAATTTCGCGAGAGGCAGAACGTAGTCCGGCACGAAGACGTTCGTGATCGCGAAGAGCGTTTTCTCAAGCAGTGGACGGAAAAGGCCGGATCAAGTGCGAGCGGCCCGCTCGCGATGACGGCGTACCAAGCGCTGATCAGAGTGGCATCAGCAATGCGCGCGAAGCATGGCCGTATTTGGGGCGGTGCAAATTTGCTCGCATCCATCGCCACCGGCATTGCTTGCAATCGGCACGTTGCTGAAATCATCAGTCAACTCGTCGATTCTTGGTTCCGGGATGCTGCGCAGGCCGAGGGATATCAGCTTCTTCCCTTTCAGGAACGACCTTTTGCAATGAATACGAAAGGAGTTTCGGCCTCCGGCAAGAGTACAATGCGCCCATATCAGAAGAGGCTCGCAGCAGAGATCAATATCGACTGGCAACATTTTGCCTTTATCAGTCCTGACATTTGGCGGAAGTATCTTCTTGAATTTATTTCACTCGGCGAAGATTATAAATATGCAGGTATGCTTACTGGAGATGAACTTGCCATCGTCGACTCGAAGCTGGACCGCTACATGGGGCGGAAAGGCGAGCGTGCGGAGATACCCCATCTCTTAATCGACCGTTTCCGGTTCGATAGTTTCGCAGCAGACGTGGACGAGGCGACTTCTACGATGATCACGCGCTTCGCCGATCTGGTGTATCTGTTTTTTATGATCACCCCGCCGCACATCACCGTTGAGCGCGCCTGGGAGCGCGGACTGCGCGTGGGACGCTACAAGGCCGTGGATGATCTGCTCGCGCATAATGTCGAGGTATTCACGGGCATGCCAGACCTTTTTTTCACGTGGGCAATGCGGACAAAAAACGTGTTCATTACGAATTTCTTGACAATAGCGTTCCGCACGGCGAACGGCCGCGCACTATCGCCTTCGGTTGGAACCGGGATATGACCATTCTAGACGTCAAGTGCATACTCGACGTCGAGCGTTATCGAAAAATCAATGTTAACGCGATTTGCGCGGACGACGTATACCCGGATCCACAGGCCATGGCACCAGAGAGCAACACACAGTTTCTCGAGCGGTGCGTGCGGCTGCTCACGACTGTCAGTTTTGCGAGCCGCGAGACTGGGCTCGTCTATGCCCGCATGGAATTGGGACGGCCAACGTGGATCGACCCAGAAGCGCTGGAAGAGGCGATGACGGACGCGAACACTCGGGCCGGCATTCTGGCCGTCGCGCCGGACGCATTGAAGGGATCATACATTTTCGAGGCAAAGGACAGACAACTGTCGAAGAGCCTCGAAAGTGATCGGATGCACATTCTTGGCCAGTGGGGATGCGGAACCGCGCTGATTGAGGAGGCTTGGACAATATCAGACAAGCGGGATGAGGTGCCATCTGCGGGGCAATGAGCCGGCAACGGTGTTGGCGTGGTAAGGCGGCGAGGTAGCCTGGTGATAAGCGTTGGTGCATGATTCAGATGGCGGACGTAGAGTGCCAGCCTGGGGCGCTTTCAGCAGATCCGTTGCGACACTGGCCTGCCGAGCGGGGTTATCCGGTTCAGCACCGAGCAGCCGACCTTAATCCCGGTCTTCTGGGCAGGCAGGGTCCGGGCGCGAAGGCCGCTGCCAAGGATGGCCTTGTAGCAGAACATTGCCGTTTCCGCGTGCGACTGCCGGCCGTAGCCGGTTGCCTTCTGCCACACCATGCACCCTTTGTCCCAGGTCGTCTGGATGTGCTGGTCGCGCTGGCTGGGTGCTGTTGTCCCTGCGGCCGGGCTCGGCACCGCGGTCGAGCGTGGCGGGATGACCACCGCCATCGGCGGGTCAGGTTGGCGCTCAGCCACGGCCCGGTAGGCAGGTTCGCCATCATGGGCGCCGTCCGCAATCACCGAGGCGATCGGACCAGGGATTTGCTGGAGCAGCGGGCCGACCTGGGAGACGTCGCCTTTGTCGTTGCGTGTCAGCTCGGACGCCAGCACCTCGCCGGTGTTGGGATTAACGGCGAGGTGCAACTCGCCTGCGCCATGGATCTTCAAGCCGGTCGCATCGATCGCGACGTGCATCGGCCCAGTCGCCTGGGCCTGCCCCAGCGCTGTCGCAAGCGCCAGCCCAGGGTTGCGCCGGGAAAACGCGGTGTGGTCGGGCACACTGACGTTCAGGCCAAGCAGGATCGCGATCAAGCACAGGAGGCTCTCGGTCTGCCGCTACGGACAGCCAAAGGCCAAGCGCAGCAAGTGTCCGGTCTCGATCGCCACGCCCGAGTGGTCGCGGGGACGACCACGCCCGCCGGTGTGGGGCGGCTGCCAGGCCGCGAGCGCCTCGGGCGTCACCCAGACCGTCAAGCTCCCACGCCGCTGCGGCGCCCTGTCATGCTCCGGCCAGTTGGCGACCTTGTCGCGCGCCCGGGGGATCTTGTGGCGGCGCGCCTCATCGGCCCTGTAAGGCATCAAGCTTCCAGACAACGAGGGAACGGCCCTATACGCTCCCAAGTCCCACAGTCCAAGCCCGCAGCCTCCGAATCGTGCATCAACGCCCCTCTCGTATGAACCTCCGGCACCTCCGCTACTTCGTCGCCCTCGCTCGCGAAAGGCATCACGGCCGCGCTGCTGCCGCCTGCAACGTGACGCAGCCGACTTTGTCAGAGGCGATCAAGCAGCTCGAAGCTGAACTGGGCGTACCGTTGATTGACCGAGGGGGACAGCGCTTCCGTGATCTTTCCCCGGAAGGGAGACGGGTGCTGGACTGGGCGCAGCTCATGCTGGCGGACCAGAACGGGCTTGAGCAGGCGTTGGCTGAAATACGGCACGGCCTGAGCGGACGCCTGCGCCTGGGCGTCATTCCGGCCGCGATGGCCGCTGCCCCGCTTATCGTGACCCCATTCTGCCACCGCCACCCGAACGTGACGGCCGAGGTGACCTCGATGACCTCAGTGCAGATCCAGCGCGGGCTGGAAAGCTTCGACCTGGAAGCGGGGCTTACCTACCTGGACAACGAGCCGCTGGCCAACGTGCGCTCGCTGCCACTTTACCAGGAGCGCTACGTCCTGCTGACCTCGTCGGCCGGTCCACTCGGCAGCCGGGACCGCGTATCTTGGCACGAGGCAGCCACGCTGCCGCTTTGCCTGCTCAGCTCCGACATGCAGAACCGGCGCATCATCAACCGCATCATCCGAGAGGCCGGCGGCCCGGCGCCGAGGCCGAGGATGGAGACGACCTCCATGCTGGCGATCTGTGCCCATGTCCGGCTGGGTGGCTGGTCGAGCATCGTCCCGCACAGCTTGCTTGCTGTGCTCGGCGCCGGCACAGACCTGCGCGCGCTACCGCTTGACCAGCCGTCAGCATTCCACACCGTCGGGCTGGTGGCCAATAATCGCGATCCGCTTTCCCCATTGTCACGGGCCTTCTTGGCGGAATCCAACTTGTTGGACGTTGCTGGACTGCTGGAACTGCCCGGCCAGATTTGATCGGATATTCCGATGAAGCGTCCTGCAAATCCAGTTTGATTAGGCAGGCAGCCCGGACAACGCTGCAAGTGTCATCCGCGATTGGAACCCCTTATGAGCTTGTCAGTAGTCCTGCCCCGTACCAAGCTGCTGATCGACGGCGAGTGGGCCGATGCCCAGACCGGCAACCAGTTCACGACGTTCAACCCAGCTACGGAAGAGGTTCTTGCCCAGGTGGCGCAGGCAGGGGCGGCCGATGTTGACGCCGCGGTGGCTGCGGCACGCCGGGCGCTCAACGGTCCATGGGGCGCCATGACTGGTGCGCAGCGTGGCCGCGTCCTGAACCGTCTGGCCGAGCTATTGAGACAACGTTTCGAGGAAGTGGTGCTGCTGGAAAGTCTCGACGGCGGCAAGCCGCTCGCGGCGACGCGCCGCCAGGATGTTGCGAACGCCATTGACACGCTGGAGCACTACGCCGGCTGGGCCGACAAGCTTTCGGGCGACGTCATCCCCGTGCGCGCGGACGCGCTGACCTACACCACGCTCTCCCCGGTGGGCGTGGTCGCGGCAATCGTGCCCTGGAACTTCCCATTGATGAACGCGGTCTGGAAGGTCGCCCCGGCGCTGGCCTGTGGATGCACCGTGGTCATGAAGCCGGCGGAGCTGACGCCGCTCTCGGCACTGTGGCTTGGCGCTGCTGCGCTGGAGGCCGGTATCCCGCCAGGCGTGCTGAACGTGATCCCTGGCCCTGGCACGGTGGCCGGCAACGCGCTCGTCTCGCATCCCGGGGTCGACAAGATTGCCTTCACCGGTTCTCCGGGCGTGGGCAAGACCATCATGCGGGCGGCGGCGGAGCACGTGACGCGGGTGGGGCTGGAACTCGGCGGCAAGGCGGCAGCAGTGGTGTTCGCCGATGCGGACCTGGACGCCGCAGTGCGGCAGATCGCCAACGGCGCGTTCTTCAACGCCGGCCAGGTCTGCTCGGCGGCCACCCGAATTATCGTGGAGGACAGCATTTACGACGAGTTCGTGGCGCGATTGGCTGCGCGGGTTGCCAGACTGCGCGTCGGCGACCCGGCGGATGCGGCAACCACCATGGGTCCGGTCATCTCCCGCAAGCAGATGGACGGCGTGCTGGGATACATCGACATCGGACTTAACGAGGGCGCGAAACTCGTCTCGGGTGGCAGGCGCATCGGCAGCCGGGGCTATTTCGTGCAGCCGACGGTGCTGTCCGGCGTGGATGGCGGCATGCGGGTCGCCCAGGAGGAGATTTTCGGACCTGTCGTCTCCGTCATGCGGTTCGGAGACGAGGCGGAAGCGCTGCGCCTGGCCAACGGAACGGTTTACAGCTTGGCGTCTGCGGTCTGGACTTCCAATGTGGACCGGGCGCACAGGGTCGCGAACCGCATCAATGCCGGAACCGTATGGGTCAACACCTATGGCCCGACCGACGCGCGCCTACCTTGGGGCGGAATGGGCGGCGAGTCCGGCATTGGCCGTGACCTCGGGCGTTCGGCACTGGAGGCGTATACGGAGACGAAGACGATCTGGCTGCAACTGGGTGGCGGCTCGGCGCACAAGGTCGCCGCGTAGGGGTGGACCGGGCGCATCAGCGGCCCGGTTGGTGCCGCCGTCAGTCTGCTGTCCTTGGCAGCCTAACCGGGCAGCCAACGCTGCCCAGGAACACCGCTCCTGCGTCACGCAGCGGAGCAGAATGCCGCTTGCTATCCAAGTTCCGGGTTCATTGGCGCATTGACTTAACTTACTGACATGCCGACCGGCTGCACATATGTTGGGCCAAAACCAGCGTGTCTGGTGTGATGTACAGGGAGAGACGGTCATGCAGGATGCGACGTCAAACGTCAGGCGTTTTGAGCACCCGGGACGAGGAGGGCGTGCAAGATCCACGCCGAAAGGCCGTGAGGTCCAACCGCAGGCCAAGCACGAGGTCGCTGCCCTCCTGGGCGATGCGCCGCGGCAGCGGGACATGCTGATCGAGTACTTGCACCTGATCCAGGACACTTATCACCAAATCTCGGCGCCTCACCTGGCAGCGCTTGCGGACGAGATGCGGCTGGCCTACGCCGAAGTGTACGAGACCGCGACCTTCTACGCCCACTTCGACGTGGTGAAAGAGGGCGAGCCGAACCTAGCCCCCACAGTAGTGCGCGTGTGCGACACCGTAACCTGCGCCATGTACGGGGCGGAGGCCCTGTATGAGGACCTGAAGGCACGGGAGGCCAGCGGCGCCCTTCCCGGCGCCCGCGTCGTGCGCGCGCCCTGCGTCGGCCTGTGCCATCACGCACCGGTGGCGGAGGTCGGCCACAACTTCCTTCGGGACACCAACGCGGACGCTGTCGCCGCAGCCGTCGCCGCAGGCGACACGCATGTTCACGTCCATGCGAACTACGTGGACTACAACGCCTATGTGGCCGGCGGCGGCTATGCGCTGCTGAGGCGTGTCCGGTCCGGCGAGGTCACTGTCGAGGACGTGCTGACCAAGCTGGACGAGGCCGGGCTGCGTGGACTGGGCGGCGCCGGGTTCCCTGTAGGGCGCAAGTGGCGCGCCGTCCGCAACGAGCCGGTGCCACGCATGATGGCGGTGAACGGCGACGAGGGCGAGCCGGGCACGTTCAAGGACGGGCTATACCTCAACATGGACCCGCACCGCTTCCTAGAAGGGATGCTGATCGGCGCGCACGTGGTCGAGGCGGCCGATGTTTACATCTACCTGCGGGACGAGTATCCGGTACAGCGCGCGATCCTGACCCAGGAGATCGCCAAGCTGCCGCCGGGCGGCCCGACGATCCACCTGCGCCGCGGCGCCGGAGCCTACATTTGCGGCGAGGAAAGCTCGATGCTGGAAAGCATAGAGGGCAAGCGCGGCCTGCCGCGCCACAAGCCGCCTTATCCCTACCAGGTCGGCCTGTTCGGATGCCCGACGCTCATCAACAACATCGAAACGCTGTTCTGGGTGCGCGACTTGGTCGAGCGCGGTGGCGGCTGGTGGAACAGCTACGGCCGCAATGGGCGGAAGGGCCTGCGCAGCTACTCCGTGTCCGGCCGCGTGAAGGAACCGGGCGTGAAGGTGGCCCCCGCGGGCCTTACCGTGCAGGAACTGATCGACGAGTACTGCGGGGGCATGGTGGACGGGCATACCCTGGCCGGCTACCTGCCCGGCGGCGCGTCGGGCGGCATCCTGCCGGGCCACATGAACGACATCCCGCTCGATTTCGGCACCTTGGAGAAATATGGCTGCTTTATCGGCTCCGCCGCCGTTGTTATCTTCTCTGAGGCGGACGATCTCCAGGGCATGGTGCTCAACCTGATGCGGTTCTTCGAGGACGAAAGCTGCGGGCAATGCACTCCGTGCCGGACGGGCACGCAGAAGGCGCGCATGCTGATGGAAAACGGCACCTGGAACACGGATCTGCTGCTGGAACTCAGCCAGGTCATGCTCGACGCTTCCATCTGCGGCCTCGGCCAGGCCGCGTCCAACCCGTTGACTTGTCTCATCAGGTACTTTCCACATTTGCTGACCTCCAGGAGGGCCGCCGAGTGAGTAGTTCGACCATGACCGAGGGGCCGCAAAACCTCGACCGCACCACGACCGAGACGCAGGGCTTGGCCTTCGAGTTGGACGGGGAGCGCGTGTTTGCCCAGGCCGGCGAAAGCATCTGGGACGTGGCCCGGCGCGTGGGCACCGAGATCCCGCATCTCTGCCACCGACCGGAACCGGGCTACCGTCCCGACGGCAACTGCCGCGTGTGCATGGTGGAGATCGAGGGTGAGCGCGTGCTGGCGCCGTCGTGCAAGCGGATGCCGGCAGTGGGCATGAAGGTCCGCAGCCAAACGGAGCGCGCCAAGAAGGCACAGTCCATGGTCATGGAACTGCTGGTAACGGACCAGCCCGCCCGCGAAACCTCGCACGATCCAACCTCTTCATTCTGGACGTGGGCGGACAAGACCGGGGTGACGGAAAGCCGCTTCCCGGCCGTGGAGCGCTGGGCGCACGATCCCAGCCACCCCGCCATGCGTGTTAACCTGGACGCCTGCATCCAATGCAATCTTTGCGTCCGCGGCTGCCGCGAGGTGCAGGGCAACGACGTAATCGGCATGGCGTACCGCAATGCCGGGGCCAAGGTGGTGTTCGATTTCGACGATCCGATGGGCAACAGCACCTGCGTCGCCTGCGGCGAGTGCGTGCAAGCCTGCCCCACTGGTGCCCTGATGCCAGCTGCTTACCTGAACGAATCCGAGCAGCGCATTGCCTGGCCCGACAAGAAGGTGAACAGCCTGTGTCCCTACTGCGGCGTCGGCTGCCAAGTCACGTATGAGGTGCTGGACAAGAAGATCGTCTATGCCCAGGGCCGCAACGGCCCGGCCAATAAGAACCGCTTGTGCGTCAAGGGCCGCTTCGGCTTCGACTATATTCACCATCCGCACCGCCTGACCAAACCGCTGGTGCGCCTGAACAACATGCCCAAGCACGCCAACGACCAAGTGGACCCGGCCAACCCCTGGACCCACTTCCGCGAAGCCTCGTGGGACGAAGCGCTGGACCGCGCCGCTAATGGCCTGTCGCGTATCCGGTCCGAGCACGGCCCCCGTGCCCTTGCCGGCTTCGGCTCCGCCAAGGGGTCGAACGAGGAGGCCTATCTGTTCCAGAAGCTGGTCCGCACCGGCTTCGGCAGCAACAACGTGGACCACTGCACTCGGCTGTGCCATGCCAGTTCCGTCGCGGCGCTGATGGAAGGGCTGAACTCCGGCGCGGTGTCCGCGCCGTTCATGGCGGCGCTGGATGCCGAGGTCATCGTCATCATCGGCGCCAACCCGGCCGTGAACCACCCGGTCGCGGCCACATTTATCAAGAACGCCGTCAGGCAGAACGGCGCCAAGCTCATCATCATGGACCCGAGGCGCCAGCAGTTGTCGCGCTACGCCCATCGCCACTTGGCTTTCAAGCCCGGCGCCGACGTGGCCCTGCTCAACGCCATGCTCCACACCATCATCACCGAGGACCTGACGGACGCGCAGTACGTCGCCGGCTACACCGACGGTTTTGAAGAGCTGAAGGAGCGCATCAAGGACTTTCCGCCCGAGAAGATGGAAGCCATCTGCGGCATTCCCGCCGCAACCATCCGCGAGGTGGCGCGGTTGTATGCCAAGGCGCGCACCAGCCTGATCTTCTGGGGCATGGGCATCAGCCAGCACATCCACGGCACCGACAACTCGCGTTGCTTGATTGCGCTGGCGCTCGTCACCGGGCAGATCGGCCGGCCCGGCACCGGGCTGCACCCCTTGCGCGGTCAGAACAACGTGCAGGGCGCAAGCGACGCCGGGCTCATCCCGATGGTGCTGCCGGACTACCAATCCGTCGAGGATCCGGCCATCCGCGAGCACTTCGAAACCTACTGGAACAGTCCGATTGATCCCGTGCGCGGTCTGACGGTCGTGGAGATCATGGACGCGATCCATGCGGGCAAGATACGCGGCATGTACGTGGAAGGGGAAAACCCCGCCATGTCCGACCCGGACCTGAACCACGCGCGCGGTGCGCTGGCAAAGCTGGAGCACCTGGTGGTGCAGGACCTATTCCTGACGGAAACGGCCTTCCACGCGGACGTGGTGCTGCCGGCCTCGGCCTTTGCAGAGAAATCTGGCACTTTCACCAACACCGACCGCCGGGTGCAGATCGCCAACCCGGTGCTGGAGCTGCCGGGCGAGGCGCGGCAGGACTTGATGATCATCCAGTCCATCGCTCAGCGCATGGGCCTGCCGTGGAGCTACGCCGGGCCTGCCGAGGTGTTCACGGAAATGGCGCAGGTCATGCCGTCATTTGCCAACATCACCTGGGACCGCGTTGTCCGCGACGGCGCGGTCACCTACCCGGTGGATGCTCCGGACGTGCCCGGCAACGAAATCATCTTCTACGCCGGCTTCCCGACCGCGAGTGGCCGCGCCAAAATCGTGCCGGCCAACGTCGTGCCGCCGGATGAGCTGCCGGATGGAGAATATTCAATGGTTCTCTCCACCGGCCGTGTGCTGGAACACTGGCATACCGGCTCCATGACCCGGCGCGCTGCCGTGTTGGATGCCATCGAGCCGGAAGCAGTGGCCTTCATGTCCCCCAAGGATCTGTGGCGTCTGCAACTGGCGCCCGGCGACCGCATCCGGCTGGAAACGCGGCGCGGCGCGGTGGAAGTTAAAATACGCAGCGACCGAGATGTGCCGGAGAACATGGTGTTCATGCCATTCTGCTACGCAGAGGCAGCCGTCAACCTGCTGACCAACCCGGCGCTGGATCCATTCGGCAAAATCCCGGAGTTCAAGTTCTGCGCGGCCCGGGTGACGCCGATAGGGGCGATCGCGACGGCAGCGGAGTAAGCTCTACGGCTACGCCCGCGTGAGCACCCTCAACCAAGATCTTGGCATCTAGCGTGCTGCCCTCAAGGCGGCCGGCTGCAAGGTGGTCCGCGCCGAGAAGGCCAGCGGGTCGAAGCGCGGCGGCCGGACCGAGTTGCAGGTGCTGCTCGACTTCGTGCAGCCCGGCGACACGCTGGTCGTTACCCGCATCGACCGGCTCGCACGCTCGATGAAGGACCTGCAGGACATCGTGCATGAGTTGAAGGGCAAGGGCATCGCCCTGCGCGCGACCGAGCAGCCGGTGGACACAGGCACCGCGGGCAAGGCGTTCCTGGACATGCTGGGCGTGTTTGCCGAGTTCGAGACCAACCTGCGCCGCAAGCGCCAACTTGAAGGCATCAAGGCCGCGAAAGCACGCGGAGTCTACAAGGGTCGCAAACCCGCGATCGATCCGGCTGAGCTACGTCGTCTGCGGGACGAGGAGAAGCTTGGTCCCGCTGCCATTGCGCGCCGGCTCGGCATCGGCTGGGCCAGCGTCTATCGCGTGCTCGGAATGCAGAAGCAGACTGCGTAGCGGTCCAGGCAAGCCGGGCGATATGTCGCTTCCACCCCCACCGGATCGCCCCGCTGATTGGCCGACCTCCCCGACGCTTTGCACCACGCTGCCTCCCTCGTGCTCGACTTCGACGCAGGGCTCCTGCATGTCATCGCGCTGTCCCTCGGGATCAGCCTCGGCGCGACCACGGCCGCGTCCCTGCTCGGATTGCCGCTCGGGGCTGCGCTCGCCGTCCTGCGCTTCTCGGGCCGGCGCGGACTGATACTGCTCGCCAACGCGCTGCTCGGCCTACCGCCCGTCGTTGTCGGCCTGGCGCTTTACCTGCTGCTGTCGCGCGTGGGGCCGCTCGGACGCATGAGGCTTTTGTTCACGCCGGCCGCCATGGTGCTGGCGCAGCTTTTGCTCGCCCTGCCCATCGTCGCGGCCCTTGCCCACCGGGCAGCGGACGCGATCTGGCGCACCTACGGCGACGACCTGCGGGTCAACGGTGCCGGACCCTTGCAGTCAATTCTGACTGTGCTGGCCATCGGGCGTGCCGAGATGCTGACCGCGGTGCTTGCGGGCTTCGGGCGCACGATTTCCGAGGTCGGCGCCATCCTGGTCGTCGGTGGCAACATTGTCGGCTACACCCGCACCATGACCACCTCCATCGTGCTGGAAACTAGCCGGGGCAATTTCGCTTTCGCGTTGGCGTTGGGCGGCGTGCTCGTGGGCATCAGCCTCGCCGTAAGTGCCGCGGCCTTCGCGCTCGCCACGCGCCGGGACCGTGCCGTTCCACCCACGCCTCGCTAGGAACCAAGGAGGCTTGCCGTGATTTCCCGCCGTTCCATCCTCGCTACCTTGGCCGCGGCCATCAGTGCGGCGCCGTTCGCTGCTAACCCTGGTCGGGCCGAGGCACCTTTCATCACGGTCGCCTCCACCACGTCGACCGAGCAATCCGGCCTGTTCGGCCACCTGCTGCCCGCCTTCACCAAGGCAACCGGGATCGAGGTGCGCGTGGTCGCGGTCGGCACCGGGCAAGCCCTGAAGCTCGGCGAACGCGGCGACGCCGACGTCCTGCTCGTGCATGACCGGCCGTCGGAGCTGAAGTTCGTCGCAGCCGGCTGGGGCCTCGGCCGGCACGATCTGATGTACAACGACTTCATTGTCGTTGGACCTAACTCCGACCCGGCCCGGGTTGCTGGAAGCAAGGACGCCGTCACCGCCTTCCGCAAGGTCGCAGGCGCCAAGGTGCCTTTCGTTACCCGTGGCGACGACAGCGGCACCAACGCGGCGGAGTTGCGCTTCTGGCGCGACGCCGGGATCGACCCCAAGGCCGCCAGCAATGGCGCCGGCCAGAACGCAAGCTGGTACAAGGACATCGGCGGCGGCATGGGACCGGCGCTGAACGCGGCGGCGGCGATGGGCGCCTACACGCTTTCGGACCGTGGCACCTGGCTCAGCTTTCGGAATCGGCAGGACCTCGTGATCGTTGTTGAGGGCGACCAGCGGCTGTTCAATCAGTATGGCGTCATGCTGGTCAACCCGATCCGGCACCCGACCGTGAAGGCGGATCTCGGACGGACCTTCATCGACTGGCTGATCTCGCCGGAAGGGCAGCAGACCGTTGCCGGCTACAAGATTAACGGCGAGCAGCTGTTTTTCCCGGATGTGGACAGGCCCGGCCTGTGAGGGCCAGGCTCCGCATCGCAACTACCGCGATTGCGATGCTGTTGCATGGACCTGGTGGCTGGCGTTGTAGGGGAAGCCGATGTAGAAGGCCTGCCCTTTCACTGATCCCTGGATGCCCGCCTTGCCCTTCAAGCTGACCGCCGTCACCACATTTCCAAGCAGAAGCGCAAGGTCATGAACTCGGCCGCCTACGACGCGGCCTTGCACCAGCGCGGCAGTTTGGCAGTTTGGTTCGCCGACGAGGCGGTTGCGGCATGGAGGGCGGAACCCCGCACGACCGCAGGCGGCCAGCCCTGGTACTCTCCTTTGGCAATCCTGACGGCGCTGACGCTCCGGGCCGTGTTCCGCCTTGCCCTGCGCCAAACCGAAGGCCTGACCCGCAGACGAGCTATGCCGGAGAATGGGTGATGGCTGAGTGAGCAAGGCGGCGTATCGAGGTGGGTGTGAGCCTGCCTGAACCTCCCGAAGGAGCGATACGCCATGACAAGCACTACCACCGTTGTTTCCTTCCGTCAGCCCGAGACAATCGACGATCCGCTGACGGCGGTTCTGAGGAGCGGCGCACGCCGGCTGCTGGCCCAGGCCATTGAGGCGGAAGCCGAAGCGTTCCTGGCTGAGATGAAGGGCGAGCGGCTTGCGGACGGACGCGAGCGCGTTGTGCGGCACGGCCACGGCCCTGAGCGCCTGGTGCAGACCGGGATCGGCCCGGTCGCGGTGCGGCGGGCCAAGCTGCGCGACCGTGCGGCTGGCGAGGCTGACGCCGAGCGCCTCCGTTTCACTTCGGCCATCTTGCCGCGGGGTGTGTCAAAAACCTGGGGCGTTACACCACGAACTGGAATGCGTTCTGGCCGAAGCGTCCGTCCAGCACCGCGGCCCTGACTTGGAGCACGCGGTGAGGGGAGTGTCAGAAACCTGGGGCGTTACGCCGCGAGCTGGATTGCTTGCTGGCGGAAGCGTCCGTCCAGCACTGCGGCCCTGACCTGAAGCACGCGATGGGCGCCGTGGGGCGACCAGCGCATTTGCCGTCGCTTGTTCATGCACGCGTTCACCAGCTGGTTGACGGTGCCCTCGGCCCGTGAGGTCGAGATCGGCTTGCCAGCCCGGTAGCGCTGGCCGTAGTCGATCAGCGCGCTTTCGTTGTTCTCGATATAGCTGCGCAGTTCCGCGCAGCGCGCGGCAAGGCGCCTGACGGTCGCTTCGGCGGCGGGTTCGTTCGGCACGACGGCGTCCTTGGCCCAGCTTGCGATCCGGCCCAGGGCCTCGCACGCTCCCTCGTGGTGTCCGTTCCAAAGCAGGCTGCGCAGCCACTCGACATCGATCTGAGCAGGGTCGAGCAGGACGAGGGGCAGCGGTTCCAGGGCGCACAAGCCGCGCATCACCTGCTCGACGTGGTGCATGCGCATCGAGAGATGAAACCAGTCCAGGATGGGCTGCACCGGGCCGCCCGTGGCCGAGCGCACCAGCGCTGGCAGGGCGGGGTCGCCGTCGCTGATCGCGGTCACCGGATCGCCCTCCCGCCAGCCCTGATCGAGCAGCGCCGCACGCAGCAGGGCATGCGGCTGCTCGGCCACGCTGCGCACCAGGGCGAAGCGCCGGGTGGCGTGGCCCTCTCGCTCCACCTTGCCGCAGATCGCCTCGAAGTTCCGAACCTGATGACCGGGCACTGCACGTATGTAAGCACCATCGAGCATGACGACGGGCCGGCTCGCGTCCGCCGCTGCGGCCTTGGCCGGCTCGTCTCGGACAGCCATGACCTCTGCCGCTGCTTGCCGGTCGGCCGCCTCAAGCTGCAGGGCGACCGCATGAGTGCGGGTGCGCAGGCTCTCATGGTTCGCCGGCGAGACGGGCAGCGGAGCTTCCAGAATGCGCGCACCATCCCGAAACGAGGTGCGCGCGCCCAACTCGGCCTGCATCCGCTCCAGCTCCGGCGTGCAACGGGCGGCCAGCAGCGTGCAGACCGGCGAGACCGTCACCTCCGCCGGGGGCGTCGTCAAACGGCAGCGGCACACCTTGAACCGTGGCGCCTCGACCTCGACCGTG
>JAABUV010005070.1_pt1 | contig 15243 bp, 25 predicted proteins | sample 5559971 | NCBI WGS metagenome assembly JAABUV01 (sample SAMN10711881, study PRJNA513362) | rock metagenome | isolation source: Antarctica rocks | place: Antarctica: Victoria Land, Knobhead nord | collected 2015-12-19
CCCTGTGGCAGCAACGAATTACAGCCATATCGGCTCACGCACGGCTCCCCGCGAAAATCACCGACGCCCTGCTCAACACGCTCGCGGAGGCCGCCTGACGAATCAACAACAGTGCGAAACTCCACTAGCTACGAAGTGCCGAGAATGCTCGAAGTCGGCACTTTTGGCGCCAAGGCGAGGAGGAACGAGGCCTATACGAGCCACGCAGGCCCGTGCGAGTAGTCAAAGTGCCGACACCAATCCTCAACTCGGCACCCAACACACATCGGCCGGACTGACACGCCCGCTCACCCGAAGCCCGAGTGCTCAGCGAGGTCCGATCGCTGATCCCGGCAGGTCGTCTCGGAGCATCCCCATGACCAGGAAGTCGTGCCATCCGTCGGGGTACAGCTCCGCTTGGCGACGAGTCCCCTCGTGGACGAATCCGCAGGCGCGGTAGCACCGTATGGCGCGCTCATTCTTGGCTAACACCTCGAGTTCGACACGATGGAGGCCGAACTCGGCGAACCCCCACTCGACCACCAGCCTCGTGACCTCTTGACCGAGGCCCATTCCTCGTCGCTTGGGCGCAAAGATTCCGAGGCTCAACGTCGCTCGGTGATTGCCTGCATCGACCCGCAGACTCGTACTCCCGATGCATTCACCGGCGTACTCGACGCTCCATTCAATGTGGTCAGGCTGCGGATGCGGGCGGCGTAGCAGCAGGTCCTGCCTGTTGTGAACCCGTCTGCCGTCCCAGGCTCGACGCCAACTTGCGCCGTACCCGTCCTCCTCCTCGGGGTCGATCCGATACCGGAGCCGGTCGTCGATGTCACGCTCACCAGGAGCACGAAGGATGACCCGGTCACCCCGAAGCGCCGGCGGTGTCGCCAGCAGGTTCAACGACTCCAGCATGCGGTGTCTCCCGTTCGACCTGCCGGCGGCAATCTATTCGTGCTGATTCAACGAGCGCCCGAAGATCAGTGTTCAGCCCATCATGTCCGGGTCACTGCTCTCAACCCAATTGGGGGCTCGGCGCTCCGCTCCCAGCGACGCCGACGTACCTTGCGGCTGGTGACACGGACCCGAGCACTGGGCCTTCTCGCGGCGGGAGCAGCCGACCGGTCAACCAACCGCGCTGGCCGCGGCCGCGATGACCAGCGCGAGAACCAGGACGAACGCTCCTAGCCCGATCAGGACGCTGGGCAGGATCGCCGCGCCGCCCGCTCCGATGATGGCCTGGGCCGGATCGGCCGGGTCGTAACGCACCTGCACCCGGTCCCCTACCCGGAACCTCGGCGGCTGGGTGGCCACGCTGTCCCGCACCTGGCCCACGCTGCCGTCTTCCCGCTGGTAACGGGCCACCGGGTGGAGCCTCGCCGCGTTGATGTCGCCGGGCATGAGTTCGACGATTTCGCCGGTCGCCTCGAGCCAGCCGCGCTCGCGGGCCCGGTTGGTGCGACGGGCGCTCAGGCCAGCCACGATCAGGGCCAGGCCCACCAGCACGGCAACGATCGCGCCGCCTACGACCGCGGCCACGGGAACCCCCTCACTGCCTAGCTGGCACCTGGACGGACGGTTCGCGAGTGTATCGGCCCCGCCGGCTCGTCGCTGATCACGCTCGTCTCTCCCGTCGCCCGGACGGTGCACGTCGCCGGTTCAGCCAACCGTCCTGGCCGCTCTGGCGGGCCACGTCGCTCACGGTGGCAGAGCGATAGGTCGCCTATCTGCGCTGACCGCTGAAGCCCACGTAGACGGCTCAGGCATGGTTACTGCCACGCGAGTAGGGGGCACCGCGCGCACGCAGCAACCCGACGCACGACAACTCTGACCCGATGCCTGGTGTCGTTAGCTCGTTGCGCTGCCGGGGCCCTCGGGTCGCTCACCGATCGTTTACTCCGCGGCCGAGCCGGCCGCGGGACGGTCAGCGCCGCCGCTACCCGCGCCGGAACAGCCAACCCAGCCGCACATACCGGGTAGCGAGCAACAATGCTGGCCCTGCATTTTCGGTTGATAACAGGAAGCGCGGAGGTGTCTGATCGACCCATGTCAAGCTTTGCTCGGCTCGGGCTGATCGAGCGCGAACTTGCCGGTGACGACTACCCGCAGATTCGCGACGCTCTTGCCAACTGGTGGGGCGGCTTGGGTGGTGACGACGGCGCTGATCACCGGATGGCACTGGTTCCCCGGCTGTTCTTCGATCACTTCAGCAACTCGAGCGTGCTGATCGGGCGCCACGGCGAGATGGTGGGGTTCCTCGTGGGGTTCCTGTCCCAGACCCACCGGGACACCGCCTACATCCACTTCGTAGGGGTCAGACCCACCGAATGAGGTGAAGGACTCGGGGTGGCGCTGTACCAGTGGTTCTTCGAGTTTGCCTCCGCGAACGGCCGTTCCGCGGTCCGGTCGATCACCTCTCCGGGAAACCACGCGTCGATCGCCTTTCACCGCGCGCTCGGTTTCGACCTTGAGCCGGGCGAGCTCATCGACGGTGTACCTGTCCAACGCGACTACGACGGCGCTGGCAACCACCGTGTCGCGTTTCTTCGGCACCTCGTCATCGACTGAAACTCGGCCCGCAAGCCGCGTGCTCCATGATCACCGTGCTCGGCAAAGGCACCGAAACGATCCCGCTAGCGGATCCGCTACCGGAACGCCATCAGCGTCTGGTGAAGCGCCGCTTGAGGGCGGCGAAGTTGATGCCGTAACCCCAGCCGTAGTTCTTGGGCGTCAGGATGCGGCGATCGTCAGGATCCCAGACACCCTTTCCGGCTTCGTCGCGTGTTGGACGCCTCCAGTTGTACGGCAAACCGAGGAAGTGGCCTTGCGGTTCACGGACCATGACCTCACCGTAGTGTTGCCGGGCCAACTGGGAGCGGCGGCTGCAAGAGCCCGCCGGGCCGTCCAGGTTCCAAACACGCTCGCGAGCCATCTCGCTGGCGGATCGTCCTGCGGAATCTCTCGGTGTCGAGTGATCAGCAGGAGGGATGTGGTGGGGTGGAGTCCATGGGTTGGGAGACGCACTCGGTAACACCGGACCGTTTCGAGGACTTCTGACGTCGTCAACCGCAGCCGCCGCGTCAACCACTGCTGGTGCCTGTCCCACCGGCTACAGGCGGCCGAGATCGAGCGGCTCGGCGGCGGAAGCCGAGAGCAGGCCATGCGCCGCCTTTGCGAGCGTGAACACCCGCCGGGGGTGGTGACGTACCTGAAGGGCGAGCCGGTGGGATGGTGCAACATTGGTCCCCGCGCCGAGATCACGCGTCTGGCCCACTCGCGTCTCATCCGACCCGTCGACGACGTGCCGGTGTGGAGCATCGTGTGCGTCGTCGTCCGCACGGGCCATCGTCGACAAGGCGTTACGGCACCACTGCTGGAAGGAGCTGTCGCCTACGCCGCGTCGCACGCCGCGCCAGCGGTGGAGGCCTACCCCGTCGACCCACCGCAGAGGATGGACCTGACCATGGCGTTCGTCGGGACGAAGTCGATGTTCGGACGAGCCGGATTCCGGGTCGTCGGAACCACTGATGCCACGGCGAGCGGCATGCCACGTCTGGTGATGCGGCGAGATCTTTGCTGAGCGGGACCCACGATTGTCGACGCAGCGACATCCCGCTGACCCCCGAACGGGACGAGCGAGGTGCTTCGCGGTCTGGCGGTGGCCGTGCACCATCACTCCGCTGCCGCTTTTATCACCTCAGCCAGCCGCAGCGTGTGTCGCTTGGCGGTGTGCGCGGGTCACGGCGACGGCGAGCGCAACAACCAGGCAGCTTCCGGCGACGACTGATCGCCAGCCGGACTGGGCGAGGCTGGGTACGAAGATGAGTAGCAGCGCGAGGTTGAGGGTCGATCGGATGGTGATCCCGCGGACGCGCACGTAGGAGACGATGCTGAGGATGTAGAGCAGAACGAAGGTGGCGCTCGCCGCGCCGACGGCGTCGACGATCAGGTCGGGACGAATCGCCAGCGTGGTCAGGGTGACAGCGAAGAGCCCGGTGAGCGCAAGGATCGCCCGCCGTGGTACCGACCCGGTGCCCGCTGCGCCCAGGGCGGCGGGCAAAATTCGGCGCTTGGCGGCGTCGGCGACCAGCCGGGACACCCCCCATACCCACGCCACGGCGTTGAGCAACATCGCCCCGAACGCCACCACCGTGACGGCGGCGACACCGATGGTGCGGGCGGGGGTGGTGTCGGCGAGCTGCAGCAGACCCGTGACCTCGTCGACGTCGGACTGCGGGATTCGGGCCGCGATGGCGGTACTGAGCCCCATCGTCAGGACTGCGTAGATGCCGAGGGCTGCCGCGCTGACCGGGAGAAAGTCCCGGCGTGGCGAGCGAAGCTCGCCACTGAGGAAGGTGAGGTTCTCGAAGCCGACGAAGGTCCAGAACGCCAGGAGCACCCCGGGAAGTACCACCCCAGCGAGGTCGGCATTCGGGGTCACTGCTCCGACGAGATGACCGGAGCCGGGCAGGGACGCGGTGATCAGCGCGGCCGCGGTCAACAGCAGCGTTGCCGCGCCGACGAGCTGAAGCCGCGCGCTGGCAGTGGTGCCCGCCAGGCAAGTCAGCACAGCGAACCCGAGCACCCCGACGGCGGTCACGATCGCCACCGGGGTGCCGGCGTTCAGTGCGTCGGCGACGTAGCGCCCCGCCACCATCGCGCCTGCTGGGAGTCCGATCACGACGACCGCACCGAACAGGATCGGCACCGTGCTGGCCACCGCGGAGCCCAGCCCGAGCCGGACGAAGGCCTCGATCCCATCGCCGCCGGGGTGATCGCGCACCACGTCGGCGAACATCAGCAGCATCGGCAGACACAACGCGGTCGCGACCGCCCAGACGATCAGTACGTTGCTGCCTGCCTCCGCGTACACGGCCGAGGGCAGGAACAAGATCCCGGACCCCGCGACCGACCCGAGCGCAAGGGGGAGCGCACGGCGACGGCTCAACCCCGCCGCCGCCGGGTCCCGTTCCGCGGTCGTCCGTGCGCCCTCAGCCTGACAGCACGCTACCAATAATGTGACAGTAAGCTGTCATTGTGGATGCCAACCCGCTCGACGAGTACCGACGCCTCATCGCCGACGTCTACGAGCTCGCCGGCCGCTCGAGAGCCACGAGCGAGGCGTTCGCCCGTGACACCGGGCAATCCGCGGCACGCTGGCACCTCCTCAGCGTCGTCTCCGACGAACCCGCCACGGTGCCGACCATCGCCCGCCGCCTCGGGCTCGTGCGGCAAAGTGTCCAGCGAGTCGCCAACGAACTCGCCGAGGAGAGCCTGGTCGAGTTCCACGACAACCCCGCCAACCGACGATCACCGCGAGTAGGCATCACAGCCTACGGTCGCGACGTCGCCGCCCGCCTCTTCGCGGAATCATCACGAAGCCGAGCACAGACCCTTCAACGTGCCGGAGTGACGGGCGCTCAGCTCCGGGCAGCCCGTCAGACCCTCGCAGCCATGAACACCGCCCTAGCCGAACTCACTGACCGATAAGCAAGACCGGTGCACCGCGACCGCAACCGGCCGGTGCCCGGGCCGCCCGCTGACTTACCCGCACCCTGGTGCTGTCCTGGCCCGGCCCGCACATCATTAGCAGGTGCAAGCACCCTATTCCCGAAAGACGATCGTCGACTGACACGGGCGCCTGGGTCGAGCGCAGGTCTGGCCGCCGGGGGCATCCTGCCGCGCTAGGTGAACGGTCACCTGCTGCTTGTCGCGTACGGGTTAGACGGGACGCATCGCGTGGTCGGACTTGTATGAGCGGAGCTGTCCACATAATCGCGCATTAGGGACGCATGAGCGCTGTGCGCGACGGCGTATCTCCTGCCCAGGTCAGAGCGTTATGGGGTGCAATATCCTGGAGTGAGAGTGCGCGTGCTAGTCCGTTGTGGACGGTGCGCGAGTCTCGATCCTCGAACAGCGAAGGACACACCACCATGAGCACACACACAACCGACCCGAGCACCGCATGGCTCGGCGAGTACGTCGGCGAGCTGACCGCCAAGCAGATCGACAAGTTGAACTTTCTCCGCTCATCCATGCAACCGGGACCGGGATTCAGCGAGGACGTTGACGGGGTGCTGCTCAGCGACGCGGCAGACGAGGTCGAGCACAACCGACTGCAAGCTTCGATGGCCGCTGTCCCGTTGCCGTCGTGGGCGCCTGACGCGGGAACCGACTGGGAGCTGTGGAACGACGGCAAGCTGCGTCGAGGGCACGATCTGGGTACGTGGCCGAGCATCCAATCCACGCTCGACACGAGTGGCTCTTTCGATGTCTTCGTAGGTGCCTGTGAGGTGCAGGACGCGCCGCCGGAGATCTACATCGACGTGATGGCCGAGAACGTCCACTTGACACCGGCGCAGGCACGCCAGGCCGCACAGCAACTGCTCGACGCGGCCAACAAGATGGAAGCGGTACAGGGCAACTGAGCGCCCGCTGAGAGCCCGTACAGCCACGAACGGCCCTGCCCGGTGTACCGGGGTGGGGCCGTTCCGTGTCTGTCCCCTGCGCGCGCGGGCGCGAGTCCCCAATTGGGGACACCAATCACCCCACGGGCACGGCTCTCCCTGGCGCCGGTCTAGGTGGCGCTCGCGGCCAGGGCGTCTAGGTAGGCGCGGACCTGGCCGCGAGTGTTGACGCCGACAGGCCAGCTCCACGGCTGCGTGCTCGCCTCCCGCTGGTCGCCGGCCCACGCCTCAAGGGCGGCCTCGGTGCGCAGTGCATCGGTGGTGGCTGCGACGGCGGCCGGGGTTGTGGTGGGCCCAGACCCGGCACGCTTCGCTGCACCACTCCCGGGGGTTGCCCTGTTGCAGCATCGGTGGCAGGACCACCGGGCACGCCCGGCAGACCGGCAGTCGCGGGGCTACGGGTCCAACCCCGGAGAACTTGTACACACCGCGAGCAACAGAACGCATCGGTGCGCGTCAGTGGGGGCGTGAGGGGCTCCCACGCCTAGGGCCATGAGCGGCGCGTGCCGAACGTTACCGGGCGATGCGCCGGGCGGTGCTCGGCGCGGTTGCCGCCCGATCGTGACCTGATCAACGAACGCGAGGCGCATGATGCGCCTACCAACGAATGCTGCAAGGGGGGCACTATGAGCAAGCCGAAGCGGGCGTGGTGGAAAGCCCGGTGGGTGCCGATCGTTGGGGTTGGTCTGCTCGGCTTGATTATCGGCTCGGCGATAGATAGCAGTGGGTCCCAAAGCGCGACCACTGCGACGCCCGCCAAGACGGAGACCGTGACAGCCCCAGCGCCACCACCACCCCCAGCCGTTACCTCCGTCAAACCGGCGACCGCCGACGAGCAAGCCGCCCTCGACGCCAAGAACACGCAAGCTGATCAGCGCAGCACCGCGCTCGATCAGCGAGAATCGGCGGTAGCGGCACGGGAGAAGGCTGTGGGTACACAAGAGGCCACCGTCGCAGCGAACACGATCCCCGGCAACGGCACTTTCCTGGTGGGCAAGGATGTCAAGCCGGGCACCTACCGTACGACGGGCCCCAAGACCGGCGGGTCGTGCTACTGGCAGCGCAGCGGCGACGCCAGCGGAACCAACATCATCGCCAACGACAACCTGAGCGGCCCTGGCGTGGTGGATATCCGCTCGGGCGACGTCTCATTCAAGTCGGAACGATGCGCAGACTGGACCCTCGTACGCTAAGCCCCCACCTTCCACTCGCTCTCGCTCACGAAGTCTCCGGGTCCCTGCGCGCAGATCGGGTTGACAATCCGATCTGCGCGCTGTCCGCGCGTCCGGACGGTCCCGTTCTCCTGGCCCTCACGGATGGCCTTGCCGACGCCGCGCTCGGCGCGGCGCACCGGAGGTCCACATCTTCGACCTTCGAGAGGAAGTCACACCGGACCAGGCGCGAGCGCTGGCCCATGCCCTGCTGGAAGCCGCGGACCTGGCAGAGGGCGTGCGATGAGCGCCGCGACGGACAGGGAACAGGCCTTGTGCTGCGAGTGCGGGACGCTGCGCATGCTGGGCGGCAGACACCCCGCAATGGTGGGCGACACCAGCGGTCTCGACGGAAGCACTGGAATGCAAGCACAGTGGATGGCGGAACGTGGGCTCGGGCGGTTCGATCGGTGCGTTTGCCGGGCGAAGTGCATGACCTGCAACACGGTGACGACGCACGCGTACCTTCGCACCGACGAGCACCGCGACTACCTCGAAACGCAGCTCTACAAACCGACCGCATAACACCCGCTGAGAGCGCCGCAGCGACGAACGGCCCTGCCCTGGTGTACCGGCGACCCTAGGCCGCATGAAGGCCACAACGCCGAACACCCCCGCCCGGTGGGCGGGGGTGTTCGGGGTGCTGGGCCGGTCACTGCGAGGCGTAATGGACGGCGAATCGGCCTCGGCCGCGGCCGGGATTGTGGTGACCTGATCAGTCGTCGGGTGGTGTATCGGTTCGCGTCTCGGTGATCGTCACCGCGACCCCCGGCGTGTAGAACAGCTCGGCACTGTTGCCGTGAAGGTCGGTTGCGGGAAAGGTGTAGCGCTCACCTGCTCCGCTGTTGGCGAGAATCATGCTTCGAAGCACCTCAACCTCACGGTCAAGTAGGCGGTACCAGCGTCCGTCGAAGCGTAGGAAGTTTGCCATCACCACACCCTAGGCTTGCCGCGTCAGTCTCCACACCTGCCAGGGTGCGCCGAGACCGGCGCGGACGTACTCCCTGCCCTCCGCTGTGACGACGTGCCGCAACGCGGGTGACAGCAGGGTGTGCCAGTGCTCAGCAGGTAGGCGGTGCACGGTGTTCCAATGCTCGCCAGCGGTGTGCCATTCCCGCCACGCGGTGATGTAGCGGGGCGCTGAGGTGGTGAAGGCGGCCCACACCTGCACGTCCCCCAAGCCCGTGTCGTCGAAGCATCGCAGGTCCGCGGTCAGCTCCACCTGGGGGGGACACCCGAGAACGTGTCGGCTACCTTGTCCTACGTCGGGGACCTCTACGCTGTCAGAGAAGTGGACGAGAAGAGCACCCTATAGTGGAAAATGCCTGTTGAGAGCCTAGATAATCTGTCTATAGTGTGGTCATGACCGCCACGCTGGACGCCCCCCGGTACCCCTTCATGACCTTCGGTTTCAACACCTCAGTGCTGCATGCCGCCGAGTGGATGCGGCTCGGAGAAGCGATGAGCAAGTGCGAGCACCTCGCCGGCGTTCCGCTGAAGCCCAGGACGGCCGACGAGCTGACCTCGATCTACTTGGCCCGCGGCGTCCAGGCCACTACGGCCATCGAGGGCAACACCCTGTCCGAGGCTGAGGTTAGGAAGATCGTGAAGGAGGGGAGCGCACAGGTCCCCGAGTCCCGGCAGTACCTCGAACGCGAGGTGCAGAACATCGCCAAGTGCATCGGTGAGATCGATGAAGCGCTGAAGAACGGCCACCGGCTCAGGATCGACGTCGACCGCCTCTGCAAGCTCAACGGAGAGATACTTGAGGGCATCCCGGACAAGCCCGAGGTCATCCCCGGCGCGCTGCGCCGGCACGACGTCCACGCCGGCAACTACCTCGCGCCGCACTACACGGAGATGCCGGAGCTCACTGAGCGACTCGTGTCATGGCTTGAGGAACTACGAGGAATGGTTGCGACAACAGCTCGGAGGGAAGACCGCTTCGTCAACGCCGTGCTTGCCGCCATCCTGGCCCACCTCTACATCGCCTGGGTGCACCCGTTCGGGAACGGGAACGGACGTCTGGCGCGGCTGATCGAGGTTCAGATCCTCTCGGAATCCGGGGTCGTGCCGATCGTTGCCACCAACCTGCTGTCCGACTTCTACAACAAGACCCGGAACGCCTACTACCTCGCGCTGGACGACGCTCAGCGTGACGTCACAGAGTTCATCAGTTACGCCCTCCGTGGCTTCGTTGACGAGCTCCGGGACCAGATTGGGACTGTGCGTCGCGAGAATCTGCAGGTGCACTGGGAGAGCTACGTTTACGAGGCATTCCGTTCGAAGCCCCGCACCGAGGCGCGCGATCGTCAGCGTGAGTTGGCATTGGCCCTAGCCGAGGACCGCCCATACCGGCCTGAACAAATCGTCATGATCGACACCAACCTCGCCGTAAAGTACGCGCAGTGCGGGCCACGGATCCCGGCGCGTGACCTGAACGACCTGTCGAAGATGGGGCTTGTCGAGAAGCTCCCCGGCCGGCGGTACAAGGTGCTCCGCAACAAGATGCAGGCGTTCATCCCCCCCGTGGCCGTGTAGCCACAACGCACGAATGTTCCCGACGCCCTCTGGCTGGAGTCTCCGACAGGGGCGTGAGCGTGACACGCGAGGATGCCGGTTCACCTCGTCCTCATCGGTGGCGACCTTGGTCCCTAACCCTCGCGGCGCTCGGTGAGGGTAGGACGCAACAAACGACAGCCACGACAGTGCCACTCGCGGGCGGACACGATGCTTGACTAGCATCGAACGCGTGTTCGATCCACTCGCTTCCTGGCCCGAGACCATGGGTAACGGCCGCGTCGTTGACCCGCCCCTGCCGGCAATCGTGGACCTGGCGTCGCTGTTCCCCCTCGGGCCGGGGCTGTCCAACACCCAGCCGCTGAAGATCACCAAGGGTGGGCTGGCGCTCACCGGGTACGCCCCGGGTGAGCTGCTGGCGTGGGCGCGCAGCTCCAGCGGGGCGTGGATCGGGTGTGTGCGGTTCGTGGTGGAGCCGGTGAACAAGCGGGGGCAGGTGCCGATGATGCAGTGGATGCCAGCGGCGTCGATCCGGCCGGCGTGAGCGGACCTACGATCCCGCCCATGAGCAGTGAACCTCCCCAGACCGCGGACACCTTCGACCGAGCCGAGACGGAAGCAGGCTGGCGGCAAGCCGGCTGGGAGACACTCGCGTTGTACGCGGCGCACAACACTCGGTACCTGGTCAACTCCGAGGACGATCACACCTTCCGGGTCGCCTACCCCCTCGCGATGCAAGCGTTGAACCAGGCCCGGGCGGGGCTTGAGCTTTACAGGCTGGGGTTGACGCACCAGTCGGTCACCAACGCGCGAGTAGCACTGGAGCACGCGATCATCGCTCAGTACGTGAGGGCGAAGGGCCGTCCGGCGGCCCATGAGGTGCGAGTGAACCTTCAGCGACGCCGGAAGGCGAACCTCTGTGACTTCAAGGAGTTCCTCACCCACGCGCCGGGGCCGACACCGTTTCCGGCGGGCCTGCAAGCCGAACTCGACGCACCCACGTTCGAAGGCAAGAATCTCCCCAGCACCGGGGACATCTGCAAGTTGTTCGATCCGACTCTGGGCCTGTACTCGGTCTATCGCCAGCTCACCACGGGAATCCACTTGTCGGTTGACACAGTCAACCTGTACGTCGACCTCACCGAGGACGGCAGCGTGACCGCGGTGCACGCGGCACCCTCACCAGCCGTGTCAACGTCTGTCGATCTGTCGATGGGGCTTGGTTGGTCTGCTGTACTCGGCGCGCACGCTGTCGAGTCGCTACGGGCAGAGGGCTCCCGACTCGCAGAGGTCGAAGCCATCGCGGCGCGTCACCGGCTGCCGCCCTGCCTGACCCTGACAGGCTGAGCGTTTACGTTTGCGGTATCAGGGGCGTGAAACCTGGCCCTAGCGTGGCCAAGCCTGCCGCAGGGCGGCGATGAACCGTTCGCAGTCCGCGATCTCACGAGACGTCGCCTCCTGCGCGCGCAGCGGCAGGTCTATCGTGGCGCCTCCGGCGAGGACTACCTGGTAGAAGAAGTCATAACCTCGCCCGTCGTGGAACATCTCTCGCATCTTCCTGAGCCCAGAGAGCTTGATCGCAGCGACGTCCGTCAGAGAGCGGACTGACCCCGCCATCTCGGGGAGCGCGGGCAACTGGCCCGCGGGTTCCTGATCGCGCGTGGTGGTCGCCACGAGCGTGACGATCGAAGCGTCCGTCAGACAGACCGTGCGCCAACGTGTCAGGCCGGTGACGTCATCCCCGTCCGATTCGCTCACCGCGGCCAGGATCTCATCCGGGTGAACGAGCCCGAGTAGACCGACGGAGACGAACCAGTTGTCGCCTCCGCCAGCACCGATTTTCGCCCGCATAACGCGCGCAACTTCTGTCGATATCTCCATGAGAGGAAGGTACCGGCCCCGCCGCCGCAGTCGACGTAGGTGGGGTGGCGCTGGTGGCCGTGCTCGTCGACGCGTTCCTGTTGGCCGAGGCGGACCTGGAGGTCCTGGGGGATCCAGTTGTGGTCGGTGTCGAGGGTGTCGTGGGGGTGCTCGACGCCTTCGTGCCAGTAGTCGTCCATCCCGTGGCGCATGAGGAACGTGAGGTGCTGGGCTTCCGTGGTGCACCACACTGGGCAGGGCTGGTCGTCGGTCCCGCCGTGGGACACCGTGCTGCTCCGGGATCGCCAACACCGACGACGTCACCGCCATGGCGCTCGCCGTGCGAGCGGCTGCGTTGCGGGCGCTCGGACACGATGGGGCCGCGGTCGTGGTTGCCCGCGAGGCCCTCCGGTTCCCCTCCCGGTCAGCCATTGCCCGGCACAGGGCCCGCTTCGAGAGCGGGTCCGCCGAGGCCCACCTCGGACACGCCGCTAAGGCCCGAGCCCAGTTTGAGAAGATCCTCGCCGAGGACTCCACCTACCCGGGCATCCACGAGGCGCTGGGGCGAGCTGTTGGGGTAGACCACGGGGGCAGGCAGCAGCCTCACGCGACACCGTGACGGGCTCAGGCGCCGGGTTGCCGGGCCCAGCGGGCTTGGGCGGCCTTTCTGGCTTTCGTGGAGGTCGACGACAAGCCGTCTTCGTCCGCGAGCTTCAGCTGCGCGAGCAGGCGGGCAAGCTGGCCGCGCTGTTGGCGAGCCTCCGAAAGTAGCGGGTGCTCGCGCTGCTGGCCCATCGACCCGCTGACCAGAAGCGGGGCACCCTTCATCCCGGCTTCGAGCAGGGCGATGGTGTCGGCGGCGTGGCATGCATGCTCTAGCAGTACCAGCTCGTCCTCACGCAGCTCGTAGACGCCGACGATCCGCCGCCACAAGCGTTTTCCAGGCAAATCGAGGCCCGCCGGGGTAGGTGCAGGCTGCTGCTGCGACCCCGTCACTGAGCCACCCCGCAGCAGCGGCGGCGCTCTGACCTGCGGAGCACCCAGGTGCCCGGCGGGCGCACCCCTGACGGTCTGCGTCGAAAACGACGCGCCGGAGCACGCTCATGCGGAGCTGCTATACGTGTCGGCTGGGGGGGCGTGACGGTGGGAGAGGGGGTCCCCACCCTCTCGGGCGTCATCACATCGGCACCGGTGGCCTTGGCGAGCTGGGAATCCAAGGTCTGCGGCTGCCGCTGGTACCTATAGGAAGCGAGCAGTCTCTCAAGGTAGTGCGCCCGCAGGTCGACGGTGGTCGCCGGACGGCGGCGTGCCATCAGCCGGCCAAGGTTGACGCGGCCAGCGCTGTGAGCTGGTTGTCGCTCACCTGCGACAGCTCGGGTGGCCGGGGCAGCACGAACTCCAGGATGTCGGCTATCGATCCCATCCTGGTCAGTCCTCGCAGGGCCTCCGCGGCCTGGGCCTGCCGAGGTCGGGCGGCCAGGTAGGTGGTGGCGACGTCATCCATTCCCAGCCCACTGAGCGCCTGGTTGCCGACCGCCCGGGCCAGGAGTTCATCGCCCGACTGGTCTGCGAGGTCCAGCAGGGCTTGCGCCTCGGCAGACGTGGTGAGCTGCGCGGCCCGCTGCTGGGCGTCGCGGAACGACAGGGACATGGCGGCTCGGTCGGCGGGGGTGGTGCCGGTGGTGATGTCGTCGATGCCGAACAGGTTCCGCTTGGCGGCGGCTACGTCAGCGGCCTTCTTGGCCGGGTTGGCGGTGTTCATCGCGTCCATCGCCGTCTTGGCCTTCAGGTAGACCGCGGCGATGCGGGCCTGCGATGCGGCCGGGTTCAGCTCGATGCGGTCCCGGATGTTCTGCACGTCCCGCTCCAGCCCGGCGCGGATCTTGTCCGCGGGCCGATTCCACTCGGTGGTGGTGGGGTTGGTCATCGTCCTGCCCTTCGGTTCGCTCGCGCGGCTCGGTAGTGCTCCACGTCGTCTCGGGTGATGCGCCACCGCCCGTCGACCTGCTCGGCGGGCAGACGCCGGGTCTCGATTGCCTGCCGCACAGCACGTTCGGTGATGCCGAGTCGGTCCGCGGCGTGCCGTGATCCGACCCACGCACAGGGTGGAGTAATTTCCGGTGACTTCCGCGCCTCGCTTCCTTGCGCGGTAGCGGGCCAGGTCATCGCGACCAAGCGCAGCGCCAGCAGCACGTTGTCCACCTCGGGGTCGTTGCCCCGCACCGCCTGCCGCACCTGGCTCAGGTTCAACCGGGCGTCCAACCACGCCGCGACCCGAGCCGGCACCACGGCCACCGCACCCTCGACGCCGTGCACGAAGGCCTCCGGGGGCAGCGGCACGCGGGCTCTCATCACCGGCTCACCGGTTCCGCCCGTTGCGTCCGTCCGCCGTCCGCACCCTCGCAGGCCGCGCAGACGTCGCGGCCGGCCACGACGAGGAGTAGTTCCTGCCCGCACACGGTGCAGTCGCGCCCGGTCTCAGAACCGTGGCGCCACTGGCGCGACTGCGTTTCGGGGGGGCGTCACTGTTGGTGCGTTCGTGCAGGTCAGGCACAGTCGCGCCAGTGGCGCCAGTCGCGCCACGGTCTGAGTGACCGGGGTCGGTGGCGCCCGTGGTGGCGTGACTGTCGGGCAGGCGCCAGTAGGTGGTCCTCGGGAAGCCCTCTTGGACGTACTCCACCCGCACCTGTTGGGCGGCCCACACAGCGTGCGGCGTGGAACACGTGGGCGTCGGCGAGCACCAGGGCGGTCACGGCCCCTGCTTCTTGGTGGCCGCCGGGCGCGGGGCTCGGCTCGAGCGGTGGGGGTTCGCGGCGCGCCGCGCCTCGGCGAGCTCGTCGGGGGCCGGTCTGTCGCGTGGATCCAGCTTCGGCCAGGTGAGCTCGCGGCGTCGGGGTGAGTATGGGGTGGTCATCGGGTCGGCTCCTCGGTGTCCACTGTGGTGTCCTGCTCGTCGGTCTTCTTCGGTCGCTTGGAGGCCAACCTCAGGAGTGTTCCGAGCATGTTTGCGTCGTCCGGCCAGAGCGCGATGCCGGCGAGGAACTCGTCGTCCTCCGGCGTCAGGGGTGGATCATCCGGGGAGTGGTACACGTGGATCCAGACCTCCGGTCCTTCGCCGCGGTCCCACTTCGTGAGCCTGACGTGCTCTCCGGTGGAGCAGGCATAGATGGTGTCGACGGACACTTCCGTGGCGATCCCGGACTTGT
>JAABUV010005071.1_pt1 | contig 15242 bp, 22 predicted proteins | sample 5559971 | NCBI WGS metagenome assembly JAABUV01 (sample SAMN10711881, study PRJNA513362) | rock metagenome | isolation source: Antarctica rocks | place: Antarctica: Victoria Land, Knobhead nord | collected 2015-12-19
TACTTGACTGGGTGCGCTCCTCACGGCGCTGGGACTGTGGCCGCGATCTGTGCATGGCCAAACATGGCAACATCGGCACTCGAGACGCGCTGCGCGGTGGCGGGTCTGCCCTGCCCTGACCAGCACACCAGGGCATACACTTGGACCGGTCAAGTTTGGCTGCGATGCGCCTAAACCGTGGCAGAGCGTCATCCACACACCTGCCGCAGGAGCAGGGGCTCGAGCCCCCACAGCCGATATGCACGCTGCACACGGTTACGGCGCCGTGCGCCCCGGGCGCGCGCCTGCGGCAGGTCGAACAGGCCCGCGATCCGCGACGCGAGCGTCCGGCCGCCGGCACCGGCCTCCTTGTCGGCGTCCGCCTGCGCCTTGTCCGCCTTCTCCTTGTCCTCGGCATCCTCCTTGGCCTTGATGTCCGCCTGCGCGCGGCGGCCTCTCCCATTGCAACGAGCCCTGGCCCACACGTCTTCACTGCCGCCTGCCACGGGCCCGCTCCATCGCACCTGCTGCTTAAACCCCTCGGCGACCTACTTGCACACCCTCACAGTCCTGTTGGGCCATGACCTCTGCCTGCGCACAACAACCGAATCTGCACCAGTGCGCGGCCGCCGTCGGTCGCAGCAGAACCCCACGTGCTGCTTGCCCATCCGGCGCGCTCTGCGGCTGCATCCCATGCTCCCGTGCGCGTCGGGCGCTGCTCCGGTGGCCCCTGCGACAAACCTGATGCACTGCATATGCACACGACTTGGCTTGATGATCATGTGATGGATGAGCAGCATGCAGTGACGCCGCGCCATGGACACGCATGGTGAGGCGTGAGCGGGTGCGCCCCTGCGGGAGCACATGCGCGCGTGCGCGCGAGCCTGCCGGCCGCGCACCTCGGCCGCCAGCTTGGGCGCCCAGTGGCGCTCGCGGTGCGCGGCGGCGGTCGCCGGGCTGGACGCGACGAGCACGTTGTCAAAGTAGTAGCCGGTGTCCATGGTCCAGATCTCGACGGCCGCCGCGCCGATCTTGCCCAGCTTGCTCAGCGGCGCGTCGTCCACAAAGTGGTGCGGGTTGGCGATCTTGCGCGGCGCCCAGGGGCCCTGCAGGGCGCAGCGGGTTTCGTCATCCGAGGCGCACCAGCACGATGTCTGGGACACCAGGCGTCAGGCACAGGGCTGCGGCCACCCCTTGGACATGCGAGACTGCTGATAATGATAACTTGTTTGCACGCTGCTCGGCATGCCCAGCCGTGCGGCGCGCAAGGCTGCGCTGCACGACCCGCTCATGAACGGCCACGACGCGACCGATGGCGTGCGCTGTCGGACGCCCTGCTACTGCGCCACCCCGCAACCCGTGCGCAGGCCCCACATTGTCCTATGTAGGCGCATGTTGTTTAGGGCTTTTCAAGGTGCTGCACACCTTGTACTCGGGGTTGTCGATGAGCGGCGCGGACCACTTGCCCTTGTGCGCGGGGTTGGGCTTGAGCGGCCGCGTCCAGGGCCCGCAGCCGGGCGCGCCCTTGCACTTGGGGTTGGGGATGCTGGGCGCCTCCCACTCGCCGTCCTCCTCGGTGTCCCAGTCCTCCGGCTGCGCCGAGTCTGCGCGCGCGCGCGGGGTCCGGGCGTGAGCGCCACGGCAGCCGCATGCCTCAGAGCGCGCGCTGGGCGATCCCATCTTGCCGCGCTCCCCGCAACTCGGCCATTCATCTGTGCCAAATCTGCGTGTGCGCCAATGGATGGCGATGCACGCTGGTGTGACCACACACAGGTTGGGCGCATCTAGCGCGCTCGCTCCGCACGCAGGCGCCGCGCTGCGGACCCGGCGCATCTGTCCAAGGAAACCGCACACCACCTGCCACCTCCTGTCCAGCTCATGTTGCAAAGCAAAGGATCTCTAGCCACTCATGGTGTCCAGATGTCCTACACCAACATGCAGATGTTGATCATGAGTTGCATGTTCTGGGCAGGCGCGCGGCGCTGGTGCATGGGGGTGCGCCAGGGACCCTACCAGGGTCCGGCATGTCAGCAGGCTCATGGTCCAGCCAGCCCTCGGGCTTCTCCGCGTCCTCGTCCGGGATCTGCCGCGGCGCGTCCTCGTCCCAGTCGTCCGGCTTGACTGCGGCCGAGTCCGGGATCCTGCGAAGGAAGCACGAGCTTCAGAGTCCCTGGTGTCACGCAGACACCGTGCGCACTTGCAACCCTCAGCGGAGCCTCAAACCAGCCGCCTGGCCCACTGCCCAAGGGCTGAGAGCTTCAGGCACACCACACTCGTGTGCCTGAGCGCAACAGGCAGTGCTCATGGATGCGCAGGAGTGCGCGCGCGTCCCGCCTCCCAGCGCATGGGCTGCCCCTCCGCGCCGCAGCACGCACGCCGGCGGTCTGAGCTCTCCTTACATCTGTGGGGTCAGCGCATGCAGGGGCACGGCTTCTGTGCTGGCTGGCGCTCTAATGAGCACCCTGGGGGCTGTCCCAGGGCGGCCAGCTATGCGTGCATTTCCACGCTACTTACATGGTAAACCACAGAGCAGTCATGCTCTTCACGAATGTGCATCACGAACAGCTCACTGGCAGGCAGGCGTGCGCACTTGGGCGTGTCCACCCAGGAGGACGGCTTGGAGTCGTCCGGGTCGTCGATCTCCTCTGGCGGGTTGATCGCCGGCTCGAAGTCCTCGAACAGGCTGCCGCCCTTGCGCTCCGCGCCGTCCACAAGCACCGCGTACCTGCGCGTGCGCGTGGCCCCTGCCTGACCTGCCTGGCGCTCAGCCTCAGTGCAGAACCTGGCTCTGGCTCAGCTCCCCGCTGGCCAGGTCATCGCAGCAGCCGAGCGACTGGCAGCACACCCACGCAGGACTGCAGGAGGTCTGCTGCTGCACGCCAAGTTCCCCTGCAGCGCCTGCAGCGGGGCCCGGGCGCGCACGAGTTGTTGGACGGGTACAGGATGGCGGTGTACACGTGCGTGCCCTTGTCCAGCTCCACAGACGGCGGGAACTTGAGGTGCTTCTCCTCGAAGCTGCCGTTGGGCGCCTGGTGCCGCAGGATGAGGTGCACCTGCGCGCGCCGCGCCGCCGAGCTCGTGCGGGCATTGGGAACTACGTGGGGATGATCATCTCCTGCGGCAGCCGCTGCTCATCCTGGCTGCACAGCACGTTACAGATCTGACCAGCAATACACAGAGCAGCATCAGCTCAGAGACGGTCCAAGCGGCAAGCGCACATCCTGCTCATGGGGCTCCGCGCGCGCGCCTTGTTTGTTGAGCCGCACTTGTCCGGGCCGAACATGATGCTGTACGGCGTGCCATCGGTGAGGTCGGCGGGGTCAAAGTCAGGCGTGGCTGTCAGGAACTTCAGGTACGCCCCGCCACAGGTGAGGCCCTCGCTCAGCTTCAGCTCGTACTGGAGCACGAGCCCGTCCGCCGGGTCCACCTCGGTGGGCAGCTTGGTGGTCAGGCCGTAGTGCTTGGCCTTCTCGGGCACCTGCGGGCGACGGCGGGCGGGCTCGGGCGACGGATCGGGCCAGAAAGTGCAATCCATGCTGCCGTGGGCAATCGGCCCGGCCTCCTGCATCTGAGCAGCCCCGGTCCAAAGCCCAGAGCAGGGCAGTGATCTGCGCAGCACGGCTGCACACGGCCGCCGGCGTGCCCAGCGCCGGGGGGCTGCGATCTGCGCAATGAAATCGGCCGCGATCAGCCGCCGCACCTTCAGCGCGGGGCCATCCAGGCCAGCCGGCGTCTCCGTCTCAAAGCGCCCAGAGTACTTCTCGTCTGAGGAGTACACCCAGCGCCCATCCCAGCCGGGGCCAAACTCCTCAAAGAACACCACCTCTGCCAGGCCCAGGCAGGGGCTGACGAGCAGCAGCCCAAGCGCTGCGAACAGGATGCGGTGCGAGCCCATCGCCACAGATATGCGCCAACACAGCAAAAAACTGCCTGCTTGTGCTGCAGCCTGTTCTGCAGACTGTGAGAGGGGGGTTTTGGAGAACCGCCCACGAGCGCGACATCGCCAGTTTCAGCCCCGGTAGCCGCTCCGCAGCCGATTTGACGCTTGCATTGGTGTTACTATATGCCCAGGCGGCCGCTGGTAGCGGGATGAGGCACGGGTCAGCCTCATGCCTGACATCAATGATCGGACAGCACCGTGGCAGCGTTCCGGGGCCTGCCCGGCCTGCTGTGACCTGTCACAAGTCACCTGAGCTGATTTGCAGTCGCTGATGCCCGGTGCACCGGCCAACCGGGGCCCCAGCAAGCCGATGCGCACCACCTGAGGCACTCACAGGCCCGTTGCAACGTGCGACGCCTGCGCCCTGTGGTAACACTTGTGCGGGTCTTGCTGGAAGCTAAGAGAACACCACAGGCCGCCTGGGCCCTCTCTGCGGTGCAGCTCCAGATGCGCATGCGCAGCGGATGGCACATGTGAGCCTGGCCGGGCCCGCCGGCGCCCTATTGTATAGCCAGCATCACCTCTAGCCTATTTCGGTGACCTTACTGCGCGGGGTCGTGTACTCGGGATGCAAGGTTGGTAGACGCAATCGCACCGCATCACGGGCCAATTTGGTCTGTATGAAGTAAAGAAACACTCCTGTGGTGGTGGCTGCTCCGTCTGGTGCCTTGAAACAGCTCAATTTGCGAGAACAAAAGATTGCTGTCGCGTTCGTGGGCCGAGCCCTGGCCAGGGGTGGAACGCCGGGGTGGCCGTATACGAAAATGCTCTTGCGCTGAAAATGTGGCTTATGATCGTGCGCTGGCTTTGCAGACTGCGCCTTGCGTACTCGAGTACAGCAGGTGTGCGTGATATATGTCAGCGGATTGCTGCCCAGGCATCTGCAATGATCAGCGGCACCATTGGTGCACATGTAAGTGTCCTTGACAACCGAGGCTGAGCTCGAGTGACAAGTGGTGCACATCGCAGCAAGCACGTTCCAAGATGATCTTCTGTTGAGAGTACACCCGCATGTGATCCAGCGCATGCTTGAGCGTGGCCACCGTAGCTTGCTGTCAACCGTGCACGCATGCTGCTGTGGCGTATGAGTGCTCACACTGCCGCTGCTTCAAACCAGATGCAGTATGTGCATGTTCCCGCGTGGGCAATCTTTGCAGTGCTTGTGGCGCTGAGCAGCGGCGTGTACCTGAACACGCTGTTTGCCAGCTTTGCATTTGATGACAGCTTTGCTGTGGTGCGCTCCCGTGCGCGACCTTCACTCAGTCTGGATTCCTACATGCACAGTCATGGTTGTCAAAACATGTGTGGCAGTGCTGCAAGGACCTCAGGCTGAGTACTACCTCAGCACAGAGGCTTATCCAGGCGCTGCTGATTGGCTGCCACCGCGCAGATCAGCAACGGTGATGTGACGGACCCCAACAAGCCGCTGCACATCCTTTTCCAGAACGACTTCTGGTATATCCCAGTGCTTGGCTTGCAGCACGGTGCCGATGTGCTTGAGGGAGTGCCCCTGTGTGGTGCTGGAATGCCTCGCCGTGCGCAGGGGCACGCGCATCTGGAACGAGCAGAGCCACAAGTCATACCGGCCGCTCACGGTGCTCGCCTTCCGGCTGCAGCGCATTCTGGGCCAGCGGCTCTTCGACGGTGCGCTTCGTGCCTGCAGCAGCTGTTGCACATGGAAGTGCGGCTGCAAGGGTGCAGCCACTGAAGTGTCCGCAAAAGACTCGGTGTCAGCAACACCTTTTCGCTTGAGCGTCATACACAGGGGCGCACCCAGGCCAGCCAAGCTGGCCAAGCCTTGATGCCGCTCCCGTGCGCTGCCAAGGCGGGCTCTCGCGAGGAGCGGGGGCACGCGCGCGCCCGGCAGGGCTGGGCTGGCGCCGGGAGGACGCGTCGCAGTGGCGCGGCGTCAACCCCATCCCCTTCCACGCCGCCAACATCCTGCTGCACGCGCTCGTGACCTGCCTCGTATTCCGGCGCGCACCTGGGGCCAGGGGCCGCATGCCTGCCCCTGCCGCCTGGCGTGGGCGAGCCTGTGTGGCCACCCCGGGCGCCACCAGCGGCCGTGCCAGGTCGAGGGGGCCAGTGCAACTGGCGCGCCTCAGCATGCGCCTCCTTTCCCCACCCCGAGAGGCGCAAGTCCGTCATGCTTTTTGGTGGATGCCCAGGGAAGCCTTGGACGCTGGATGCCCGCCAACATGCCAGGCCGGGTCGGACCATCATGCTGTCAGCAGGCTGAGAGCTTGTCAGGCGGGAGCCGACGGTCGGTGCGCGCCAGGCTGGCGCTGAGGCTGTGCGCGGCGCGCGACGGCGGCGAGCCTGGCCCTGGTCCCACTGGCTGGCCCCAGGCGCCCGGCGCCAACGCCCTGCGCTCCGCTGGTGCGCCGCGCTCCAGCAGCGCTGCTATGACCAACGTCTGTCCGGCAGCACACGCGCATGTAGTGCGTGCCGCGAGTACCCTGATACATGCTCCGCTGCATGTAGCATACCCGTCGAGCGCTCGCTGGGTGACACCGGGGCCGTGGCTGGGCATGATCGTGCGACACGGGGCCTGCGCTATGCTGCTGCACAGCACGGCCCTGCAGATAGCCATCTTATGCAGAGGTGACGGACATTGTGTGCCGTCACAGGGGCGCCGGCCAGAGACGCCGGGCGCCAGAACGGCGGCGCGGCCGCGGCCGGAGGCTCCCTCCGCCTCAGGCGCGGCGGCACGGCAGAGGCCGTGGACCAGCAGCCCGCGTCGGCGTCAAAGCTGAAGGCGCCGCCCGCACAGGCGCGGCGCCGTGTGAGCTTCTGCGCTCCCAGACCTGCGGCACCATCACTGATGCCATGCAGGCTCCCTGCATCGCACTGTCTGGCATGCGTTTTAATCTTGTCTTGATCGAGCTGCTCGCATGAACCAAAGCCATGTATACAGCGCCGCTGAAAACAGAGGTGGAGGCAGAGCATGACGCACGCAGCGGCTGTCGCCTGAGGACAGGCTGCTGGATCCACTGGCTGACAGCGCGCAGCCCAGCATCGCGCTGCTCAGCGGTGCCTCCTCCCTGCCGCGCCAGGCCACCGAGCGCGGCGCGGGAGCGCACTCGGAGGCGCAGCGCGCGGAGGCCGCGCTCGCAGCGGCGCTGTTCGCGCTGCACCCGGCGCACACCGAGGCGGTCGCGGGCATCGTCGGCCAGGCCGAGCTGCTGAGCGCGGCGCTCGCGCTCGCGGCGATGCTCCTGTACATGCGGGGCGCCGCCCGCGCCGGGCGCGCCCCGCGCCGCGCGACCCCCGCCATGCCGTGTGGCTAGCTGGCTGCCCATGCTCCTGGCCGCGTCACCTCATAATGATCCGCGACGCAAGCGTCTGGTAGAGTTATTGCGCGTGCCTGGCAGCACAGCAGAGGTCTGCAGCAGCGTGTGGTAATGCTTAATGCAGGTGCGCTCACATCCGCGCGTGCCATCAGGGCTGTGGCTCCTGGGCAGTGGGCTGTTTGGCTGGCCAGGCTGCCTAACAATGCTCTGCCTCGTGCCTGGAAACCCCTTGCGCCTATAGTTATATATAAACTGCTCAGTCGTGCGCAGGCTGGAGAGCGCGGAAGAGCGGGTCGGCTGGGACGTGCATGGCAGTGCCGCACGCATGCAGCCGCACGCGCCCAGCCGCCGGGAGGCGGCGCATTGGCCGCTGGTGTGCGGCGCGCTGGCCACGGCGTTCGCTGCCGCGCTCGCCAAGGAGATCGGGATCACCGCGGTGAGCTGTGCGCCCGCCAGGCGCTTGCCTGCCGGCCTGCGCCGCCGCCGCCTGCGACTGCGCCCGCGCCAGCCAGGGCCGTACATGACCATGATGTGGGGCAGAGCTGCAAGATAGGTGCCTGCTGGCGCGGCCTCTGGTGTCCGCGCGCTCGGGCAGGGCAGAAGACCCTACCCTATGCTCACAGCATGCTGCCTGTCAGATCGGCGCCATGGCGCTGTACGATGCCTTCCTGCTGCCCTGGCCGCCAGTACCGGGCGCTGCGGCGGAGCAGGCGCCCTGCACAGCGCGCGCGCCTGCGGCTGCACCACAGCTGCCCCGCTGGGCGGCGGGTGTTGCCGCGCTGGCGACCTCGCGCAAGGTGCGCATCCCCGACCCTCCAGAGTTATGATGGTAGATGTCATGTGAGGCTGCTGCGCAAGCATAGACCAGGGCACTGATTAAGTGTTGATGCGGACAGATGCGTCTCATTTAATACAGGGTGCGCAGGGCCAGGTTGCACCGCATGCTCAGAGCCAGCTGCGCATGCTGCCGCGTCGGGGTTGCGCGCATTTTGTATCACATCAGCGCGCCTTGTTCCAGGCCGGGCTGTGTCCCAGGTGGCGCGGCTGGCAGCGTGCATGGCAGCCGTGGGCTGCTACGTCGGCCTGCGCTCGCTGCTGGCGGTGGACCAGCTGGTGCGCATCTTCCGCAAGGTAGGGCCCTATGTTAGCCCTATACCCTGATCTGCACGGTGTGTTGCTGCAGCTGCTGCTGGCAGCTTTAGGAACCCCAGGAACAGGACACGCTGCAAGGCTGCAAAGAGCTCCGGGTTTGGAGACAGGGCTTTGCGAGGACGCGGAGGACGGTCGAGCAGCGGGAGCTCGCCTGCCACTCGAATCGCGTGGGTGGCCCGGCACCAGGATGCCCGGAAGCGCATGTGCACGGGGCGGCGCTGCTGCTGCTGCTGGTCTACGGCAGCGCCCGCGCAATGCGCGACCGCATGGGGTGGCATGTCCTGACGGCCGTGCGCGGGCTAATCATGAACTGCGGCGCGCAGGTGGAGAACCCCATACCTTTCTTGGAGCCCGGCGCCGCGCGCCTGACGACTGGCTATCTGCATGCCAGGCGCGGCCCCTCTGCTAGGTACACGGACCTGCTGCTAAGTGCATGCGCCCGCTGCTAGGTGCATGAGCCCGCTGTTATGTGCATGGCCCTTACTAGATGCATGTGCCTGCCGCTAGATGCATGGGGCCTGCTGCCGGCCAGGTACATGGGCCTGCTACTGGCGCCCGTGCAGCTGTCCGCGGACTGGTCCTTCGCATGCATCCCGCCGGTGGCGTACCTGCGGGACCCGCGCAGCCTGGCGACGGCCGCGCTGTACGCCTGGCTCGCGTGGGTGCTCGTCGCCGCGCGGCCCGAGCAGGCGCGCGCAGAGCACGGCTGACCTGCAGGCCGCTCCTGTCTCCCTCGGGCTGTGCTGCGCGCCGGGCTTGCATGTGCGCTGGCCTTGCGCAGCCTGAACAGGGTAAGGGTCCGCCACATGGTCATGTGGCAGCGGCTATGGGCTTGTGCATTGATGGCGCTTCCCGACCGCGCGGTAATATGCATTGGTAGCGCGTCCCGGCCGCCCGGTATGCCCGGCTGCTGCAGGGGCCGCTTGCTGCATGGCTGGGTGAGCAGCCTGTATTGGTGTGCCGCCGAGCGGCAGCTGCCGGGCGCCGTGCTGGCCGCGCCCGCACTGGTGCCCCTCTGGCGAGCAGTGTCGAGGCGCGGCTGCGACGAGCTGCGCGCCTGCCGCACGCGCAGGCCGTGCTGGAGGCGCTGCGGTCGGCGGGCTTGGCGCGCGGGCCGGCAGGCCCGCCGCCAGCGCACACCCCGGCGAAGGCATCTGCAGCAGCCGCGCCGGTGCCCGGCCGCGGGCGGCGGCGCGCGCGCTGGCGCCTGGTCGTCGCCGCGGGGCTGCTGGCCGCGCCCTTCTTCCCGGCAGCCAACGTGCTGTTCCCGGTCGGCACGTTCATCGGCGAGCGCCTGCTGTACGCGCCGTCGGTCGGCTTCTGCGTGCTGGCGGCCGGCGGCCTCGCGCGCCTGGCCGGCCCGCACCTGCCGCGCCTGCTGCTGCTCTGGGCGCCCGCCGGGCCCGGCGCGCCCCACACTGCTGATGTGTGTGCGCATACTCTGCGCATTGGGAAAGCGCCCACTTTTTCATGTCACCGCCCTGGCCAAACAGAACATGCTGACGCTGGTTGGTTGCAGTGCGACCAGCTGTTGACCGCCCGTCTTGTGCTACATGCCTCGCGGCAGCCTGCGCCGCGCGGCGCCACCTACCCGCGCGGCGCCAGCCACTGAGGGGCCGCCGCACAGGCAGAGGCGGGGGCCTGCGCGGCGGCGAGCGCCTGCCGGCGCGCGCGCGCGGCGCGGCGGCGCTGGCGGGCGCGCTGCTGGCGGCGTACGCGGCGCGCACCTGCCTGCGCAACTGGGACTGGGAGACCGAGGAGGCCCTCTTCCGCGCCGCGCTGAAGGCGCGCGCCGGCACCTGACGCGCAAGGCCAGCCTGCCCCAGCGCAGCGTGGAGCAAGGCGTGCGCGAGCAGGCAGACCTGCTCCCTCTGTGTCGGCGTGCACGCTTTTCGCCACAGTCACTTGGCGGCGCTGCGCGCATCCGTTTTGTCGCAGCGCGCCCTGGCAAGCACCAGCAGGCGTGTCTGTTAGCTCGACGCATGCGCCGCCGCGCAGGTGTGTCCAGAAAGCGCCAAGGTACGCCTCAACATGGGCATCCTGGAGCGGCGCTACGGCCGCTGGGCGGACTCGCTGGCCCACTTTGAGCGCGCGCGCGAGATCGAGCCGGGGTGCGCCGCTCGCCGCGCAGCGCCTGGCGGGGCGTCCTGCTCGCGCATGGCGCCGCAAGCTCGGCACGCTGTGACGCGCAGCCTGTCCTCGCACCGTTGCCATGCTTGCAGCTGCTGGAATCACAGACTTCCAAGGCCGCAGACCTGTATGTACGTCGTCGCGGCACGTGCGCGGCATTGTGGCCAACTGCAATCTGCAACCTTGATTCTGTGTGATGCATGTATAAATACATCAATCACCAGCTTGGTCGCAGTCTCCGCAGGCAAGCACGGGCGCGGGCCGCGCAGGTACTGCGAGCCCGTGTACTGGCACGGCCTGACGCTGGTCAACCACGGCACGCAGGCGGAGGTGCTGCGCGGCGTGGAGGCGCGCCCCGCCCTGGCCCGTGGCAGTTCCTTGGCAGTGGGAGCCCCACATGGTGAGCTGCACAGCTACGGGTGCACACCGCGTGTCTGGCAGAGCCACGGCTGTGGCTAGCGTGTTCCCAAGTTTCCAGGATCACAGGGCTGCTGGCTGTTGCTGGTGCAGGGCGTACGGCGCATGTGGGGCGCAGCACGCGCGCGCCAGGGCCGGCAGGTCCCGACAGGCGCGGGGTGGCACATGGTGCAGGAGCACCAGGCCGCGCGCGTCCGGCTCTCACGTTCCCCGCCTGGCGTGGCGCCCCAGGCGGCCAGGCGACGCCGCGGCGTGCTGCCGCGGTCAAGCCCCGCCGGGGCGGCGCCTGCGCGCAGGAGCTGCAGGAGGCGCTGGACTGCAAGTGGGTGGCGGCCGAGGCGGCCGAGGCGCTGCGCGCGGTGTTCCAGGCGCTGCACGCGGCCGAGCCGCGCGGCGGGCGCTACCTGCGCGCCTGGGCCGGCGTCCTGCTGCGCCCGGGGGCGCGCCACGCGCCGCGCCCCTGCGCGTCACCCTCTGTTCAAGTCCCTAAGCATAGACCATCCGGACACTTTGCGGCTTATCTAACATGTACAAACCATGCTGTGTTGCACCCGTTTGATGAGCACGCAGCAGTCCCTGCCCGCAACCTGCTTACGGTCAAGCCACCCGCGCATCCCGGGCGCGCGCCTCGCGCCCCGTCGGCGCAGCGCCGCGCGCGCGCCCAGCTGCGGCCATGTCCCACACAGGCAGGAAGCCCTTGGGAGGTTCCCTTTCCTTTGCACCACACGGGCTCTCCTTCCCCTGCGCCCCACGGGTATATGTACCCTACGCTATACCCTATAACCCCACGGGCGCTTTGGGACCGGGCGCAGGTGATGAAGGTGGAGGCGGGGTGCCTGGCGCTGGAGCAGGCCGCCGTCGGCGCGCCCGACGAGCCCGTGCCGGGCGACCTCGAAGGTGGGCCGGGCGCCGCGCCCAGCATGCAGGCCGCCTTTTGGCCGCGCTGCACCTCACAGCACAAGGCAGTAAGGGGATGCATTGGGACAGAAAAGCTGCAGTCAGCCAGTCAGAAGGAGGAGCTGGACTGCATAGACCAGGCTTGATGACCTCCTTGCTCAGGCTCGTGCCAGCGCTGCTGCGCGGAAGGGCGTGCTGCTAGTGCGGTGCGTGTCATGTCGACACTGCTGTCAGCACTGGGCAGGCTGTTTGTGCGCATGCGCCCTAATGATCAGGGGTGTACGAGGTGAGGGCCTGCATGGCAGATAGCAACACATGCCAAGTGTGGACGCCAAGTATATAGTGCCTTCTCGAACGCAACAGTGCTGCACTGCTGAGACTTTCTTGCAGCTAATGTTAATAATGTCCCTGTTGCCTGCGCAGAGGTGCTGCAGCCGTGCTTGGCGCACCTGCCGGCGCCGCCCACGCCGCTGCACGCGCCGCCCGCGACGGTCGGGCAGGCCGTGTCCGCCTGCCTGCATGCGCGCATGCGCCTGCTCCTCACGCTCGCCCGCCACGCGCCCGCCTCTCCCGAGGTGCGCGACCGCACGAACGTCGACGCGCATGCGAGGACTGCCGTGAGCGCACTGCGAGGCGCTGCAAGTAACAGAGCGCTGAGCTTTGCTGCTCTGTTGCACGTGGAGTGTCTATTGCTTACCAATGTGGCAAGCCACAGTTGCAATATGTCACTTGTTTGTGGGCTTGGGTTTGCGGCGCAGCCCTGCACACCAGCGGGCAGGGTTGCTCAAACAGCCACTGCATGCGGCAATCGCCATGAACTATCAAAGCTAGCAGCGTGTGGCACATGCGCAGGCAAAGACGGCAGTGTACGAATATGTCGGGCGCTTGGGCAGCCGCTGCGTGTGGCAGCAGACGCCCAGCGAAGCCGAGACGGTGGCCGCGGCGGACCGGGGGCTCATGGCGCCGTCCGTCGGCCAGAACCCCGAGGTGGGGCCTGCGGGGAGGCTCTGCACCGCGCCCTTTTTGAAAGGGCTTTTCTGCATCTCAGCTCCTGTCCCAACCTGCGGTGCATCCAGCACTCTCTTGTACTACGATGGCACCATGGCCCTGCACCGCGCCCGCTTGGCAAAGTGCCCCGCCCCATCCTGTCTGGCCAACCCCCTGCCCGGCAACGGCCCCGCTCTAGATGGCTTGGCGGCGAGCGCGTCGCCGCGCAGGCGGCCGTGCCGCACATGCAGCTGCTGCACCGCTTTCAGCGCGCGGACGCGAGCGACGGCTGGCTGCAGCGCGCCTGGGCAGACGCGCTCGCCGCGGGCGGGCGGCTTCCGGAGGCCGCGATGCACTTTGAGGCGCGCCCGCCCCCTTTGGCTCACCCGGATTGACACTATGGGTCGTTCGCTTCCCGCGCGCTCTTAATTTGACGCCCGCCCGCCGCAGTACTGTGCTCAGCAGTTTTTCTCGGCAGCTTTCCCATTTCAGCATGCCCAGGTGCGGTAGAGTGGGCGTTGCCCACACGGTGCAAACGCGCCCTGCTGCGCTTCGCGTCCACCTGGTGCATGCAGGCCGAGCTGTCCAGCCCTGCCATGCTGCGGATTGCAGTGGGCGGTCACTGCGCAATCGCTTGGGCTGACAGGCGGCCGGGACGCTGCTGACGGAGCTGCTGAGCGGCGGCGCGGGCTTCCAGCCGCCGCTGGGAATCGCCGCGAACGGCGGCGCGGGGCGCGTCGATGCGCCGGCCGTCGCGGCCGCCGCGCTTGCGGCGTTCCAGAGCGCGCTGCAGGCGGGACCCGCTCCTGACACGCATGGGCCAGCCAGCGCAACTCCTGTATTGTCATCGGCCTGAGACAAGGCGCTGGCGCCCGGCCACACGCCCGCAGAGACTGAAGCGCGCGTCCTTGTGAGCTAAAAGCATGTCTGCACATGCACCATTGAGCAGCTGCGTCTGGCATGCCATCCTGTTGCATGGCAGGAGCCATGCTCCGTGTGCGTGATGCCTGTACCATCTCCCCAAAGCCTAGGGCCGCCGGGAGTCTCAGCCGCGCGTCACGCAGGCGGGCGCGCGGGACGCCTGCCGCGTGAGCTATGCCGCGTGCGGCACGCACGCGGCGCTGGCGGCGCTGCAGGCCGCGGCCGCCCCTGGCAGCGCCGGGGCAAGGCGCGCCGCGCAGGCTGCGCATGGGTGCCTGCATGCGCTGACCGGGATGCCAGACTGCGCGGGGCACCCCGCGGCCGCCGCCGCCGCCGCCGCCGCCGGCAGCAGGGGCGCTTGATACAGCCGGGCCCACGGCGCGCGGGTGGCCGCTTCGCACTGGCTGCGCGGGGCGCCCCTGCTCCAGCTGCGGCGCACAGAGCACAGGCAGGGCGGTGCTTCAGCAACGCGCGCCGCACTTCAGCCGGCAGGGGGCTGGGATGCCTGCCACGGCCCGCTGGGGCAAATGGGATGCAGGGACAGGCGCCGGGCATGCCCTGCGTGCGCTCATATGCTGAGCAGCGAGGCTGCTGCCCTTTTGCCAGGCTTGCCGCGTTGTGTTCTGACTGGGATTGACTAGGGTAGGGTTTAGGGGGCAATGCAGGCACACCTTGTCCATCAGTCATGCTGGCATAAACATACCTTGCTCTGCACTCTGTGCACCTATGCCGGGACTGCCATTCCACCATGGAGTCATTATTGCCGTTGTGCCATGCATCGAGCTGCACCCTGACTCTCATGGTATTTGCCTGAAAAGCATATGTCCAACCAGAGGAGCAGCGTGCCGCTCAGGTTAAACCTCTGCACAGTCAGCATCCTCAGTGCACACAAAGGGCCACTCCAGCTGCATCAGTACGTGGGCATGCAAGTACACCACCCACACAGGGCGAATAGGTTGAACCATGCTGTGCTAAGCAGCAGGTGCCATGCATGTGCAATTTGTTTGACACATCCGACCTACGGAAGGGCAACTCGGTTTACCCAGTGCCGTTTGTCCTGGACAACCAAGTGCCATGACAGTTGCGCGCCATGCAGGCGGACCTGCAACAGGCGCTAGGCAGGTGCATGCTTAATGAAGCGCAAGCCCTCAGCAGCGCCACCAGACTGTGCAGCGCCCAGCTGCGCCCGAGGAACGCTCCAGATCTGCTCACATGCGCCTCTGCCTCAAGGACCAGGGGCACACCCAGGGGACGCTGGGAGGCGCCGCGGGGCGCTTCAGAGCCCCTCAAACAGGCACAGGTGGTCCTCTGTGCCCTCACCCTACACCCCTACGCCACCGCCCTGGAGGACGGGGTAAAGCCAAGGGGTGCTGGGAAGCACCGTGCCTCAGAGGCCCTTGAACAGGCGCAGGTGGTCCTCTGCGCCCTCACCCTCCACCCCTACGCCACCGTCCCTGCAGGACATGGCAAAGCCGAGGGGGGGGTTGGGAAGCACCGTGCCCTCAGAGCCCCTCGAACAGGCGCAG
>JAABUV010005072.1_pt1 | contig 15241 bp, 24 predicted proteins | sample 5559971 | NCBI WGS metagenome assembly JAABUV01 (sample SAMN10711881, study PRJNA513362) | rock metagenome | isolation source: Antarctica rocks | place: Antarctica: Victoria Land, Knobhead nord | collected 2015-12-19
GGCCGCACCAGGGCAGGTGCGGCGTCACGGGGACCTCCCACGCCTCGCCATACTTGTTGTTCATGCCCATCCAGTCGCTGTCGGAGCCCTTCATCTGGACGAGCGAGATGCCGCCGTACCCGGCCGCGCGCTGCGCGGGCAGGCACGGCGCGTCAGGGCGGTGCAAGCCCTAGGGTAGGGCTACCTCTACCCGCAGGATGGGTCCACAGGCATCAGCTTGCAGCACAGCAGCAGCACTTCAGACACAGGGATCCTGCACTGCGTGTGGCAAAGTGCTTGCCAGCAAGCAAGCTCATGGCGCAGGCGTGCAACCGCCCCAGGGCACTGCGGCAATGCCTCCAGCAAAGCGGCCGCATCGCGGATGCAGGCATGGGAGTCACTCCAGGAGCAGGGTGCGCGCCTCGACAGCTATCCGTAGCCAGCCGCCCTCGCCAACGTTGGCATGGATGTTGACCTTGAGCGGCTCGGGCGGCGTGCACTCCACGCGCCTGTACTGGATGTTGATGCGCCCGCCCTCCATGGGCGCAATCTGCAGCGCGCCCGCCGCGCACCCCGTCAGTACCCAGCCCGCACCGCGAGCTCGCAGGCCTCACACCAACTGCCGCACGAGCTGGCAAGCCCTTCAGCCCGCTCAACCCGCACGGCTCCAAACCAGCCGCGTGCGCGCGCTTTGTCTATGCACAAGCAGCAACGCGCATGCCCTGAGACGTAGGGCTCACGACAGCGCACGGGGGCACCGCTGCTCAGGCAGTTCGCTCTGGCCGCGCACCTTGTTAAAAGTGAGCGCCTGGATGTCAATGTGGTCCGTCTCGCACTCCGGGCAGACGTCCGTGATCGTCACGGTCACGCTGCGCTGGTTGGGGTCCTTGCTGCAGCGGCCCTGCGCGCAGCGCAGCGCCGCTCGGCCCTATCGCCCTGCAGATGTTCCAACACGCGCACTCTGCCCTCCAAGTGTAAACATCCATGTTCCAGCTGGTACCCAGTGCGATGGATGATGGTACATGCAGCCAACATGGGGCTTGACAGAAAAAAGGAGCTAGGGCGCACCCCATACGCGCCGCCCACGTCCACGCACTTGATCTCAAAGCACATCCCGCACGCGTGCGCAGGCCCGGCGACGGAAAACGAGTTGGTCAGCGACAGCGCGGCCACGCTCCAGTAGGGGTACTGCGACTTATCCAGCTTGCCATAGCCGCACGCGCCCTGCCGCACGCCCGACGTCAGCCCCTGCCTCATCCAGGCCACTTTCGCAGCTTGGAAGGTGCGGCGGCAGGGCTGCGGCAAGCCAAACAAGGCACCATCCATGCCAAGCCCGGGTGCGAGCATCCCAGGGGGGGGCAGCACCTCAAGCGTGCCAAAGCTGGGCGTGTACGGACTCATGCCGTCCTGGGCGCCGCCGTAGTTTGTCTGCGCGGCCCGTGACGGCGTCAGAGCGCCGCCGCGCAGCAGCCGCAGCCGCAGCCGGGTCACATGACACGTGCCGAGCATATCCTGACTCAAGGTAGAGGCAGGGCGCACCGCAATACCATCGTGCCAGTCTGAAAGTGGCACGGCGGCGCAGCAGCCGAGCAGCGCCGCGCAGAGCGCGACTGACCTAATGCGCATGGTCTGAGACCGGCTAAAAATATCCGCGGTGGGGGCGCCCGATCGGCAGGCCGCTGAGGCCGGCGGCGTAAGCGGCTCAGCCTAGCCCAAGGCCGCCTGGCGGCGCAGGATGGTGGCCAGCCGCCAAACCGCCCGTGACCAAGACTGACCGATGCAAAATGAATCCAGCGGCTGCTGAGCGCGAGTCTAGACTAGTGGCCGCTCCTCGCAGAGCCCCTCGCAAGTTGGCGGCAGCGGCAGGCGGCAGCGGCAGCCGGTGATGGTCCGCAGTCGGCGTGTGAGACCTGCGCACGCGCATCGCCGGTGGCTTCAGGGGGCAGCGCCACCAGGTCGTGGCCCCGCTGGCTGGCCATACATGGATCTGTGGACCAAACAAGACTGGGAAAAAAGAGCGGGGCATTGGCGCTGACGATAGCTAAGCTTGCCAAGGGCCGAGGCCAACCACAACTCGCGCCGGACAGGCCTTGCCTCGCCGCCCCCGGCGGCATCGTTTCGGGTGAGCTGCCAAACAGCAAAACGAGGCCGCAGGCCGCCGTCAACCACATCTACGCCAGCCCGCCCCAGAGGGCACAGCCAGGACCACGGCCAGTCACGAGGCCGCCGCTGGGAACGGCTGGCCGTGGCCTGCCCAAGATACGGCGCCTGGGCACCAGTAGTAGACTCACCTGGTCTGCTCTGTGCTGGTGGCTGGCTGCTGATCCAATGGCTCGGTGCTCGTGCCGGCAGAAGCGGTGGGGTGCAAGTTCTCGGTGGACACGGGAGCGTTAAGTGGCTGGAGCGCTTACAGCCGGAGAGTGTGAGCAAAGTGCCTTGTTCACGCCGCGCTTCCAGAGACAGACCAGGAGCATGAATCTAAAACTTTAGGTCATCAAGGTAGGGCGCCGCGATGGCGCTGTCTTACATAGCAACGCCTATGCGTACCAGGACGTCTGATGCGAAACTGCTGCCGCAGTTGTGCATGTGGGCCAGCTGATGGCCGTCTGCACTGGCGTGCCGGTGGTCCCTCCTGCTGCGCCAGGATGCAGTGCAGCGCACGGCGCATCCCGTCCCCCAAGCACCCGTCCACACCCCCTTTTGACAACTTGTGGCTGGGGCTGGGGAGACTGAAGGCGACAAGGCTGTGCTCGCGTAGTATGACCACAGTGGGGCCACAGAATGTTGGGGGAGTGCAGCATCTGAGCCTCCGCACAACGCAAACAAAGGTAGCTGGCGCACCTGGCTTCAGTCACAGCGCGATATGGCAGGCCGGTGGGCTGGCAAAGCCAGGCCAGGCCGCTCTGTGCCCTGGCGCACAATACGACCCACACAGATGTGCTGGATGTTTCGCGTTCTAATTGCCTGGACAGCAGCATACCGCGAATTTGCGGCCGGACAGTGTGCTGCGGGCTCTCGCTGTGGGCTCGCGCTGTGGAGTCGGTGGCAGTGACTCAGACTCCTACAGAAAGCATGCCTGTACCAGGGCCTGGCTGCGCACATGAGCCAGCTGCTGGGTCAGCAGTTGCGGCGGCGCCAGCTTGCAATAGGTGCGCTTGAGGCTGCAAGCGCAGGGAGCCTGCAGGCACATCAGCATGGGGTTACACACGCTGGCTTGTCGTGCCCCTTGTGGCTAAGCAGAGGAAAAATACAGTGGGCACGGCGCGGTATTCCTGTGGCCTGGGCTCGTACTGTTATCGCTGCTGTTGCACCGTCACATAAGTATGGCAATAGCTGCAAACGTGAGGTTCTTCTTCATCTTGCTCTTTTTCCGGTAACTCCAAGTCATCATGCTTGCTACAAGAAGAGCAGCACGATCCAAGTTCAAAGACACCGGGCTGACCCTCAAAGCAGACCTCGAAAGACACAGAGTTCTTACAGGACACCTTCTCGTTCAGCTTCTGTGTCAAAGTATGACTCACCCCCACCCACACTCTGCTCCAGCGCGGGCGCGAGCCAGCGCGCGCTAGTCTTCCGCCAGAGCGCGACGCGCCATCTCCACGGCGGCCGCCTGCGTGTCGGCGCCGCCGATGAAGCCGCCGGCGTGCACAAACACCAGGCCGGGAATGCCGGCCGCCGCGCTCAGCTCCGCGTCGCGCAGGCCGCGCCAGGCCGCCGGCAGCGAGCGCCGGTTCTGAAAGCTGCCCGCCGACACGGACACCGCCTGCACGCGCCACTTGCGCTCGCGCTCGTCCTGCGCGGCGCCCCGCTGCGCGTCAGAGGCGCTCGCAGCAGCATGCTGGCCGCTGCGGGCCGCCTGACACCACGCAGAGCTATCAACACACACACACAGCAGGTCTGAGCGCCACAGGAGCAACTGCAGGTTAAGTGCCAGACGTGCTAGTGCCTCTGCTGGCCATCAGCGTTGCACGTCTTCACACCCCGCACCCGAGCTCGTTATGAGCTCGTTGCCGCTGCCTGCTGGCGCGAGGGCGAGGCCGCTGCTGCCTGCTGGCACGAGGGCAGAGCCGCGGCACACCTCGTATATGCAGAACTTGAGCGGCGTCGGCAGCGCCAGCTCCTCCTCCAGCTCGTACAGGTGCGCCTTCCAGGGGCAGAACGTGTCCAGGCGGAAGATCTCGCCCGAGCCGTCGACCTCCAGGCGCCGCTCGATTGCGCCGCGTACGTGTGCGCGCGCCGGCAGCCACGCCTGCGCGCGGGGAGGGCGGGTTGCGGTGCGGTCGCATGCGGCCGGGAGCCTGTGGCAGCGGGCGCCCGGCCAGCGCTCGCACGCGCGTGCTGGACGCCTGCACGGGCCCAGCCCCGCCATGGCAGCAGAAATGCAGGCCTGCGACACTGCTGGCCGTGCGCAGCCTGAGCCCAGCCCACTGCAGCAGGCAGCATCTCAGGCCGTCCGCGCTGGTTGAGAAGGGCCTGCAAACAGGTCCCCGCAGCACCCACATGCGCCCGTGCGCCAACATCGCCACGGAAATATGAGGTTAGACAGAGCACAGCTGGGCGTTGTGCCGAACTGGGTGAACGATGGCGCCGCTCCGTCGCTGCCCGCGCTTGTGCTGACACGTGTCTATACCTCTGCGAGCATCGGGGCTTGCTGCAGGGCTGCTGCACTGGCCCCCGCCACCCACAAGCGTGCCTGGGGTGGCATCCAACCTGCCACGGCAGCGCTGAGGCGGGCGCGCACGTGTGCGGTGTAATCGACCGCGTCCTCAAACTCGCGCCCAGTCAGCTCGACCGCGCGCGCAAAGCCGGCGTCCGTGGCGGCGGCGCTCGCGTCGCCGTTCCAGCGCGGGTTCAGGCCGCCCACGCGGGACGCCAGGTCCGTGTTGCTGACATACCGCGGCCGCTGCTCTGTTTCGTACTGGTTCACGCCTGCGCTGCAGGGGGCGAGCAGGTTTGGCGCGAGCGCTGCCCCGGCCGCTGGCAGGCAGGCGGGCGTCAGCCGGGCGTGAGGCTGCTCAAACAGCACTGGGACCGCGCGTGTCAAGCTGCAGGCCGCAAGCAGGCTTCCCACACTTGCCATCATCGCTGGCGGCTGCCAGCCAGCAGAACAGCGCTATGGCCTGCACCGTTATCGATGGCGTCCAGAGCCTCCATGAAGCCCCTGTACACCTTCAGGTACACGGTCTGCACGTCCGGATGCTCCGGCGGCAGCTGCATCATGCTGGCCACCGCCTCGAGTCCAAAGTGCTTGTATATCAGGCCCGCGCTCGACAGCTTCGTCGTGAAGCCTGCACAGGCGGGCCTGCGCTCAGGGGCGCGCCACGCAGCCGCCGGCCTGCAGGCGGGGCGGGCGCCGCGCACCATGGCCGAACGTCTCGGCGAAGCCGCGCTGGTGGTGGTCGAAGCGCCGGCGGTCGGGGTCGTACACGCCGCCAACGTCGATGACCACGTCCAGGTCCTTCAGCACCTCCGGGTCGCGCGAGCGCACGATCTCCGCGCCGGCGAACTCGGCCGTGCGCCGCGACAGCAGGTAGCAGCCGAGCGCCTCGTCGCAGTGGAAGCTGCCGCTGTGGGTGCCGATGCGCTTGCCGAGCGGCCGCTTCAGGCCGCCGCCTGCTGCGGACATCTGCACAGGCCTGAGCAGCACGCGGCCCAGGTTCATGCACAGCGGGCTACTAGGAGCTCAGCCGCTCTGTTGAACGGCTGCTCTGTTCAGCAGTGAGACGCAGTGTGATGATGAGTTCTTCAAGTGCAAACCGCAAGTTTGCAATCCCGCAGAAGGCGGATTGCTACACGGCCATCAGTCTTAGGCCAAGACTCTTGGACCATGGACCTCCTTGAGATCAGCACCTCCTCAGCCACGCATTGCATGGCGTCAGGATCTGCATGGTGTCCAGCTTCAACAACCACCTCTAAAACTCAGCGTTTTTGTCACCAACCCGCGACCCAGGCTTCTTTGCACACTCTAAAATAACACCCATAAGCGTTCAACAAGCAGCGCATGCAGGCCAGCAGCACAGAACATCATTGTTGCCACACACCGACATTGCAGATGAAAGCCCCTAAACCCAGCTGGAAAACACGTACAAGTTGGAAAGCAAGCCCTAGCCCTGCTCCATGGTGCGGTAGCGGCGAATGCCGCCGGTGCCCCACGCCTGGATGAGCACCTCGTACAGAAAGCGAACGGATGCTATGGATGGTACGACCTTCATGTAACTGCTCACCGCTCCCCTGCGCGCGTGCACATGCACCGTTGGGAGTGCGGCAAGTGGTGCCAAGCTCACTGCACATGCACATACCTGACCTCACGGCTCATCAAGCTGACGTGGGCGGTACATCCAGGCCTCCTTGTACCAGAAGGGCTGCCAAGCTCAGGTGTGGCTGAGCGCACGCGCTGTGGCAGCCGGGCCCTGCAGGCAGGGAGCCTGGGAGGTGCGCTGTCCTCGCCGCAGCATGGCTGCGCACGGGCGTCTGAGCAGAGCCGAGCATCGAATGCCGTGTCCGCATGCAAGCTTAGCGCGCCTGTAGAAGCCGCGCAGGCCCTCGCTCGCAGCGATCTGCCGTGCGCAGTCCAGCGGGCCCCGGTACATGACAGGGAAGCCCGGGCTGCCTTGCACCTGGCAGGACATGCCCTGGCCAGTCAGAGACTTTGCGCCCGGCAACCTGGGCTCCGCGCTTACAGACGAGCCAGACAACCAGAAGCAGCTCTTGGCTAGAACTGTTTGCTGGCCACATGCAGCGTCCTTGGGGCTGCACGCAGAGCAATGATAGCCAGCCTTGCACAGTGTCCAGAGCAGGGCATCGGACAGCATCAGGCACCATCAGGCACGACCGCACTCAACTGCCCACCCACCAGCAGCATGCAGCCACGGCGCTCGGCCGCCATGGCGCGCGCGCGCGCTCAGGCAGGGCCGCGCCCGCAGGCCGCGCACCGCCGCCCACATCACCATGCAGCCGAGACATCGGGCCGGCGCGGGCCCCTCTAAGCAGGGCCGTGCCTGCAGGCGGCGCATGACCACCTCCAGCGGCATGCACGCGGACAGCACGCAGAACGCGGCGCAGCCGGCGAGCGTGCCGCGCTCGGACGGCGTCGGCGGCCGCTGCAGGCCGCGCCGGTACGCCACGGTGAGCGCCTCGTACGTGGCGAAGCCCATGCCGCAGCCCAGCGCGCTGCTGGCCAGGCCCGCCTGGAAGCCCTGGTACAGCCCGCCCCAGCCCTGGCTCCTGCGCGCGCGCGCGCCCCTGCGGCGTGGGTATAGGGTATAGTATATGGTGTATGGTGACCCTCACCCTCACCCGAGCCCAAGCCCCTGCGGCGTGCGGCGTGCCAAGCGGCGTGCGACGCGGCCGGCCCTGGCCCGCCCTCGCCCGCCCCGAAGGCCGAGCCGCGGGGCGCGCCGCCGCGGGGAGGCGGGCGGCCGCGCCTGATGATGCTGCGCGCGAGGCCGGCGTAGCCCAGGCCGGGCGGGTGGTTGCCGACGCTCATCTGCGTGCGCAGCGTCTCCATGGGATAGACCGCGAGCGCGGCCGTGGCGCCGGACAGGCAGCCCGCGGCCACGCGCTGCGCGTTGCTCAGCTGCGCCGGGCCGCCGGCGGGGTCCGGCCGCGCCAGCGGCGCCATCAGGTCCTTGCTCACCGTGTCGTACACCTGGCGCCCCGCTCGGCTGAGCTTGCTCAGAGCATTCTGGAGCGCTCACAGACGTATCATGGCCGGGTACGGCGGGCCAGCGGCAGACCCGGCAGCAGACGCGTGCGGCGGCACCCTGCAGGCCGCGCGCACCGACCCCGCAAGCACGCGGCGCCGGCGCGGGCGCCGCACCGCGAACTGGATGGCGGACTGCGGCACGATCTTGACGACCGACGCCAGGTTGCCGCGCCAGAGCCCGAGCAGGCCGCCGGACGCCCACATCTTGCGCAGCGTGGGCGCCAGCCGCGCGTTGGCCGCGTCGGCCATCATCATGGTGCGCAGGCGCTCCAGCGGCGCGGTGACCGTGCGGCTCACCGCGCCGGCCAGGCCGCCCGCCAGGAAGCGCGCCAGCGGGTCCGACGGCGGCACCTGCGCACATTTGAGAGCGCATGAGAGCAGGACGCGCGCCGTGGCAGCCTGCCTGCGGGACGCCCGCCGGCGCCACGACCGTGCGTGCCCCACAACTTTGGCTCCGCGACCTTGCACGTCAGCTAGGGGCAGGCAATGCGTTGGCCATGGCGCCCATCTGCGCGGTGCACCCTGGAGCAGGGATGGGACCATGACACGGCCTTGCTGACGGATATGTGCCTCTTCAGATGGCAGGAGTTTCAAAGACAGTCAGGTGAGGTTGACATGCACTGCCACACGTATGATCCAGGCGCCTCTGTACGGCACATGCATGCGCGTGCAAGGCACTTGGCAAGGGCGAGGATGACGGCCAGGCGAGCACCATGCATAGCCGGTACTCCGTAGCTGCAACCCTGCACGGGCACTTCAGGCTTAAACAATGGACGGGCCGCTGTGCTTCTGCCAACAGAAGGCGTGGCATGGCTAGGATCCTTGTTTTGTGCATTGCCGCACAAACGACCTGTTCAAGGCATGTCACACCTGCACCCTCCACGACCCCGTCTCAGACCAGCAGATGCTTTTGTACAGGACGCTGCACGTGGCCGCACCAGTCTGAGCAGTCGATCCAGTCCCGTATGATGCGCGTGGGGGACGCAATCTGTGCCTGCACAGCACAACAAATCTTGGTGTGACAGCTCGAGGTGTCCACAGATGCGGAACATCGCAAGCACCTATCTGAACAGCTCGCGTGCACCTCGTACTGGCAAGCAGACCGCCTGGCAAGCAGACCGCCGAGGTACAGAGGACGCAACCCACAGCCCCTTTTCAAACTCAAGTCTCCAACCATGCCGGTTAACACATGCACGTTTCACTGCTTCTGCTGTCGCGCGGAGGCGGGCCCCGGGCTCGCCTGCGGCAGCAGGCACACAAAGCGCCGGAACTCGTCGTAGTCGATGTCGTCGGAGGCGTCGCGGTCAAGCAGCGCGACCATGCGCGCGCCGTCCTCCGCGCGCACCTGCCGCCGCTGAGCAGCATGGGCCAGGCGCGCACACGGGTGATAGGGTAGGGTTGGTTATCACCTACGCTAACCACAGGCCAGGCGCGCGCACATAGGCGACATCCAAAGTGCAAGCGGACCGCATGTGCATGAGCCTGCACGGACCTCGTGTCGGCGCAGGCGCGCTGGCATGCACGCACAGTGGACGGCGTGCTGCACATGTGCAAGGACCCATGCAGCAGCGCAGCGAGGCCGGTGACAGAGCGCGGGCGCCGCACTGGCACGCCGAGGCAGCGCAGCGCCGCGGTGACCTCCCCCTGCGAGATGGTGCCCGAGCCGTCCGCATCAAAGCGCCTGCGCGCGCGCGCATGCTGCTCCTCCACGAGCCTTTTGAGGCACGGCTTGTTGCGTGAGAGCTAGACGCTCACATTATGTTACCTCCCTTGCATGCATGGACGATACCATGCAGCCCTGCCGGACTGCGCCTGATGTCGCAAGGCTGGCAGGGAACCTGGCTCACCTCCCCTTGCATGTCACCATACGGCCGCAGCCTGTGCACAAGCGAGCGATGTGTGAGCTGACCAAGCACACATGGAGACGGCAGCGGCGCAAGCGCGCACCGGAAGGCCTGCCAGATCTTGGCCTCATTCTTCTGCACATACGAGGCAAAGTCCTCGAAGCTGACGCGCCCATCCGCGTCCCGGTCGTACTGCCGCTGCAGCGCGGTGATGTAGGACGAGCTGGCGGGCAAGCCCAGCCTCTCCAGCGCGACCTGAGGACGCGCCCGGTCATAAGCAGAGACCCTCAAAGGGCCGGTCAGGAACAGGCGCTTGGGAGTTTGTTGCCACGTCCCCGAGGCCGCTGACTGCGTGCCGGCACTGCCCACACGCACCCTGCCAGCCTGCCTAGCAAGCTATGCAGAGCCCCAGACATACTACGCCGGTGCACCAGTAAGCAGGCCACCAAGCAAGACGCACGGCGCAAAATAGGATTGAACAGGATGCTAGTACAACAAGGGCTCCTGGTAAGCCCGGGCTGCACTACCGCAGCCAACAGTGAGAGGGCAGGCTTGCTCAGCACACCTGCAGCTCCTCCTTGTCCAGGCACCCCGAAGCGTCGGTGTCAATCTCGCTGAAGAGGCGCCGCAGCTCGTCCGGGTGGGTCAGCGGCTGCTGGACGGCGCAGGGTATGCCAATGCCGTCCTTCTTCATCCTCTCAACGGCTACTGCGAGCTGCCTGCTCCGCTTGTGCCGGGCACTTTAAGCATCTGCTGTGCACGTCACCTGAGGACCCTTGTGCCGCTGCTGCACAACGCCCGTGCGGTGCTGAGAACTGGTATGCAGCTGCGCGATGTTGTGAGCTTGCACGTTGTGCATCTTGACAGATGAGTGCTGACGAGCACAAGGCACAGCAAGCCGCACACGCCTATCATAGGTGCTGTGTTTACTGAGCATCCGCAGACGTTGCCAAAGCACAGCTGTCGGTCACCTATGCTCGTCAAAAAACTCTTACTGTCTAGCGCAGATTTAGGGCAGAAGTACGATCCCAGGCTAAGCAGGCCACCATTAAGACAGAGTTCAACTGTGTTCAATGACGCACGCGGCGTCAATCAACTCGGCGAACCCATCGCCACCATGCAGTGCGGGTTTCAAACGGGCCTGATTCCAACAGGCCGTCTTCACTTCTTGGCCAGCTCTCGTAGCCTGCGCTTGTACTCCTCGAAGGTGCCGTGGAAGGGCGTGATGCGTCCGCCCTCCACCGCCCACAGCTCGTCCACCGTTGACTCGATCAAGAACTGGTCGTGGCTCACCATCAGCACGCCGCCCTTGAACAGGTTCAGGCCCTGCGCCAGGGACACTGGTCGGCTCACGAGCCGCCATCCCCGGGCTCACATGCGCATGCATGGCCACAGCACATCCCAGGCATGCAGTGGCGACGAGGAGCGATGGGCGGTGGCAAAGGGCGCCCACCTGCACCAGGGCCTCCACAGCATCCAGGTCCTGCGGAGCATGCCAGCGGGGTCAGCGCCCTACTGCATACCAAGCACACCGGCAAGGCTTGCGAGCCCCCAGTCATGCACAACGGCGCCCCGTAGCGCATGCATGCGCGGCACCGCCCTGGCAGCGCGGCGCCGCGCGCACCAGGTGGTTGCTGGGCTCGTCCAGCAGCAGGATGTGCGGCTGCTCGAAGGTGACGCGCGCGAACGCGACGCGCGACTTCTGCCCCCCGCTCAGCGTGTACATTGGCTGCAGCGCCAGCTCGCCGCCCACGCCGAACGAGCCCAGGTGCGCGCTGCGCGCAGGCGCGCGCTCGGCTTGGGCACAATAGGGTAGGGCATAGCGGGGCCGCGCGGCTGCGTGCGGGAGCGCGTGCAGCCGCAGGCGCTAGGACCTGGGAGCGCCGGCCCTCTCTGGGCGCTGCCCTTCCCACTCGAGCACGCAGCACGTCGGGTAGGTGCTCCGACACGAGCACGGCGACTGGGCAGTTTAAACGCTGGCGGGCCGGGGCGGCCGCCGCGGCCGCGCACCGCTGCTCCTGGTCCTTGGTGAGCGGGAAGCACTTGAGCATGTACGCCAGCGGCGACAGCGCCAGGTCCAGGCCGTCCACGTGGTGCTGGCTGAAGGTGGCCATGCGCACCTGCGCGCCGGCCACGCAAGCCCAATCGTGATCGGCCTTTTCCGACCTGGGAACAGCCCCGCAGCCGCCCGGCGCTACGCGCGCCGCGCGACCTGCCGTGCTGGCAGCAGGCTCGCGCCCGCAACAGCACCCCCCGCACTGACGCTGGCCAGGACGCCTCCAGGGCGGGTTTTCCTCCACAAGCATCATATGCAAGTGCGCAACGCTCGAGGAAGCGTGCGCCCCTGGAGAGTGCACGGCATGAAGGGCCTGCAGGAGGTGCCGATGGGCAAGGCGCGCCTTGGGGTTGCGCGCGATGTGGCCCTTGGTCGGCTCAAGCGCGCCCGCGATGAGGTTCAGCAGCGTGCTCTTACCAATGCCTGCGGCGCAGCATGTGCGTTCGGGGCGGCGCCATGCGCTCGGGGCTGCAGGCGCCCTGCTGAGTCCATAGGAAAACTCCGTGGAAGGGTTCGCATGAGTGCGACAGGTCGCACGAGTTTGAGCGAGACAGGCGCCGTGGTGGGCGCGCAGGCGAGGTCCACCGCGCACGCTGCACCAGGCGGTGCGGGGCGGGGGGCGGGCGCATGCCGTTCGGGCCCACGATCGCGAAGCGGGAGTCCATGTCCAGGCCAAAGTTCAGGTCTGCGAACAGCGTCGGGCCGCCCGGGTAGCCGAAGCTGACGTCCACAAAGCCCAGGATGGGCGGCGCGACGGGCGCGGGCGCCGGGAACCTGAACACGTACTCTGCGCGGCCGTGCGCACCCCCAGCTGCTCGGCCAGGGTCCCTGGTGCAGGGTAGGGTAGGGTTAGGTTAGGGCACTGAGCAAGGACGGTGTTTACGATGGGTATGTGTCGCCTTGACATTGACCGGAAGCATGTGTGCCCATGACGTTGATGCACAGGGCACAGCAACACCAGGGCAAACGCGAGATGTGTAATTATAGGTGGGATAGGAATACACATTGGTGGCTGTCTACGCAGCAGTAGCTGAGTGTAGCAATTGCAGACACGGCCGCCCTTCACACGTCCAAGTCACGCGCCAAAGCCACCCCGCACCTGGGTCGTCAGCGATGGTCTCGACGTCCGCGAGCCGCTCAATGGCCTTGATGCGCGACTGCACCAGCGCCGCGCGCTTGGCGTTGAAGCGGAAGCGATCCACAAAGGCCTGGCGCGGCGGTGTGGCAGCTTGATGACCCAACCGCAGCCCAGCACATGCAATGCGCTCCTTCAGGACGCGACTGCGCATATCAAAGCAGCGCCGAGTCCGTGCATCACAACAGGAGCAAGAGGAGTCAGCAACCAGCGCGTTACAGCTGCATTGCTGGGTTGCGGCGTACGAAGCGTAGCAACATGCAGGCCCCTTGAGTCAGCTGAACGCAGGCGGGACGACAACAGGGCGCGGCGCCTGCCTGCATGTGCTGCTTCTTGTGCGCGACGGACTCCGCGGCCTTGCGCTGGTTCCGCAGCCGCTCCGCCGCCGTCTTCTCAAACACGTCGTAGTTGCCGCGGTACGCTGTGAGCTTACGGCTGCACAGGCCCGAAAAAGAGTCGGCGTGCCTGCTGCAAGCGCGCCCAGTGTGCTCACAGGACATGCGCGGCAGAGGGTGCGGCCCGCACCTGTGCAGATGCACGATGTCCGTGCAGACCGCGTTCAGGAACTCGCGTGCGTGCGACACAATCAGCAGCGTCTTCGGGTACCGCAGCAGGAAGTCCTGCCACCGCCGCCGCGCCTCCAGTCCTCAACCGGGCTACTCACAGCAAGGAGCGCGCAGTCCACCGCATGCTTACGCTGCCTTGCAGACAGCAGCGGTGCGTGGCACAGCAGTCTGTCAGTGCCCTCCCGGTGAAAAATGCCCTAATATACCCTAACCCCCAGGGCGCCGCGCCTCCAGCCAGAGCACTGCGTGCAGGTCCAGGTGGTTGGTCGGCTCGTCCAGCAGCAGCAGGTCGGGCTCCACAAACAGCGCGCGCGCCAGCTGCGCGGTGCGCGCGCGTCAGGATAGGGTTGGAGTTTGGTTACCTGCCCTGACGCGCGGACCTCGCCCCCGCGCACAGTGACTAGCCAGTCCTTTCTCCTGCTCTGCGTGCGGCTCTCGGGCGGTCCGGCCGGCGCGCGGGCACGCCAGGTGCGCAGCAGCGGGCGGCTCGCCGGGCATAAGGCGTCAGGCTCCGCGGCCCGAGGCGCCGTCACAGGCAGGCCGGCACCACTTCCCTTGGCGCCGGGCCGCGGCCGGGCGCACCGCCACGCGCATGCGCCAGCCGCCGCTGAACGTCTGCGTGGCGCGCAGCTGCATGTCCGGCTCAAAGGAGAGCCCCGCCAGGATGGCCGCCGCGCGCGCCTCCGCGCCGTGCGCATCTATCTCTTCCAACCGCTTGTACACCTGGCGCCGCGCGGGGCAGCTGGCACCTCTTCGCCCATGGCTGTCCCTCCAGCCCAGCCCGCATGGGTTGCTGGTGGCTGCAGAGCCGACCCTGCCGCGTGCCGTTTTGAAGCGCAGACCCGCACGGCACAGTGACCGTCCGGCCGCAGCCAAGCTACCTGCGCGCCCTGTCGCTTGCGACGGCACACGCCGGCCACCCCCACTGCACACGGGAGGGCTCTTGTCACAGAGCGGCCAGCGCGCGCGCTCTGCCCTCCCTGCGCACCAGCAGCCCCTGAGCGCCGCTCGGCGCACCTCCACCAGCCGCGCCGTGGCCTCTGGCGCCGGCGCCGCCCCGCCCGCGGCCTTGCCGCCCGCCGCGGCCTTCCCGGCGACTGCGCCTGCCTTGGCGGCCCCGGACCCGGCCGCGCGCCCGCTGGTGCCGGCGGCCGCCCCCGTGTCCGCGCGGATGTCCGCTGGCGGCGCCTTGCCGCCGCCTGCCGTGGCGGCGCGTTAGCGGGCAGCCAGGTGGCAGAGCTGGCGCAAGACTCATGCACGACGAGATCGCCATTACTCACAAGCTCTTGCCAAGGCACCCAGCGTATTGCAGAAGGCTGACGGCATAAGCAGCGCGCCGACGTTACGACCCTTGCATTTTCTGGAGTCAAAACTAGACAACGACCAGCGCTCCACTCGGCGCCCTTGCAGGCTGGCACGAGCTGCACGCGCGCGCGCCGCTGCCGTTCGCGAGGCCAGGCTTGGCGTCGGCGCCGTCCGCATTCAGGGCGGTCATGAGCGCCGCCTCCTCCGCCAGCAGCGCAAGGCGCTCGGGGTCGGCCGCCAGCACTGCCTGCAGCGCGCTCGTCGCGTCGCCCGTCACCTGCGCGGCCGCACGGCCAAAGTGCTCGTCGCGCGCTAGTACAGACCGAGAAAGGACGCTACAACATCGCGCAAGTGGCAGGAAAGCACACCAGTGAATACCGTTGTGCGGGCTGGAAATGCGCAGCGCTGTGGGCACAGGCAGTCATGACGCCAAGTAACACTTGTGTGCTGTCGACGACAAGTGCGGGGTGGTAGTGTTGCAGTTCCGGCCAGACGGCCTGCAGCGCTTGCCGCAGACGACTGGCGGCCCGCCTCACCGGCCTGTGCTGCCAGCGCGGGGCGCGCCTCCTGCTCCACGTGCAGGATCTGGCAGTTGGCCGGGATGCCCTTGATCTGGCGCGTCGCGAGCGCGCGCAGGAAGGTCGTTTTGCC
>JAABUV010005073.1_pt1 | contig 15239 bp, 6 predicted proteins | sample 5559971 | NCBI WGS metagenome assembly JAABUV01 (sample SAMN10711881, study PRJNA513362) | rock metagenome | isolation source: Antarctica rocks | place: Antarctica: Victoria Land, Knobhead nord | collected 2015-12-19
ACATGACCCCATTTAGCGACCTGGCTACACCAGAAAATCCCCTATAAAAACCCCAACAACATCCACAAACGTTCCCTCGACTTCTGAACCTCCCCCATCACATCAGTATCAACCTCGACACACCCCCATTCGTAACAACACTCACTCCACACGCACCCATCCCACAACTCTCCAAACCCCTCCCCCTCCCCCACATCAAAAACATCACACGCCCAACCACCTCCATCCCAACTACAGTAATCAACCCCCCCATCACCCCTACCCAACTCCAGCACTCTCGTTCTTCACACACGAAGATCCCTTTCGACAAAATATCTCGCTAGTAGCTTTATTTGTTTCGTTAGCATGACGAATTGAGATTCGCAGAAGTGGGGTTGTAGGATGGCTGACAAGGGGTGGGGGGGAGAGGGAGGGAGGGGGAATGGGGAAGAGGGAGAGGGATGAAGGACTCCTTTAGTATGAAAATGTTACCAGAAACGTTACTCTACCCGGCGTCTTTAAATATCAACAAGGGGGAGAGGAGAAAGACTTACTCTTCAATGTGTGTCTTCACTGAGACCAATCCCACACAGCCCTCTCGCACACCTCTTTTTGAAAAAAAGCAGTCAGTGGCAACACTGTTATAATCCCTCACACCCTCTATTTCCTCGTCAAGGTAATCGATTTCTACTAGAGCAAACCCCTTTCCCGCAACAACCGTATATACATCCCATCCCAAGCACCATCTCCCTTTCCATGCCCAGCACAGCCCCGGTACGTGCAATGCATTCTAGATTCATAACATCATCATCATAACGCTGCCCAGCGCACCAGAGCAACCATTGTAAATTTTCCCCTCGCTGACCTTCAGTTCCAAAACTCCCTTGCTCGATGCTGAAGATAATTCCAACCAACACCCCCGACACAAAGCCCCGAATGCCCCTCTACTTTCGTCCAAACCCCCGTATGCTTATCTGCCCTCACCGTCGAATGCTCCGAACCGTCCGTCACGCAGTCCATGCAAACCCGCGGTTCAGGCGCCCGCTTTTGTATCTTCACCTTCGCCATCCGCGACTGGTTCTGGGTCTTGTAACTTCAAGCGCGTATACTCGACCTGCGACCCTCCAAATTGATGCCAGCAGCTACTCGCGGTTAATATGGAGTTGTTTGGGCTCGGGTAGAGTCTATAGAGGGAAAGAGTAAAAGATGGGGACATTAAGACTTACTTTGGCGCCTGAAGGATGTACCGTCCCATTGCCTCTCGAAACCTCGTCTTGTAATCCCTAGGACTCGTGACTGTCGGTCGATTCTTGCCTCGATCCTTGATCCACGACTCTAATTTCTTATCCCATGTGTATGTGCGAATGCAATCAATAACTCCCACCACCAGCTCTTTCCGATTCTCGTCAATTGCAATCATGAGCGAGTAGTCCATGACATTCTGCTTTTGCAAAAACAGAGTATCGTTGAATACGGTCGCTCGCAGTAGATTCTTAGCATGTTCCCGTGCGAAAAGAGGAGACTCGTAGATGAATTCGACCATGTTTTCGTCGAGCAAAACCTCGTTCTGTTCGCCCGTGGACTGGATGCGGCGGTTGCGCATAGAACCTTTGAGGTCGAATATGCGGGTTGGCGACCGGTCGTAGAAAAGATTTTCCATGACGACAAGGAACCAATTGAATTCAACGCCTGTGGCAGGGTTCTTGATGATAACTTGGTAGAAGCCGAGCATTTTGGCGATGCAAGAGGGAAGGTCATGAAAGAAGTATTCTGACACAAAGCGAAAATATGCGGGAGCGAATCGGAGGAAGGCTTGAGTCTCAATTGGTGACAGTGATTTCAACACGAAACGGTCGTCGAGGGTCTTCAGGAAGACAGACTTCGTCTTACCACCTTTCGAGTCCCATTTCAGGCAGCGAGAGACGGACTCCACAAATCTATCCGCGATACCGCATTTTCTGCGAAGAGCATCGAATTGTTCGGTGTAAAAGACTTTGCATAGCATCTTGGCCGAGCCTTCTTGGAATTGGTACTTGAGATGTGTGCCTACTGGTCTTAGGAGAGCCTGCTCCACCTTGTTTTGTTCATCAGACTCCAGATTGTAGGGACTCTTCTGATTTCCGCCATCGAGAGCTTCCGCATCTGCAGCAATGCTCTGCAATTTCCCACAGTAGTCCTCGGAACTCAAGGTAAAGGCGATCAGCGAGCTTGGCTCATCCTCTCGAACAATAATGTCAGAGTCTGCAAAAACGTGATCAGATGCGTTGAGAGGGTAATCCAACGGCTGCCAACCGCTGGCGGATCTCTCCGCCCAAAAGTTGGTCAGCATTTTCATCAATGAGCTTTTTTCATGCTTAGGTAAGTCAAGCTTCAAATCCAATTGCGCTTCAGTGGGAGAAAGCGCGTGGTGGTCATTTTCCGTTCCAACATTGATGTCATCTGGTAGAGAATGCTTTCCCTTATCGGGACCTCCTTCACCCTCTACGTCAGACTCCGCATGACTCTCAGGATGGTTATTTTCATCAGTCTCGATTGTCTCTGCTGTGGTATCCTCGGTACGGAATCCGTCACCTCGGGTATACGACTCGGTGCTCGCACTCATATCGGTTGTACTAGAGCTCTCTGCATTGGTCCTTGGTGATGGTTCTGTCGCTAAAATTTCCTCATCGGATGCTTCCCGCTCTTCGACAGCTTCACGCACGTTCCTGTAGATTTCAACAATCGGTTTTGATGCGGCCAGCGGATATGCTCTGGCTTGCCTGCTTTTCGAGGCACGCAGTCGTCGCTCTCGAATCCGCTCCTTCTCAAATTCGCGACTTAGCTGCTCGAAGTGCTTAGCTAGCGTAGAGACTTGTGAGTCTTTCTTCCTGGCGGCAATCGACCGCGGTATCATGGAATGAGTAGAGACGCCGCTGGGTTTGATCACTCCAAGACTAACACGATCGGAGAGCTTCTTTTCTCCAACTTTCGACAAGCTAGCCGGTACCGCGGTGGTCACATGGTCGCCTTGTTGTTTCGCGTGCCTGTCGTTATCTTGTACCTGATTGAATCGCATTGAATTTTGATTGTTGCTGCTCATCGTTTCCCTCCAAATTTGCGCTGGCTGCGTTTGCGCACGTACAAGAGGCGGAGGCATATTGGCATTGTTACGGCGAAAGCTAATCTCAGATGGTCTCGGAATTCCAGAGCTTTTGCTCTGCTCTATAACGGCGAAATCTTTTGAAGTCGACTCGGCAATGACAGCCTCAGTACTCACAGCAGCCTTGCTGGCTGCTGGAATGAATGATGAATGAGACTCCCCGCAGGGATCGAGTTTTGAATTCTCCCTTGTCGGATCATGCGCGGCCACTTCTGAAAACTCTGAAGACATTGCAAGATCCAAGTGGCGAACATCCTCTCTTTCGAGATCATGGAAGGAAATCTGCATTTCCTCCGGACCGCCTGTGGGCACTGATGTAACTGGAGCGCTTTGGTTATGGTGCTCTTGGCCTACTTCAGTACTTTCTGGACTGGAAACATTTTTCTCAACAACCAATGCCAACAGATCGTGTGCTTTCTCTGGTGACATTTTACGCGTCAGTGGTGGCAACGCTGGTCCAATATCAAGAGGAGTCTTCTCGTTCAAAAGTTCATCAGAGGTTGAAGTACCGCTGCCTTCATCGGTCGATGTAAGAGATGTAGTGGATTCGTCTCGATCCAGAAATATCTTCTTTAGCTGAAGAGTCGCAAGTCGGCGAATATCTTTCTCGGAAGGGAAGAAGTTATGATCAAAATCCGCAAAAGCATTATCCCACTCCGCCACCTTCTCCTGTGTGATGCTTATTGCTCGATTCAGTGGTATGATTTCGTAGTGCTTCGAATTCATGTACATTTCTTGTAGCTTTCGGATCAGAAACCGATGCTCGTCGGAGGCACGCTTCAAGAGCTCTTCGGTTTTTTGTTTGCAGGTATCCATCTTCCCTGGTACAACGGTTTCGACCCTGATACTTTTAATCCTAGCTTTGACAGATGTCATGTACCGATTGAGGCGGTCCTCAATCTTGGTGAATAACTCGTTCTTAAACCGTAAGTCATTCTCAACCTTCCAAGTAATCCTAACTCTAGGCACAATGATCTCAAGAAGATTGATAGGGTCGTAATGTAACCGAAGTGCTATGTCTTTGAACCCAAAATATCGAAGATGGTTTCGATGAAGGTCGTGAGGACAAATACCAGCTCGAGCACGAAGACCACTACTCCAGAAGGACAGCTCTAAATACTTGCCGAAAGAGTACTTCCAGGTACTTTCGGACATGGGCATTACTTGAGTTTCTTTGCTACATATTCTACAACAACTCCACATTAGAATCGTGTCCTGAAGTCCTCGAAGCTTGCATGGATAGCGTTCGACAAAGACACTGAGCTGAGCTTCGCCATGAACATATTGCCGATGATGGTCCAACATTTTCCGCTCACACCCATTAGCTGTACACACAGTGTTGGCCTGGAGACACAGATCTTCCACATATTGTCCCAATGTACAGTCTGCTTCAAAATCTTCGTCTGTTTCATGTTCGTTGTAAAAGGCCAGAGCAAGCAGATCCGGTCCTGAGCATGGTACGGTGGTCACTGTGCAGACAACACTGTACAGAACTGCGATATTTTGGTGAGCGTAAGGGTCAAAAAGGTCAGCATTGCCAGCGATGTACAGCTCCCACTGTTTGCTCTGTGTCTGGTAGTTGTGAAGAGCTCTATCGTACTCGGCGTCGTGAAGTGCATGTAGTACCTCGCGGACCTTCTTCGATGTAGCTTGAACTTTTTCGTGTATCATTTCTGGCTTTATGAGGTCAAACTTCTGCGGCTCTGTTGTCGCAACTAACCTTTGCACTTCTAGAATGTCTTGATCACGAAGGCGTTTGAGGTACGTCAGGCGTCGTTCTTCTTCCCTGGCTTTCATGAGGAGGTAAGGCTGCATGAACTTTACGAATGGAGAAGCAGAGAGTATTTTTGTTTTATGCTCTTCTACCATATCTCCGTAGAACGTTGGCATCGGAACATCGTCAGGTAGAGAAATTTCATCCGGAACATTCGAGTTCTTTTCGGACTCTTTGGTGCTTGATCTAGGGTTTCCTAACTTCTCCAAATTCAATACACCAGAAGAGGTTTGATTGGGACTGGGGCCATTTTCTTGCAACCGGTTACTTGCCCCAGCTACGGCATCGGTGGGAGAACATGGGCCAGCACTAGCTGCTTGAGACTGTACCTGATCGCCTCCACCTAGGGAAAGTGATCCAGCTCCAGTAGTGGACGGTATCAAGGCAAACTCATCCCTCATGAGGCACGTTTCCAGTTTCAGGTTATAGACAACATAGATCATAAAATCGGTGATCCGCTTAACCTTTGCAAGCGTCGCGTTGCTGGCACCCCGGAGTATAATTGTGCAACCAAGCTCCTTAGTGCAGCCGGATAAAAACATATAAGTCTTCTTTCTCCCTCCATGCACGTAGGTCTTCAAGTGAAAGTCCGAGCATGTTCCTGCCTGAGCAGGCTTGATGGCTAACTTGTCAATCGAAGATATGATTCTTGTGCGGGCACATCGAGAGACAGCTGCTAAGACCGAAAGTTTCACATTATATGCAGTAGCAATGTTCGCTTGCTCCAGAAATTCGAGTGCAAGTCCTGAGACATTTCGTTCTACTAGCAGAAGCTGAGGGCGTAGGGCAACAATTCGATTCACTAGGTTTTGTAGAAACTCTCGCTCTTGCCGAATGACAGGTTCAAGGCTCATAAAATGTTGCTGATGGCGCGCATACTCAAGTGGAAACGTTAAAATTAGGATGTTAGGATGAGAGAGGGTTCGCGGCATAGATTTCAAAGCTAGATTCTTCGTAAAGACAAGCCCAGAAACGTATGAAGTATCCCCAGGGCGGCTTCCCGGGATTTTTTTCAGCTTAACGTAGTGTCGGATGTCTATATCGTCGCCGTTTTGCACATCAGGATTAACGTCATCAGTAGCCTGGAGTAAAATGGGGATCAGAGCCTTTTCCCAGCTCGCAATAGCTGGTATATCTGCGTCTTGCAGGAGCTGGCGAAGCAGTTTGCGCACATGGTGAAGACTTGCATTGTTCAACTCGACTGCTGGTGCCGAGGCTCCTCTCATTGAGGAAGATCGTATCATTCGTGACCCTGCAACTGTATTGTTTGACGAGTTTGATTGCGCAAAAGCGGAGCTGTTCGGGCTTTCATGAAAGTGTGAGCTGAAAGCTGGTAGAACGGTACTAGCTCTATAGCCCCTAGGCGATGGCCGCAAGTACACACTGTTACCAAACCCCAGGTTCCGTCTTTTGGCCATGCGAGGATGATTTGCTGCTCTTGAGCTGCTCAGGCTGTTGTTGTCAGTGTCGCGACTAGCAAAATTGACACCACTTATGCTCTTGTCACCAAGTCGTGAACGCCCTTTCTTGGAGGATGCAAGAAGGCCAGCAAAGCCACCTCTCTCACTTTCAAAACTCCGGGAAAGTCCTTCGCCACTCAAAGCAGCCATTATACTCATTTGCTCATTGTCACTGGAGCCTTCATCAGACAAGTATGGAGCCAGATCTGGGTCGATAATGTTGTCATCGTGAAACGCAGTCAGTCTACTCTGGTGCCATTTACTTTCAATGGGTTTCTGATGAAATGGAGCATTATCTTCAGCAACAGTTTTGAAACCACGTTGGTTCAAATAACGAGAGTTATGCCGTCTATGACCCGCAGAGTATGGCCTGCTGGATAAGGAAGATTTCAATGACCGGGATGAAGATGGACGTAAAAGTGGTCGCCCCACGTCAGTCTCTACTGTTATCTTACTGGACTCCCCACCAGCCTTTCTGGTTGCAGGAATTGCCATGATTGGAACAGTGAGATCTGGATGTTTTGGGCTTCGGCTGATCTCTACTGCAGAAGTAGGACTGAGTTTTGGAACAGGACTTCCAAGGACATCGCTTGCTCCAGTCGATCCGTGCCTTGGTCTAAGTCCCACGGCTGAGAGGTTACCATCATCTGAGAATTCGGAGGAGTCACCATATCCATTAATTATTCCTTCGCAAGGTTTGCAGACCCGCAAAGACCCTGGTTGCCCAAAATGTGCACCAGGAAGGAGAGACGTGCACTTGGCGTCAAATATCTGGCCACATGTCCTACAGTGATGCTTCCTCCGAAATGTCGAAAATGGATCGCCGCAGTAGAAGCAATCTCTGGCATTTTCATCTTTCATCCAGTATTCTTTATTCAGAATCTTACTCTTGATCTGAGAAAACACATTCATAGTTCTCGCGTCACTATCAGGCTGTTTAGAGACCGAACTTTTAGTCTGCGGGTTGCTCCCAACGCGATTTGCTGTTGTCTTTGCTGTTTGCAGAGAGCTTGATGAAGGCGGGATCGGGCTTGAAAGTGATGCACTGCCTGCAGTCTCAGAGGACGACGCTCGAGAGAGACTCAGATCCGGAGGTGGAGAATTGCTAGTTTGTGGTGCTACTGGGACCTTCAGCGAAGGGAGCTCTAAAGTTTGATAATTGCTATCCTTAGCAAGTTCTACGATCGAATTACTATCGGGCGCTATTGTAAATTCACTTAAGGGGTTACTCTGAGCTCCAGTAGTGGTGGCTAGGATGGATCTTTCGTTAACGGCTCTGCTTGCACTAGAAAGGCGCTGTAGCACAGGATTTCCACCCTTACTGGCGCTCTCACTTCCCGAAATTCGAGATGAAGTACCGTCTTCTGTTGTTGATCTGCTTGAGCGAGCCACCCTCGAATTCTGAGTTAAACTTTGATCACCGGAAAGTTTAGAGGCCATTTTAGCACGATCAGGGACAGCCTTAGGTATGTTTAGACTTAAACCTCCTAGATTGGGTGCATCTGACCAATGACCTTCCGCATCATTTGACCACTGTGTAGCTGTACGGTTTTTGCCAGCGGACCCCATCTCCTCCGCCCAGAAACTTGCACTTGGTTCTGGCGGCACCATTCCACTGCCATTTGCGCCCTTGGTAGCTGTGTCGCTATGTAAGCCTCGCTCTTTGACGGCAGTTACGTTGACTTCGGCGACGGCGGGACCAACAGCAGTCGACAACGTGGCTTGCTTTAAAGGGCCAAGAGAAGACTTTTGGATTGTATCTGGAGCCAGATGGGACTTGGAAGATGTGCTGGTGCTCCCTAATGAGACTTTCGACAACCTTGCATGTCGTCCAGAATCTTTGGCAACCGCATCATGTGCGGCGCTTTCAAGTGGAGGTTGTTGGCTTAATTCGCTCCTACCATCTGTGTTCGAGGCAGGGGCTGAAGAACTGGCATACTTGGCAGGATCGGAAGAATCTCCCTGAGTCGGCGCTGGACTAGGAAGTGCAGATATCGAGCTCTCGAGGGACACGTCGTCGACAGTTTTGTCGTCTTTCGAGAGTACCATTACGTCCCTTGCATTCCCTACAGATGTTTTGATCCTGTTGTAGAGTCCGCTTAGACCGCCATGCAGCTCGCTTGCAATACTCTTTCCCTCTGCGCCCGAAGATAACGATGGAGCCGCGGTGTATTCGTTGAAAGTTGTGAGGGCCTCGCTCTGGCAAGCGGCATTATGTATCTGGTCTAAAGCCTGTGCAAGCGTCTCTTTATCGACTTTGGAAGGGCTGGATATGGAGGCAAGTGACCCACGGCGAGAACGTCGGAGTTGGGGAAGGAAAAGAGAGGAAGCAGAGGGGCTTTCACCCTCCGGCGTAGGCTTGGCAGTCATATCTCAAACGTCCAAACACAGTAATCATTATCGTGGAAAGGCTGAGAAACGAGTGAATTAGCCTCCAAAGAATCTCAAGATACGAGCCCACTGTGTACCCATTCACTTCTATCGTAATGAAAGCCAGGGAACTCTAGAAACGAACATGCCAGACCCTCCTAAATGCCGTGTGGTGATGAATGTATCTTGACTCATTGCTGTACAAGCAGAGCAGCAAATAACCGAAGACGATCCGCTCGCTTTGAAGATGAGAAGGTCGAAGGAAGCACGTCGAAGGTTTTGAGTACAAATCTTATTCAATACCTTACTGCAGAAGCTCCTGTACGACCTGTATGTCACTTGTACCCTCCCGCGCTTAAACGGCTAAGTCCGCCCCGCCGGTATCATAATCAACCACGCCGTAATTTACACTCTACCATCACACATCTTGCTGTCTATCACCGCTATTCTAATCGCGTGAGCAGCTTCCCTCGAACGCTTTTCAGGTCAAATTCGGAGGAAAATCATCTTGTCTGGATGGGTCTGGAGTGAGGCAATGTTGAGCGGGCAAAGAGCTGGGGTTGAACGCTGTCCTGCATTGTTCGCCGGGGAGCCCCAAAATCGCAAGCGATGCCAGCTGGACAGGGCAGACTTACGCTGTGTTTGTTCGATAAAGATATAGGCAAACCGAAAATATATTAAAATGGATCTCCTACGCGAATGGCTTGCTCCTACAATGACACGCGAGATCGGCGCAATGATGCAATTAAAAACCGACGCCTCTGACATGTCTCACTCTGCGGATGGGATGACTTACTCGGACGATGGTAGCAACCTCAGGGCGAGTTGCTCCAAACCCGGCGTAGTTCAGATTACAAAGGTGAGAATATTATTCTCGGAATCAAGCACCATAACAACTCTAATCTGAAGTGTCGTTAAGTTCTACACCTTCGAAGGTCCAATCAAAGTGGCAATCTCTGACTCGTATACGTTTATGAGAGCTACGATTGCATCCTCGGCCGCCGCGAAGTATGCAGCTATTACAAAGAAACGGGTCACTAAAGATACTCTTGGGGGACTTATTCAGATTCGAAATTTCGAGATAGTTGCAACCCACTTGGGATCCAGGTCAGAGAGAGCGACGATTTTAATAAACGATTTCGAGAGGATTGGATGTGAAGGATCCGGTGGATTTGGTTGCCCTCGACCTCTTGAGTCTTTACCCGAAATAGCGGAACTCCTGGACCAGTTGAAGACGATCAGAGGACGAGAAAATCAGGGGATCCAGCTACGATCGAGACTTGAAAGCGCATCAGAAGGATCGTTTGCTCGTTCGCAGCTTGGTGTCGAAGGTTCTGAGATTGACTCTCCCGTGACGAGTCAGATGATGTTTGCAACGCAGGTACCTTCTCGCTTCTCCGAACGTCCGCTCGTGACAGGTGGTGAAGTGCAGCCGGAAACTGTATCAGAATCTGCGAGAAATAAGGTAAAGGACACAGCTAATGAAAACGCTATTGCGGATATGCCACAGAGACAAGGTCATCCGTCAGTGAATGCAAAAGCGAATGCAAAAGCAAAGGCAAATGGAAAACCGAGCGTGAATACTCGAGAGAATCTTCTAAGGTTACTTGCTCCGAGACAGCCTGTACCACGCCCTGTATTTAAGCAAACCATGACTAAGAAGCCTACTACTGCACCGTTACCTAACTCAGGGAATATGTATCAGGACATCCATCCGGAACTCAAAAATCCGTTGGTATCAGAAGCAGCCATTGGGGGAGTCGGTTTTACAACGCCTCCCAACCATATCCAGGATATCGATAAAGAGGTCCACGGACCGAAAGTTACAAGCATTCCACCGCTTGCTACTCAATCAATCGGCGAGCTCACATCTCGGGCTAGAGTCACTGAGGGCTCCCTCACTATCCATGTCGGGACTTCTGCGAGGAAAAACCATGAGATGAATCCGTCTGAACAAGCGGTGATTGGCCCGATTTTTGACCATCTACCAAAGGTATGTGGGATCTCTCTAAAGCACGTATCAATGCTTATTTACAACCAGTCATTCAAACGGATTCGTAGCAACGACACAAAGATTCCAAAGGACCAGCAGGGTCTGCTCGATCGAGCGGACTGTAAGTTACCCCCAATTACATCTCACTTATGCGAATAGATGATAGGCTTTATGAAAGATCACATTGACACTCAAAGAGTATGCTGACGGTTTTCCTATCAGGTTGGCTTCCTGCGGAGCCCGGTCAAAGAGGTCCCGTTGCGAACGTTCCTCTTCCGACTTTACAGGCTATAAATTGTCAGGCTGAACGTACTGCACATCGATTATCAATATCCCAGGATCATCAACGACAAGGAGAAGCTGTTGACGCTGAGACTTCGGTCGCGGACCACTTATCTCCAGGACTTGGGGAGGTTAGCAAAGCCGACTCTGATTCTGAGATGCCCCTCTCGTCAGCGGAATGGCCACCCACGTCTCCATTCGAGCAGCCTAGTGACGAGCTTCCTCCTGACAGCAGTATGGAAAGTATCGAATATCCTGTCCATGAAAACAGCGGCGATGTAAACAAGTCCGATCATGTTCCACCAAAACGAAGGCTGTCTATAACCTCGATGTCGTCCACTGCAACAAGGTCTACGCGGAGAAATCCTAAGCGAATTTCAAAGGCGCTTCAGGGTACAGCTCGATCATCACCCAGCCTGGTGTCTGCATCAGCTGATGAGAAGGCCAAACGTTTTAAATGCCAAGAATCCGGATGCGATAAAGCATATACTGGTGCTAGTGGGCTCCGATATCATATGGAGGTTAGCAGATGGCGCGCCGAGTATGGCTTGTACTAAAGTTTATAGCACTTCCATACCGCAGCGAAGTCAAACGGTGCTCCAAAATCCAAATCCCGCGGAAAGGTTGGGCGAAAATGGTACATCTGTGTTACATGCCAAAGTCACTTTGACACAGAAGAAGAGATCTCTTATCACGAGACTCTCGACTCATGTTTCACGCCGCAGCCAGGATCTCTGCAGAGTCATCCAGGAGTTGGCATTGGTCAATTCACTTCGAACGAACCATCCATGGCGAATACTGTGCAAATTGATGCAGTTATTGGCCTTAAGGAAGGCACGCAGCGGGACGGCACAAGTTCAGTGGTAAAGAAAATGGGGGAGTCATGGCCTAAGTCACCTAGGGGAATTTACGTATCGCCATACGCCTCGCCTCGCCTCGCCTCGCGCCTTGGTGGAAATTCAAGAAGCAGTTCAAATTCTATATCTGCCCAGGGTATTGAGCCAACACCCAGCCTCCCCCTTGCCACATCCCCTCGTCTCGACACAGCAGTGCCTCATCCTGATGCGAAATGGTCAAAGAGTGTCAGATCAGCCGCATCAAGCGTTGACTCAGATCTGGAGACTACAATTCCTCATGCGCTCAATGAAGCGAATGATCTTCAGGCTAATAGTGCCCCGGTGCAGCGCTTTCCATCTACCGCGACCCAGCCAGAAGAACCGTTTACACAAGTCAAGCGGACTCCTTATACTAACGGACATCTACACAACAAAGCGAATGTACACACCGTGAATTATATATCATCGAAGGGACGAACGAATGATTCGTCTTTCACGATTTCAACTAAGCGAAACGGACAGGAATTCCCTTCACACCCTTCTACTCCGCGAATTCCTAGCACCAAGTCCGTAGCTGATCAAGATGATAGCATGGACACTGCTGAAGACTACCCTGCGCATCAAAAAGAGAACTCAACCATGAGTGATAAAATGATGGTTGCTCAACAAATTCGACCGGAAGCTGATGCTCAATCTCAGAACAGTTACAGTATGAGCCCAATGAAAAAGCAAAAAGTCTCTGCCGTCAAGAGCCCTCTACTGCAATCTACCTCTGAATCAACAACATCGGAGCCCTCTCCTCACAAAGATGGACCCCGGTCACTGACAAATCAAAGCGGCCTTGAATTGAAACGTAGATCATACGAACCGGCATTACTTTCTCCGAATGTTGCTAAGCGTCGAAAACATTTCAAAGCTTCTACTGCCTTTCAATTTAGTCAAGATGTTGAGGTCGCGCAAGATCCTTCGATCTTAGCCCGAGCGTATCGTCAAGAATTTCTAGCCTCAAGGAAAAGCTCCACGTCAGAGCAAAGTGATCTCGATAGGAGAACGCTAAGTACCCCGGAAAAAATCTCAGAGTTAGTCAATCAGCACAACAATCAGACTATCGATGTTCGAGATGGAAATATAGTGTCCAAGCTGGAGGTCAATGAGACATTGACTAATGTCGATGCTTCATCGTCAGCTCTGAATCCGCTAGAAAACATCCCACCACTAATGAGCGAAGGCAAAAATCGGTCTACAATAATCGGGAATGACGAAGATGTGTTGATGACCATAGAGGACCAGGATGTTGCAGTCAGTGCTGTTTCTTTGACATCAGAAGCGCAATATAGCAATGTCTCGGGTGCTGTTCAAGGAGTTCTTAATAACCAGGATAATGATGGTAACAACACTCTCAATGCCTCGGAAGCACAGGAAGAACCAAATCCAGCTAGTATATCTGCCGCAACAAAAGCCAACGATGATCAAGTATGCAATACCGACGAATTCGCTTCTTTACCACCAGGCGTAGGTCATGAACAAGCAGACCTCGATTTAAATTCGGTCGGCAGTGATATTGGAGAAAATGCTGAGACCTACGAAGAGACAGCATCACCTGGAGCGCAAGATGGTCAAGGCTTTCACAATCAGGCGAATGCATCTTTATCATCAGGTGAACAGTCTGAACTTCACTCAAACAAGTCCTCTTTGCTGGAGAGCTCAACACTTGCTCCAGTGGTAGTAGAAGGAGATGGACCTGAAGGAGAAGCGGACGTACTCATGGCCAACGCCGAGCCAGAAATTTCTACAGAGATACACAATGCGGTTCCTCCACAAGATAATCCTGTAAGCCAATCGCCACCCATGGCTCCGGCCACTGTTTTCGAACGATTCAAGACCACTTACCCTGATTACGTGGGAAATGAAGAGCGCTTTATTGCCATTTGTAAGAAGGTCAACGCCCTCATTCAACAGGATCGTATGGAGCACCCTTCTCTGTGGGATGATTTTATCATTAGACATATGACGGAATATCCAAAATACCTTCAGCGTTGTGCTCTGGACGCAGAGGATCCTTTACCATATGAGCGTTTCTATCGTAATGAGATTGATGAGCCAAATTTCACCAAACGGGTTGTTACGCCCAAGAACCTGAGGGAGATCTTGGGCATTGGTGGTCAAGGAGATATCGTGACGCCACAGCAGCAGCATCATCTGCCTCAACGACCTGAAAGCATAGCTCACATGGATGTTTCTCCAAGGCGAAGTGTAAAAAGCCCAACGAGGCCCGTCTCGGTCGCTGTAAGCACCCCCAAACCACCTTCACCGCAAGCCACCGTCGATCTTACCAACGATAGCGATGATCCGGAGCCTGTACAGTCTCCGAGGAAGAGACCACGTTTACTGCCCTGGATGTCGTCCAGCCCCGATGGCGTACATTCTCCCCTGACTCCCAGGCCCAGCTTGAGAAATGCCGCTGAAAATTTGTCATCGCCGCCCAGGACTTCCAGCAAGTTAAAATCTCAGCCCAGCCGCGATGGTCTCTATGATTCACCCAAGCCTGGCTCAAGAGCTGCTTTCTTATCAACTTCCCCGAGGACATCGATCAGGCTCAAAGCTCAGTCCGGCGCCAAAATTGTCGAAGCCATACCTAAAGGCACAGACGACGACAAGTCCTCGCCGAGCATCTCCAAACCCAATGCCGAAACTCCGCAGCCCGAAAACGGCATTCCGAAAGACTGGTGGAAAGATGACAATACCCCTTACAAGAAATTCGCAAAAGCGTACCTAGCGATACGTCCCGGGAAGGGCAATCACTTTGCCATGTGTGCTTTGAAGGATGCAGGCGCAATAGGCAATGACTCTAGCAAGAGTGATTCGAAGGACGCCGCCGCGAACACGAGTGGTCGTACTAAGAGCTCGAAACGAAACCGCGCGGGTCGGGGTGCTGGTCGGTAGCGGTTGCATTGGCGCTTTTTGATGCAGACGCTTGATTGTTGTTTCGAGTCTAGCCAGGATTGATATCGGTATTTCAGCGTTGGTGTAATTAGCAATATGTCATATGGTTGGTAAATAAATTTTGATTCTCGATACGCTATGATTTGCTATTCACCGAAAGTCCCCCAGATCTCTTTCCCAATCCTCCCATCCTTCCCTAACGCCCTCCGCCCTTCCTCAACTCCTCCTATCCTTCCCTACCTCACTCACACTTCCATCCAAAAACCCACTCCCTCCCCACGCCTAACCCCAACGCCCCTCCCTCCCCCCCTCCCATCCTCGATAAACCACCCCAAATCGTCCGTAGATATATATACTCTTTCCCCACCCCACTCCACCTCTTTCACCACCTCTTCCCCCACCCAAAAAACACCCCACTTCTTTCCCCCTCCCAACCTCCCCCACCTCTTTCCCCTCCCAACAC
>JAABUV010001593.1_pt1 | contig 15238 bp, 21 predicted proteins | sample 5559971 | NCBI WGS metagenome assembly JAABUV01 (sample SAMN10711881, study PRJNA513362) | rock metagenome | isolation source: Antarctica rocks | place: Antarctica: Victoria Land, Knobhead nord | collected 2015-12-19
ACCAAGGCCGCACGCAAGTCCGCGCCCGCCACCGGCGGCGTCAAGAAGCCGCACAGGTGCGCTTGCTGGGTGCACGCAGCCCGCCTGCTGCCTGCTGAACGTGCCTGCCATCGTTTCAGCCTGTCATTGTTATCTGCCGCGACAAGGGCCTGAACCTGCGGCCTGCGGCAGGTACCGCCCCGGCACGGTGGCGCTGCGCGAGATCCGCAAGTACCAGAAGTCGACCGAGCTGCTCATCCGCAAGCTGCCCTTCCAGCGGCTCGTGCGCGAGATTGCACAGGACTTCAAGACCGACCTGCGCTTCCAGAGCAGCGCCGTGATGGCGCTGCAGGAGGCTGCCGAGGCCTACCTGGTCGGCCTGTTCGAGGACACCAACCTGTGCGCGATCCACGCCAAGCGTGTGACGATCATGCCCAAGGACATCCAGCTCGCGCGCCGCATCCGGGGCGAGCGTGCGTAAGCTGCTGAGCCCGCGGGGTCAACCTGCGTCAGCTGAGTAAGCGGCTGCACGACAAAGCCCTCCACCGGTGTTTATTAAACACCACCTTTTTCTGGAAGGTGATGGCGCCACACACATGTGCCACACACATTTATGCTTTGCACACTGAGTGCTGTACGGAAGCTTCCTCCAACGTGAGTTGGAGGGAGGTCAGGTCGTTGATGCTCCATGCTCTCTGCAAAGCGAAAGGTTCTTCTGCATATCAGGCTCTGGACATAGACAACAGAGTCTGTTGTTGCGGCAAGCTATGGCATCAAGAGGTCATGGACCAAGCTTGGAGCGAGAAACTGCCTCTGTCTTGCATGCTGCGACCTTTTTGTCTTAAAGCAGCCACTGTCAGCCCCCGTAACAGCACTGTGCCTGGGGAAAAAGTCAACAGCCTGCCCGCAACATGCACATTTACCATAGGCAGATGTTGGGTGCCAGAGCACGCAGCCTTCGAACAGGTGCTCACTGCCTGAAGCAGCAGCGGTGTATCTCGTGTGAGATCTAGGCTCCTGCACCACAGCTGTACTGTCCCTTGAGATAGGGACCAAGTTTTGAGGGGAAAACTGGCTGCAGTTACGACATGCCCTTTCGAAGACCCTCTTATCGTCAAGCCCGATCTGCCTGAACGGAAGAGGCCTTCCATCCCTGCGCAGTAAAGGAGCGACCTCGCGTGGACTGAGGAACTCGTTGGACCGGCAGGATGGCACAGCTCTTTGCCATGTCCTCGCTGACCGGCCGCTTGGCAGCACCCGTGAAGGCTCGGGCCTCGCGTGCAAAGGTGGGCTGCGGACTCGGGCAGATACAGGCGTCGTGCAGGCGGTCTGCGGGGGCTGCGACTGTGGGGGCTGCGTTTGGCCATCAAGTCCCTCTTTTGCAAAAAGTAGGGGTGCTCTGAGGTGAGAAGAGGTGAACCACAGTGCTGTGTTCTGCAGCCAGACTTGATGGACCAGACACGGCAACCAGGGCCGACAAGATACGGGCACAAGCCTGCTCCCTGAGCATGCAGGGCATGCAGCGCTGTTCAGCGGCCAGCAGCAGCGGGGGTGCCTGACGCACTCTGGCAGCATTGGCTGCGCATTGCGTCTGCAGGACACAGGCAATGCAGGTGCTGTTGCGGCGAGCACTGGGCGGTGGAGCGGACAACACAGCTTGCAAAACAGGCAGACTCGCTTGGCACTCGCCTGGGCCATACAGTGCAGCTCTGCGCGACGAGCTTCCAAGAGAGAAACTGAGCAAGCGCGGCTCAGTGGAACCCACAGTTGCGAGCAGTGTCTGCGGCGGCGCAGGCGGTGCATGTGGTGGCATCGGCTGCCGCGCCGGAGCCATCCAAGGCGCAGCGCCAGGTGTGGTTCCCCGGGAACAAGGCGCCCGACTACCTGGACGGCTCCATGCCCGGCGACTTTGGCTTTGACCCGCTCAGCCTGGGCTCCGACCCGACGTTCCTGCGCTGGCGCGGACCCCGGCCTTAAACTAAAAGTCCCCCCTCCTCTGCTCAAGGCCTTGGCCTTGGTTGTCGTGGATTCCATATCAGCAAGTTCGCCCCGCTCGACGTAGGCAACTAGTAGCCGGTCTGCACAGTGCCGGTCTGTGGCAGGGTGCTTCCTGGCTGTCCCTGCTCTATGTGTGTTTTTTACCCAAGCGCTCCATCAGCACCGCAGGCGTTTGAGAGTTCCTGCGTACTGCCCTGGCTGCCTGCCTTGCTGAGGTAAGTCTCAAATTTAGCTCTGCCCAGCGTGCAGGTTCCAGCAGGCAGAGCTGGTGCACAGCCGCACAGCCATGCTGGGCGTCGCGGGCATCCTGTTCCCTGCGGTGCGCAGGCTCCTTATGTGCAGGCGGGGACGTGGAGGTGTGTTGAGCATGTCAATGTTAGCAGCTCTGCTTCACGTGCACTTCCTCATCTGCTGCCCTGGGCAGGCCCCGCAACCGGCAAAGACAATAACCTGTCTGTCTGTGGCGCCAAAAGCATAAGCTTGCATCAGTTTGCTTTGCTGTGGACCGCTACTAGCGCGAGCAGAATACCAAATAGCGTGCGTTTGCAACCCGGTCGCACCGAGCCACGCGCCTAGGTGCACTTAGGCGAGCTGTGCGCGCTGCAGATCGTCACAAAGGCCGGCGCCGCCAACATCCCGCCGTGGTATGATGCCGGCAAGGTCTGGCTGCAGGAGCACCCGGCCTTCCCGTTCGGTGCGCCGCCCTGCAAACATGGCTGCTGAGCACTGGTGTGCTCTCGCACTGGAGTATGGGAAGCAGATGCGGGCATCCCCCATGGGTTGCACGCCTGCACGTGGGTGCTTGGGGACGGCGGCATGCATAAATGGTGTTCTAGGGCTGGCTCACTGCTTTGCGGAGCAGGACGCTACTTATAGACACCCCTTGCTCTGAGACTGCCGCGGGTGCTTGCTGTGTGGTTGGTGCAGATGCATATGGCAACAGGAGTCGAAGACATCCGAGCGCCCTCTGCAGGGTGAGGATGGAGACCTAGGTGACAAATGCGCTGAGGCGCGGGTGGCGCCGCGCGCAGCGTCGATCCTGTTCGTGCAGATTCTGCTGACCGGCTGGACGGAGACCAAGCGGTGGGCCGACTTTGCTAACCCGGGCAGCCAGGCGGACGGCTCCTTCCTGGGCATCACCGACGACTTCCAGGGCATGGCCAACGGCTACCCCGGCGGCAAGTTCTTCGACCCGCTCGGCCTGTCGCGCGGCAGCGAGTCGCAGCTGCGCCGCTACCAGGACAGCGAGATCAAGAACGGCGCGCCCCGCGCCTAGGCGTCCCGGGCGCTGCACGTGTGCTCTGGGCGCGCTGCACGGCAAGGCGGGCAGGGCTCCCTATGGCAGCACAGCTTTGAGAAGCCCACCTCAATCACATTGCAAGCTCCGTGCTCTGTTGCGCATGCTGCAGGCATGTCTGGGATGTAGGGCATGCACATTTGCCTGGTTGCATGGCATGCGAGGTAGGTGTTTGCATGCCTGGTGGCGGATCCTGGCCAGGGATGAAGTGTGACACTGTTTTCCTAGCATCTTGTACAGCCCACACGATCAGGAATGAGGCGTCCGTATGCTGCTTTGACACCCCGTGTCACTAACACAGCCACGCGCGCGCTGCGCAGGCCGCCTCGCCATGGTGGCGTTCCTGGGCTTTATTGCGCAGCACATCGCCACCGGCAAGGTGCGCGCCCTCCCTGCCTCATAGGCGCTTGCTTTCCCCGAGCAATGGCTCAGCAACTGTGCTAGCTGGTACCCCGCACGGAGGGAGCAACTGCTCTGCCAGCGCTCATGGCTTCAACCGAGTCATTTGGCAGCGGTGCCCGGCAAGCTCTGATCTGATGACCATGAGTGTGCGCTGCCCAGGGCCCCATCGACAACCTGTTGGACCACCTGTCCGACCCCTACCATGTAACCTTTGCGTGCGCACCCCGCGGGCCCCCACCGCATGGCCACCCAGAGTTGTGTTTATGTCATTGTGCACAGTAATTCTGGATTTGCTGCTGACGATCACACTGTGTTTCCGCTAGTACCAGTGTCAATATGTATGAGACGGTAACATATTACACTGTCATGCTGCTGTGTATTGGAGCACATCTTGAACAACTTCTGACACCCTGTTGAGGGTGCCGGACTGCTGCTGAAAAGCAGGTGCTGCGCAGGAACAACGGCGTCTCGCTGCCCTTCCCGCACCCGACCGCATGAGCGGGTGGCCTCTACACGCTGTGTTCTCTCATCTAGCCATTCGGCCAGGCGAAGCTGTGCTGTGAGAGGGGTGTGCCTCAAAAGGCAGCTCTGGTCAGTGCAGCAGGCAGGGTGTGGCGGGCATGCTCTGGCAGGGCCTGCATAGGGGAATGGGGTCTGCTGTTGGGCAGCCGTTTGCTGGACCTCAGCTACAGGGCATGTTTCCGCGCCGGTCAAGGAAAGCGGCTGAGTGCCGAGACTCGTTGCCGCTGGACTGGGTCACATCGGTCGAAGAGCATGTGAGGGTGACAGTGCCATGAATAGTCTGCTCTGTGCGCGCACACTGACGTGTAAAGCCTCATAGCTGAGACCAAGGAGTGCTTCATGGCAATTTGCAATGGTATGGGTCTGGCCCTGAAACCATGCACCAGCGAACAGGAACAAGGCATGCTGCTGGGGAGCAGCACCAGCAGCATGTCAGAGGCTCGTGGAGCAGTCACAATTACATGCCTGTGCACACTCGAGCAAGTGAGCTGGAAGCAGAACAGACAGCGAGACATCGGGCCAGTCACATCACAACATGGTGTGCAAGTACACCTACATCCGTGGTATGTATCCCTTCTCATCGCAGACTGGAGATTGCATCCACTCGACTTCATGCGTCGTGCGGCGCCTTGCGCTTGCGGTTGGCCTCCTCGCCGAGCAGCGCGGGCAGCAGCGGGTCGCGCTCGCCGATCGTCAGCGCGAGCGTCCGGCGCGCGTAGTAGTCCGGCATCGTCGTGATGTTATCTGCACACGATGTGTTCACCGAGTCAATGCAGGCAGCGTGCCTTGCCCAGTGGCAGCACCAACTCCCAACATGCAGGCAACACGCGCCCGAGCATGCTTGAAACGCCCTGCACATCGCCAGCGCGCCCGGACGTGCTCCAGTGTGTTATCAATAGCACATGAGCTGTGTTTCTTGGGACAGGGACTCGGGGCATGAGTTCTAGCAGCCTTGCACGTCTGCCGGTGCTGGGATTCCAGGGCGGGAGGTATAGCACTGCAGCACACGGGGCAGTCGCACCTATGACGTCGTCCAGGAGGTGCGCCTTGCCGGCTGCCATGCCCTGGCCGCCATCCACGTGCACGTGCGCCACATGCACATGCAGGTGGTAGTCTGCGCCACGCGCCCCTCTGCTGTATGTGATATGCTGCAGCAAGGACAGCACAAACAAAGCCTACATGGGTGATCAGGACCGCACATGAGGGCGGGTAGTGCAGAAACATGCGCAGCTGGTGGTCACCAACGCCATACCGCTCCAATACTGCCTGCAATCACATTGTGCAGCACCATGAGCGTAATGAGGCGGCGCTGGCCTCCACATCTCCAATTTGCACAGATTCTCGCATTGTGCTGAGAGTGCTGTGCATCCAGGCATCAACGCATGTGCACATGAATAAAGAGGCTGTACACATACGGAAGGAAGTGTGGAAAAGCTCGCGTCAAGCGCTGCACAGATCGTGGGAAGCAGTGCTTAGGGCACACTTCAGATCTGCAGGTGTGCTTGAAGACTACATGAGGTGCATGGAAGCAAACGAGGTGTACAGGGACATGCCCATGCGCATACCTGTTGGCACTTTGCCCTCATGTTGTGCAGCAGCGGCAGATGCGAGGCGTCCAGGTCGCGCAGGGAGCGCAAGTCGCGCCTGCATGCATGCGCCAGTGACAAGAGTACATACGCTCTAATATACTGCTGGCCGGACCCAAAGAGGTTTACACAGTGCTCTAGTCTGCCTGTGCTGCGGGCTGCTGAAAGCAGAGGGAAGTAGTGTTTCACGCCAATGGATGGCAGGCGGGCTATCACCTACTGCTCAGGATGCATCTGTATATGTTATGCGCGATAAGGAGAGCCAACTCGCACCTGATGCACAGGGCTATGCAGTACAGCGACTCCATGCGTTTCTGGTCCTGCACTGGCCCCCGGAGCATGCTGTTGATGCATCAAGACTTGCTTGCACCACCATGCCAATGTGGTTTAAAACGCATTGCTAGCTGGACGCATGCGCAGCCGCATTCCACATACCCACTTCATGTCTGGGTGCAGCATGAAGCCTGACTGCTCATCTGGATCCTCGTATATCAGCCGGTCTGCTTCAGCCTGTGGCGCTGGCCATGCGTTTTGGGTTGCCATGCAAATCTTGTAAATAACAGTCTTACAACACAGTTTGATGTGGGGGCCACCTGCCAAGCATTGCTGTGCACAGTGCGGGCAGGAGAGCCCGCGCGCCTTTTTGTCCAGGATGTTTACCACCCAGGCAAGCCTTGCTGGCGGGATGGCCTCAATAAAGGGCTGCGTGGCCCTCGCATAGAGCTGTGGGGACTCTAGCACCAGCCGGTAGGCCTGTGCACTGTGCTTGCTGACATGCTTTTCAGTGGCTGGCGATATTACGTCGATGTTCACAGCACTGTGTTCTGGCAGCGCCACCAGTCCTCGGTACTGCACGGGTCGGCGCTCACACGTCAAAATCATTTGCTTGGCATAAGTGTACTGACAGAGCCAGAAATGGGCTCAAGCAGGTAGGAGGCTGTAAATTGCACGCCTTGGCGTACGCCTCGTTCTGGAACTGCTGCTCGCACGTGATGGAGGCCAGTAGGCTGGGTAGCGACTCCGCTGCAAATGCTGTACGGCTCAGCAACAGGATTGCCTGCCCTTGCGCGTCCTTGAACCTGCACGAGGGAAGAGTACAGCGTCTATTCATACTATGTATGTGTGTCACTGCACTTTTACAACGTACTCCTCCTAGCTCAATCGCGCGCTCACGCGCCTGCCCAGCACTGCAATTGTCTTTTTGCTTGCGTCTTCGTTGAGAACTTGCTGTACCTGCCCACCAAAGAAGGGAGCTTGTGGAGTTTACAAAACAGCAACAACAGCATCTACAGTCTGGCAGCCCAACCTCGAAGCCAGCCAGGTCCTGCAACGCCATTGCGTGACGAAGCGCCCTTCACGCTAGCTGTGGCAAGCACTTGCTTGCAGCAATGCCAGCCTGCACAAAGCTTCTGTGCCGGTCACAGCACTGTGTTGCTACAGGGAAAGAGCTCTGGTTTAAAAGTCTGATCTCTGCTTGCACATTGTGGCTGAGTAGCTCTTAAGTGCCTTCTCTGGTTGCTGTATTGAGTGGGCTTTATACTTGAGTCTGCCAATGTGATGGAGGCCTCCCCAGCCTTACAGCAGTCCCGGACGCAGTCCAGCTCACAGCGAGCGCTGCTCAATAGGTAAAGGCAGTTTTGGGCTCATCCAGCAGCTCAAAAATTGCCTCGGATGTAGCCAGCTCCCGCGCGCACTTCCCGTCCAAATTCTGCGCGTGGAAAGTCCGCAAAGTGTGTTGCAAATGTGCAGTCCCTGCGGTGCATGGTAAAGTCGGATACGCGCCGAATGCATTTAAAGCAAAGGGGCAAAAGGAACCTATGCATCCTGCGTGACTGTCTAGGACAACAACTTAACATCGCTACTACAGCCTCTATCACACAGAAAACTGCATTAGAATTGTATTGCGCCACGCCTCTCCAGCACTGACTGGACAACAATATATGGACTGTTGATACGCTAGACAGCCGTGGTCTTATGCTTTCCACACATGCTGGCTAGCAGGCAGCCGAGCTTGTATCGCATCATCGACAAGGTGGGGGCGCAGTGCAGCTCGACAAGGTGGGGGCGCAGTGCAGCTCGGACAGGGCGCACCCTGATGGTAGCATTTGCGCCCGCACGCAGCAGCTCCGCCACCTTTGGCGCATCGTTCTCGCTGGCCGCCATCATCAGCAGCAAGTCCACTGGCGCCAGGCCCTCTGCGATGCAATGGAAATGCTAAGCAGCCCAACTTGTGCAATAAAGCAATAAACAAGCGCTGCAGCTGAGCAGCCGCGCACGGCAGGTATTTCTCCTAGCACCTTCACAAGTGCAGGAACTGCAAATTATGCAAGCTGTGGGCCTGTTCCCAGAGGGGGCGGCGCGCACGAGAGAGCATGCTGTTCAGGCGGTCATACGTCCCCTGTGTTGCACACACACTGTCAACAGGTTATTGTAGACTGAGAAGGCTGCACGAGCACTGAGCCGCTCTATAGCTGGCTGCGTCTAGACTGAGAGGAAACATGTTCTGCATACTTTGCTAGTCATAACGCTGTGTTACTGAAACTCACGTGGAGCGCTTGCCCAGTGAAATGACTCAATACAAAGGTTGCTGTGCCTTCGCACCTCCGTGGCCAGCATCCCCATGTAGTTGAAGTAGTGCTCAACGTCGTCCTCACTGTAGTCCTCGCGTGACTGGCTGCCGTAAATGCCTGCAAGCCGCTGGTGTCCTCAGCGCATGCAAGGCGCACTGGCACAACACAGCAAACCTTGTCACAACCAGTCTACTAAAATCAAGCCAGCTTGATCACGGGGACCACCTGCGGACTCAGAGTCCCCCTGCAGCGGGTTTTTGAACTTGAAGAACGCCCGGCACCGCGCGCCGTTGGACGCCGCGCGCCGCAGCCGCCTGCCGCACAGGCAGCGCCGCAGCGGCAATGTGGTACAATGCGGGCGCAGCCGCGTACGTTGTTCACTAGGCTGCGTTGTGTGCACCGCTGCCGGGAGCTGGCCCAGTGCACCTGCCAGCATTGCAGCCGTATGATTAAGAGTTTTACTGTGTTCAGGTAGGTGCTCGGAGGCCGGCGCAACCGCTTCTTGCAACTCGCTTGCGTCTATCTCCGGCAATCCTGCATCTGCACGTTGCCCTAGCCTGCCAGGGAGGGCTTTTTCCTCACTGTCTGCCTCGGCTAAAAGGTAGTGTGTGTAGTGCTCGCTGTGGAGTGTCCGTCCTGGCGTAGCCATGGCAGAGGACGCACTGTCCGATGAATGTGAGGTCCACCCGTCAGACGCGTACGTTCGCAAAGCGCGTGCGCGGCATGCAAGCGCCGGCGACAGCCCTGCGGCTGAGCCGCAGACGGAGGTCGTGGTGGCGGCCGCAGCGAGGTCGGCGCCTGTCGAAAATTCGCCGTCGCACCGGAAGCTCAAGAAGGCCAAGCGCAAGCGGAAGCGCGCAGCGGACGCCGCATGCCAGCCCGGCGGCGCGCCCGACGAAGGGAGCGCGGAGGGCGCGAGCGCGCGCGACGCGAGCGTGGCCGACGACAGCCGCTCCACGCCGGGCAGCAGCACGCCGCAGCCCGGTGACGCGCCGGCGGCGCGCGGCGGGGCCGCGGCCGCGAACCCCGACGCGTCTCAGGCCGCAGCAGGGCGCGACGCCGGTGTGGATTCTACCATCCTGCAGGCGGCCGCGGACGCAGCGGACACCCCTGCGGACGCCGGCACCGGCACCACCAGCGATGTTGCGTCTGCAGACGTGAAGAAGGCGGCCGCGGCGCCCGTGGGCGTGGTGGTCGTGGCGGATGATGCGGAGACCGCGCGAGCGCCGGAGATGCAGCGCCTCCTGCGGGCACCTCGGTGCGTCCTCCACTGCTGCGCAGTGACTTAGCTGCGGTGCTAACTCTGCACAACCTGCAGACACACAGCCGCCCGCAAGTCTGCCCCCGCGCACCTGTCTTGCTGCCCAAGGCAGCACAGAGCGCTGCTGTCGCGTGCCTGCGGCAGTGCTGGCCCCTGGTGCGCCCTCTGTGTTTGCTGGCATCCTGGTACAAACGCAGCACATACTCTTCGCCTTGCCTGGCAAGGCCTGCGCCGCTTCCTGGAGCCTTTCCTGTGCCGACCAGGCGTGCCCCCATATGCGCTACCGTGGTTGCCTGCATATGCTGCCATCCTTGTGAGCTGGGCATGAGCACTGCATCAGACGCTACATCTGGCGTGCAGCGGCAGGAAGCCCGTGAGTGACTGCGAGGTCCTGCCCAAGTTCCTCAAGCCGCCCCCAAGTTAGTCAGAGGGCGGTTGGGCGGGTCCCGAGCGGGCGCCGCGCCGCGCGCACCAGGTACTTTGACGACGACTTTGAGGACGCCGCCAAGCGCTGCTTCAAGTGCGGCGGCGCGGGGCACATGGCGCGCGACTGCCCCAACGCGGAGGTGCCCAAGCCGTGCTTCCTGTGCGCGCGCTTCGGGCACGACCGCGCCAACTGCCCCAACCGTGCGCCATGAGCATAGGGTCAGGCTTAGGGTTAGGGTCGACCCGCAAGTGCGCGGGAGCGAGCCAGCAGGCTGGGCGCGCTTGTTCCGTGCATGGTCGTGCTCTGCAGGGGCGCGCCGCCGTTCGTGCACTGAGCGTCCAGTGGCGCCATGGGCACGGAGGGCGCCCTCACGGGCTTGGCGGCGCGCAGAGCTGTGCTACAAGTGCCAGCGGCCGGGGCATGTGGCGCGCGACTGCCCGGACGCGGCCGCCGCGCCGGCCTGGGGCGCGCCGGGCGCGCGCGCCGCGGGCGACGCCTCGGCTGTGTGCCTGCGCTGCGGCCGGCCGGACTGCGCGGCCGCCGGCCAGGGCGACTTTGTGAGGTGCCGTCCTCGACGCGCTGCAGGGCGGCTTGGGGGTCTGAGTGTGAGGCCAAGCCAGAGGTCCACGGCTGTGCAGTGCTGTGAGGTGGTATGTCCTTGGTCTGTGTGATTGCGGCCAGGCAATCTCCCTGCAGACGACAGGTACGTGATGGCTGCACACCTGCGTTGGGATGTTCTGGGAGACATGCAGCAGGCGAGACAGATGCTCCCTGTGCCCTGCGAGCGCGCCGCCTCCACCGCGGCCCTGCACGGCCGGTCAGGGCGGAGGGCGGCTGCGAGCTGCCGTATGCGCGCTCCGACCTCGCGCTGGTGCGCTGCCTGGCGTGCGGCGCGCGCGGGCACCTGCTCTGCGGCGGCGAGGGCCGGCCGGCGCCGCCGCGGCCGCGCGCGTCCTGCGCCAACTGCGGCGAGGGCGGCCACCTGGCGACCGAGTGCCACCGGGTGCGAGTTCTTAACAGTTTGCCTGTGCTAGGGTGTGGCGCAGCGTGGAGGGCCTGGCACAGCTTGCCTCGTGCCTCGGCCAGGGTGCTGCCGGGCGCGGCGCCCGGCGCGCGCAGCAATCCGGTCAGGCCGCGTCGGGCAAGCGCCGGCGCCCGACTCTGTGGCGACGGCGCGCAGGACGTGACTGCACTTGTCCGCAACGAGCGCTTAGGCGCGCGCCTGAACGAGTACACGCGCTACTCGCAGTACGGCCCCGCGCACGCCGCGGACTACCCCAGCAGCGGGTGCGCGCGCCGCTACTACCCTGGCGGCCAAGCCAGGGTACCCGCGGTGGAGGGCGGCTGCGCATTGTTTGAGATTGGCGTCGCCTTTGCCTACCCGAAGAGAGCGCAGTGTAAAGTTTCACCATTCACGGATGTCCACGAAGGGGCTGAGCCCATGACCTGTGTAGGCGTAGGAGTGTGTGTTGCTGCCTGCATGCGCAGCGCCCAGCTTGTGCAGTGCCAGTGCTTGCCTGGCAGTGGGAAAAGGCGAGTGCATGCAATGTGAAGTCTTACTCTTCGCAAGCTCCTTTAGACCCACCAGCAGCCCTGCAGGTCTGCCGCCAGGCGCCCTGCGTGGGTGTGTGCCCGCCCCTGAATTTGACGCCACACTCTGTGTGGCAGGGGCCGCGGCGGTGACCGCGGGCACGCCGGCTATGCGGCGGTCCCATATACATACGGCGGCGGCGGCGGCGGCGGCGGATCGTATGCGTCGCGCGTGCATGCGCTTGCCGCGCGCAGCACGGCCTATGGCGCTGAGCGCGATGACTATGGGGGGCCGTATGAAGACGCCGCGGCGCCCGTGAGCCGCAACGGCCGCAGCGGCGCCGGCGGCCGGTGGATGGAGCGGGAGGCGGGCCGGGACGCCTATGCAGAGCCCGGCGGCAGGCGGCACAGCACGGGGGGCCGGTGGGGGAAGCGGGCGGAGGACGAGGATGCGTACGAGGAGCCGCCGTATACGGCCAGGAGCGGCGGTGGCGGCGCGCGGCATGGCGGAGACAGACGTGCGTCTTCGGGCGCGTACGCGAACGAGCCGGCGGGCGGCAAGCGCGGCGGCGGCGGCGGCGGCGGCGGCGGCGGCGGCGGCGGCGGCGGCGCCGGCCGGTGGAGGGACAGGGACAGGGACAGGGATGCGGAGTGGGACGAGGATAGGGATAGGGGTGTATACACGGACAGCTACGACGAGCCGTACCGGGAGAGCCGGCGCGAGCGCTATGCGGACAGCCGGGCCAGCCGCAGGTGGCGTTAGCACTCCAAACTGAGGAGCCTGCAGGCTTTGGATTGATGCGGCCCGGGCGGTCAGAGCCCGGGCCACAGTCCTGCGATAAAGAGGAGAACTGTGCGGCGACAACATAGAGAGGCAGAGAGCAAGGCGTGCACGAAGTTGAGTGTGGTAGCACGGTGTGTCCAGCCCAGTCCAGCCTAGTCTGCAACACACTTTGACTGGAGGTGGCCCAGCACAATTGACGCGTTGCACGACAATCTGGTGGGCTACAGCAAGTGCAAACCAGGTGCTGTTTTGGACGCCGGCAAGAACCTCTCATGACTACCCATGGGACATGGGCTATCCGCGAAATTCGGTCATGTAAATGTACATGACCATATCAGAAAACCGACAGGCATGCAGACCAGCTGGTTGGCATCATGCTGCCCAGCAGCATGCGATGACGTCCCGGGTTAATCAGGAGACAAAGTGAAATGCGCTCCTCCTGCTTTGGGAAGCCCAGGCGTGACTGTGTAAAAACACTATCTTCCTAACAGCTGAACTTGCCGCTCTGGCACCGCTCGCGCACCACAGGTGCGCCAGCTAGGCTCGGCGCGCATGGATGCATTCAGCCTAGTGCATGCGATGTGGAGCAGAGGACAGCAACATCCATGCAGAGCGCCCGCATTGTGACAGATCCACGGCCCCGTCCGTCAAGCGCTAGCTATTCAGGTGCGCAGCCTGCTCGGCGCGCAGGGGCGCCAGCCCTGGCGCCGCCGCGCGGGCGGCCTGCGCGCCAGCGTCCGACGCGCCCGCGCTCCGCGCCAGCCCCGCCTCCGCGATCACCGGGTCGGACCTCGAGCGCTTGGGCGCGCGCGCGGCGGCCTCGCCGCGCCGCAGCCGGCGCCGCTCGGGGTCCAGCAGCCGCGCGAGCCACCCCAGGCACGCCGCCGGCTCGGCACCTGCGCCGCGGGGCGGGGCAGGCGCTGCGCATGGGTGTGGGAGGCTGTTGGCAGGCGGGGTGTGGGCCTCGGCCTGGGCAGTCCGCGCGTGGTCACTGCAGCAGGCCTGGCTGGCGAGCTGCAGCTCCGCCTGTTCTTGTCAAGGGCACGCACGCCAGACTGGAGCATGCACGCGCTTGGCGTGCCTTGGGTGGTGCGCTGCTGGGGTTAGGGAGGGTGGGGTGCGCGGTCGGCGCGCCTGGCGCGCGGAAGCCGAGCAGCATGGCGGCGCCGGCGAGCGCGCAGGCGGCCAGCAGCAGGCAGGGCGCGGCGAAGCCGCCGGTCGTGTCCGCGAGCGCGCCGATGAGCGCCGGCCCCGCAAACGACCCCAGGCTGCCCACTGTCTTGATTAGCGCGAAGCCTGCGCACGTTGCAGGCAGGCCCCGTATCAAGCAGCTTGCTCTCCACTGGTCTGCTTGCCACCCACTGGTCAGTTTGCAACCTCGGCAGAGGCGCGCCTGGTACACGCAGTCCAGCTCAGGCGCCTGTGCCAGCGTTTGGGCGCAAGACAATCTATTTCTTGCCTCCATGCAAGTCCATGGGAGACATGCGGCCTGGCAAGCAAACAGTGTAGGGCAGAAGACACCAGCCCAGCACGCCCACTGCGTACCCGAGGCGGCGGTGGTGCCGCTCAGGAACGCTGCCGGCCAGGACAGCAGCGGTCCGTGCACCGACCAGACGCCCATCTGCCGGGCGGCTGCGCCTGTTGAGTCATGTCACGGTGGGACACAGTCGTGATGTGCGCCTGATCGCTCACCCAATATCTGTCTCACAACCAGGCTGTCAGCTGATACACGCTGCAGCGGCCGCGCCCGACATGCGTTCGAGCGCGGGACACGGGACAAGGGCGCTTTCATCGTCGGGCGCGGTCTGCAAGGCAAGCTGGTGTCACGCCTACGTCCGGCTTGGCCGACGCATTTGTATGACTAATCGAACGAGGCTGGGCACATGACAGGCAATGATATGGTGGGGAGCGGAGCGCGCACCGCGGCCGCCGTCAGCGCGGCGAACGCGCCCGCCGCGCCCGCGTCGCCATTGCCGGATGAATTCAGCAGCACCGCCAGCGCCGCAAACGCTGCAGCGGCCGCCAGCAGCGGCGCCGCGCCGTGCCAGTGCCGCTCGCCCGAGCGCTTGGCCAGCTGCGCGTTCGCCTGCGCGCGCCCAGGCAGGGGCAGGCACCACCGTGAGCATACACCTCGTACAGGGCGCGGCCAGCGCTGACTTCAATTTATGGAGTGAGGGGCCCTGCACGCAGTGCCCCTCACAACATATACCAACGCCGCGCCTCTGCGCTCAATGGCCGGCGCCGCGCACCACCATGGCCACCGCCGCAGCGCCGAACGGCACGCCCGCCAGCAGCGCCGCCTGCACCATGCGGCCCAGCGCGCGCTGCCGCTCGCTCTCCGCGTCGCCCAGCGCGCCGCCGGCGCCCGCGCCTGGGCAGCCACGCCGAGCTTGCACCAAGCTTTATGGCAATGCAGCAACTTCGTTCGCCTCATGCAGGGGCGCAGGGGCGCGCAGCCGTGCAGCAGGCTCCAAGGTGGTGACCCAGCACATGGTCTGACCAGCACGCCGTGCAGCCAGCTCACTCCCATATGCAGTGTAACCTGCCACACCGCACTGCTTGATGCATGGAAAAGGCGCAGTGTAGGGGCGCGCCGGGTGCATCATCGGCAGCGTCCTCGTCCAGGATGGCGCGCACCAGCAGCGGCGCCCAGAAGACTGCGCCCCAACGGCGCCTCAGCGTGGCAGAACGTGTTATGTGTTTTCCTGGCTACATTCACACAACACGCATGTGCTGCATCCACACAGCACGCATGTGCAGCGGCGTTTGCAGGCGGCGCGCAGCGACGCCTATGGTGCCCGCGCCAATGCCGCTCGGCAAGGAGACAAGGCGAGCGCTGCACGACAGGCAGAGCTCACGGGCGGCCTCCAGGGCGCACCGAT
>JAABUV010005074.1_pt1 | contig 15238 bp, 17 predicted proteins | sample 5559971 | NCBI WGS metagenome assembly JAABUV01 (sample SAMN10711881, study PRJNA513362) | rock metagenome | isolation source: Antarctica rocks | place: Antarctica: Victoria Land, Knobhead nord | collected 2015-12-19
CTGTTTCTCATCGCCAGGCTCAATTTTCACCAGCCTCAAAATCCAAGCCACGTGTCCACCCTCAGTCAGAGATTGAACGCGAAAATACCGCCTGGGCGCCCCAACCCCCAATCTCCAGGCAGTCCCGATCAGCCCTGGCCCCGGGCGGCCGCGCTCGATGGGCAGTGCCGGCATCGGCTGTTGCACGACCGTCTCGCAGGCCCGGCAGCTCAGCTTCGGCCGGACGTGCTGGATGACCTTGAAGCTGGAGGGCACATACTCGAGCACCTCGCGCTCGTCCTGCCCCATCCGGCTGAACACCGTGCTGCCGCAGGCACAGCGAAATCGCGATGCGATTTGCGCGGGGCACACGCAGGGCGGCTCGTGGGTGACGGTCTCACGCGGCAGGTGCGCCGGCAGCGGCTTGCGCACCGGCTGCTTGCGCTCGCGCGTCTGGGCGGGGTCAGCGGCAGCGGCGCGAGCATCGCCCTCGGCCTGCTCTTCCTCGAGTTCGCCGATCAGTAGTTCGAGCTGCTCGATGTCGCGGTCGAGCTTCTCCGACGACCGGCCGAACCGCGCGCGACGCAACACAGCGAGCTGCATCTTCAGCTTCTCGATGTGCAGCGTCTTGGCATAGATCTCGGCCGCGTTGGCCGCGATCTCAGTAAGCATCCGGCCGATACCGCGGCGTTGCGTATTCCGGACGCGGGGCCAGGCTTAGGTTTTGCGATCGAGGATCATCTGTCGCAGGAACTCGATACCGGCGGGCGTAAAGGCCGCCGTTGAAAGGTTGTTGGTTCCATAGACGCTGAGGCACCCGTCCTCCGGGTCCATGTCCATTGCGAGATGTTGCAGCCGGTCCTCATCCTCGCCGAGCATTTCGGCCACACGGCCAATGGTCATGACATAGCTTGGTGTGGCCAGGGTCAGGCCGCCTGCTGGGTCTGCGCGTCAGAACGTTTCCAGTTCCATGGCAACAACTCGTGCAGCCGTGACGCGGGATGGTCGGCGATCCGGCGCAGCACGTCGGCGAGCCAGGCGCGCGGATCGATGTTGTTCAGCTTTGCCGTGATGATGAGCGAGTACATGGCCGCGGCGCGGTCGCCGCCGCGATCGGACCCGCAGAACAACCACGCCTTGCGCCCGAGTGCAATGCCGCGCAGCGCGCGTTCGGCGGCATTGTTGCTGAGGCAGATGCGGCCATTGCCGAGGAACCGGCTGAACGTGTCCCAGCGCTTCAACATGTAGTCCATCGCCTTGGCGACCTCGGCATGGCGCGACATCTTGCCGCGTGCCGCGCGCATCCAGGTCTCGAGCCCGGCCACAAGCGGCGCCACGTGCGTCTGGCGCAGGGCGAGGCGCTGCTCGGCCGGCAGGCCGTTGATGCTGCGCTCGACGTCGAAGATGGCGTCGATCCGGCGCACGGCTTCGGCGGCGAGCGGGGCGCGAGCGAGCTTGGCCAAGTCGAACAGCTTGCGACGCCCATGGGCCCAGCAGCCTGCCTCGGTCAGAGGCCCAGGCTTGCGCCCTGGATGGTAGAGGTCGTTGAACCCGGCATACGCGTCGGCTTGCAGGATGCCGGCGTAGCCGGCCAGGTGCTTGTTCGGGTGCTCACCCCTGCGGTCTCGCGAGTAGTAGAATATGGCGGCAGGCGGCTCTGGTCCGCCAAAAGGCTGGTCATCACGCACATAGGTCCACAGGCGGCCGGTGACCGTCTTGCCTTTCGCCAGCACGGGCACGGTGGTGTCGTCGCTATGCACGCGCTCGGCCGCCATCACGTGCGCCTCGATCAGCGCGGTCAAGGGCGCAAGCGTCGCCGTGCAGGCGCCGACCCAATCCGCCATGGTCGAGACGTCGATCTCGACCCCCTCGCGGGCGTAGGTGTCGCTCTGCCGGTTCAGCGGCAAGTGCTGCCCGAACTTCGCCTCCAGGATCATGGCCAGCAGCTCGGGCCCGGCGCGGCCGCGAGCGATCGGGTGGAACGGCGCCGGCGGCTGGGTGATGCTCTCGCACGCCCGGCAGGTGAACCGCTCCCGCACGGTCTGCACCACCTTCCATTGGCGAGGGATCACCTCCAGCGTCTCGGTGACGTCCTCGCCGAGCTTGGCCAGCCTGCCCTTGCAGCACGGGCATTCGGTCGGGCCGGGGACCACCACGCGCTCGCGCGGCAGATGCGCCGGCAGTGGACCGCGCACCGGCTTGCGGCGGAGGGTGCGACGGGGAAGCAGGCCCTCCTTGTCGGGATCGAGCGCCGCCTCGTCCTCGGCGGCTGCGGCTTCCAGCTCCTCGAGCTGCAGCTCCAACTGGTCCAGCAGCTTGCGGCCACGCTCGGACGAGGCGCCGAAGCGGTCGTGCTTGAGCTTGGCAATCAGCAGCTTCAAATGTGCCACCATCGCCTCGGCGCCCGATGCGCGCGCCTCCGCCTCGCGGCGCGCCAGCTGCTCGGCCGCCAGGGCGGCCCGCAGCAGGGGAATGTCATCCGGGACAGGATCGATGGCGGGCGGAGCTGGCATGAAGGTTCCGGCAGCGTAGCTGGTGGAATGCCAGCGAAGGGGTCACGCGGTCGATTGAATCATACTTGCCGTCGGCTGTGTACCCCCTTTGTGCGAGAGAGTTGCGTCTTTGTGCGGGTTGATGATGTCAGCCCGCCATCTCCGGCCGCCACGTGCGTTGCGGGCTCCGCCAGTCGATCCCTTCCAGCAGCATCGAAAGGGTAGCCGGGGTCAGCGAGACCACGCCGTCCTTGGCCTGCGGCCACACGAACCAGCCCCGTTCCAGCCGCTTCGCATACAGCGACATGCCGGTGTCGTCGTGCCACAAAATCTTCACCAGGTCACCGCGCCGGCCCCGGAAAACATAGAGATCGCCCGCATGCGGGTCACGACCGAGGGACTGCTGCACCTGCAGCGCCAAACCGCCCATCCCGCGACGCATGTCCGTGTGTCCGTTGGCCAGCCACACCCGCACGCCGGTGGGCATCGCAATCATCGCCGCACCGCCGTCATCACACGGCGCAGCGCCGCCAAGCCGACATCCGCCCCCACCCGGATGCACGTCCCGTCCGGTAGCGCGATTTCGATCCGCTCCACCTTGGCCGGCACCGCCTTGCTCAGGGCGGGACAAGGTGACGGGAGAGCCAGGCGGTCGGAAGACAGCGCGTCAGCCGTGATCTGCACCGGCACGAACACCGGCATCGGTTCCGGCGCCAGCACACCCGCGCGCACCTGCCGCCGCCAGTTCCACAGCAGGCCGCGGCTTACCTCATGCCGGCGCGCCACATCGTTGAACGACGCCCCGGGCCGCTCGGCCTCGGCTACGATCCGCAGCTTCTCCTCGCACCGCCAGCGGCGACGCCGCTCAACCCCAGTGATGATCTCCATCCCCAACCGCCTCCGATCTTAACAGCACTCTTACGAGCACCTCTAAGATCACCAGGCTGGGTCAGACATGCCAGGCGCTACTCACCGGATGGATACCGATCTCAATCTCCTTGCGCGCCAGCTCCGCCTGCAGGCCCGCGGCGAATATTCGCCGCGCGTCCGGGTCGGATGGAAGAGGAGCGCTCGCCAAGGACATGGCCGGATTGTACCGAGATCAGCCACGCAAGTACAGCACTTCCTGATGCAATCCGCATAGGATCAGACTGCCACCGGTCGGCGCGGCGCCTCAGGCGCCACCGTGCGCCGCCAGTCCATCGCCTCAACCAGCAGACCAAGCTGCGCTGGCGTCAGCACCATGCCCCCGTCCACGATCGGCGGCCACACGAACTTGCCAGCCTCCAGACGCTTGGCAAACAGGCATAGGCCGGTTCCGTCCCAATACAGGCATTTCAGGTAGTCAGCCCGTTTGCTGCGGAACAGGAACAAGTGGCCGGAATACGGGTCAGCATCCAGCACATGCGCCACCTGGGCCGCCAACCCGTCAAAGCCAAACCGCATGCTGACCGGACGGCACGCCAGATACACCCGGGTCCCAGGAGCGACGGCGATCACGACGCCGTCCGCAATACGGTCAGCACGCGTCGCAACGCGCGCTCGTTGACGAACGCGTCCACCCGCAGCCGCGTGCCGTCCGCCAGGTCGATCTCGATCACGCCCGGGCGCTCATCCATCGCCGGACGCGGCAGCGGCGCGTGCCCCGGCGATGACAGCGCCACCCCGGCCGGCGACGAGCCCGCTACCAGCGCAGACCCGCTATCCTCCGAGCGCTCCAGAACACCGATCGGCACGAACGCGAGGGGAGGACCTGCTACCACTGTCTTGCCCGGCCGTATCGGTCCCGCCGCATCAGGTCGGACCGCACCCACAGCCGTCTCCGCTGGCTGAGCCGACCGTCGCCAGCGATAGATCAGGCTGGTGCAGATGCCGTGCCGGCGCGCCAGGTCCCGCATCCGTGCTCCGGGAACAGAACACTCCTCAACAACCCGCGCCCGGAACGCCGCGTCATGCACGCGCCGCCGCTCACCAACAATCTCGATCCGTGCCTCTGTGGCTGCCACTGTGGCAGCCTCAGTGCACACCATGCTGCTCATGCTTTCCATGCAGCCAAGCAGACCAAACCAGCCTCACCCTCGCAAGACGGCCACCAGCCCACGCTTACGAGCCGGCGCAACACCCGGGCCGCCAAGCGGTTCTTCCGCAAGCTGTTGCGCGGCCTGCAATACGTGCCTCGGGTGATCGTGACCGACAAGCTCAAGAGCTACGCAGCGGCAAAGCGTAAGGTCCTGCCCCATGTCGAGCACCGGCAGAGCAAGTACCTGAACAATCGGGGCGAGGTGTCGCACCAGCCGACGCGCCGACGAGAACGGCAGATGCAGCGGTTCAAGTCAGCCCGCCACGCCCAGCGCTTCCTGTCCACCCACGCACGCATCCACAACCACTTCCAGCTTCATCGCCACCGCCTGACCGCCGATGAACACCGGGCTGCACGGATCAATGCCTTCCGCATATGGCAAAAGGTAGCCGGAGTTGCGGCCGGCGTATGACGCTCGACAGCCTACGCCGCTTCCGCTCCGTCCTATCCATCAATCTGACAAGACCCAATAAGAGCCACTGTTCATTACACCCGCACGGCAGGCCAGCGCTTCGAAGGGCTATGGCGGTGATGGCAGATGGCCAAAACGCACGTCTTCGCGGTCATTGGGCTGCAATGGCAGTCATAATACAACTTGCGAGCATATCTAAGGACACGGTCGCATTGGGGCGTTTGACAAGGCCAAGCTCAATCATTGGAAGCTCCGGTAGGCCGTCGACACCGCTAAAGATGTGAAGGTCGTCGGGGACGCAGCAACGCGCCATCGGTGCGAAACCGACACCAGTACGGGCCGCCGCAATCAGTCCCGAGAGACTCTCGCTTGTGCATACGATGCGGAAACTGTCTCTGTTATGGACCAGGGCATCCATAATAAGATCTCTGCGTATGCACCCCTCTCGGAACATCGCCACTGGGATTGGCGTTTTGTCCCTGGGTAGGGTGCATATCGCACCCGTCCAGACCAACCGCTCTCTACGGACGACCTCAACGTCCTTCCAGATGGCACGCCGGGTGACCAGCGCCAACTCGATTTCCTCGCTCTGCGTCATCTCGTACAGTTGCAAGCTGGAGCCGGTCTTCACATTAACTGCAGTATTCGGACGATTTTCAGCAAACACACGCAATATCAATGGGAGAAGAGCTGTAACATAATCTTCGGCTACTCCGAAGCTAATCTCCTCGTCAAATCGCTCGCCTGCCACTTGGTCAAGCGCACGGTCGAGAAGGTGAATGATCCGTCGTGCATATGGTATTAGAGCTTCACCTGCTGTTGTCAGGCAGACTAGACGACCGTTTTTCTGGAAAATCGGCTTACCGACTATATCCTCGAGCTTTCGCATCTGCATGCTGACTCCAGATGGCGTTCGATGCAGGCGACGCGCCGCATTAGCAGAACTCCCTGAGTCAACGATTGTGACAAATGTGCGAAGAAGGTCCTGATCAAGGCTGACTCGCATGACAAACTTCAAAGTCCTTTATGCCATTGTTCAATTTTATTGACTTTTCATACCATGTAAATGCCATCAAGGTTAACTGAAGAGAGATTATTAATGCGGAATCTAAAACACATATCGCAAAATTGACGTGTTAATCGGCGGACTCCGACGCGAGAACCTCGGCGGCTCTGAAATCGACAACTTCACAAAGCGACCGCACCGCCCCACCAAATCCAGCCCCGTAAGAACACAAAACCGACCGAAGCCATAAAGTTCGCGGATGGTGCCGGACACGTGATGGAGACGAACTAATGACGAGAAGTTTGCGCATAGGTTTTATCGGATTAGGTAATCAAGCTGCTGAAAATTTACTTCCTTCGGTGGAACAGTTGAAGGGGGCACATCTCGCGGCAGTTTGTGATATCGACCCCTATAAGATCGCGCGCTTCGAGCGTTCAGTGGGCACCGCGAATTTGTTTAGCACCATTCACGACATGTTGCAGTCTGATAGTGTAGATCTGGTGGTTATGTCCTGCTCGCCGCAAATCCACACACTGGGTGCGAAGCTGGCCATCGACGCAGGCATTCCCGTTTTCGTTGAAAAACCGCCTTGCACAAACCTTACCGAGTTGCTCGACCTAGCCGATCGTGCCCGAGAGCGCCGCGTAACGACAGGCGTGGGGCTGAACTTCCGTTTCGCGGAGCCCGTGCGCCGTGCCACCCAAATTCTTAACTCAAACCGGTTCGGCGGCTTAGCTCACCTTGACATCCGCCATTTCACAAATGAGCCACGCGCACCAATGTGGGGCTTGGACAGCGTCGCACGAACGTTCGTGCTGGCACAGACCATCCATGTCTTCGATTTGGCTGTCGCCCTGGGCGGCGATCTTAAGAAGATTGAGCCGGAAGTCAGCGAAGTCCGCGAGGGCGCACTAATTATCCGAACAGAATTGCTTTTTGCAAACGGGGCTTCCGCATCAATCCTGACGGGCAGTGCATCCCCTTCCTTCGAGTTTGCTGTAACTGCGATTGGTCGGAACAACGGCGTTCTCTCGTTAGATAATCTCTGGACACTCGAGGTGCTTGACGAGGTCGGAGGTGCGTATCGGCCCGGTGAGAAGCGATGGAGCGAGCGCTGGCATACCGGGCCACTGGAGTCCGGCTATGCCCGCCCCGGCTACCTCGGCGAACTCCAGTCCTTTGTCGACGCGGTTCAGAACAGACAACGTTTCGAGATTGATTTCGCATCCTTGATCCCGACCTACGAGATCATCGAGAGTATCGCCGCCGCGTCGGTGCGGGTCCATGGCGTTTGCGGCCTGGAGGTCGAGCATGTTTGAACAAATCGAGCAGCACGTATGGCAGATCTCAGATAAGTTCCGTCACGCAATCCCGAGCGATCCCAAACGCCTTCTCGACGAGGCCATCGTGCGTGGAAGTGACGACTCCAGTGTAATTGACACATATGAGGCGGATCTGGCCACGTGGTTCGGCACAAACCACGCGCTCGCGGTCTCATCCGGCGGCGCGGCCATCACGATCGCCCTATCCGTGGTCAGCGTGGGGCCGGGCGACGAGGGCGTACTTCCGCCAACTTGCTCGCTGTGCACGATTTACCCTATTATACAGCTGGGCGCGGCGCCTGTTTTCTATGATACAGCGCCGAATGATTTCGGTTTTGGGCTCGAAAACTTGGTCACTGTGGTTCCGATCGCCGCTCGTGTATTCAAGGAAGACGCGAGCCGTCTCGTGAGAAACTGATCGATGACGCCGTCGAAATCGGGGCGGGTCGGCTTTATGCGCGACCGCCGGACATGGTTCTCCTATTTGACTCTATCGATCTTCGGCTTCATGCAGTCGGTTCTTGGCTCGGTGACGCCGTTTCTGCGAGATGAGCTGCATTATTCACGCGGCGAGATAGGCCTCCACTTCACCTTCTATGCAGCAGGGCTAGTAGCCTCGGGGCTGATTGGTGGGCAACTTATCAGACGTATCCCAACTCTGACGCTGATGCGCGTCGGCGTTACTGTTATGATCGCGTCCATCGTCAGCATTGGGTTCGCCTTCCACCCTGCTGTATCGCTCACTTCTGCCTGTGCGATGGGGCTGACTGGAGGCATGCTGCAGGCTACGACCCAGACGGAAATCGCGTCCTATCAGCGCACCTATCAGGAAATCGCTTTTACGGAGGCCTTTGTCCTAGCCGGTCTCGGAGTCTTTTCGGGACCGCTTGTTTTCGGGGTCGTCAGCAGCTTCGCGCCGTCCTGGCGGTATGCACTTCTTGTCCCGGTCGTGGCAATGTTGGCTCTGCTCGTTGTGTTTCGCACTATCCGTGACGACGCGGCAACTGAGGCTAGGCATCCGGGTATCGTGGATTCTGGCGGCTTGTCAATTAACGTGATCCTTTGCTGGCTGTTGGTCTTCCTCGGCATTACGGCCGAGTGGGGGATCGGCTTTTGGGGCGCCCAATTCCTTGAGGCTCGGCTAAACGTGCAGGCGACGACCGCTGTTAGCCTAATGTCGGTTTTTTTTGGAGGCACTGTGTTCGGGCGTATCGTTTCGAGTCGACTTCTTACTCGCTTCGATGGCCGATTCATGCTGCTGGCAGTCATAATCGTGAGCGATCTGGCGATCGCTGTAACGTGGTTCTCATCTAGTTTTGCGATTGTCCTTTCGGCGCTCGCACTTGCAGGGATGTGCCTCGGGAACTTCTTTCCCCTGATCGTGGCAACGGCCATGCGGTTGGCACCGGATCGTCTCGGATTAGTTTCGACTGGCTCGACGCAGGCCGTCGGCTTGGCCCTTCTCGTAGCGCCCATCACACTCGGGCTGATGGCCGAGTCCATGGGTCTTGTGAACGCCGTCGGAACCCTCGTCGTGATTCCCGTTCTGATGATCCTGACCCTGTTCCTCGCACTTGGTATGCGAGGCGTAACAACGGCAGTGCCGACGCCGACCATAAAGGAAGAAGTATGACCGGCAAGTCAGCGCTGCTTTTTGATCTCGATGGCACGCTTGTTGACACGGACAGTCTCCATCTGCGCGCCTATGAAGAGCTTCTCGCCAACTACGGGCGCACAATCACAACGCAGGAGTATAAGTCGCGGATCATGGGCGCGCCAAACAATGTGATCATGGAATATCTTTTTCCGGAGCTATCGCTTGATTACCACTTGTCAATCGCTGAGCGCAAGGAAACCATTTTTCGCGGGCTCGTCCGTGATCTTGAACCGACCCTGGGGCTGACCGGATTACTTGAATGGGCTGACTCGAAGGCTATTCCGATGGCTGTCGTCACCAACGCGCCGCGCCTTAATGCCGAACTCATGCTCACGGGTATTCGCCTCGAGCATCTGATCTCGCGTCTGATCATCGGCGAGGAACTGGCGCGCGGGAAGCCGGACCCGCTTCCGTATGAGATGGGGTTGAAGCTCACGGGTGCGAACGCCGCTAGCTCAATCGCCTTCGAGGACTCCCTTTCGGGGGTGAGATCGGCATCGAGCGCGGGCCTGTTCACCTATGGCGTCACAACCAGCCTTCCGCCCGATCGGCTCATCGAGGCGGGAGCGAACAAGGTAATCGACAACTTCACCGACGCACATTTGTGGGAGCATCTCCGGAGTTTGGCCGATGGAACGACGGTGAAACAAGGTAGCCGCTAATGGGTCAGCCATTTCCGGTGACGCCGGGCATCGAGCGGATCAGCGGCCGCACGGGCGACGGATCAGCCGGTTACGTTACCGCTTTTAGCTCCTTTGAACCCTACGAGCTCACGACCTATCTCGAGGAGATGGCAACGGCTCTCCCGGGTGTAAAAGTCGTTATCGAGCGCATGCCGACCGGCTTGCTCGCCGCTGAGTTCAGCCGCCGCCGCCCCGCCGAGCGGCCGTGCATGATCCTAGGTTGGGCGGATACGGCCGCAGCCGCAACGAGGTTCTCCGAATTCATCGTAACGGCCGATGGATCGATCGCGTCCGATCCGGACGGTCTAATTCGTCCCACCGGCTTCTCCATCGCGTTCATTTGTGATCGACCGGGCCTCGCTGCACGCGGACTCGCGCCGCCGACGACGTGGCATGAGCTTGAGGAGCCGCGCCTGCGGCAGCGGCTTCTCTTTCCCGATCCGCGGCTGTCTGGGGCGGGTTTCCTGGCTTTGTCCACGGTTCTACAAGCATTCGGAAACGACGAGGGCTGGCGGCTAATGGAGGCAATCGATCGCAACGTCCTGTCCTATCCGGCATCCTCGTGGGATTCGGCCAAGGCGGTGGGCGAAGGACTCGTGCTCGTTGGAGTGACCGTCCGGATTGCTGCGGCCAGGCGGAATGCCTCCTGCGCGATGACGGACCTGACGGTACCCCGTGAGGCCGAAGGCCTGGAGTCCGAAGTCTACGGGATAACCCGGTTCGCGCGCGACCGCGCGGCCACGTCCGCCGTGCTGGCCTGGTTTGCCGATCCCGCGCGCGCGCCCATGTTCGAACGCTTCTCAAAAGTCACATGTATGAACGATGGTGCCGGCACTCTGTATCCGGTCGACGCTGCCGTCGCTGCAGTAGGACGCGCAGCCGCGTTCATCCGTTTCTCGGAGATTACCGCCCGACGTGCAGGCAATAATGAGAACCGGATAAATAGCAATGATCACGTCTGAATCCTTCGGGAAGGCACCTAGCGGCGAGGACGTCATCCGCTTTACCCTTTCGCTTGATGACGGGCGCTCGATGTCCGTGCTGAGTTGGGGGGCGACGCTGCAAGGAGTTCGCGTTCCCGACCATTTGGGCGTCCTCAATGACGTCGTTCTCGGCTACCGAATGCTCGGCGACTACGTTGCCGCACCGGGACGACTTGGCGCCACGATGGGTCGCTTTGCCAATAGAATTGGCGGCGCACATTTCGAGATCGACGGCGTGACCTACGGGCTGTTCGCGAATGAGAACCGCAATTCGATCCACGGTGGTCAGACCGGCTTCGACAAGAAGGTCTGGACCCCGCTCTCAGTGACTGATGACAGGAATCGGCCCGCTGTGCAATTCCAGCTCGTCAGTCCGGATGGCGACGAGGGTTTCCCAGGAACGCTGTGCACGAGTCTCGAATATGCATTGGATGCGATAGACGGCGTGGTCATGACGTACATCGCGACGACACGCGCGCCAACGGTCCTGAATTTGACCAATCACGCGTACTTCAATCTCGGCGGTGAAGGATCCGGTCCGATCGACGATCATGTCGTGCAAATCCACGCGGACAGCTATCTGCCAGTGGGAGACGATCTCCTTCCAACCGGGGAAATCCGTCCAGTGGATGGCTCGGCTCTCGACTTCCGGCAACCTAAGCCGATCGGACGCGATCTTCGGACGGCGGAGGAGCAACTCCTGTTGGGTCGCGGGTTTGATCACTGCTTCTGCCTCAGCCGTAGCCCTGGGCACCCGATCCTGGCTGCGTTGGTGACCCACCCCAGCACGGGTCGGCGCCTCGAAGTGCTGACGACCGAGCCCGGCCTGCAACTGCATTCGGGGAACGTTCTGACCGGCCGTTATGCCGGCCTCTCAGGTCGCGCTTATCGGCAGACCGACGGATTCTGCCTCGAGGCCCAGCACTTTCCCGACTCACCCAACCAGCCTGGGTTTCCCACGACAGTGCTGCGCCCGGGCGAACGTTATCAGGCCATTACCATCTACCGTTTCGGTACGACGTCCTGTTCGGACTGACCGGCACCGGTTGTCCAATCGCCACACATCTCGACGAAGGAATTTTTGTGTTTAACAAAACCGCCACCGCCGATGATCGGATCGTCATTAGTACGAGTGAGGTGCTATCCAATAATTGGGGAACGCTGACGCGTTACACATACGATTTCCGCCGAACGGACGGAACCACGCAGACCCTGACCCGAGAGACGTACGACCGTGGTCACGGCGCTGTTCTGCTCCTATACAACCGCCTGCGTCGGACCGTAGTACTGACGCGCCAGTTCCGCCTCCCAGCCTATGTTACCGGCCACAAGGAAGATCTGATCGAGGTTTGCGCAGGCCTGCTGGACGAGCGTGACCCTGAGACCGCCATCCGCCACGAAGCAGAAGAGGAGACTGGCTTCCGCGTGAATCAAGTCGAGCCGGTCTGGCATGCGTATATGAGTCCCGGATCAGTGACGGAGCGACTGCATTTTTACACCGCCGAGTACGACAACAGCTCGCGTCAGGGTGCCGGCGGAGGTGTCCACTCCGATGGCGAGGATATCACAGTGTTTGAGATCACGCTTGACGACGCTCTTACCGCCATTGACCGTGGCGAGATTATCGATGCGAAGACCATTATGCTATTGCAGCACGCCGCCCTGAAGGGTCTTTGCTGCCCAAAAAAGGACTGACTGATGACACCTGCGCCCTGCCCGGGCGCCTCGTCGTGTGCTACTCGGGGTCACCTGGCTGTTTCTACGTCGTGGCTCCAGCATGCGTCGGGAAGTCGGGGGTTTACTACCAATCAAACCTGAAGTGCGTTTCAGGGCGTAGAATGCTCAGGTTTGCTGGTGAGAGATTACTGCATGATTCAATACACGGTAAGTCCAATAAAAATTAACCATTCGGCAATGCATTATCGGCGTGCATTATAAATGGGTTCTCTGCATTAGTTCAAGAATTCAATTTATTAAGCTAAAGTGTTTTACTGAAACACACTTCAGATTTTTCTACTATCGAATACCTATACCTTCCTCTATCCATCTACATCACCTAGTTACTCCCGTAAGCGCATTACGGTTTCGAGGCAGAACGTCGGTCAAGAGCAGTTCTGCTGTTGCTCTTGCCTCAAATGAGCACCTATTGCGATTGCTGCGGCATATGTTTTGTGTGCCTGACATTTTTCCAGGTGATTCGAGGAGCGGTTTTAGTGAGCAATACGAAGGGTTTGGAGCAGGTCCAGATAAGTCGGCTGATTACCGTAGCGGAAGAAGCGGCCGACGTAGCGGGTGCTGTTATCCGCCCCTTTTTTCGGGCAAGACATAATATCACGGCGAACATTCAGATGAAGGCCGACATGAGCCCAGTCACGCTGGCAGATCGAATTGCCGAGCAGGCAATGCGAGCAGTGCTAGCCAAACACTTTCCTGAACATGGTATTTTGGGCGAAGAGCATGGCCTTGAGCGGTCCGACGCTCGCCTACGCTGGGTGCTTGACCCAATCGATGGAACGCGCGCTTTTATCACAGGGCGTCCAGTCTTCGGCACGCTTATCGCACTATTAGATGCTGGAACGCCGATTGTTGGCGTGATTGATCAACCCATTACCGGGGAGCGCTGGGTCGGCGTTACCGGGCAGCCTACGCGTTTCTCTGGGCCGTTTGGTGGGAGGCCAGAATGTCGGGGCTGCGAGAATCTAGCCAACGCCGAACTGTCTTGTACCAGCCCACAAATGCTAAACGAAGAAGAGACACTGCAATGGCGGAACTTAGCCGGTGAAGTTCAGCGCGTGTCTTGGGGCGGGGACTGTTACGCCTACGGCCTGCTTGCTTTAGGTCAAATTGATTTGATTGCAGAAGCCGACATGAAGCCATGGGACTGGCCCGCGCTGCTGGTAGTGGTTGAAGGGGCGGGTGGGCGAGTCACGGATTGGAAAGGACGAACACTGCGCGCCGACTCCTGCCACCAAGTGCTCGCGGTTGGTGACCCGAAGCTGCTACCGCACGCAGTAGCGCTTCTTTCGAAAAGCAATTTAAAGTGATGCACTATGATATACGGGCTAGAGTCTGTCGGATTGGAAGCTTTGGCATAATAAAAATGCGTTTAAGAGCCTGTTGCTAAATGATTTTCTGGCTGGGCATCAAACAACATGTAGTGCCAAGTTAGCGGAAATTGACATACATATTGAGAAAATTTGTTTTGATCTGTGATTGTGCAACAGCCTCTTAATAGACTTAATAAGAAAATTTGTGTAACTCCCAACCACCTCCCGGATAGCCTGCGGTGAGTCCCAAGGGCCACAGGTAGCGGGTTTCTCTGCGGGGCGCGTTTATTCTGCTGGCGTGTCTGGTCCGGGCATGAGTCAAGACTTGGGTGGACAAGACCCCGACCCTGGCGGAACTGATTGGCGCGTTGCGACGTGATCTCGACACCCTGCGCGAAGAAAACACCGCGCTCTACCAGGAGAACGCCACCCTCCACCGGGAAAATGCCGCGCTGAAGCAGAAGGTCGCCGAGTTGCTGCGCCGGCTGGACAAGAACAGCTCCAACAGCAGCAAGCCGCCATCAAGCGACGGCCTGAAAAAGCCGCCGCGCGTGTTCAAAAGCCTGCGCGGCCGGTCGGGAAAGAGCAGCGGCGGGCAGGTCGGGCACAAGGGGGATACCCTGCGTTCGGTGGACAAACCGGACCGCATCGAACGTCACGCCGCAACCGTATGCCGACACTGCAAGGCTTGCCTGACCGCGGCGATGGTGACGAGCGAAGAGCGCCGCCAAGTGTTCGATCTGCCGCAGCCACGCCTGGATGTCACCGAACACCGCGCCTCGGTCTACTGCTGCCGCCATTGCAGTGGCGTGACGAAGGCAGCGTTCCCGGATACCGTGACGGCTCATGTGCAATACGGATCGCGCGTGCGGGCAACAGCGGTCTACCTGAATGTCCAGCAGTTGATCCCCGAGGACCGGGTCTGCGAGACCATGGCCGATCTGTTCGCCGCCGCCAGCCTCTGCCCGGCCAGCGTGGTCGCCTGGACGGCGAAAGCCGCCGAGGCGCAGGCGCCGGTGCTGGCGCACATTGCCGCACGCGTGGTCGCAGCGAAGGTGCGCCATCTGGACGAGACCGGCTTTCGCATCGGCGGCCTCAGGACTCCCTTCATTCTTAGATTGCACCGAACATTGCGCTGAACACTGGTTGTGCCGCCAGCATTTGAGTGAACTGTTCGACCAGGGGCCGTAGGCGATGCTCCGGCATGGTGGGGATGAGTTCGTAGAGCATGCTCCCCTGACGGAACAGCGAGTGGGTGCGTCGCGTGCTCGTGTTGGATTTGAGGTGCCGGTCGTAGCCGAGCGCCTCGCCTGCCGTGCCGAGCAGGGTCAGCAGCACGACGGCAAAGGCGTTGATCAGCCACAGGCGGTCGCGCCGGTCGGGGGTGCTGACGTGCATCGCACCCATCCCCATGCCGAAGCGCAGGTCCTTCGTGTCGCGGAAGGCGCATTCGATATCCCATACAAGAGACCTCTGATAATTTGACACGCCTCGGCGACCGGCCGCAGATTGGCTCACAGGCGTTGTGCGCTTTGGTGCGCTGGCTGGGATCTCGCGATGATCGAAGGTTCGCTCCG
>JAABUV010005077.1_pt1 | contig 15230 bp, 15 predicted proteins | sample 5559971 | NCBI WGS metagenome assembly JAABUV01 (sample SAMN10711881, study PRJNA513362) | rock metagenome | isolation source: Antarctica rocks | place: Antarctica: Victoria Land, Knobhead nord | collected 2015-12-19
GCTTCGGCCAGACCGGCACCATCGCCGACCTGTATCGGGCCGCCGGCATCGACGCCCAGGCCATCGTCGCAGCCGCCCAGGCCGTGGCACCAGGACGGCCCATGCGGTACCTGCGCGCAGTGTGAGCAGCGCGGGGCCAGGACTTGAGCAGTCCTCACTGAGTGGTCCGGGCACGATGTCAATGCAGCATCGGTGTTCGCGGTAAAGGTGAGCCAGTTGGGACAGGGATGCCGGGCGACGCTGGTGCGGGGATGCTGCTCGGCAGCCTGCTGTTGACGTTGAAGCTACTTTCCTTCCATGCCGTTCGAGGACGATGCTGCCCGCCGCCATTGCATTCCGATGCCGGGAAGCACGGCCGGGCACGCCGGCAGCGGCGCAAGCTGCCGCTGGCTATGGACGCCGGCATGGGCGAGACCGCAGCGCACGTGTTGACCGAGGCTCACGCTGACGACGCGACCCAGACGCCGGCCCGGCTCGGGCAGACGAAGGGCGTGATGGCGGGCGGCGCCTGCGGTGGTGAGTTTACTTATAGGGTTCCACTCGCTGAACCGCGCCAGCTTTGGCTGCTGTACCCGTGACCCCTAACCCAGAAAGGCTAGCAGATGATAGACCCCATCCGTTCCCTCTCGACCCGCTCGATTGCCGTAGCTGCGTTCATCTTCTTCGCACCCGTCATCATCAGCTTCGCCGCCGTTCCCGGCGCAGCCTGGATTCGTAACTACCCCGGGATACTGTTCCACCTCGCCCTCTTCCTGCTGGTGGCCAAACTTGAAGCCCCCGAGTGGGCGAAGGCCGCTGGCTATGGTTGGCTGGTTCTCGACGTGATGACCGCAGTGCTGACCCTCAACGGCGTTCCGCACGAAATCTATGACTTCGTTCGGCTTGGCGGTCATATATTCGGCGGGATTTGGATTGTGACAGCATCGCTGTCGGGATCGCGTCCTGTCCAGATTGTAGGTGTCATCACGGGCGTCTACCTGTTCGGATTCACCTTCGTTTCGCCCTTTTTGCTACTGACGGCGTTAACTCCGACCTCACCTCTGGTTCTAGTCTGGCTAGCGATCATTGCCTGGCAGGATGGCAGCAGGGTGCATCCGCGCGCAGCGTCGCCTTCGTTAGAAAGCCGTGTCTGAACCAAAGGTCATGATTGACCATTCAGCCATAGCGTATTGAACGAACGACCTTACGGAAGGAACGATTACTTTGATCAATCGCAGGCGTCTTGTCGCGATCACACCCGGCGCTTTCGGTTTGATGGCGCTCGCTGGCCGCAAGCCGGCCCAGGCGGCGTTCTCTCCGCCTGGGCAGCAAACCTACTTCCTCTTGGTGTTCACCAACCCTATCGCGGGGCAGGAAGAGGCTTATGCCCGCTGGTTTGCCGAGCCGCATCTGCATGACGTGGGAGTCCTTCCTGGCGTCGTCACGGCCCAGCGCTACACCGATGCGGGATTGGAGTTGCGCAGAGCGCCTGTGAAGACTCCGCACGATCTTGTTCTCTACACCATTATGACCGAGCGGCCGGATGAGCTAAGGGACGCTATCATCCGCCGGGCGGATGCGGGCGGAGCGTGGCTGGATGCGACGCTGGCTACGGTGCGGACCGTAACCTATCGCGCGGTTCAGCCGTGGATGGATGGCGTCGGCGGAGAGCCCGCGGATGCCAGGGCCGGCGACGCGGCAACCTATCTGGTGCTTGCCTTCCTCGATGCGGTTGCCGGTCAGGACGAAGTCTTCAACGCCTGGTACGACACTGTCCACGAGCCTGAATTGCTGTCGAATGCCGGAGTGGTCAGCGGTCGGAGAACGGTGCTCAGCGAGGTGCAGATGGGACCATCCGATATCCAGTCTCGATACCTGATGATGCTGAGTCTTGTCACACGCGATTTGCCGGCGGTGTTCCACGAAATGCTTGCCGGCGGCCCACCCTCGCCGGCACTGGATCGGACGCGCGGCTACGGCTACAATTATAGGGCTGTCAGTCCTTAAAGACTGCGTTCAGGAGTCCGGAGCGAGCTGAGCAGCTTGATATTCGAAGCCGACCTCAACCCTTGCCGATGCGTTTGCACACCTATGTCAACACCTCTGATTCGAGTGTATTGTCACATCGCCTGACCGCACCGACTATCGTTTTACTTTGGAAAAAGCGTTGCGGGCTGACCGGCGTCCGTAAATTCGCCTTTGGCGGCAGCTTCTGGCAGCTGCACCGGCGCAATGAGGACCTTATCGCATGTGTAGACGTCGGGTAATCGCGGCCGGGGCGCAAGTTCTCCACGATGCCGTGATCCGGGCGTTTTGGCTGGCGGCTCGCATCATGGGAGGCGGTTCGATGACCTGATTTGTTGGTTTGGACGTTTCGCAAAAGCTGACGGCGATTGGCGTCGTGGACGAGACAGGGCGCCGGCTGTGGCGCGGCCAGTGTGCCACGAACCCTGAGCAGATCGAGCGAACAGTGAGGGGGCACGCGGGAGAAGACGCGCATGTCAGGCTGAAGGCGGGTCCGAGCGCCAGGGTGCCGCTCGTCGGGATGACGACATGGCTATCGAACCACATACGGGGCGTGCTCAAGACGTTTGGCCTGGCGCCGATCGTCCGCCCCACGCTGGCGGCTTGACGTCAGCTGCGCGAGCAGATTGCCGCGTTCGACGGATCCATCCGGTCAGGGCTGCGGCAGTGTGCGGTCAGGCTGCGACGGTGGTGTTCTGGACTGTTTTGCGCCAGTTCCACGGCAGCAGTTCGTGTAGTCGTGCGCAGGATGATCTGCGATCTGGCGCAAGACGTCGGCCAGCCAGGCGCGCGGGTCGATGTCGTTCAGCTTGGCAGTGACGATGAGCGAATATATGGCCGCGGCGCGGTCACCGCCGCGATCGCTTCCCGCGAACAGCCATGCCTTGCGCCCGAGGGCAATCACGGGGTCATTCTACCCATATCGGGGATGAGGTTGTCACCCGCTATCGGTGGCATCCGCTGCACGGACGAACTCTGCCTAAGCCTGCTTGCCGAGGCGACGGGAGCTATGCTGGAGAATGGGTGATGGCTGAATGAGAAAGGCGGCGTATCGAGGCGGGTGTGAGCCTGCCTGAACTCCTGAAAGAGCCGATACGCCTATGACGAGCATCAACACTGTTGTTCCTCTCCGTCAGCCTGATGAGATCGACGGTCCGTTGCCAGGGATCCTGAGAAGCGGCGCCCGTCGCCTGCTGGCCCAGGCCATCGAGGCGGAAGCTGAGGCGTTCCTGGCAGCGATGAAGGGTGAGCGGCTGTCGGACCGGCTGGCGCCCAAGGTGCTGGCGCTTGTTGCCCAGGGCCGCAGCTACCGCCTAGTCGGGCGCGAGGTGGGACTGAGCAAGAGCACGGTCGCGGACATCGCGAAGCCGAACAGGGCACCATAGTGGTGGACGGCAGGGTGCGGCTGGGGTCGCAGGTCCTTCTGCACCCACCCCGGCCGGAGGACGCGGCGGGCCGGCTGGCGCTGGGCAACAATCCCGGCATCATGCGCATGTTCGGAGCCGACCCGGCCAGCCTGCCGCCTATGACCGAGGTCGCTGCGGCGCGCTGGCTGGAGGGCCTGTCCGTACACCCGCACGCCTGGGTGATGGAACACGACGGACAGCTGCTTGGCGAGGCACGGCTGGACGGCTTGGACCCCCACGACGCTCGGGCACAGCTGGCTGTGTCGGTTTGCTCTCGCAACTACCAGACCGTATAGCCGGCATCCGCATAGACGATGCTCCCCGTCATCAGGCTCGCCGCGTCCGAGGCGAGGAAATGCACGACCGACGCGATTTCATCCGGCTGGCCGACGCGGCCCATCGGGGTATTGGCCAGCCACTGGCCATACAGCTCCGGCTTAGCCATGCCGAAGCGCGTCAGCGGGGTTTCAATGTAGGTCGGCGCCACCGCGTTGACCCGCACGCCGCGTGCCGCCCATTCCGCGGCGAGCGAGCGGGTCAGGTGATGCACGCCCGCCTTGGAGGCGTTGTAGGCCGCCTGCTGCTGTGGCCGCACGGCGATCGATCCCGCCATGGAGCCGATGTTGACGATCGCGCCGCGGCCTTGCTGGAGCATGGCGCGGCCGAACTCGCGGCAGCAGCGAAACACGCCGCTCAGGTTGACGTCGATGTGCCGGGTCCAAAGCTCATCGTCGATGTCCTCTGCCTTCACCTCGGACACGACGACCCCGGCGTTGCACACCAGGATGTCGATCCGGCCATGCTCCCCGAGCACCTGGCGGGCAGCCGCGGCGACGCTCGCCGCCTCCGTAACGTCGAGTACAATCGGGTGCGCCGCGCCGCCGGTCGCAGCGATCGAGGCCGCGCCGGACTCGGCCCCCGCCTTATCGAGGTCGGCCACGATTACGCGCGCCCCCGCCTCGGCCAGCGCCATGCCGCACGCCAGCCCGATCCCGCCGCCACCGCCAGTGACGACGGCGACCCGGTCATCAAGCCGCAGCTTTTCCAGGTACACGGCTCAGCTCAGCACGATGCCGCCGCACACGTTGAGCGACTGGCCGGTGACGAAGGCCGACGCGTCCGAGGCCAGGAAGCAGGCCGGACCCACCACGTCCTCCGGCTGGCCCAGCCGGCGCATCGCGGTGTTGCTGATCCAACGGTCGGCCACCGCCTTCTCCTCCAGGTTGGTGCGGCCCATCTCGGTCACGATGATGCCGGGGCAGACGCAGTTGGCGGTGATGCCGAGCGGCCCGACCTCCTGCGCCAGCACGCGGGTGAAGCCCATGATGGCGGCCTTGCTCGCCGAGTAGTGCGCCTGCTCCGGCGCGCCGTGCTTGCCGCCGATGGAGGCGATGTTGACGATCCGCCCGTAACCGCGCTCGCGCATGTGCGGCAGCAGCGCCTGCACCACCAGGAACGTGCCCTTGGCGTTCACGTCCATCACCGCGTCCCACTGCGCCTCCTCCAGCGTCTCGACTGGGCTGGCGATCAGGATGCCGGCGTTGTTGACCACGGCGTCGATCCGGCCCATGCGCGCGATCGCTTGCTCCACCATGGCGCGGACCGCCGCGCGGTCGGCGACGTCCGCGAGCAGTGCCAGGCTGCGCCGCCCGGTGGCGGCGATCTCGGCCGCGACCGCCTCAAGCTCGCCCTTCTGGCGAGTGATGTCGTTCACCACGACGTCGAAGCCGTCGCGTGCGAGGCCGAGCGCGATGGCGCGGCCGATGCCGCGGCTCGCCCCCGTAACCAGGGCCGTCCGGCCCTCCGCCGATTGTGGCATCATGATCCTCCCATCAGAAGAAGCGGATTTCGCCGCGCATCACCGCCAGGCTGACGGCCGCGATCATCACCACGCCGCGTACCTCGTTCTGCAAGTAGAACGGCGCGCCGAGCAGGTTCAGCCCATTGTCCAGCATGCCGATGATGACGACGCCCACCAGCGTGCCCTGCACGGTGGCGCGGCCCGGCTTGAACGCGGTCATGCCGAGGAACACCGCCGTCAGGCTGTCCATCAGGTAGGGCTCGCCGGCGCCGGGCTGGCCGGTGCCGAGCCGCGCCGTCAGCATGATGCCGCCCATCGCAGCGCCCAGCGCGGACAGTGTGAGCGCCATCATGCGGCAGCGGTTGACGCTGATGCCGGACAGCCGCGCCGCTTGCAGGTTCGATCCCGTCGCCACCACCGCCCGCCCCAGCCGCGTATGGTTGACCAGCACGTAGAACACCGCCACCACGACGGCGGCGATCAGAATCGGCACCGGCAGCACGTCGCCCACCCGTCCCGTGGCGATCACATAGAACGCCGCCGGAAAACTCGCGTAGATCGAGTCGCCGCCGTCATAGGCGTAGTTGAGGCCGAGCGCGATCGGACCCATCGCCAGGGTCGCGATCAGCGAGGGGATGCGCAGCCGCGTCACCAGCAGCCCGTTGACGATGCCGAGCGCCGTGCCGGCCAGCACCGCCAGCGCGATGGCCGGCGCGATCGGCAGCCCGGACCACACCATCAGCCCCGCCACCAGCACGCTGGACAGGCCCGCCACCTGGCCCACCGACAGGTCGAACTCGCCGCTCGCCACCGCCACGGTGAGGCCGGAGGAGATCACCATCAGCACGGAGATCTGCACCAGGATGTTGCTGATATTGGCTGCGGAGACGAAGCGTCCGTTGCTCAGCGCGAACACCGCGAAGATCAGCACGGCAGCGCCCACCGTGCCGTAGCGCGCGGCCAGCAAACCCAGGTCCGTCCGGCGCCGGACGGGTGGGGACAGGGTCGTGGACATGGTCAGCTCACCTCCAGCAGCAGCCGGTCTTCGGTCATCTCGCCACGCGGCAGGCAGGCCTCGAGCCGGCCATGGCCGATGCAGTACACCCGGTCGCACAGCGCGATCAGTTCGGAGAACTCGGCCGACGCGATCAGCACCGCGGCTCCCCGGCTCGCGAGGTCGCGCACCAGCGCATAAATCTCCGCCTTGCTGCCGACGTCGACGCCCTCGGTTGGGTTGTCCAGCAGCAGCACCGGCGAGCCGTCGCCGATGCGGGCCAGCCAGCGGCCGAACACGACCTTCTGCTGGTTGCCGCCGGACAGTTGCAGCACGTCCTGCCCCGGCCCGCTGCATCGCACGCGCAGCCGGGCGATGACCCCGCGCACCAGCGCCAGCGCCGCGCCGCCACGCACGAAGCCGTGCCGGCTGACCTCGCGCAAGGAGCCGGACAACACGTTCTCGCCCACCGACAAGCCGCCGAAGATCGCCTTGCGCAGCCGGTCGTCCGCGACGAGGTAGATGCCGTGGCCGATTGCCTCCGCCACCGAGCGGGGGAGGTGCGAAAGCCCGGCGAGTCGCACCTCACCCGCCGCGACGCCGGGCGCCGCCCCGGCGAGGCATTCGAGCAGCCCGGTCTGCCCGGCGCCCAACACGCCGGCGATGCCGACCACCTCGCCCCGCCGCACTGTCAGCTCCGGCACCTCCAGCCGGCCCACGCGCACATCCCGCAGCGTCACCACGGGCGGGCCGTCCAGCGCCGCGTGGCTGTGCCAGTCGGCCGCCTCGATGGTACGTCCGACCATGAGCTGCACCACCTCCTTGAGGGTGACGCCTGACACGGGGCCGTCATGCACCTTGCGGCCGTCCTTGAGCACGGCCACGCGGTCGCACTGGGCGAATATTTCCTTGAGGTGGTGCGAGATGAACAGGATGCCGAGACCCTTCCGCTTGAGGTCGAGCAGGAAGGCGAACAGGCGCTGGCTCTCGGCCAGCGTCAGCGAGGCGGTGGGCTCGTCGAGGATCAGGATGCGCGGCCCCGTGGCGAGCGCCTTCAGGATGTCGAGGATCTTCAGCTCGCCCAGGCTCAGCGTGTCGCACTCGCGCGCCAGGTCGATGCCCACGCCGAACTGGTCGGCCAGCTCCTGCGCGTGCGCCACCAAGGCCCGGCTGTGGATCAGCCCGCCCCGCAGCGGCTCGCGCCCCAGCATGATGTTCTCCGCGCCCGTCAGCGGCCGGATGATGGCGACCTGCTGGTGCGCCACCGCGATCCCGGCCGCCAGCGCATCCGCCACGCCGCGGAACTGCGCCGGCTGGCCGCCGACCCTGAGCGACCCGGCGTCGGGACGTTGCGCGCCGCAGATGATCTTCACCAGCGTCGACTTGCCCGCGCCGTTCGCGCCGACCAGCGCCAGCATCTCGCCGGCGTGCAGGTCCAGGTCCACGCCGGACAGCGCGGCGGTGCCCTGGAAGCTTTTGCCCACCGCGCGGGCTTGGAGGAGAGGCTCGGCCATGCCGGGAGCCGTGAAGCGGGTGGCGGACCGCCCGCTTCGCCGGGTCAGGCCTTCATGGCCGCGAGCGCGCGGTCGCGGTAGATGTAGTACAGGTCCGTCGCGTCGTAGGTCGGCGCGCCCGCCTCCGGCACGTTGACCCCGTTGACCAGCAGCGGCGCGGGGAACTCCACGGTAGGCACCGGCACCAGCTCCTTGGCCGGGCGGCCCTTGCCGATGATCTCGTTAATAAGCCACCCGGTGTAGGCGCCCCAGATCTCGAAGGACTGCGCCGTGGTGGCCTTGAGCGGGTAGGACGTGTCGCGCATCCGCTCCAGCGCCGTCGGGTTGCCGTCGGCGGAGACCACGAAAATCTTGTCCTGCATGTTGCGGGACTTGATCACCTCGGCGGCGGCCATGCCGGGTTCGTCCCAGGGGCACCAGATCGCGTCCAGGTCGTTGCCGTAGCGGGCGAGCCAGTCGTTCACCACGTTCTGGGTCGCCTCGTAGAACCCGGCGTACTGGATCACCCGGTCGGCTTGGAGGGTGATCCACTCGTTCTCGGTCAGCACCGCGCGCATCACCTTGCCGCGCTTGCGCGTGCCGTGGTGGAAGTTGGCGACGACGGCGCAGATATTGGTCTTCTGCTTGCCCTCGCCCAGCAGTCGGTCAACCATGTACTGTGTGTACTGGCCGCCCATCACCCAGTTGTTGCTGGTGATGTCGGCGATCGCCGGGGCCTGCCAGCCGCTGTCCAGGCTGAAGAACGGGATCTTGGAGCGCCCCAGGTCTTCCAGTGCGCTGTGCGCCGCCGTCAGCGTGCCATACATCACCAGGATGGCGTCGTACTTGGCGGTGATGGCGTTCTCGATCTGGTTGACCAGAGCGCCCGGGTCGCCCTTGGCGTCCGTCAGGTTCACGTCCCAGGTCTTGTCGAACCCGGCGTTCTTCTGCCACTGCTGGAATCCAGCCCAACTGCGCTGGTCGGACTGCGCGGACATCTGCTGCGCCACCACGGCGAGCTTCACCGGCTTGGCGCCGCTCTGCGCACGCGCCGGGGTGCTGCCGAGCGCGAACTGCGCCAGTTGCACCCCGCCCGCCGCAGCCGCACCCATGCCGCCCAGCAGCCGCCGCCGCGTCGGGCTGATCATCGTTGCTTGGTTGGTCATCGTGTCCTCCTGTTTCTTGATTTGATGTCCTGCCGGCACGTCAGTCGAACAGCGCGGCCACCTCCGCCGGCTGGTCCCAATGCGGCACATGGCCCGCATCCGCGATGAGGTGAACCGCCACGCGGCTGCCCGCCTCCTTGGCCTGGGTCCAGGGGATGATGCGGTCCTGCAGGCCCCACACCACCCGGACCGGCATCGGCAGCGCGCGCAAATCCCCGGTGATGTCCACGATCTGGCCGTCATCATCGACCAGCGCGTCCGCCAGGTCATGCAGCCGCCCGCGCCCCAGTTCCGCCGCAAGCGCTTCGAGCTGCGCGGCGGTCAGCGCCACGGGCCGCACCACCAGGCGGCGCAGCAGGTGCTGCAAGCCGCCGCCCCGTGCGCGCACGATGCCGCGGACGAACGACACGTCGATCGCCCGGTCTAGCCCGGCTGGCGCCAGCAGCGTGACCCGGCGCACCCGCGCCGGCACCGCCCGCGCCACCCGCGCCGCCACCGCACCGCCCAGCGAGTGGCCGGCCAGCTCCACCGGCTCGCCGCCCAACCCCTGGAGGAACGCCGCGGCGGCGTCCACCAGCGCATCGAGGCCGGGTGCGTCGATGGCCGTGCCGCCATGGCCCGGGAGGTCGATCGCAGTGACGTGCCGGCCCATGCGCGCTAGCGCCGGCGCCAGTTGCGCCCAGCTTTGCACGTCCCCCGCCAGCCCGTGCAGCAGCACGATGCGGGTACCGCGCGAGGCGTCGGCCCCCCAGTCCCGGCAGGCGATCAGGCCGGCGGGCACAGCCGCGTCCTGCATGGCGGCGGGGGCGGCGACGCCAAGTGCGGCGTGCACGTCGGCCGCCTCCACGCGGCCGCGCCGCCCGGTGCCAATTATCCCATCCAGGTCGATGCCGCCTCGCCGGGCTGCCGCACGGGCAAGCGGCGTCGCACGCTGCTTGAGGGCGTCCGGAAGGCCAGCGAGCGCCGGGGCGGGCGCTGGCAGATCAGCGTCGGGGAGCGCGGCAGCAAGCGCGGCAGCAGCAGGCGGGGCGGGGTCAAGCGGGGCGGGGTCAGGCAGCGCCGGGTCAGGTGGGGCGGACACGGACGCCGCCAGCCCGTCGTCGTAGCGGCAGAGCACCGCGCCCACGTCGGCGTCCTTGCCGGCCGGCACGACGATCTCGGCCAACACCCCGTTGGCCAGCGCGGGCATCTCGACGACGGTCTTGTCGCTCTCGATTTCGACCAGCGTTTCGCCGCGGCGGAACGCCTCGCCAGGCTTCTTCAGCCAGGCCGCCACCCGGCCGGTTTCCATCGTCTCGCCCAGGCGGGGCAGGGTCATGTCAACAATCATCGGCGCAGCATCCGTTTCACGGTATCCTCGATCAGCTTGGAGGTCGGGATGCTCGCGCTTTCTAGCGTCGGGGAGACCGGGATCGGGATGTCCTCGCCGGCGATGCGGACCACCGGGTCCTCCAGGTAGTCGAAGCACTCCTCCGAGATGCGGGCCGCCAGCTCGGCCGCGACGCCGCCGGTCAGCGGCCCCTCGCTCACCACCATCGCGCGCCCGGTGCGCGTCGCCGAGGCAACCACTGTGTCCATGTCCAGCGGATTGAGCGTCCGCAGGTCGATTACCTCGATCTCGATGCCGCCCGCAGCCAGCGCGGCCGCGGCCTCCAGCGCCACGTGCACCATGCGCGAGTAGGTCACGAGCGTCAGGTGGCCGCCCGCCCGGCGTACCAGCGCGCGGCCCCAGGGAGCTGCAGGCGTGTCGAGGTCGGCCTGCTCCGTGCGGGTGTAGAGCGCCTTGTGCTCGATGAACACGACCGGGTCCGGCAGCGTCAGGCTGTGGCGCAGCATGTGGTAGGCGTCCGCCGCGGTGGCCGGCATGGCGAGGCGCAGGCCGGGCGTGTGCATGATCCAGCCTTCGAGGCTCTGCGAGTGCTGCGCCCCGGCGGACCTGCCGGTGCCGCCCTGGGTCCGCAGCACCATCGGCACGCCGATCTGGCCGCCGAACATATAGCGTATCTTGGCCGCCTGGTTGGCGAGCTGGTCCATCACCAGGCCGAGGAAATCGATGTACATCAGCTCGGCGACCGGCCGCAGCCCCGTCATCGCCGCACCCACCGCGACGCCCACGATAGCAGGCTCGCTGATCGGCGTGTCGATCAGCCGTTCCACGCCGAACTCCTTGATGAGGTCCTTGGTGACCCCGTAGGCGCCGCCATAGGCGCCCACCTCCTCGCCGACCACGACGACCGTTTCGTCCTCCCGCATCGCGTCCTGCAGCGCCTTGCGGAGCGCGTCGCGGTAGGTGATTTCCGTAAGCGTTCCCACCGTGTCAGGCCCGCGCCAGGATGCGGTCGAGCCGGGCGCCCAGCGGCTCCGGCTCTGGCTCGCCAGCGCCGTAAACGTCGCGGAACATGGCGGGCAGCGGCGGGGCGGCGGCGGCGGCGGTGAAGTCGATGGTGGCGTCCATCTCGCGCGCGACCTCGTCGTCTAGCGCGTCGAGCGCCTCAGCGCTCATATGGCCCTGGTCCGCCAGCGCGTCGCGGGCGCGCAGGATCGGGTCGCGCTTGCGGCCGACCTCCTCCTCGTCCGCCGTGCGGTACGGGCTTTTGTCCATGCGGCCGTGGCCGAAGAAGCGGAAGCAGGAGATGGCCATGAAGCCCGGCCGGCCGGCCCGCGCGCCATCCGCCAGACCCTGGGCCGTGTGGAACACCGCCTCCACGTCCTCCCCGTCCACCATCGCCGCGGCCAGCCCGAACGCCTCGGCACGGCGGTCGAACTCGACGGAGCGGGTGGCACGGTCGATGCGCGTGCCCATGCCGTACTGGTTGTTGATGCACACGAACAGCACCGGCAGATCCCACAGCGCCGCCATGTTCATGCTCTCGTACAGGATGCCCTGCTGCATCGCGCCGTCGCCGAAGAAGGCGACCGAGATCGCATTGCTTTTGAGGCGCTTGTAGCTGAGCCCGGCGCCGACGACGTGCGGGATGCCGCCGCCGACGATCGCGTTGGCGCCCAGGTGCCCCAGCGCCATGTCGGCGATGTGCATGGAGCCGCCCTTGCCGCCACAGTAGCCCGACTCCTTGCCGCCGATCTCGGCCATCATGCGCGCCGGGTCTGCGCCGCGGGCGAGGAAGATGCCGTGCCCGCGGTGGTGCGTGGTGAAGCTGTCCTGCGGCTGCATGGCGGCGGTCACCCCTGCGGCGGCGCCTTCTTCACCAATCGACAGGTGCAGCATGGAACCGGCGGACAGGCCGCGCGCGTAGAGCTCGGCCACCCGCTCCTCGAAGGTGCGGACGCGGCGCATGGTGCGGTACAGGGCCGCGAGCGGGGAATTGGGCAGCATCATGATGCGGAGGCCTCGCGGAGCGGCTTGAGGGCGGAATACAGCCCGGCATAGCGCCGGTAAATCGGGTCATAGCGTGCGACGTTGGCCGGGTCCGGCTCGATCCGCCGCCCCGGCCGCACCATCCCGGCGATGCCGTCGTCGATGTCGGCGAAATGCCCGGCGCCGTAGGCCGCCAGCACCGCAGCGCCGAGCGAGGGCGCCTCCGCCACCTCCGGCACCACCACGGGCAGGCCGGACGTTTCGGCATGGATTTGCAGCCACAGCGGCGAGCGGGTGGCGCCGCCGCCCACGGTGATCACGGCAGCGGTGGACCCGGCCTCGGCCATGCGGTCGAGGATGGCCCGGGTGCCGAAACCGATCCCCTCCAGCATCGCGCGGAACATGTGCGCCGCCGTGTGGTGCAGGGACAGCCCGGTGATGGCGCCGCGCGACAGCGGGTCCGTGTAGGGCGTGCGATTGCCCTGGAAGTGGTCGAGCACCAGCAGCCCGTCCGCACCCGGCGCGAGCTTCGCGGCGTCGGCGTTCAGCGCCTCCAGGTCCAGCGCGCCGCCTGTCAGCCGGCCGAGCCAAGCGATGATCGAACCGGTCGAGGTCTGTCCGCCCTCCAGGATGGTTCGGCCCGGATACACCGCGTCCTGGTAGGTGCCCCACAGGCCCGGCACGTGGGTGGCGGCGGCGCCCACCGCGAATTGCAGGTGGGAGGACCCGGTGATCAGCGCCAACTGGCCGGGCATGGCCACTCCGAGCCCGATCATGCCGATCAGCGCGTCCGCGCCGCCCTGCACCACCAGCACCGTTTCGGGCAGGCCCAGGTGCCCGGCCGCGTCCGCTGTCAACGGGCCGATGACGGCGCCCGGCGGCAGCACCTCCGCCGGCCACTTCGCCCGCAGCGCCGACAGGCCAAGCTTGTCCAGCAGGCTGTCCGGCCATCCGCCGGCGTCGCTGCGGTAGTGCCAGCGGATGGAAGCGTTGTTCAGGCTGGCGGCGCGCCGTCCGGTCAGGCGCCAGGTGATGAAGTCCTGGTATTCGCAGACTGTGTGCGCGGCGGCGAAGGTTTCCGGCTCATTGCGGGCCAGCCAGAGCGCCTTGGGGATCATCCACTCGGCTGAGACCGGACCCTGGCCCGCGCCGTTGACGGCGAGCGCCGGGTCGCCGGTCGCCAGCACGGCATCGGCCTCCGCGCCGGCCCGCACGTCCATCCAAAGGAGGGCCGGGCGCAGCGGGCGGGCCGCCGCATCCAAGGCCACGACGGTGCAGCAGGTGGTGGTGGCGCAGACTGCATCGACATCCTGAGGGGCAACGCCGGAGCGGCTGACGGCCGAGCGCACCGCGTCGCCTAGGGCTGACCACCAATCCTCCGGGTCTTGCTCGGCGCGGGCACCAGGGGCGAAACGGGTGTTGTAGGGCGACGTCGCGCTCGCAACGGGACGGCCTGCGAGATCGAACAATGTCGCCCGCAAGCTTTCGGTGCCGCCATCGATGCCGATCACGTAGGCCAAGCGCCTGATCGCCTCCCCTGCACATATGCCGCTTGCTGCGACTTTTGCTCAGGGACGAACGTTGGTCGCTTGCCGTGACAGATGTCAAGTGCTATTTAAGAGGCAATGGTGACTCTCAGCCTGGCGCACGAGCCTGACTCCGCCACCATGGTGCGTGCAGCCTGGCTCTACCATGTGGGCGGCTTGACGCAGGAGGAGGTGGCGTCGCGCCTCGGGTTGCATCGCACCCGCGTCGTGCGCCTGCTGGCGGAGGCGCGCGAGCGTGGGCTGGTCAGCGTCACCATCCATCATGAGCAGGTCCGCAACCTGGACATCGAGGGCAGCATCGTCCGGCAGTACGGGCTGGATTTCTGTCTGGCGACGCCGCCGATGGGCTTTGACGCCGGGAATGCCGAGCTGGGGGTGGCCGCGGCGCAGGACAAGATCGCACGCCGGGCCGTGGGCGCCGCCGCTGCCATGTTCCTGAAGGGCAAGCTAGCCGCCGACAAACCGGTCACGGTGGGCGTGAGCTGGGGCCGGACGCTGGAGCAAATGGCCCTGCACCTGTCGGGCGTGCACAACAGGCAGGCGCGTTTCGTGTCGCTGATGGGCTCGCTGACCCGCAACTCCGCCTCCAACCCGTTCGAGGTGGTGCAGGCGCTCGCGGCGCGCACCGGCGGCGAGGGGTATTTCCTCCCGGTGCCGTTCATCGCGGACACGGAGGCGGACCGGACCGTGCTGATGTCGCAGCGCATCGTGGCTGAAGCGCTGGACTTGGCGCAGGGAGCGGACTTCTACCTGATCAGTGTCGGCGAACTGAGCGGGACGGCGTTTTTGCGGGAGCAGTCCATGCTATCGGCCGCCGAGCTTGAGAGTGTCCGCGCCAGGGGAGCGGTTGCTGATTCGCTGGGGCGGCTGTTCGACCGGGCAGGGGCGCCGGTTGACCATGAGCTAGTCCATCGCACCCTGGCGTTCGAGTTCGAGCGGCTACACGGGCGCGAGGTCGTGTTGCTTGCGGGCGGCTTGCAGAAGGTGGCCGCGGTTGGGGCCATGCTGCGGACGGGAGTCGTGCGTGGTTTGGTGATCGACGGCGACGCTGCGGCGGCTTTGGCCACCCTCGACCCCCCACCGTGACCACCGTCTCGGTCCGGTGGCTATGGTGTTGCCGCCCCGCTGCCGGGCTGGCGGGTAGCGGCGGAAGTGGCGCACCCGTCGGAAGGCGGCGTCGCGAGCGGCACGATGTTCGCTGGGGGCCCGGCGGTGGCGAAAGCGCCAGGCGCTCGGCATTGCGGGTCGAACAGGCGCGTCCTTGCGCGTCCGCGTGAACACCGCCATGGACGGGCGTAGCGCGTGCAGCGCCTGCTGCCCTGGAACTGGCGTGCAAACAGCGATGCCAACCCGCCTGCGACAGCCCGACCAACGACCACTAGGTGTTTGGTCCTGGGATGAGGTGGCGCGGGTTAGATTTGAAGATGTCGGGCGTTGTTGTCCAGGCGTGGCAGATGGCTTCGAACGGGGTGCTCCACCGGATCGCTTCGAGGTGCTTGGCGA
>JAABUV010005078.1_pt1 | contig 15230 bp, 12 predicted proteins | sample 5559971 | NCBI WGS metagenome assembly JAABUV01 (sample SAMN10711881, study PRJNA513362) | rock metagenome | isolation source: Antarctica rocks | place: Antarctica: Victoria Land, Knobhead nord | collected 2015-12-19
CATCCTTGCTTGAGGTACTCACTTGAGCTACAGTATCTGCAAATCCGCCCGTCAGCACGGGCCGAACCGAACCATGCAAGCCGAAATCTCCAATGACTTCTGGCTTAGATAAGCGGGTCGGGTCAAAACTGAGACGACTCCAGTTATGAATGGTTGAGAAAAAGGGGGCAGGTCACTCCCACAATCCTCGGCTCTGCGTCGGAAGGCTCTGGGGGCCGTGGTGCCGGAAGGTAAGTAGCTGCATCCCCCTGCAGCGACGCTGCGATATCAGGTCTAACCCCCTAATGGCTGTCGCACGCGTGTATGAGAATTTTGCATCTTTGCGACAGCTGCGGCTCAATCTATCCTTGACATGCTGTCATTCCCCTCTTAGACTCGTTAATTCAATCTCCATGTGAACACATCGGGCCGCGTTCTTGAACCATGACTGTTGCTCGCGAACGCTATGGCGGTAAAAACTGTAAAGTCATTCACTTCTATTCACGAGCGAGCAGCCGAGCAACGTTGAGGGAGCAGCACTATGGCCACACATGCAGTGCCACCTGTTGATGCGCGACTCATGCCATTTCAGTCCTTGCAGGTGAAACACCGGGCGTCAGCAGTGCTTGCTTGCTTGCTTTGTGCCGACCTGCTGGCTGCAACGCTCGCTCGGGTTCCCCTCCTATTATCGAACGACGCAAACGGGAACGGCGGTTGGCAGATTCGATTTCTGTTCTCCGTTTGTGCGTTCCTATCAGTTCTCGCCTTCGCCGGACTTTATAGACAAACCGGTGGCAACCCAGCAGTAGAGCTAAAGAGGGTTGTTATGGCTGCATCTTTTTTCTATCTGTGGGGCGAGCTTTTTCCGGCAATCCATTACGGTGAACACTTACCTCCCGTCCTACACCTGTTGACCAGTTGGGGCCTTTCCGTCGCGCTCATCTTGCTGTTCCGCCACTTGGCGAGGCGACTGTTCTCATCGAAACCCTGGTGGTCGGTTCCCGCGGTTGTTTTCTACACGGGGGATGAAACGCTGCTTATTCTGAAGCATCTGCGGCAGCATCCTGAGTGTGGCATTCGTCCGGTAGCTCTGCTCGTTCCTGATGACATGCTCGGGAGTCGCCTGGGTCTTCCAACATTTTCGTACGGGCATGCCCAGCACCTGCGAGACGCGGGGATCACCCGCGCTCTTGTCGTTCATGAGAACGGCTCTCATGGGATTCTTGAATCGATCGAGCAATTTGAACACTTGTTTCCAAGCCTGCTAATCCTGAATGGGCTCAATCACCTTTATACCCTTGACGTTTGCGCGTTTGAGGTTGGGCGCTCACTCGCTGTAGAAGTCCGTCGCAAGTCGCTCTCCTTCTCTGCGAAAACCATCAAGCGGTTAACGGAACTCCTTCTCGTGTCGCTTGTTGGCCCGATTGTCGTGCCGGCTGTGCTCGTATTGATGTTGCTCATAAGTCTCGACTCCAAAGGTCCCGTCTTTTTTGGGCATATGCGGATCGGTCGAGATGGACGGATCTTCAAGGCCTGGAAGCTGAGGACCATGCAAGTCAACTCGGAAGAACTCCTTAAGGAGCTTCTCCATAGTAATGGGGAAGCCCGGGAAGAATGGCATCGGGACCGCAAGCTTCGCAAAGATCCCCGTATTACTCGCATTGGCAAGTTGCTTCGCAGGGCCAGCCTCGATGAGTTGCCACAACTCTGGAACGTGATTCGAGGTGAGATGAGCCTCGTGGGCCCGAGGCCGATCATTCAGGAAGAGGTCGCGCTCTACGGCCAGCGATTCCCCCTATACTGCCGCGTCACTCCGGGTATTACCGGCCTTTGGCAGGTTTCGGGCCGCAGCACTACTACGGCTTCCGAGCGCGTTCAACTGGATGCGTACTACGTGCGTAACTGGTCCCCCTGGCTAGATCTTCACATCCTAATGCGCACGGCGCACGCCGTCCTGGGGGGCCGCGGGGCTTACTGATTGGTGGATGTTTTTACAGTGTTGGTCCCTCTCGAGAACGAGGGACCTGGATCATGTTGAGCGCTGCAAATAACTTCGCGCCAAGCAACCGTTGCAGAAGGGAGCGACTATGAAAGTTCTGGTAGTGCTTAGTGTATCTCCTTACCCGAAGAACATCGGAAAGCGCATCATGCTGGGCGGGATCTGTGATTATCTTAAGCAATCATCGAGGGTCACATCGATTTGCATTGCATCGTTCGTTGATGAGTCTACCGCTGGTATAGATCATACCGTTTTACTTCGGAGACCATCAGCTATTCGCAAAGTGTTCAATGCAATGTGGCATAGCATGCTTCGCGAGACAAAGAGTCTGCAGGAGAGCTTTTTCTGGTCTCCTGTCGCGAGTAAACAGTTGGCTTCATTGATCCGGCATTATCAGCCGCATTTGATTCTCTACGACACCGTTCGCACGGGTCAGTACAGCCAGAAAGGGCTGGAGAGCCCCTCCTGCACCAAACTGATCTATATGGATGATCTCTTTTCTCTTCGGTACGAAAAGATGCTTGTCGCGATGGAAGAACATCCCCACAGCGGTATTGACGCACTCGGAAATTTTGCGAGTAACGTTCCGGGTTTAGTCCTGTCCTTCTATAAGCATCTGGCCCCGCTCCGGAAGTGGCTTCTTCGGTTGGAACGCCGTTTGGTAGCAGCGTCGGAGAACCGCGCACCTGCTCAGTTCGACCGAGCTCTACTCGTCAGCAGCGCTGAACAGTTAGTTTTGGTGCGTCGCACTAGCGCAGATAACATCTTCGTGCTTCCTCCACGTCTAGACACTCCGGGGCGGGCGTGGAGGAGATGGAACGGGCAGCCGACATTTGTTTTTGTAGGCTCCTTGACGCTCGCGCACAACACGGTTTCACTGGAACTATTCCTAATGGCAAACATGCGCCGACTTATCGAGTTGATCCCGAATGTAATGATCAGCGTTGTGGGAAGGGGAGCGAGGAAGGAGTTGGTAGACCTAGCTGGCGAATATCCTGAGCACATTACGCTTCACGGGTATGTGGACGACCTTGACGAAGTTCTTTCGAGCGCTTGCGCCATGGTCTCCCCATTAGTTTTTGGATCCGGAGTCAAACTGAAGGTTATCGATTCGCTGCGTTGTGGTACTCCGCTGATCACTACCGCAGTCGGGGCGGAGGGCATCGAAGTCGCAGAGAGCGTCGGTGTGATTGTGTATGAAAATGTCGAGAACTTCCCGGAAGCTATGGCGGCGATGCTCGATCCGGTACTGAATGCGACCGCTTCTGAAGCCAACACACTGCTCTACCGCAAGCACTACTCTCTCGCGGCGGTTGACCAGGTCTACGAAGACGTCCTATTTGAGAATAATTCGCTTTGTGCTGAAACCAAACTCAGCGGTTCGCAGAACGCTGCTTGAGAGTCTGCCTATTATCCGTCTACTTATAATGGCTGGGAGGCGAGCCACGACATTGTCAGGAGGGTGCATCCGCTCTTTTCTGCTTTGGACGGCGTATCTGGCGGTGGGCTTCCAGATGCAGTGCTGTTCTGCGTCGCTCGGGTCATCCCCTTCAGGTCTGTCGAGAGCTGAGGGTCGAGCTAAGTCGGGCGCACTGGTTTCGATCGACGTTCGGGAAGAGCGCTTCGGCGCGAAGTGCGACTGGGTCGATGGCCGAGGAACCAACGATACCCCTGCTTTTCTTAAGGCTGCCGAAGCTGCTTCAAAAATCTATAGGGAGACGGGCCGGGCCGTAGAGGTGCGCATTGGAGATGCCTGTGAACTTGCCTCCGTTGTGCGATTTGGCAGCGGTGTACATTGGATCGGCCCAGGAACGCTCTTCATTCCCCATCAGACCGAGCCTATTCTCCTCGCACAGGATGCCGATGATGTAGAGGTCGCCGGTATCGGTATCGTCGTCGTTTCTCAAGACTGCGGTACCAACAATGCGTCGTGCTCCGCGATTTCCTGGCAGGCGAGCTCGATGGATAGGAGCGATCATAGGCGCGTGGTCTTTCGCGACAACCGTGTTGAACATTCCAACTGGGGCATCTTGGTAGCATATGCCGCGGGAAAGGGCTCCCTTCACGATGTGGAGATCCGCGGAAATCGCGTTTCTAGCCATCGCCCATACCAGGACGCAGACGGCATTCATGTTGGGGGGAGAGTTCGTCGCTTCATAGTGACGGGCAATCGTATTCTGAACCGGGGAGATGCCGGCATTGCCGCAAGCAGTGAAGTTCCAGACTACATCTGCTCAGACGGTGTAATTGAGGACAATGCCCTGATTGAGGATCAGGTCGGTCTCGATAACTCAGGGTGCACAAACACCGTCTGGCGCGGCAACGTTGTGTACGCAACCGATACTCCGCGTGGGTCCAATCCTGCGTTCCGGTCGATTGAGTATTTAGGCCTTAGCCCTGATCATGTCGTGGTCACGGGTAACTACCTCAAGAATTCATCGGCGAGCGGTGAGTATGCGGCGAAAGTCGACATGAATGCAAGTCTCGTGCCCACACACTTGAACTTCCAGCAAAACGTCGTCGACTCTCCGTTGGCGTTGTACTTGAGAGGATCCGCTATTTGGGTGGAGGCCAACATCTTCTCCTCAGGTCATCCTACCCTTACCATTGACTACAATGGGCCACGCTCTGTGAAAACGGATGACATTACCATCGCGAAGAACATCTGGCTGGGTGCGGGTTGGATGCAGGTGGGAGATAATCGCAATTTGCTCAGCCACATTTTCTTGGCGCCTCAAGCGGCTGCGTCACCTCTGACGATTACGCACCCTGATGCGTTCAAAGACATATCACAGGCTCCGATTCGAGCAAGTGGACGGTTGGTGCCCAAACACCGCATTTTTTATATCAAAGAGGACGCGACACGGCCTGCGGGTCCCGGAGACTGCCTCTTGTTGGACAAGCAGGCTCCGGGACTTACGACGTCGAACAGTATCAGGGTTCGCCAGCAAGATGGAGCTGCTCTTTCTCCAAAGTTCGTTTATTGGGCATTTGCCAAGAGCAGGGACAGAATTTTTGTGAAGGTCTGCGCCATCCAGGAAACGGCGTTTCAGCCAGCTACCCTGCGCGTGGATGTACAGTGAGAGCTTCCTTACATGGCGGCCTAGGTATCGCGTGTAGTGGGTACGACAGGCTCAAGTTCGCATGGTTTGGGGCGACAGAAGGCGGATCAATGCGCGGATCAATACAGGGTTTTGGGGCGCAGCGTTTGGAAACGATTCAGTTTACACATTATCTGATTCAGCGAGAGGGGTGATCCATGAAGAGTGGGAAGCGATCGTTCAGCATAGTGATCAATAACTATAACTATGGCCGCTTTCTCGCAGATGCGGTCGATTCAGCCTTGAACCAGGCTGTACCGTCCGACGAAGTGATCGTCGTAGATGACGGAAGCACGGATGAGTCTAGAACTGTGATCGCTGGATATGGAAAGCGAATCCACCCGATCCTGCAGCAGAATCGCGGTCAGAGAAGTGCCTACAACGCCGGCTTCGCGGCGTCCACAGGCGACCTAGTTTTATTTCTTGACTCCGACGATGTTCTGGATCCTTCTGTCGTCGAGCGGGTGCTCGCCCATGCGGACCACGGCACGGCCAAGGTGCACTTCCCACTAAGGATTGTGAATCGTGAAGGAATCGAGACGGGCGGCACTGTTCCATCAGAGGGACTGGTATCAGGCGACCTCAGCGTAAACCTTCTTCGTGACGGATATTACAGTTCACCTCCATCCTCGGGAAATGTTTACGCGCGACACGTTCTGACTCAGATTCTTCCGATGGGAGAGGACCTGAGATATAACGCGGACACCTACACTGGCTATTTAGCGCCCTTCTTCGGTGACGTAGTGGCCATTCCAGAAGCCCTTGGTTCATACCGCCTTCACGGCAGCAACCACGATCTTGCCGGCTTCACCAACGAAGCGACTTTAACGAACGCGCTGCGAGGAGATATTGAGCGCATCTGCTTCCTTGAGACCATGGCCGCAAAACGAGGGCTCCGCTTTAATAGCGATTGTCTCAACCGGGAAGTACACCACATGAAGCTCCGCATCTCTGCGCTGAGGATCGCGCCGAGCCGACACCTCTTCCAAGGCGATTCGCGACTCTCGCTTTTTGTGCAGGGGATCAGAGCCACGTGGAGCACTCGCTATCTCTCCGTGGCTCGTAAGCTCCTATTCAGCGCTTGGTTCGCCGCGCTGGCAGTCGCGCCACATTCCTTGGTTCAGAAGCTTGCCGCGATCGGATGCAGTCCTGCGGCTCGATCATCGTCTACATCTTGGCTGCTCTCGAAAACCAAGGGGTGATGAGGTGTTGACATGCGTTAGCATAACGCAAGCGGGCTACGGGACGCTTCGTGAGAATTGAAGCCAGCAGCCGACACTAGGGTTCATCACAGACGGGAAAGCTACAAGTGGTTGTTATAGACCTCGAAGCAAACAGAATAAGATGGCGTTGCGCATCAGTCGTTCGAGAAAGTAGCGATACGGGTCCGAGCGATCTTTTGCGAGGAGTTGGAACAGGTCTACATCATGCATGATGTTAAACGGAGGACGGCATTGCCCGCAGCAGCATCAACAGCTAGGTCGAACGAAACATCTGCCGCTGATATTTTCGGCGTACTAGCGCGGCGCGTCAGAGTGATTGTCATCGTTGCGGGCATTTCGATGCTGATCGCCATCGCCTTCGCCACGCGGACCCGCACCTACTCAGCGACTGGCGCCATTAGGGTGCAGCCCGGCAACGCCAACGAGTACCACACCAACACGGCTACACGGGACACTGCGCTTCCGGAAGACAAGATTGCCTCCGCTATGGCTATTGTGCAAAGCAATGGTTTGCATATGCAGGTGGCCAAAGAGCTCGATCTCGTGCACGACAAGGCGCTCTGGGGCAGCGAGAAGCCGAAGTCTTATAGCTTGGACGATCCACGGACTCGACAAAGGCTCAAGGAGCTCATGAGTTCGGCCTTGAGGGTTTACCACTCCCCGAAAGACGAGATAATTACGATCACCTGCACGACTCGCTCGCCGGTGCTTTCGGCGGAGATCGTCAACACTCTAGTTAACGACTATGTTTCCTACCTGTTCGACATGCGGTTGCGATCCACCCAGCGAGTGTCGAAGTGGTTGATCAGCCAGCTAGAAGACTTGAGGAGACAGGTCTCTGACGATCAGAGAGCCCTGGTGGTCCTACAGGGCAAGCTCGGCGTGATTGGTCTTGACCCTCACGACACGGCCTTTCTGGCGGCACAATCCCTAAGCAGCTTTACCACTGCCGCAAGTTCGGCGACCCTGGATCGGATTATCGCTGAGTCCAAGTACCGGCTCCTGCGCGAATCTGATCCGAACTTGATCGAAGGGGAGGTAAACCTTCTTACCCAAACCGCCGGTGGAGGATCCGGTAGTCTGTTGCAAACTCTACGCAGCACGCTAGCCGCGGCTGCGGCCTCCTACGCAAACCTCAGCGCCCGGTTCGGACCGAACTACCCGGATGTCCAACAGGCGAAGGCTCAACTGGACGAGCTTGAGCGTCAGGTTCGCGTCGAGCAGGCGAGAATTACCAACCAGGCAAGGCTCGCGTATGAGGCAGCGGATACAAACGAGAAACAGGCCAAGGCCCAAGTGCAGCAGGAGAAGAATCAGGTTTTCCAGTCGCAGGGCAGTATGGTCGAGTATTCCAGTTTGGTCAACGACTATAACGCGCACCGTACGTTGTACGACACGCTGGTGCAGCGCTTGCGCGAGGCTGAGATTACTTCAGGGTTGGAGGCAGGAGAAGTAGACGTCGTCGACAATGCCGATGTTCCCGCCGTTCCCGTTCCGCCCGGTCCGCTGTTTATCCTCACGGCTGGCGTGCTCCTGGGTCTTGTTGCCGGTATGCTGGCAGCCCTCATCGTCGAGGTCTTTGACACTCATATCACCACTCCCGAACAAGCGGAAAAGGCGGCGAACCTTCCTGTGCTTTCTGTAGCTCCGCACGTCGGCCGGCACGGAGATGAATCTTTCACCCCGATCGCGTTGCGCAATCTTAGCCCCGGTTATGCGAATGCAATGGAAGTGTTGCGAAGCGCGGTGATTCAGGCACAACCCGATGCAGGAGCCTGCGTTATGATGGTGAGTAGTGCGGTTGCCTACGAGGGTCGCACGGTCACCGCGGCCAATCTTGCCGCGGTCCTTGCCCAGTACGGTCGTGATGTGCTGCTCGTGGATTGCGACTTCTATGGGCAGGGCTTTTCGGGAGCTGCAGGAGTTAAGCCCGAGCAAACGCTCGGTGGTCTCACAGATGTTTTGACCAAAAGGCATACCCTAGAGCAGGTGCTGCTCCAATCGGCAGACGTGGCTCAACTAAGCCTGCTCCCCAGGGGTATCGCACCCATGCCTGCTGCCAGTCTCCTCGGAGCGGATGCGATGCGTGAGTTGCTCGCAACATGCAGGACTTCCTTCAAGTTCATCGTACTCGATGCCCCGCCCTTTCTGGGGGCTGCCGAGGCATTAAACCTCGGCATGTTCGCCGACGTGATTTTGCTTGTGATGCGGAGCGGCACCTCGAAGCGGTCGTATACCAGGCGCATGGTCGGGCTCGTTTCTTCGCTCCATCTACCTGCTGTCGGAATCTTGCTGAACGATTCGAGAATTCTACAGCGCGAGCAATCTCGTTCAGCGTTCAGAAATTTCTTCGCGCCGCGACGGAGGGGTACGTGACCAATAAGTCTAAGGTTCTGAATATTCTTTTAATCGCTCTCAGCCTGAGTCCTTGCCAAGCCCAGTACACAGGCCCGGAAGCGTCAACCCTCAGCACGACAAGTCACCTTATCGACAGGACGATGCTTGAGGGTTTGCTTCATGCCGAACCGCCGGAGATGCTCCTGCAGGCTGGCGATGTGCTGGAGGTCGATGCATTTGAGCTACCGCTCTACAAGTTCCAACAGCGCATTTCGAAAGAGGGAACGATCGTGGCTCCCCTGATTGGACCACTCCAGGTCGGCGGTCTCAACGTGCAGCAAGCTCAAGCGCGTATGGTCGCCAGCTTGCGCGACGGTGGAATGATCAAGGATCCGATCATCACGGTAAACGTGGTCAGCCGGCCGAGCGCGGTGATTACTGTATCAGGGGCCGTGGCGCGCCCTGGTGTGTTTCCTGCCACCGGCAATCTGACGATCTCTGACTATCTAGGCATGGCCGGCGGACTGAACGGGACTTCAGGTGAAAGTACGGCGGGAGCGCCGGCAAGCTCTGTAGTCACGCTGGTGCGTCGCTCACTTTCGGTGCCTGTTGAAGTTCCGCTTGGACCGCAGGCAAATAGCTCACCTTACGGTCGTATCCCCGTATTTGCCGGCGACGAAATCCGTGTGGGAAAACTAGGATCGGTATACACCATCGGTGCTCTACATACGCAGGGGGCGATCACGCTAAACGGTTCCAGTGCGACAACGGTTCTGAATGTGATCTCTATAGCCGGTGGCGTCGGTTATCAAGCGGAGCCGAAAGAGGCTTACATCATCCGCGTGAGTGGCGATCAGAAGATCGTAGTAAACGTTCCACTGAAAGCAATTCTGACGGGTAAGGCTCCAGACATAGCCATGCAGGATCAGGACATCCTGATGATTCCGACAAGTCAGATTAAAGCCGCCATTAAAGGCGGTGGGGCCGCGCTCATTGTGTCTGTAGCCTCTGCTTTAATTTACAACAGAACAATTTAAGTTTGTATCACGTTTTCGTTCAGAGTTCGCGGTTGCAGCTTTGCTCCCAACACAAGGCCTACCCGGAGAGACAAAGAAGTGAAGAAGCTCGCGCGCTACATTGGTCTGGATCGAACCATTGCCTTTACGCTTTTGGCGCGAAGTTGGTCCATGATCGCGGGAGCAGTCAACATTATCCTGATTTCCAGACATCTTTCACCAGCCGAGCAGGGATATTTTTATACCTTCGCAAGCCTCGTGGCGGTTCAGATCGTCTTTGAGCTCGGCTTTTCGTACGTGATCTCTCAACTCGCGAGTCACGACCGGATTCGGTTAAAGAAGTTCGATAACGAAGGGATCGAGGGAGATCCCGTAGCGCACAGCCGCTTAGCTTCGATCTTCCAGAAAACCGTGCGATGGTATTCGAAAATTGGCATCGTCATGGGCGTAGGTCTTCTGTTTATCGGCACCTATTTCTTTTACTCACATCCAAAGCCCGGTGAACAAATCCATTGGTTTTGGCCCTGGTGTCTGGATGTGGTGGCGGCGACCTTTGCTTTCGTTGTAGACCCTGCGGTGTCCTTCCTGGAAGGAAGTGGGTGGGTCGCGCAAGTGGCCAAACTACGGTTCCCGCAGGCTCTGCTGGGCAGTCTCCTGGGATGGAGTTGTCTCCTTCTGCACAAAGGCCTGTTTGCGCCGGGCATGATGATTGCAGGCCAGGCCATCGTCGCCTTGTACTTTGTCGGCAGGGTGCACAGGGAACTACTTTTACGTCTCTGGCGCCATAACGTGGGAGAGTTTGGCATCAGCTGGAGGGTAGAGATTTGGCCTTTTCAGTGGCGTGTAGCACTCAGTTGGGCGAGTTCCTACTTTATCGTGCAGTTTTTCAACCCTATTCTCTTTGCCTATACCGGGCCAGTGGCCGCCGGCCAGATGGGGATGTCGCTTACGATCTGCACGTCACTCGCGTCACTTGCACAGTCCTGGGTGAACACCAAGGCTCCTCGGTTCGGATCACTGGTCGCGATGCAGCGCATCGCAACCCTGGAGGAGGAGTTTTGGCGAGTCACGTTGCAATCGACTTTGATTCTTGTCTTGGCTGAGCTAACGGTCATCGCTGGAATAGCGTTTCTTGGGCATCAATGGCCTCAGCTGGTAGTTCGCGTTGTTGGCGTCCCCATCTTCTCGCTTCTGCTGTTGGCCGTGCTACTCAGTCATTTGGTCATATGTGAGTCATACTATTTACGTGCTCATAAAACTGAGCCGTTTGCGTTGCTTTGGGTGGTGATTGCCACCTTCTCCATCCTTACGGTGACCTGGGGCGCGAAGCATTACGGGGTCCTTGGGGCCACGATCGCATACCTACTTAGCGCGGGCTTCCTTCGCCTGATTGCAGGAACTTACGTGTTCTTACGAATGCGGAGCGAGTGGCATGGGCCTGCGATCGCGTTGCAGGAGGAAGCGGAATGAAAGCCTCGAGAACGAAAAGAATCGCTATCGACGCTTACTACGTGACCGGAAGATTGCGGGGCATGGCGCGCTATGCCAGGATGCTGATCCAGAGCCTGCCAGAAGACCGCCGGGAGCTCCTTCCCAAGCGGCCTACTCGCGGTATCCTGCATACCATCACCTCCGACCAGAAGTGGTTTCCCCTGTGGGAGCAGGCTGTTCTACCCTATAAAGCCCGAGCCGCGGGTACTGACTTCATATTGTGCCCGTATAACACGGGACCGCTTTGGAGTCTCTCAAGGCGAGTCATCGTGGTCATTCACGATCTAATCTTTCTTGACGAGCAGCTTGGGGCTTCCCCGTCCACGATTCAGAATCTGGGCCGCAAGTACCGGGCATTCGTGGCGAAACGTGTTGCCCGATCTAGCCACCTGATCGTCACCTGTTCGGAGTTCTCAAAATCCAGAATCGTATCGCTTTTGGGAGTACCGGAATCAAAGATTGTGGTCATTCCCAATGTCGTTGAAAATGACTGGTTCAGCCTGCAGCCCCATCCTGATCTGAAAGCTCCCTATGTGTTTGCCATTGCTGGCGAAGCGCCGAGCAAAAACACCACTCGGCTCATTGAAGCTATGGGGACTGTATCGAAGAAGGCTCCTTTGCTCACTCTCAAGATTGCCGGCATCAACCCTCGCTTTCACACATCGTTTCTGGAGGTCGCGAAGGAGTATGGATTAGAGAACAAGGTAGAGCTGCTGTCTTACATAGAGGATGAGGCGTTACGACATACCTATTCACGGGCCGCAGCCTTCGTCTGCCCCTCGCTAGCTGAAGGATTCGGTATTCCCCTTCTTGAAGCCATGGCGAGTGGAATTCCCGTAGCGAGTAGCCACGCGACCTCGTTACCCGAAGTTGCAGGAGATTGTGCGGTGTATTTCGACCCGCTGGACCCCAAAGCCATGGCTCAAGCCATCGAGACTGCACTCGATGGGTCTGCGGTGACACAACGTCGTGCTGCGGCGGGGCGTGAGCGTGCAGCGCTCTTCACCCCATCGGCTTTGCAACCTATGTTGCAGCAGTTCTGGCATGAGATCCTTGGGATTGGCTAGTCTGGTAGCTGAATGTGACTTGAGACAAAGGCAACGATGACCTGGATCATTCTCGCTGTAAATATCGCAACCCTGGCGGTAGCTCTCAGGAAGCGTATGCTGCCGTACTTCATCCTGACGATCTACTTCGTGCTGCTCGTGGTGGCCCAGGCGTTTCAGATCGACTCCGACCTGACTGGCCGTCCAGGGGTTAGCTACCTGTACGCGTTTATGACTCAGGAGGGGTTCCACCAGGCGCTCTGGTTCCTGCTCGGCGCAAGCGCTTTATCGCTCATTCTGGTGTGTCTCTGGCAGGGCTACAAGCCAGGAACTCTCGCGCCTGTTTCCTACGAGTTTAGGCCCCCTCGCTTCTTCTATCCATTTTTCTTCTTAACCCTGTGCGGGCTCGCGGCCTTGCTGATCTTTGTTGTTGTGGGCCTTGCAAACTTCCTTTCCGCTTCGAGACCCGGCGTGGAGCCCGGGTCTACGATCTTTCTGACTCTTCTCGGATTCGGGATCTATCCCTTACTACTCAAGATCATCTGCAGGACGCCCATTACCTCTTGGGATCTCGCATGCGCCTTCGTTACCCTATCCATCTCAATGGGTTTCTCAAGAATGCACGTCATTCTATACGTCACCACGTTGATCTCAGCGATGTATTACAGCCGAGGCTGGGCGGACCGTCCCCTTCGCGCTTTTCCTGTGATCGCTTCAGGTCTCGGGGCGATCCTGTTCGGCTTCGCATTCTTATTCCTTGGCGCGATCCGAGATGCGCAGAACTCCACTGCGGGAGCCTCCGTCTTCCAGTTGATCGAATACAACTTTGAGCATCCTGAAACCAACATGCTCTCGGTCGGCGTTACCTATCAGCGCAGTGTGGAAGCTATGTCTGGCCTGGCAGGCGCCTTCACGGCGGCCGAGAGTGACCCTGGCCACGTAATTCACGACTTTGGGGGAGGCTGGGTTCTTGAGGGTGTTCTGCTGGCTCTCCCCTCCAGCTTTAAGGCCCGCTTAAGCTTTTTGCGGGAGCCGGTGGTTCACTATCGTTGGTACACCGAAAGCATTATCTCGTCCGGTTTGGAATCTTCTTACACTAGCTTCGGATGGTACGGGATGGTCTTCTATCCCTTTGCTTTCTTCTCATTCGCTTGGGTGTTTTGTCTGCTGCTTGTGAGACAACCACTATCCGCTCCGCTTAAACTCTCGGGATGGATGCTTCTCGGCTGCGGGACCTTCTTTGTGCGCGGATCGTACCCGGGTTGGATCGGGTATTCGATTGCGTACTGTGCGACTATTCTCGGGGCGTCCCCACTATGGTCCTTGTGGGTGATTCCTGCGGCGGTCTCGATCGAAGCTGAACATGCAAGCGACGTCGAAGGCGCACCAAGAGCCGACGCGGAACCGAGCTCAGATATGCGGCCTCACTCTTAAGGAGCAACTTTTCTTGAAGGAACTCGGACTCGGCTGAACTCTCGCGTCCTCCGATGCCCACCAAAGTGCCCATTCAGGTAAGCAACTAAGGGCTTCTCCAGCTTCAGGTGCATCAATATTGCAGTTACCACACTGAGTGCGGTAACCGCGATACATCCGGCGAACTCATCTATTTGTAGCCAATGGAAACGCTGCCGAAGAACTCGGTCCGCCAAATTCAGTACATACACATGCACCAGGTACAGGATGTAGCTCGCGTCGCCTATAAGAACGATCCAGGCAATGCGCAAATCCCACCCGCCCTGCGAGAGGAGACTGGCTGAAAAGACGACAAAGGCAGACAAGAGCTGTATGTAAACCCACTCCATCTGAAACACACCCGGAAATCTGCCTTGCAGAAGAATCTCGCAAACCAGCGACGTAAGCAGAGCACCTAGAGAAAATAATCGAAGGCGAATGGCTATAGTTTCGGGTACTCGTCTCGCGATCTCGTAGACGGCTATGCCGAGCAGAAACTCGAACATGCGTATATCTGAGTAGCAGTCGGGGATAGCTCCCCGCGCGACGAGCGGCTGGCATATGAAGTGAACAGCTGAGACGAACGCTGCCGTCAACAAGAGAGGATGTCTAGGCAGGAGAAAGATGCTTACTGCTACGAGCAGGTAAAAAAGTATCTCATAGTTAAGGCTCCAGCCCACATAGAGAACCGGACGAATAAGACCCATTTTGTAGTATGGAACAAAGAGCAGGCTCTTGAACAAATCGGCTGGGCCAGGGTGAGTCGACAAAAGAAGCTTCGGCCAGTAAAGCGCAAACATGTACAGCAAGATGGTGCATAACCAGTAAGGCGGAACTATTCGGATAAGACGGCGTCGTAAAAAGAACTGGGTGTTGGTTTCGCAGATCCGCGCCATTATATAGCCACTGATTACAAAGAATAGGTCAACACCAAACTTCCCAAGTTGAAGCATGTGGGGGAAGACATATCCCGTGTGGTAAACGACCACAGCTATAGCTGCGTAAGCACGGAGCCCTTGTAGATTGTTGATTTTTCCGTCCAAAATGACCTCAGCAACCCAGCCACTGCGCGACGCCAGAGAAGTAAGGCCCTCGTCACTAGTGACGATTTCACAAAGACATCGCGCCTGGAGACATGACTTTAGTATAATAGGGAGAGCCAGGAATTAGCTAATCGGTCTGAAGGCGCATATCAGCGTCGATGCGAAAGAAGGTACGGTCTACTCGGTGGTGACCATAGCTGCCAACGTGCACTCGGTGGTGACCATAGCTGCCAACGTGTTGAACTCACGCGTACTGCCCGAGTTGTTACATGGCGAGGAGCGCAAGGTTTGGGGCGATGGTGGCTACCAGGGTCAGACGGAGGCGATCAGGGAGGCCGCTCCCAAGGCGCAGGACATGACCTGTAGGAGGACAAGATAAAGACCGGCGTGGACGAGTTACAACGGGCAAAGAACCAAAGTAAGTCGAGCGTGCGGGCGAAGGTAGAACATCCCTTCCGCATCCTGAAACGCATCTTCGGCTTCGACAAGGTGCGCTACCGCGGCCTGGCAAAGAATCATCACCGGCTGTGCGCCTGCTTCGCT